>Ga0137457_1000243_pt1 | contig 14332 bp, 12 predicted proteins | sample EasRivERMGT630_2_FD_102321 | JGI IMG/M metagenome (GOLD analysis project Ga0137457, IMG submission 102321) | Soil microbial communities from meander-bound floodplain in the East River, Colorado, USA - East River MetaG ERMGT630_2 | ecosystem: Environmental > Terrestrial > Soil > Floodplain ...
ATCGTGGGCGTCGTGTTCGCCCTCGATCTCCTGAGCGTGCCGCTCTCGGTGGTCGTGTTCCTGGGACTGATCCTGCTCGAGGGTATCGTGGTCAACAACGCAATCGTGCTGATCGACCGCATCAACCAGCTCCGCGCCCAGGGCGTGGAGGTCGTGGCCGCCGTGCGCGAGGCCGGGCGCTCGCGCCTGCGCCCGATCCTGATGACGACCGTGGCGAGCGTGATGGGCCTCCTGCCGATGACCGGCTGGCTCGCCTGGGTGCCGGTGGTCGGCAAGCTGGGCTCTGGCGCCGGGGCCGAGCTGCGCGCGCCGATGGCGATCACAGTGATCGCGGGCCTCTCCTCGGCCACGCTCCTGACCCTGCTCGTGATCCCCTCGATCTACGCCCTGATCGGGAAGCGCGCGGCCGCCGCGGGAGCCACGGCATGAAGATCCAGCAACCGGGCTTCTTCCACGGGATGGTGCGGCGGCCGGTCGCGCTCCTGGTCCTGTTCGTGACCCTGATCGTGGTCAGCCTGATCGCCTACCAGCGCGTCCCGATCCAGCTCATGCCCTCGGGCTTCGCCGAGCCCGGGCTCTTCATCTGGATCCCGAACCCCGGCTCGAGCGCGCAGGAGAACGAGGAGCTGGTGGCGCGCGTGGTCGAGGAGCAGCTGCGCACGCTGTCCGGCATCGAGGAGATGCGCAGCTGGTCCGAGCGCGACGTGGTGCGGCTGCGCATCAACTTCAGCGGCTCGGCCGACATGGACCTCGCCAAGGCCGAGGTGCGCGACCGCGTCGAGCGCGCCTGGCCGAGCTTGCCCGAGACCTGCGAGACGGCCGGCATCTGGTCGGAGTCCTCCGACTCGCTGCCGATCGCGTTCTTCGGCATCAAGCTGGCGGGCGATCCCGAGCGCCACGACCACCTGATGGAGCACGTGGTCACGCCGCGCCTGGAGGCCGTGCCGGGCATCGGCAACGTCGAGGTGTGGGGCGTGCAGGAGGACAGCGTGCGCATCCTGCTGGACGAGGACAAGGTCGCGGCCGCGGGGCTGGACCTGGGCTCGGTCATCCGCAGGCTCGCGGGCGACAACTTCGCCCTGCCGCTGGGCGAGATCGACGACGGCGGGCGCGAGCTCATCCTGCGCTCCGACATGCGCTTCAAGACGCCCGAGGAGATCGCCGAGTTCCCGCTCGAACGCGGACTCCGCATCAAGGACCTGGGCCGCGTGGCGCGCGTCAAGGAGGTGCGCAACCAGATCTCGCGCATCGACGGCGGCTACGCCTACTTCGGCATGGCCACCAAGGACGCGCAGTCGAACGTGGTCGAGGTCAGCGACCGCTTCGGCGCGACCATGAAGGAGCTCGAGAACGACCCGGCCCTGGGCGGCCAGGTCGCGTTCCTGCCCTTCTTCCTGCAGGGCGAGATGATCAAGTCGGCGCTGGCCCAGCTCGAGCGCACCGCCATCGAGGGCGGGCTGCTGGCGGTGGTCGTGCTGCTGATCTTCCTGCGCCGCCTGCGCCTCACGGTGTGCGTGGCGCTCTCGATCCCGGTCTCGGGCTTGATGGCGATCGCCTGGGAGTACTTCGCGGGCAACTCCTTCAACGTCTTCACCATGACGGGCATCACGCTCTCGGTGGGGATGCTGGTCGACAACGCGGTCGTGGTGGTCGAGAACATCCTGCGGCTGCGGAAGAAGGGCCTGGGCGAGGCCGAGGCCGCGGCCGAGGGCACGGCCGAGATCGCGCTCGCGGTCACGCTGGCGACGCTGACCACGGTGATCGTGTTCATGCCGCTGATCTTCCTCACGGAGCACGCGGCCGTGCGACTGATCATGAAGAGCCTGGTGATCCCGTACTCGATCGCGCTCTTCGCGAGCCTGCTCCTGGCGCTCGTGTTCACGCCCGTGATCGTCCCGGCCCTCTCGCGCGCGCGCTCGCAACGCCAATCGAGGCTGACCGCGTTCCTCGATCCGGTGCTGCGTGCCTCGTTGCACGGCGTGAAGCTCGCCGTGGCCAGCCTGCGCTGGTGCTGGTTCCAGGGCTTGCGCGCGCTCGCGCTCGCCAACCGCGGGCTGATCTCGGCCCTGACGCCGCTGCGCTGGCCGCTGGCCGCGCTCGCCCCGGCCGCGGCCGTCCTCTTCGTCCTGCCCCGGCTGTACCAGGCCTCGGGCGAAGGACCCCTGGCGGCCTTCGGCGTCGAGACCGGCAGCGCGGTCTCGGGCATGGTGACACGCGGCCTCGCCGCGCTCGTCGTGGCGGCGATCGCGCTCTTCCTCCTGCCGCGCTGGCGCGCGCTCGGGCGGCGCTCGGTCGCGCGGCCGAGCTCGTTCCTCCCCGCCGGCGAGTCGGTGGTCGACATGGTCATCGAGCTCAACCAGCGCCTGCTCGCCTGGACCATGCACCACCGCCTGCTGGCGTGCTTCCTGACGGTGCTCGCCTTCCTCTCGATCCTGATCCCGTTCGCGGGCATGCGCGAGGGCGCGATGGGCGAGGATTCCTCGAGCGACGAGCTGCGCTTCCGCGTGGCCCTGCAGGGCGACTTCACGATGGAGGAGGCCGAGCAGGAGCTGCGCGTTTACGAGGAGCACCTGACGGCCAAGAAGCCCGAGTACGGATTCGAGCACTGGAGCCTGCGCTTCGACGAGGACGGCGGGCGCTTCGGGCTGCACTTCGAGCACCAGGTGCTGCGGAAGGACTTCGACGCCCTCGAGAAGCGCCTCAAGCAGGAGCTGCCGCGCGTCCCCGGGCACCGCGTGCGCTTCTACGACGAGAACGACTCGGACTCGCAGACCCAGAGCGTGGCGAGCTTCACGCTGACCGGGCCCGACTCGCGCGAGCTGGAGCAGCTCGGCGCCAAGGCCGTGCTCTTGCTCGAGAAGGTGCCGGGCCTGTCGGAGGTCTCGAGCCCGCTCGAGGAGGCCCCGGACCAGATCGAGGTCAAGGTCGACCGCGACCTGGCCCAGGAGCTGGGCGTCGACACGCGCGCGGTCGAGAGCTCGATCGCCTACGCCCTGGGCGGCTTTCCGCTGCCGCGCTTCCAGGAGGAGGGGCGCGAGATCCCGCTGCGCATCGAGTTCGACGAGACCGAGACGGCCGGCCTGCCGACGCTCACGGACCTGGCCGTGTTCGGCCCGCGCGGCGACGTGCCGCTGTCCACGATCGGCTCGATGTCCTTCGGCAAGGGCTCGCGCTCGATCTTCCGTCGCGACGGCAAGACCAGCTTCACGCTGGAAGCCAAGGTCGACGATCCGCTGCAGGTGCTCGCGGTCACGGCAGCGGGGCTGCGCGCCCTGGGCGAGCTCGACCTGCCGCGCGGCTACTCGGTCGACACGTCCGATTCGCTGATCCAGCAGCGCGACGAGGACATGGGCGCGCTCTTCAAGGCCCTGCTGCTCGGGCTCGTGCTGGTGTTCCTGGTGATGGCGATGTTCTTCGAGTCGCTGCTCCTGCCCTTCACCGTGATCTTCACCGTGCCCTTCGCGGTGCTGGGCTCCTACTGGGCGCTGTTCCTCACCGGCACGCCGATGGATCCCGTGGGCGTGATCGGGATGATCATCCTCTCGGGCGTGGTCATCAACCACTGCATCGTGCTGATCGACCGCATCCGCAGCCTGCGCCCCGAGTTCCCCGACCGCCTGCACGCGGTCCTGGAAGGCTCGCGCCAGCGCGTGCGCCCCGTGCTCATGACCGCGCTCACCACGATCGTCGGCCTCCTGCCGATGATCCTGGCCGCGCCCCCGCGCGACGGCCTCGACTACCGCGGTCTGGCCGTGATCGTGGCCGGCGGCCTGACCTCGGCGACGTTCTTCACGCTGTGGGTGGTGCCGCTCGCCTACACCCTGTTCGACGACCTGTGGAGCGTGCTGGTGGAGCGCAGCGCGTGGTGGCTGCGGCGGCCAGCGAAGCGCGCGACCGAGACCGAGCTGTCACCGCAAGCGAATTGACCTGACCGGTCGGCTCTGGGTTCTCAGCGGACCGCCCGAGCTCTTCATTTCGACTCCTCTTCGAGAGCGGCATCCTACCAGGACGCCTCCGGCTCGCTTTCCTGCTAGGATTCGCCCTGCGGATCCTTCCCATGTACCGAGCCCGCGAGAAGCGCAGCACCACCGCGCGCTCCACCCACCGGCTTCCTCCGGGCGCGCGCATCGCCTGCGCGGTCTCGACCTACCACGAGGACGTGACGGGCGAGATGCTGGCCTCGGCCCTGGAGGCGCTGGGCGAGATGGGCGTCGAGCGCGAGTCCGTGCTGGTCGTGCCGTGCCCGGGCGCCTTCGAGCTGCCGCTCGTCGCACGGCGCCTGGCGCAGCGCAAGGACGTGGTGGCCGTGCTGTGCTTCGGCCTGGTGCTGAAGGGCGAGACCGAGCACGACCGCTACATCTCGGAGGCCTGCGCCCACGGACTGACGCAGGTCGCGCTCGAAACCGACACGCCGGTCCTGTTCGGCGTCCTGACGTGCGCGAACCTCGAGCAGGCGCGCGAGCGCGCCCGGTCCGAGAGCGAGGGCGGGCAGGACAAGGGCCGCGAGGTGGCGCTGGCCGCGCTCGAGTCCTTGGCGGCGCTGCGGGCCGCGGAGGAGGGCGTCAAGAAGGGCTCGGGCAAGCGCGCGCGCTGAGGCCGCGCTGGACACGCGATGAAGAAGCGCACGCGCGCCCGCGAGCTGGCCCTGCAGTTCCTCTACCAGCTCGACCTGCGCGGGCCGGACATCCTCGACGAGGCCAAGCGCTACTTCCGCGCCGAGGAAGAGGACAAGGCCGCGCGCGAGTTCGCGACCCAGCTCGTGAACGGCGTGGTCGAGCACAAGGAGGAGCTCGACCAGGTCATCCGCGGCGTGGCGCAGAACTGGGACATCAAGCGCATGGCCGTGATCGACCGCAACGTGCTGCGCATGGCGGCCTTCGAGCTCTTCCACTGCGCCGACATCCCGCCCAAGGTCGCCATCAACGAGGCCATCGAGCTCGGCAAGCGCTACTCGACCCAGAACTCGGGCGCGTTCATCAACGGCATCCTGGACAAGATCAAGGACCAGGCGCAGGCACGGGCTCCGGCGCCGCCCGGAGACGCGGCCGCGAGCTCCTAGCCAGGAGAAATGGGCCTCCTCGACCGCATCAAGACGCGCCTCGTGCGCACGCGTTCGGCGCTCTCCGACGGCATCGCCGGGCTCTTCCGCGGCGGGCGTGCGATGGACGCGGCGCTCGTGGGCGAGCTCGAGGCCCTGCTCTACTCGGCCGACCTCGGGCCGCTCGCGCGCGAGCTGATCGAGGACCTCGAGCGGCGCCACAAGCGCGGCGAGATCCGCGGCGAGGAAGACGTGCGCGCCAGCCTGCGGAGCTCGCTCCTGGAACGACTCCAGGCTCCGGTGCCGGAGGACGCACCCGCGGTGAAGCCGTGGGTGATCCTGATCGTGGGGGTCAACGGCTCCGGCAAGACCACCTCGATCGCAAAGCTCGCGCACCGCTTCGCGGCGCGCGGTCAGGCGGTGCTGGTCGGGGCCTGCGACACCTACCGCGCCGCCGCCGCCGATCAGCTCGCCATCTGGGCCGAGCGCAGCGCGGTCCAGATCGTGCGCAAGGAGGAGGGCGCGGACCCGGCCGCGGTCGCGTTCGAGGCGCTCGAGACGGCGCTCGTGCTCGGCTACGACGTGGTCCTGCTCGACACCGCCGGGCGCCTGCACGTCCACAAGCAGCTCATGGAGGAGCTGAAGAAGGTCCAGCGCGTGCTCGCGCGCAAGCTCGAGGGCGCGCCGCACGAGGTCTGGCTCGTGCTCGACGCCACCAACGGCCAGAACGCGGTCCAGCAGGCGCGCCTCTTCACCGAGGCGGTGAGCGTGACGGGCGTGATCGTGGCCAAGCTGGACGGCACCGCGCGCGCCGGCGCGATCTTCCGCATCCAGAACGAGCTCGGCCTGCCGGTGCGCTACGTCGGGACCGGGGAGGGCAAGGAGGACTTCGAGGTCTTCGAGCCCGCGGCGTTCGTCGACGCGATCCTGTCCTAGGAGGCTGTGAAAGAATCCCCCGCCAGCCGAGAGCCTGCAGGATGCGCCGTGGCAAGGCGCGGCGCCGACGCGTATTGGCGGAGGAATACTCGGAGGCGCCGCAACGCAGCCACGGCGCATCCTGCAGAGCTCGCAGGCGGCGCGGGATTCTTTCACAGCCTCTGAGCGATGCGCGAGCGCCTCCTGCCCTGGCTGCTCGTCCTGCCCGCGCTGGTCTTCGCCCTGCCGCTCTCGCCGCTCGCCGCGGACCCGTTCCCGCACCTCGCCGGAACGGGCCTCGCCGTGGTGCTCCTCGCGCCGCTGGCCCTGACGGTGCTCGCGAGCGGGACGACCACGCGCCGCGCGTGGCCGTTCGTGCTCGCGCTCCTCTGGGCGCTCCTCTCGCGCGGCGCGGGCGACGGAACGGACGGGCTCGAGGCACGGCGCGGGCTGTGCGTGCTGGCGCTGTTACCCCTGGCCTTCGCCGGCGGCGCCGGGCTCGGTGAACGCGGGCGGCGCACCTTCGCGACGATCCTGGTGGTGCTCTCGTGCCTGTGGACGAGCTGGGCACTCGCGCGCGGCTTCGCAGGCGATTCCTTCGCGGGCGTGCTGGGCGACACGGGCTCGCTCTCGCAGGCGGCGCTGCCCGGGGCGGCGATCGCGAGCGCCTGGGCGGCGCGCGAGTCGGGAGCGAAGCGAATCCTCGGAGGGCTGGCGACCGCGCTCTTCCTCGTGCACGTGGCGGCGGCGCCGGTCCTGGCCGGATCGCACACGCTGCTCGCGGGGCTCCTGCTGGCGGCCTGGCGCGGCTCGCCGCGCGGGCGCGGAGCCCTGCTCGCCCTGGCGCTCGCGGCGCTGCTCGCGCCCTTCGCCGGCATGGCGGTGCGCCAGGCGAGCCAGGGAAGCGCGCCGGCGATCGAGGGCGCGCCGGCCGAGCGCTCGCACTCGCTGGGCGGGCTGGCGGTGCGCGCGCGGGTGTGGAGCGCCGCGCTCGGCCTGGTGGCCGAGCATCCGCTGCTCGGCGCGGGCCCTGGGCAGTTCCAGGCGGCCTTTCCGCCCCACCGCGACCCGCGCGAGATCGAGCTCTCGCGCCACGGCGTGTGCAGCGAGCTCGACACCGAGGTCGAGCACGCCCACAACGACTGGTTGCAGGGCTTTTGCGAGCTCGGGCTCGTGGGCGGCGGGCTGCTCGCGCTCGGCCTCGCCCTGGCGGCGCGCGACGGGCTACGCGCGCTGGCCGACGCGGAGCGCGTGCCGCTCGCCCTCGCGGCCCTGGCGCTGCTCGTGAACGCGGCGGTGCACGCGCCGCTCTCCGGCAACCCGGCCGCGGGACCGCTGGCGATGGCGGTGCTCGGCTCGCTCGCAGAGCCCGGGCCGAAGAGCCGCCTGCGGGCGACGGTCATCGGCCTGCCCGCCCTGATCGCCTTCCCGTTCGCGCCCGCGCTGATCCAGCACGGAGCGGCGCTGTGCGAGTACACCCGCAGCGCGCGGCGCATCGACGAGCTCTCTCACGCTGGCGCGGAGCAAGGCGACCGCTCGGAGACCGCGGCCCTGCTCGTCGGCGAGCTCGAACGAGCGCGCGCGGTCGTGCGCATCGCCCTGGCTGCTGCGCCGGAATCGGCACCTGCCCGGGAGCTCGCCGCGCGCCTGGCCACGGATGGGGATCGCGGCGAGGAGCGCGTGGCCGCCTGGGACCGGCTGCTCGAGGTCCGACCGCACTCGAGCGAGGCCTGGGAGCAGGGTGCCATGGCCTGCGTGCGCGCGGGTCGCTTCGAGGAAGCGCGCACGCGCCTCGCTCGCGCTCTGGCCCTCTCGCCCACGCATCCGAGGCTCCTGAAGAACGCGGCGCGCCTCGAGCTCACGCACGGCGAGCTCGACGCAGGCCTCGATGCGCTCGAGCGCCTTCGCCGGCAAGGCTGCGAGGACCCCGCGTGGACCCGCGCGCTCGGCGAAGAGCTGGTGCTCGAGCTCGGCCGGCCGGAGCGCGGCGCGCCCGTGCTCTTCGGCGCGCCGCTCGCGGGCCTCCAGGGCGAGGACCTGCACGCGCGCTCGCGCAAGCCCGAGGAAGGATCGCTCGCGGAGGCGGCCGAATGCCTGGCGCAGCTCCGCTGGGCACGCGAGCACGCGCTGGTCGGTGCATTCGACCTCGCGCTGCGCAACTACCGCCAGGCCGCCGAGCGCAGTCACGCGCGGCGCGGGCCCGAGGCCGGTCCGGCGCCGCTCTACGCGCTCGAGCTGGCCGCGGCCGCGCAGCGCGCGGGCCGGCGCGAGGAGGCCGAGTCGCGCGTGCGCGGCGTCGTGCTGGACGAGGCGACCCGGGAGGAGCTCCCCGACTGGGCCCGCGCGGCGCTGGGCGAGCTCGGGCTCCAACCTCCGCGGTGAACGCGATGCCTCCCGCTCGACGCTGGCGCGATCTCGCGGACGACCCGGGGCTCGAGCGCACGCCCTTCGTCTCGCAGCGCGGGCCCTACGTGGGACGCTGCCACGCGCGCCCGCGGCGCTTCGCGCGCGACGCCGCGCTCGAGCGGCTGCTCGGCGAGCTCGCGGACGGCTTCGGCCCGCGGCGCTGGTGGCCGGCGGAGACGCCCTTCGAGGTCCTCGTGGGCGCGATCCTGACCCAGAACACGGCCTGGGCCAACGTCGAGCGCGCGCTCGCGAGCCTCAAGGCGCGCACGCGCCTCACTCCGGCGCGCCTGCTCGCGCTGGGCGAGGAGGAGCTGGCCGAGCGCGTGCGCTCCTCGGGGTACTTCCGCGTCAAGGCCAGGAAGCTCCGCGCGCTGTGCGCGTGGTACCTCGAGGTCGGCGGCCTGCGCGCGCTCGCCGAGGCCCCGCTCCCGAAGATCCGCGCCGAGCTGCTCGACGTGTGGGGCGTCGGGCCCGAGACGGCCGACTCGATCCTGTGCTACGGCGCGGGGCGGCGCGTGGCGGTCGTCGACGCATACACGCGCCGCGTGCTCTCGCGTCACGGCTTCCTGGACGCCGAGCTGCCCTACGAGGAGATCCGTGCATGGCTCGAGGAGCGCCTGATCGACTCCCAGGCCGTGTACGAGGAGTTCCACGCGCTGACCGTGCGCGTGGGCTACGACCACTGCAAGCCGACGCCGCGCTGCGCGAGCTGCGTGGCCACGACGCCGCCCGGGCTCGAGTAGCCTGACATGCACGACGGCAAGCGAGTCGCCGTGGTCGTCCCCGCCCTGGACGAGGAGGGGAGCATCTCCGCCGTCGTGCACGACTTCCGCGCGCTCGACGCGGTCGACCTCGTGCTGGTGGTCGACAACGGCTCGCGCGATCGGACCGCCGAGCGCGCGCGGGCGGCGGGAGCCGAGGTCCTGGCCGAGAGCCGCCCCGGATACGGGGCCGCGCTACGGGCCGGGATCGAGCGCGCGCTCGCGCTCGGCGTGGAGGTCGTGGTGCTGGTCGAGGCCGATGGCACCTTCGATCCGGCGGACCTGCAGCCCCTGCTCGCGGCCCTTGCCGGCCACGACCTCGCATTGGGCTCGCGCACGGCCGAGATGGGCGGCGCCCTGCGCAACGGCAACCGCGCGGTCGCCTGGCTGCTCGCCGCGCTCTGGCCGAAGAGCTCGTGCCGGCTCACGGACGTCGGCTGCACCTACCGGGCGCTGACGGCCGAGGCCTGGAGCCGGATCCGCGCCGGAGCGCGTGCCGACGGTCCGGAGTTCTCGCCCCAGATGATCTGCGAGGCCTTCGCACGGCGCCTCGCCGCGCGCGAGATCCCCGTGCGCTACGGGGCGCGGGCGAGTGGCGCCTCGAAGCACACGGGCTCGCTGTGGGCCGCAACGCGCACGGCGCTCCGGATGCTGCGCGCGATCCTCGCGCGAAGACTCGCGGCCGGGTGAGACGTGGCTGCCCGCTCGCGCTGGAGTCCCCCGCGCCTCGACTGTACCGTTTCAGTATCTGCGCGGGAGCCGGTTCAAGCTCGGCGCGTAACCCGGTCGTCAAGGGAGTGCAACGCCAGAAAGGCACGCCAACCATGACGACGCATCCGACCCAAGCGCTGACGACCCCGACGACGCCCGCGGAACGAGTCCCGGACACAACCCAGCGGAACGCGCACATGACCCAACGCATCCTGGTGGTCGAGGACGAGGTGGCGCTCGCCTCCGGCATCCGCGACGCCCTGACCCACGCCGGCTTCGAGACCGAGGTCGCCCACGACGGGTCGGGCGCCCTGGAGGCCTTCAAGAGGAGCCGCTTCGACCTGATCGTGCTCGACCTCATGCTGCCCGGGAAGAGCGGGCTCGAGGTCCTGAAGGAGCTGCGCGGACTGCGGCACGAGGTGCGCGTGGTCGTGCTCACGGCGCTCTCGGACGAGAGCGACGTGGTGCGCGGCTTCGAGATGGGCGCGGACGACTACATGGCGAAGCCCTTCTCGCCGCGCGAGCTGGTGGCGCGCGTCCACGCCCAGTTCCGGCGCAAGGAGATGGACTCGGCCCCGCCGCCGCAGCTCAGCCTGCCGGGCGGGATCCAGGTGGACCTCGCGCGCCTCGAGGTGCACCGCGACGGCAAGGTCCTGCCGCTGACCCCGCGCGAGGGCGACATCCTCGAGTACCTGGTGCGCCACCGCGACCGCGTCGTGACGCGCGAGGACCTCCTGCTGGACGTGTGGCACTACAGGAACGCCAACGTCGAGACGCGTACGGTCGACATCCACATCGTCGGCCTGCGCCGCAAGGTCGAGCCCGAGCCCGCCAAGCCGACGCTGATCCAGACCGTGCGCGGCAAGGGCTACCGCTGGTACGCGTAACGCGGAGGCGCAGCCTCCGCGGTTCGCGTAGATCGGGATCGAGCCCGCCCGCCCCGAGAACCGGCATCAGGCCTCCTCCACGACGCTACGGGCGCGCTCGCGCTGGTGCAGGACCCGGACGATAAGGAAAACTGTCGCCCGTGCTGCGTCTCGCGACCACGACCCGCCGCTCGCTCTTCCTCTACGGCGCGTTGCTCGTCCTGCCCACCCTGATCTTCGGGGGGCTCTACTGGAGCGAGCTGCAGAAGGACTTCGAGCGCGATCGCGCGGCCATCCCCGAGCAGGCCCTGGACGACGCGCGCAAGATCGTCGCGGGAATGAACCAGCGCCTGCAGCAGCTGGTCGACGCCGAGTCGGACCGACCGTTCACGGACTACGCGGCCGTCATCTGGCCCGAGGACGTGGTGGGCGACGAGTTCCCGCACCAGCCCACGCCGCTCGAGCGCTCCACGAGCCCGGTCGGGGTGCTGGGCTGGTTCTCGTTCGACCGCAAGCACCCGCTCGGGCCGGACAGCCCGATCCAGGCCTTCGTCGGTCTGGGCATTCCCGACCGCGATGGCCTGAGGAACAGCATCGCGCCGCTCGTGCAGGACTTCCGCCGCCGCAAGCCGGTCGAGACCCTGGCGCAGCGCGCCTCGTCCGCCTTCGAGGGGACGCCCGTATCGGTGCCGCTACCGGCACTGGCGGTGAGCCTGGGCGGCGAGGGCGGCCTCGAGTGCGTGAAGCGCTGCCTGCCCAAGCTGCGCGGGCGCGCGCTCGAGGTCGGCGTCTCGGACTTCACCCTGACCTTCTACCGCGACGCCGAGAGGCGCCCGGTCGCGATCGCCTCGCGGCGCGTGTTCCCGCGCGCCGCGCTGGATGATCCGGCCCTGCTCGAGGACACGCCCTGCCTGTCGCCGCTCGTCGACGGGATCGGCCTGCAGCAGGGCTTCCTGATCGACACCCAGTGGCTGTTCAAGGACCTGCCGTGGGACATCGCCGGGCGCGTCCTGGACCACGAAGAGGAGCTGCGCACGCCGCCCGAGGCGCTCCCGATCGACAGCATCGGCTCGCGCTTCGCGGAGATCCTGCCCGTGCCCGAGCTCGGCTTCGAGACCTACTACCCCGAGGACGAGAGCTACGGGCGCCTGGAGATCGTGATCGACGACGTGCTCTTCGAGGAGCGCGTCGCGCGCCAGTCGCAGCGCTTCCTGGCCACGGGCGGGATGCTGCTCCTGACGCTCGGGATCGGCATGACCCTGCTGTACCGCAGCGTGCGCCGCGAGCTCGACCAGGCGCACCGCATGCAGAACTTCGTGGCCGCCGTGACGCACGAGCTGCGCACGCCGATCTCGACCATCCGCCTGCACGCCGAGATGCTCCAGGACGGCTGGGTCGATCCGGAGAAGCAGCCCGAGTACTACGCGCGCATCGTGCGCGAGACGCACCGGCTCTCGACGCTGGTCGAGCGCGTGCTCGAGAAGAGCCGCCTCAAGGAGAACGTCACCAAGCCGGTGGCGGGCGACCTGAACGAGCTCCTGCAGGCGCTCAAGCCCGACCTCGTCCCGGCCGAGGACGCGGAGTCGGATCTCGCCTTCCAGCTCGAGCCGAAGCTGCCGAAGGTGTGGCTGACGGCCGAGGGCGTGAGCATGATCGCCTCCAACCTGGTCGAGAACGCGCGCAAGTACGCGCCGGCCCGGGGCGAGCCGATCCTGGTGCGCACGCGCTGGAGCAACGGGGCCGTGCTGCTCGAGGTGCTCGACCGCGGTCCCGGCGTGCCGCTGGCCGAGCGCGAGAAGATCTTCGAGGCCTTCTACCGCATCGGCAGCGAGGAGACGCGCACGACCACCGGCACGGGCCTCGGCCTGCACCTCGTGCGCCTGCACGCCGAGACCTGCGGGGCCACGGCCACGGTCGAGGAGCGCGAGGGCGGCGGCAGCATCTTCCGCGTGGCCTTCCGTCCGGCCGAGTAGGCGCGGCGCCGCCCGCGCCGGGCCTGCTCGCTCACTGGTAGATATGGCAGAATGCGCATGTTAGCATGTCAATATGCATGCGACCGAGCTCGATGTCCGGCCCACCTCCCGCCTCTTCCGGGCCCTGGCAGACGAGACCCGCCTGCGGATCATCGCACGCCTCTCACACGGCGAGCTCTGCGTCTGCCACCTCCAAGCTGCTCTCGAGCTGCCGCAGCCGACCGTGTCGCGTCAGCTCGGCATCCTGCGCGCTGCAGGGCTCGTGGAAGACCGGCGCGAGGGGACCTGGGTCTACTACCGCTTGCTACGGCAGGAGAATCCGGAGTGCGAGCGCCTGCTCCGTGGCCTCGTCACCAGCTACGCGAAGGACGGAGCTCTCCGTCGAGACGTCGAGAAGCTCGTGAAGTCGTGCGGCCCAGGTGCCTGCAAGTGAGCAGGGGAACCTCGTTCACAACCGACGTCGGGAGGCGAGCGGCAGCCGAGGCTGTCGGTACTGGCCTCCTGCTGGCGGCAGTCGTCGGTTCGGGAATCATGGGCGAAACCCTGGCCGGCGGGAACGTCGCGATCGCGCTCCTCGCGAACGCGGTTGCGACCGGCGCGGCTCTCGTCGCGCTCATCCTCACATTCGGCCCTGTCTCGGGCGCCCACTTCAACCCGGCCGTCACGCTCGCCGACGCGGCGCTCGGCGGGATTCGCTGGCATGAGGTGCCCATCTACCTCGTTTCGCAGGTGACAGGTGCTTGCCTCGGCGTTGCGGCCGCGCACGGAATGTTCGAACGCGCGCTGTTCGAGCTGTCCACGCGCGCGCGAACCGGCGCACCGCAGCTGTTCAGCGAGTTCGTGGCCACATTCGGCCTCCTTTCGGTCATCTGGGGATGCGTCCGCAGCCGTCCGGCCGCCGTGCCGTTCGCTGTCGGCGCCTACATCACGGCCGCGTATTGGTTCACGGCCTCGACATCCTTCGCGAACCCCGCGGTCACCCTGGCGCGTTCCATCACGGATACGTTCTCCGGCATCCGTCCTGCTGACGCGCCCGGGTTCATCATCGCGCAGCTCGCCGGGGCAGCGGCCGCTACCGCCTTTTTCCGCTGGCTCATTCCCGGGCGAGCGACGATTGCTGACCGTGTAGCGACTCCGGTTTCGCATCCGGACCATGCTCCGCAGGAGGTCGGGTGAAGAGGGTCATCTTCGCATGCGTCCACAACGCGGGCCGATCTCAGATGGCCGCGGCCTTTTTCAACAACCTCGCGGACCCCGACGTGGCGCGAGCTCTGTCGGCCGGAACTGCTCCTGGCGAGCGCGTGCATCCGGAAGTCGTCACGGTCATGAAGGAGACGGGAATCGATCTGTCGAGCTCGAAGCCGCAGAGGCTCACGACGGAGCTCACGCAGGGTGTCACCCTCCTCGTCACGATGGGCTGTGGAGACCAGTGCCCCTACGTCCCGGGGCTGCAGCGCGAGGACTGGCCGCTCGAGGACCCCAAGGGAAAACCTCTCTCCAGGGTCCGCGAGATCCGGGACGACGTTCGTGGCCGAGTGCAAGACTTGCTGAGGCGAGAACGATGGCTTGCCATGGCCGGAGGCCCTCGCGGATGAGCGAAGGGAATCCTCAGTCCTCGACGATCACTCGGAAGAACTCCACCGTCATGGCGCGCTGCGCGTG
>Ga0137457_1000252_pt1 | contig 14222 bp, 13 predicted proteins | sample EasRivERMGT630_2_FD_102321 | JGI IMG/M metagenome (GOLD analysis project Ga0137457, IMG submission 102321) | Soil microbial communities from meander-bound floodplain in the East River, Colorado, USA - East River MetaG ERMGT630_2 | ecosystem: Environmental > Terrestrial > Soil > Floodplain ...
CCGGAGCGGCGGGATTATTCGTAAACGGGTCGTGCGGCACACGCCGCAGGAAGTACAGCTTTCCCCCCGAAGGGCTCTTCGCGTCCGGGACCCCCTGGACGAGCGCGGCGAGCGAAGGCGGGTAGCCCGATTCGTCGGCCGAACGAGCGACGCGTCCGCCGTCCGCCGCGCGCTTGTAGGTGTCGAGCGCCTCCCGGATCTCGCGCAATGCGCGCCGCAGGTCCTGCTCCTTGTTGCGTTGCGCGGTCACCTCCGAGAGCGGAAGGGCGATCGAGGCGAGCAGGCCCACGATCGCCACCGTGACGAGGAGTTCGAGGAGAGTGAATCCGTTCGCGCGTTTCACGGCGAGGCGGGGCGCAGAACGAGCGTGAGGGGCGGAGGAAGCTGCGCCGACAAGACCTTGCCGGCGCCGTCGGTGAGCGAGACCGCTTCGAGTCTCATCGCGGGGGAACCGGGGGCGCCCATCGCCTGGAAGGTGAGGCGCGCAAGCTCGCCCGAGCCCGGGATGTCCGCGGTGCCCGAAATGCTCAGATTGAGCCGCCCCATCCCTTCGGGCGAGTTCGCGCGAAAGCCCGCATCGGGACTCGATTCGAGCAGTTTTCCGGGATCGGCGCGCACGAACTGCAGGCGCGAAGGATCGTAGGCGATGTCGAAGCTGCCGTTTTTCAGGCCGGTGGCGGCTTCGACGGTGAGCTGGATGGTGAATTCCTGGCCCAGCGCGAGCTGCCCAGGCGCCAGCAGCATGACTTTGACGGGAGGCGATTTGGCGCCGGCGGCCGGGGAAGCGGTCGCAGGGTCCCCCGGGCCGGGCTGCGCTGCGGCGGGAGCGCCGCTCTCGGTCGGATACAGGCTTTGAAGTACCAGCGGCGGCGCGCCGATGACCGATTCGGTGCCGGATGGAAATTCCTCGAAACGCAGCTCGGGGCGGGCGACGTTCCGCAGGATGCGCGGGGTGATGAGAAGGACCAGCTCGGTCTTGGTTTGCGTGTTGTTGTGGCTGGAGAAGAGCCGGCCGATGACCGGCAGGTCGCCGATTCCCGGAACGTTGTCCGCGACGCGCCGGTCCTCGTCATTGATCAGGCCGGCGAGCACCTGCGTTTCCCCGTCTTTCAGGCGCAACACCGTGTTCGCGTTGCGCGTGCCCAGCTGATAAGTCACGGTGCCCGAGGAGCTGCGGATCTGCTGCACGATGTTGCTCACTTCCAGACCGATCTTGATGCCCACGTCGTCCTCGAGGAACACGTTCGGCTCGACGTCCAGCTTCAGGCCGACGTCGAGGTAGTTCACCGATTCCGAGATCACGCCCGTTGCGGTGGTGGTGGAAGTGATGACCGGGACCTTGTCGCCGATGTGGATTTTGGCTTTTTCCCTGTTTTTCACGCGAATGCGCGGGTTGGCGAGAAGATTGGATTTGCCCACCTGTTCCTGGAGGCTGGCGATGATCAGGGGATCGGTGACGGTGAGACGCACCATGCTGGCGCTGCGGTTGCGCGATTCGGAAAGGGTGATGGTGCCGGGTCCGCCCACGCCCACGACGCTCGCGCTCGCCTGCGTCGGCCAGCGGATGCCCAGTTGCGTGAGCACGTTCGTCCCCACTTCCAGCACCTCGACTTCCAGCATGACCTCGGGTTCGGCGAGGTCCTGGTTGGCGATCAGCCGCTCGACCACGCGCACCGCCTCCGGCGTATCGCGGATCACGAGCACGTTCAGCTTCTCGTCGACGTACATGTCCTTGGTCTTGACCAGCGCCTTCACCATGTTCGCCATCTGCTTCACGTCGGCGTTGGCGAGGTAGAAACTCCGCATCATCAGCTCCTGGTAGTCCTTCGCCTTCGCGGGCGTGTTGGGATAGACGAGCAGGGTGTTCTCGTTGAGCACCTTGCGCTCGAGCTGGTTGGTGACGAGGATGAAGCGGATGACGTCTTCGATGCTCGTATTGCGCACGAAAAGCGTCGTGCGCAGATCGGGCCGCACGTCGCGGTCGAAGAGGAAATTGAGTCCCGAGTTTTTCGAGATCATCTCGAACACGGTGCGCAGAGGCGTGTCGCGGAATTCCAGCGTGATCGATTTCTTGAGCGACGCGCCGAGCCGGGGCGCGACGCCCGCTGCCCTGAAGGTTTTTTCCTCCAGACGCCGCAGCATGAGCTGGGCCTCGCGGTTGCTCGAGTTCTCGGAAAGCACCGCCTTGACCTTCGCGTAGGCGTTCGGATCGTCCCCTTTCTTGAAGCTCTCGTCGGCCTCGGCGAGCAGCGCGCGGTGCCGCCGCTCGATGCGCAGGGACACCAGGCCGGCAGTCGCCCGGGGGTTCGCGGGATCCAGGACGAGCGCCTGCTGGTAGGCGGCCTGCGCTTCGTCCAGGAGATTGCTCACCCGCGCCTTTTCGGCGAGAGCGAGATAGCGCTGCACGGCGAAATCGCGCTGCTTGATGTATTGCTCGCGGTACGACTTGTTTCGGGGATCGAGCCGGTAGGCTTCGTCGATCTTGGCGAGCCCTTCGGGAACCTTGCCTGCGTCGATCAGTTCCCGTCCCTCGTCGAATGCCTGCTGCGCGGCGCAACCGGCGAGAACCAGCAACGCGATCGACAGCACGAGGAGTCTTGACATGGCGTTCCCTCTATTCGGGTTTGGTGATCGGAAGCGTTTGCTTGCTCCCGAGCGGCAGGTAGATGAAATCGACCGAAGAGTCGGTAATCGACTCGATTCGATACATGCCCTCCACGGTATCGCCGGCAGCGGCGCTGTGACCCTCGCTGTTGTTCCAGAGAAATACCACCGTCCTGTCCCCGTCCACCCATTTTCCGAAGTACCGGAACGGCAAGGGAGGCGTCGTCGGTGCGGGTGGAGGCGGCGGAGGGGCGGGCGCGATCGCCATGGTGACGGGCGGTGGAGGCGGCACGGCGGCCTTCGAGGCGAAGAGGTCGGTGATCTTGTCGCCCTTGTGGGCGCGATTAAGCTTGTCCAGATCGAGATCCGGAAGGCCCGCCTGCTGCGCGGCTCCATTCACGGCCGGCGCGGAAGCCGGGACCGGCGCGGCTTGAGGGTCGGACGAGAGTTCTTCACGGCCCGCCACGACGCTCGCGATGAGGGCGAGCGCCACCACGGCCGCCGCGGCGCGGCGAGGAATTTCGCGCAGGAAAGGCAGTTTCATGGGCGAAGAACGTGCAAGCTCAGCCGCACATCGGTTTCGACCGCCAGATCGTTGGTGCGCTTTCGCCGAAAGCTCAGCTGATCGAGCGAGAGCACGGGCATCTCGAGCAAGGCGTTCTCGAGGAAAGCGCGGATCTGGGCGTAGTCGCCGGCGAGCGGAAGGGCGATTTCGTAACGGTCGAGCTTCCCCGGACCTTTGAGGAGCCGATATTCGGCCGCGCGCAGAGTGAGACCGCATTTTTCCGCAATGGCGTAGAGCCTGGCGAGCCAGTCCGTGGTCGCTTCCTCGCGCTGGAAGAACCGGTAGAACGCCTCGAGCTTCGCCGAGGGTGAAGCCGTGCGGACAAAGCCCGGGTCGGCGGAGCGGAACTCTCTTGTCGCCCGTTCGATCGAGCGGCCCAGGCGCTCGCTTTGGGCTTCGAGCGGTCTCAAGCCTGCCTCCAGGAAGAACGCGGTTCCCGCGAGCAGCACCAGGGCGAGGTTGCCGGGCCAGCCGAGCCGTTCGATCACCGTATTCAAGGCGCGCAGCATGATGATCAGCGGACCTCTTTCCAATCGGCCGAAATCGTGAAGAAAACCGGACGCCGCGCCTCGTTCCGGTTGATTTCGTGCTTGGCGAGCCGGACGTTCTTCAGGGTCTTCTCATGCGAGAGCCAGGCGACGTAGGTGAGGGCGGCCGGGTAGCTGCGCGCCTCGCCGGTGATGCTGACCGAGCCCGACCCGGCATCCGGCTCGATCGAAAGGAGGGCCACCTCGTCGGATCGCGCAGCCTCGAGCGCGCGGAACACGTTGTCCCAGGGCATGGACAGGCGCAGTATCGTGTCCTGTGCGGCGCCGAATTCTTCCTTGGACAAGGGTCCGACGGGCGTGGATGCAGTTGCGCGCGCCGGTAGCGTGCTCGATAACCGCGCAAGCCTGGCGGTCCTCGCCTCGATCTCCATCCGGGTTTTGACGTAGGAAGATCCGACATCCGCAGCAAACGCGAACGCAATGGCGAGAAGCAGCCAGCTCACCTTGGCCGGCCGGGGCGTCTTGCGCAGATGATCCAGTTCGAGGCGGACGGGTTTCATGCGCAAACCATCGCGTAGGCGCGTTCTTCGCCGGCGAGCGGCGAAGGCGGCGTCGCAAATTTGAATCCGTTGCTCGCTGCCGGTTCAACGGGATCGAGGGCGGAAACGAGCACGTCCCGGCACGGCGCGCCGGAGGCGAGCAGCGCGCTTTCCCGCTCCACCATCTGCGGCAGCTCTTCGCACCACCGCGCGTTCGTCTGGCGGGCGCGCACGCTCTGCCAGAGTCCCTCCCGGACCAGGCCAAGCAGCAATCGCCCGGGCTCCTCAACCACGAACCAGAACGATGACTGCCGCATGCAGGGCAGAGCGCGGTTGAACGCGATCGTCAGGTACGGTTGGACAGATCGCAGCCGCACGCGGCCGTTTTCGAAAACCGCGGCGGCCGCGGCCAGCAGCGCCTTGTCGATCGCGCTTGCGAGGCGGGGATGGGCCGTGCCGGATTCTGAAATCTGGATGTCCCAGTCGCGGGCGCGCGCGCCGTAGGTTTTCTCGAAGTGGTGTGAGGCGTATTCCAGCCATTCATCCCGGTTCGAGAGGCGATCGTTCGCGCCGAGCAGGGCGTAGCGCACAAAATGATTCGAGAGCACGACGGTCGCGTCGGCCGTGCGCGGCGCGTGAGCCTCTAGAGGTTTCGGCAGCGCGGCGATGGCGGCTCGCCACGGCTCCTCCGCGATTCCCGCATCGACGGAAAGCGTTTCTTTCTCGAGCAGCCGGGGGCGCAGGCCGCGGCTGTAGCGCGCAAAAAGCACCCGATCCGGGCACAGGCCGATGCGAATCGACTCACTCAACGAGGGTGACACGGTTCGCCTCCTCGAGAGTGGTTTCGCCCTGGCGGACCCGATCGATCGCGGCCTCGCGCAGGGTCCGCGTGCCGGCGGCGCGCGCTGCGTCCTTCAGATCGCGCGCGGGGACGCGGCTTGCGATCATTTGCCGAAGTTCGTCGTTCATCACGAGGAGCTCGCCGATCGCCCGCCGCCCTCGAAAGCCAGTGCCCCGGCAGTGCGCGCAGCCGCGCCCCTGCCGGAACCGGAAACCCGCGGTTTTTTCCACGGAGAGACCCGACTCGGCGAGCAAGTCCGGCTCGGGCCGGTTTTCGACGGTGCACTGCGAGCAATTGGTGCGGAGCAGCCGCTGGGCCATGACGCCGTTCAGGGCCGAGACGAAATTGTGGGCGTCCACCTTCATGTGGAGAAAGCGGCCGATCACGTCGAACACGTTGTTCGCGTGGACCGTGGTGTAGACGAGGTGCCCGGTGAGCGCCGACTGGATGGCGATCTCCGCCGTGTCCGGATCGCGGATTTCGCCCACCATGATGCGGTCCGGATCGTGGCGCAGGATCGAACGAAGCCCGCGCGCGAAGGTGAGGCCCTTCTTCTCGTTCACGGGAATTTGCAGGACGCCCGGGAGCTGGTATTCGACCGGGTCTTCGATGGTGATGATCTTGTCGAGACCCTTGTTCGCTTCGGTGATCACCGCGTAGAGCGTGGTGGTTTTTCCGCTGCCGGTGGGTCCGGTCACCAGGAGCATTCCGTAAGGCTCGCCCGCAAGGCGCCGCAGCGTCTTGATCGTTGGCGCATCGAATCCCAGTTGATCGAGCATCAGCCCTTTCAGTTGATCGGACAGCGCTTGCTTGTCGAGGATGCGCAGGACCGCGTCTTCGCCGAAGACGCTCGGCATGATCGATACCCTGATATCGATGTCCCGCCCACTTTGCCTCGCTTTGAAGCGGCCGTCCTGCGGCACGCGCCGCTCGGCGATATCGAGTTCCGCCATCACCTTGACGCGGGAGATCACCTGATCGGCGAACTCGACGCCGTTGATCGTTTCCGCCGGCGCGAGGACCCCGTCGAGCCGATATTTGATCGTGAGGCCGCCCGGGGCGGTTTCGAGGTGGATGTCGCTCGCGCCGGCCTTGAGGGCGTCGTAGAGGGTGGAATTGACGAGCTTCACGACGGGACTGTCGCTGTCGGCGATCGATTCGATGGAGAGTTCCCTGGGCCCGTCCCGGCGGACCGGATCCGATCCGAAATCACCGATCACGCCGTCCATCGCGCGCAAGCCCACTTCCTGCTGAGCGAGGTAGGCGAGCAGATCCTGGCGGAACGCGAGGACGTACGCAAAAGGCTCGCGCACCGAGTCCTCGAGCCAGTCCTGGTTCCCCGCCTCATAGGGTTCGCCCAGCACGATCTGGAGGCCCTGGTTCCGGTCGCGCAGCGCGACGCAGCTTCGCCTTTGCGCTTCGACAAACGGAATGACGTCGAAATCCGGCGTGCCCGCCCGCAGCTCATCGAGCGCGAGGACAGGCAGCCGGAAAGTCTCCGACAGGCGCTGCATGAAAACCGCCGGCGCAGCGGCCGCCTGCTCGTAGAGCAGATCGACCAGCGGCCGGGACAGGCGGGCCTGATCGGCCCGGGCGCTCGCCAGTTCCTCCGCGGTTAGCGGCATGATTCCCGGGCTCGCGACCGCGTTCACTGGATCGCCCCCGCAAGCTCGAAGATCGGCATGTACATGAGAACCACCACGCCTCCGACCGACAAGCCGAGAATGGCCATCAACGCAGGCTCGAGGAGCCGCGTAAACCAGTCGACAAAGCGCGAAGTCTCGTCGTCGTAGAACCGCGCAATCCGCTCCAGCATTTCGCCCAGCTGGCCGCCGCGCTCGCCCACCGCCAGCATTCGCATGGCGACCGGCGAGGCAAGCCCTGCCGCCGTGAGCGCGGCAGACAGGGACACCCCTTCCTCGATCGACTTCCTCGCCGATGCGAGCTGCACGCGAAGATTCTCGGCGAGCAGGTCCTCCACCATGTTGACGGCCCGCACGAACGGGATTCCGGCGCGCAGCAGCATGCCCAGGGTCCGGTACACGCGCGCGAGCTGGTACGCCTTGATCCTCTCGCCCATGCCCGGAATGCGCCAGAGCTGCTTCAGCACGATCGCCCGAATGCGGTGATCGGTCGCGACATACGCCAGGGCAATCAACAGTCCGCCTATCAGGGCGGCCATCAGCCAGCCATGCTGCGTGACGGCACGCCCCACCCAGACCAGCGCCTTGGAGAACACGGGCAATTCCTTCGAGATGTCGTCGTAGACGCGTGCGAAGCGCGGCACCACGTAGAAAATCAGGAACGCGAGCACCAGGCCGCCCACCCCCGTGAGGATCGCGGGATAGATCAGGGCCGAGACGACTTTCTTGCGAACGCGGTCGATTTCCTCCTGGTAGGCGATGTAGCGCGACAGCGCTTCCTTGAGGTTTCCGGTCTGCTCGCTCGACTTGACGGTGGCGATGTAGAGCGGCGAAAAGTGCTGGGGAAGGCGCGACAGGGACCGGGAGAACGACAGGCCTTCTCGCAAGCTGCCGAGCACCTGCTCGAGCACGCGGCGCACCTCGGGCTGCGATGCCCTTTCGGACAGGGCCTGGATCGCCTCGACAAGGTTCAGGCCCGCGTCGATCAGGGACAGCATTTCGACGGAAAGGAGGGTCGAGGAAAAACGCGAGCGGCCCGAGGTAAAACTCAGCAGTCCGGAAAAAGTCGGTCGCAGCGACAACACTTTGAGGCCTTGACGTCCCGCCTGTTCCTTCGCCAGCGAGGGATTCGAGGAGCGAACCTCGAGCGTCACGATTTCGCTGCGGTTGTTGACGGCCTTGACGAGGTAATTCATGAGGCCGGACCACTTGCGACGAACGTCCGCCGAAGGCGACGACGATCACACTGACGCGCGAAAAGAGCGCGCGATGCACGATTTGTTGTGTTCAAGTTTTGTTGCGGCTGTGCTGAGCCGCATCCTCCCTGAATCCACATTACTAGAAAACGCGCTTCGCAAGAAGAGTCTGCGCTTTTTAAATTGGATGATTGACGCAGCGAACGTTCGCGTCCGCAAGGTCACAGAGAAACATCGACGCAAAAATAGTCCACTAAGCCGTATAGACGAGGCAGAGGGTGAGCAAAACCGCGGTAGCGGGTTGATTCGCGCGCCGAAGTCCGCGCGCCCTATCATTTCTTATAGGGCGGCCGTACGACTTTCTGGAAGCAGCGACCGGCGGACTCTAGGAGGGGCGGGCCGCTTTGAGATCGCAATGTGCGATCTCAAACTCGGGCCGCGGCAGGGTCGAGACTCGGCGGCGCAACGAGCAGGTGCGCCGCAACCAGGAACGGTTTCCCGGGGATTTTGTGTTTCAGCTCTCGCTGGAGAAATGGGACTCCTTAAAACCGCCAAGCGCCTCGATGAGCTGGAATCAAGACTCGAAAGGAAACTCGCTACCCACGACCAGGTCGTTGTAGTGACAGGCCATGATTGCAGCGCAGCCCCGCATTCGGCTATCATCATCGCAAGTTCATTCGACAGATGCTGTTATGACGACGCTGCAATTGAAACTCACTTTGCCCGATCAGCTCGCGAAACGCGCCAAGAAGGCCGGCTTGCTCAACGCGCAATCCATCGAAACGCTATTACGAGAGGCGATGCGCAAGAAGGCGTTGGCGCGGTTCCTGCAGGTTTCTGAGCGCGTTGCGGCGGCCGGCGTGCCTGCGATGAGTGAAGAGGAAATCCAGGCCGAGGTCGATGCCGTTCGAAGGGCTCGGCGCAAGCGTCTTGCGCCTGGTCGCTGACACCAACGTCGTAGTTTCCGCCCTGCTTTGGCGGGGCAAACCTCATGCCTTGTTCAAGGCGGCCGAGGACCATGAGTTGCAATTCTTCACTACCCGGCTCTTGCTCGATGAACTCGATACGGTGCTCGCCCGACGCAAGCTCACAAAGGCCGTACGGGCAACCGGCTCAACTCGGGGAGAACTCCTCGGGGATTACCAAGAGCTGGCGCACATCGTGCCGCCCGCGCAGACGCGCCGCATCGTGCTCGCCGATCCCGGCGACGATAAGGTCCTCGCCTGTGCTATTGCGGCAAGAGCAGAGCTTATCGTCTCGGGCGATCGTCACCTGCTCGATCTCAAAACCTACCAGAACATCCCCATCATCAACGCCGCCGAAGCGCTCGCCCGACTGAGCCAGCGCTGAGTTGCACGCCGCAACTCAGCCCGCCTTGATCGTATTGACCAGCACTCCCACCTTGCTCACTTCGATCTCCACCGTGTCACCGGGCTTCATCCACACGGGCGGCGTGCGGCGCGCGCCGACGCCGCCCGGGGTGCCGGTGACGATGACGTCGCCCGGCTCCAGGGTGGTGAAGGTCGAGATGTAATGGATGAGCTGCGGGATGCGGTGAATCATCTGTTCGGTGGTGGCGTGCTGCATGACCTGGCCGTTGAGCCGCGTCTCGAGGGTGAGTTCCTCGCCGTCCCCGATCTCGTTGCGCGTGACCATCCACGGGCCGAACCCGCCGGTGCGGTTGAAGTTCTTGCCCGCGGTCCACTGCAGCGTGTGGCGCTGCCAGTCGCGGACCGAGCCGTCGTTGTAGCAGGCGTAGCCCGCGATGTGCTGCCAGGATTTTTCCTGCGAAATGCGCCGGCCGCTCTTACCGACGATCACCGCGATCTCGCCTTCGTAATCGAGGTTGGTCGATTCCGCCGGCATGAGGATCGGCTGCTTGTGCCCGACCTGCGACTCGGCGACTCGGATGAAAAGCGCGGGGTTCTCGGTCTTGTCGCGGCCGGTCTCCATGCGATGCTCTTCGTAGTTGAGGCCGACGCAGACGATCTTTCCAGGGTTCGGGATCACCGGAAGGAAAGCGATCTTGGCGAGCTTGAGGTCGGCCTTCTTCGCGCCCTTCGCGATTTTCTCCGCCTGCGCGAGAGCGCCTCCGGCGAGGAGAGCGCGCAGGTCCGGATATTTCCTGCCGATGCGGCGCGTGAGATCGACGATTCCGTCGTTCATCACGACCCCGTATCCGGCGCCCTTGGAGGTGCGGTAGCTCGCGAGCTTCATTGCTTCTCCGTCTTTCGTGGAAGCGTCGTAGTGTACCTCCCAAGCGCGCGGTGCGCGGGTGTGCACCGCGCGGGGCAGGGGGGGCGCGGGCTAAAAGCGGCCGCTGACTCCCAGTACGTATGCGCGGTTCGCGACCAGCTGCACGCCGTTGACGTACTGGTAGACGGGCAGTTGGGCGAAGCCGTAGACCTGCACGTCTTTGGTCAGCGAGTAGCTGATCCCCGAGCTCACGTAGAAAGACTTCCCGCCGCTATCCTCCGATTCCGACTCGGCGCCGCTGTCGCGGCCTCGAAACACGGAATTGAGCTGGAGGATAAGCCCGGTGTTCTGCGACAGCTCGAAGCGCACGCCCAAATCGAGGGTCAACCGGTCGCCGGGCCGGAACTCCTCGCGGGTGTCGAGCGCCGCCTGGACCATCCCCTGCGCGAACCAGGAAACGTTTTCCAGGGGCAGGTTCTGCCGGAAATAAGCTCCCAGAAGGAGGTCGGTCGTGCCGCTTCCCGGCTGCAGGGTACGCTCGGCCTTTTCGCCTTCCTCGTTCGTCACGTCGAACTTCCCGGTCGGCAGCTTCAGTCCGAAATCCAGCCCGAAGAAGTTGAGCTGATGATCGGCGCCTTGCCGCACCGGAAACTGGTATCGGCCGAGGGCCCGGACATCGCCAAGCTCCGTGAAATCCCAGCTCTCCGGAATCTGGCCGCCCTGGTGGTTGTGGATGTGAAGGTGCTCGCGGTCGACGACGGGTACGGTGATCGATGTTCCCCAGGTGGAGTCGAACGCGTAGTCGAATGTCCCCAGCCAGTTGCGGTTGACGGTGCTCACCTCGTCGTGGTGCCGCGGTATCTGGCCTACCGAGACTTTGTTGCTTCCGGACATCGGCTGGTCCTGGTTGATGTATTCGTAGCGCAGGTCGAGCCTGGCGCCGGGCTCGGTCCAGGCGCCCTGCAAGTTCCAGTTGGTGTTGATCGAGCAGAACGCCGAGCCGCACGAGGCGAGCGCGGTCCCGGAAAGCGGCAGCAGAACGGCGGCGAGCAGCGCAGGCCGCCCGCAAAGACGAAAAACAAGATGCATGGATACTCCCGATTCGTGTTGCGCCCGCAGGGCGCGAACTCAGCCCCGCGCGGCAGGCGCGGGGATTCATTACCCGAGAATCAGGAAAGTGCCGGAGGAGAGCGCGGAGAGCCGGAAAAAACGGGCGCGGCCTGGAGCCGCGACCCGGTGAAAAACTCTTGGACCTGCCCGCAGTCGGGCATCGGACAGACCAGGGCGCTCGCCGCGCCCGAAATCGCGGGGCCGCGCTCGGCATTGAACGGGCACAGCGTGCAATGCGAAGGCTGGACGCTCTTGCCGGGAGCTTCGCCGGGCAGGCCTTCGCTCGCGTGTTTCAGGCCGGTCGCGGTGCAGATCTCCGAGGGCAGCGCCGGGACGTTCGGCCGGGCGTTCGCGAGCAGCGGCCAGAACGCGTTGAGCGCCATGCCCGCGAAGGCAAGCCAGGCGACCGTGCGGTTTCGAATGCGACGCATCCTCATGGCGCGTCTTGTAACACAAATGCGCCCGCCGCGCCATGCGGCAAGTTGTCCGGCCGTTCTGGTATTCTCAGGCCCGGTTTCGGGTCACGCGAGCGCCTCTCGAACATGAAGGGAAGACTGGAAGACCGCCGCCTGCTCACCGGGCAGGGGCGATTCATCTCCGACTGGAATTTCCCGAATCAGGCCTGCGCGGCGTTCCTGCGCTCGGACCGCGCGCACGCCGAGATCGTTTCCGTGGACGCGGCCGCCGCGCTCAAAGCCCCCGGGGTGCTCGCCGTGCTCACCGGCCGTGACGTGGCCGAAGCCGGCTACAAGTCGATTCCGACCAACCTCGGCGTCAAGGACCGGTTCGGCGAGCCGCTCAAAAAACCGCCGCGCCCGGTGCTCGCGCAGGGAAAAGTCCGCCACGTCGGCGAGTGCGTCGCCTGCGTGGTCGCCGAGTCGGCGCAGCTCGCGCAGGACGCGGCCGAATTGATCGCGGTCGAATACCGCGACCTGCCCGCGGTGACCTCCGCGGAAAAGGCCCTGCAACCGGGCGCGGCGCAGCTCCATGCCGAGCTTCCCGGGAACCTTTCCTTCGACTGGGTCGCCGGCGACGAGGCCGCGACCGAGGCCGCGTTCCGCTCGGCCGCGCGCGTCGTGAAGCTCGCCCTGGACAACCCGCGCATGGTCGGCAACCCGATGGAGCCGCGCGCCTGCTCCGGGACCTACGACGCGGCGACGCAGAAATACGCGCTCTACGCCTGCACTCAGGGCACCGCGGGGATGCGCGGGCAGCTCGTCTACACCATGGGCGTTCCCGACGACAGGATCGACGTCATCGCCGAGGACGTCGGCGGCGGCTTCGGCGTGCGCTTCAACATGTATCCGGAGTACTGCGCGGTGCTGCTCGCGGCGAAAAAAACCGGGCGCCCGGTGAAATGGACCGGCAGCCGCTCGGAAGTCTTCCTGTCCGACGAGCAGGGGCGGGACGTCGCGAGCACGAGCGAGCTCGCGCTCGACGCCTCGGGGAAATTCCTCGCGCTGCGCTTCTCCTACGTCGCGGACCTCGGCGCCTACCTCGCCCCGACCGGCCCTTTCATCAACACGCAGGGCGTGGTCGCGTGCCTGACCGGCGTGTACGAGGTGCCGGCCGCGTGCGCGCTCGTCAAGCTCGCCGTGACCAACAAGGCCCCCTCGGCCGCCTACCGCGGCGCGGGCCGCCCGGTGATGTCCTACATGATCGAGCGGCTGGTCGAGGAGGCCGCGGTCGAACTCGGAATCGATCCCGCCGAGCTGCGGCGCAGGAACCTCGTGACCCAGGACAAGTTTCCCTACAAGGCGGCAAGCGGTGTTACCTATGACTGCGGCGATTTCGAGGGCGTGCTCGCCGACGCGCTGAAAGCTTCCGACTGGGCCGGATTCCCCGCGCGGAGGGCGGAGGCTGCCGCGCGCGGAAAACTGCGGGGTCGCGGCATGGCCGCCTACATCGAAGCGAGCGGCGGGGGGTTTGCGCCTTCGGACCAGGTCGAGCTGCGTTTCGACGCGGACGGCGGCGTTACGATGTACGCGGTCTCGCACTCGCACGGGCAGGGCCACGAGACGAGCTACGCGCAGATCGTTTCCGCCGTCACCGGCGTGCCGATGGAAAAGTTCCGCTTGAGGAACGGCGACCCCGCGGTGCGCCTCATCGGCAACGCGACCGGCGGCTCGCGCTCGCTCCTGGGCGTCGGGAGCGTCATGCAGCTCGCCGCGAAGCAGGTCGTGGAGAAGGGCCTCGCGCTGGCGTCGAAAGACCTGGAGGCGGCCGCGGCCGACATCGAGTTTTCGGACGGCGCTTATCGCATCAAGGGCACCGACCGCGCGATCACGCTCCTCGCGCTCGCAAAAAAACACGCGGGCACGCCGAACGCGCTCGACGTGAAAACCGAAGGCAAGTTCGGCGTGACCTTCCCGAACGGCTGCCACGTCGCCGAGGTCGAGATCGAGCCCGAAACGGGAATCGCCGAAATCGTGCGCTTCACCGCGGTGGACGACGCCGGCAACATCGTCAACCACCAGATCGTCGAAGGCCAGATGCAGGGCGGGATCACTCAAGGGGCGGGGCAGGTGTTCGGCGAGCATGCGATCTACGATCCGGACTCAGGCCAGCTCTTGAGCGGGAGCTTCATGGACTACCCGATGCCGCGCGCGGGCCTCGTGGAGGGGCTCGCGATCCACGAGCACCCGGTGCCGACCGCCACCAACCCGCTCGGCGCGAAAGGCGTGGGCGAAGCCGGCGTGAGCGGTTCGCTCCCCGCGCTCATGAACGCGGTGCTGGATGCGCTGCGCCAGGCGGGCGTCACGCATTTCGACATGCCGGCGACGCCGGACCGCCTGTGGCGCGCGATTCGGGGCGGTCGGCGTACACTCCCGCCGGGCAGCCCTTATAAGGGGGAAGCATCATGAACCACGGAAACATCTCCCCGGAAATCGCCAAAGGTCTCAAGGTTCTCCAGGGGAGAATCGCGAAAGCGAAGATCCCGTCTTCGAAGCTCGACGAGACGCTCAACATCGCCACCTGGAACATCCGGGAGTTCGGCAAGAAGGAGCGCAGCAAGGCGGCCATTCACTACATCGCCGAG
>Ga0137457_1000253_pt1 | contig 14188 bp, 9 predicted proteins | sample EasRivERMGT630_2_FD_102321 | JGI IMG/M metagenome (GOLD analysis project Ga0137457, IMG submission 102321) | Soil microbial communities from meander-bound floodplain in the East River, Colorado, USA - East River MetaG ERMGT630_2 | ecosystem: Environmental > Terrestrial > Soil > Floodplain ...
CATTCGTGCATACGGTGCAGCGTTTTAGCGCGGCACCCGCAGGGCTGCCTGCGTGATTCCACCCCGCGACTTGCCGTAGCACCAAGTATCGCCCTCAGTCAGAGGTCGGAACGCCTTGAATGGCACAGACCTCGCCCAGTGTGGAACCACGCGAAATGCCGTGCGGCTCCCCAGGAGCCTCCCCGAGCGGCGGCGCTTGTGGCGCAACGTCCCCCCAGTCGGCTTCGGGCTTACCCCGAGAGCAGCGTAACAGCCGGAATAGTCATGCATCGCAGGGGATCGCGATGGATGGACGCGGATACGAGGAGCTGCTTGCATAGTACAATTGTCGCCAGTTTTCAGCCGCGGGTTTCAACGAATAGTCGGCACATCGTTTTTTTTGAGGAGAAATCGTCCTGGCCACCTTGACGGCAGGTCGACCCGGCGCGCCATGGCAGCGATGACGCGGGTACTGTCCGGCGAGAGCAGCAAAGGAATCAGAAGTGAGGAAACGAAGGTGTCGCGAGGAGGTTCGATGAACGGATTGCGGTGGATCGGAATTTCTGCGTTCGCACTGATCGTGACAGGTTGCGCGAGCATGGCCGAGTCCCCGGGACCCGTTGTCGGCGCAGGTCAACCGTTGGCCGAGGGGGACTACCGCATCGGCGTGGACGATCGGGTGCAGGTGACCGTATGGCGCAACCCGGAGTTGTCGGTGACCGCGCCGGTGCGGCCGGATGGAAAGATCTCAGTGCCGGTCATCGGCGACGTTGAGGTGGGGGGGCGCACGCCGAATGAGGTGGCTGAAACTATCAAGAGACAACTCTCTGCATATATTCGCGAGCCCAATGTGGCGGTAATCCTGACGGAATTGCGCTCGCACGAATTCCTTACGCGCGTGCGCGTGACCGGCGCGGTGCGTACCCCGCGTTCGATTCCCCACCGTCAGGGAATGACCGTGCTCGACGCGGTACTCGAGGCCGGCGGCGCGAATGACTTCGCGTCGCCCAATCGGTCCAAGCTTTTTCGCAAGATCAAGGACAAGACGCAAGTGTTCGACATCGAACTTGGCGACATACTCAACAAGGGCCGGCTGGAGACCAATCTGCTGCTCATGCCGGGTGATGTGATCACGGTTCCCGAACGGCTGTTTTAGCCCGGCTGCTTGCCGCCGGAATCCAATTCAGAGGTGACCCAGATGAAACCGGTTCTGGTGCTCGGGGGCGCCATCGCCGGGGGCAGTCGGGTGAGCGATGTCGATCGCGCAGTCACCCGCTCGTTCAGGACCTGGTGCGCGGCGACGCTGTGCTGGGCCGGTTTCGGGAGCGCCCCAGTCCTGGCGGCGGAACTCGCCTACGGGGCGGGATATTCGCTGGCATACGACAGCAACATCACCCGCGTCCCCAGCGGCGCGGTCGCCGAATTCACCCAAACGCTGCTGGGCGGTTTCGCATACCTGGAACGCTCGGTTGACTCGAATGCACGGGTACTGGCGCAGGTGGAGCGACGCGACTATCTTCGCAAGACATACACCGATGATTATGCCTTGTTCGTGGACGCGGCAGGGGTGTGGGCGATTGTGCCGAAGCTTTTTTCCTGGAGCATTCAGGACGTCGCCCGCCAGGCGCGCATCGACCTTACCGCTCCGGACACGCCAAGCAACCGCACCAATGTGAATTTCCTGAGCACGGGACCGGACTTCACCTTTCGTCTCGGTCCCGCGAATACGGCGGCGATCGGTGCCGCATACGGCCGCTTGAATGTCGCTAACGCCTCCGGGGACAACGAGCGCTACTCGGGCTATGCACGCTGGTTGCACCCGCTGTCGGCGCAGACGACGCTGTCGGCGAACTATGAAGCAATACGCGTGGACTTCCAGGACCCGATCTCCTTCACCAATTATCGCCAGGAAGACGCGTTCCTGCGCTACGAGACGCATGCGTCTTTCAACACCTTGACGATCGATGCCGGTGCCTCGCGCGTGACCCCGGATGGGGCGAAGGAACTGACGGGCCCCCTCGCGCGACTCAAACTCTGGCGTCAACTCACGTCCGAGTCGTCGCTCTGGGCGGCGCTGGAGAGCCTGTACTCGAATACCGGCAACGACCTGCTCGCAGCGGTGGTGACGAGTCCAACGCGGCCGGTCGGCTCTGGGCCTTTGCCTTCCGCCATCGTGATCACGAATGACGTGTATTACAGCAAGCGCGGCGATGTCGCCTATGAGAATTGGGGCGAGCCCTTCGGATTCGCTCTGCGGGGACACGCGCGCAATGTCGATTTCCAGGAACAGAACCAGAATGATTTCGACGAGTATGGCGGGCGCATCGAGGGCACCTGGCTCTTTACCGGCGAGGCGCGAATCCGTGCCTACACGGGGTACTTGAAGCGCACGTTTTCGAGTACCGGTCAAACGGACACGGCGAACAACAGCGGCGTGGCCGTGACTTACGGTCTGACCCGCAATGTGAACATCACGGTTGAGGGTGCACGCCTCGAGCAATCAAGTACCCTGCCCGGGAATAATTTCGTGGACCGGCGGGTGGTGCTATTTTTGACTTACAGTAGCGCGCCACTTTACTCGGTGCGATTCATGCAGCAGTAGCCCAGCATGTGGAGTATTTCGGGTTGCGCGCTCCGATTGTTGCAATGGGTAAGGCTTGCGCGGTGAAGGACACGAACTTCAGCCGCCTCGCACCGGAGGCATCCCCCGAGCCACCAGAGTTGGAGGTAGTGATAGAGATTCCACGCGGCAGCTTTCTGAAGCGTGGGTCCACCGGCCACCTCGACTTCATCTCGCCCCTGCCGTGCCCGTTCAACTACGGTTCGGTGCCGGCTTACCTGGGGCTTGAAGGCGATCTCCTGGACGCACTCGTGCTCGGTCCGCGCCTGCCGTTCGGAACCCGCGTACGGGTCAAGGCGTGGGGCGCCGTAGCGTTGACGGACCGCGGCATGACCGACGACAAGCTCGTCTGCAGCCACCAGCCCCTGACGCTGTCGGAGCGCCGCAACGTGCTGCGGTTTTTCCACTTCTATGCGAAGTGCAAGGGACTGCTCAATTTCTGGCGCCGTCGCCCGGGGCGCAACGCATGCGCTGGCTGGTGCGAAGCCGCCCACGCCCTCGCCCGCGCCCGGCCGCGGGACGACGCGTGGCGGGGCCCGACGGTCGAGTTCTGATCACTCCGTCCCGATCTTCGCTTCGCGCTCGATCTTCTCGTTCGCCTGCATCTCGGCGCGGATGTAGGCGTCGCAAAACCGAACGGGGCGAGTCGTCCTTCACTTGTCGGCGAATTTGGGCCGCGCCAGGACCCCGTGGGCGCTTACATGCCTGTCATTCCGAAGGGGATCGCCTAGTTCCGAGCCATCGACGCGTCTTTGTTTTACACTTACAGGCTTAAGGCCACGACAAGGCGCCCGTGCGTGCCCATGTGTGAAAAATTCCGACACTTTACGATCCTTTATCCTGTGATGAACCGCTGCCTGTTCCTCGACTTCATGATCCCGATCTCCACGGCGGAGGTCGTGTTGTGGGGGAAGGGAGCCAGATAAGAGCCTTTTAGCCGGGCGGGAACGGACGCAACCGATGGTGATATCGATCGGGACGGTAAGTTACGCCGCTGCTGCAATGGCGTTTCTTTTTTTGTCCGTCCTGCTGGTGACGACTTGGCGCGGGCGACTGCAGGGCATGCTGCTCGCCGTGGCGTGCCTAGGTACCGCAATATGGGCGGGGGTGGCGGCGTATCTGGCTGCGTTACCGAATGCGGCCATGCTTGCCGCAGAAGTCCTCGAGGTCCTGCGCAGCGCCGTCTGGTTCGCTTTCTTGATGGTGCTGCTCGGCTATTCCCGGAAGGCTGTAGGGTCTTTGCGGCGAGCTGCTGTGGCCCTCGCGGTGTTTTGCGGGCTTGTCCTCGCTGCTACGCTGTACTCGGGCGTCGTATCAGCCCCGCGTCCTGAAATGTTCGGGATACTGGGCCGCCTGGTGCTGGCGGTAATCGGCATCGTGCTGGTCGAGCAGCTCTACCGCAACGTCCCGCCGCAGCAAAGGTGGGGGATTAAGTTCCTGTGCCTGGGGCTCGGCGGATTGTTCGTATACGACTTCTATTTGTACTCCGACGCTCTGCTGTTTCAGCGGGTAAACGCCGACATTTGGGCCGCGCGTGGCGTTGTCAATGCCATGATCGTTCCGATGCTAGCCGTGGCAACTGCCCGCAACCCCAAGTGGTCGCTCGAGGTCTCCGTTTCGCGCCGCATCCTGTTCAATTCCACGGCGATGCTGGGCGCCGCAGTGTACTTGCTGGCGATGGCTGCAGCCGGCTACTACATCCGCTACTTCGGAGGCAACTGGGGGGCGATGCTGCAGGTAACCTTCCTGTTCGGCGCCGCGCTGCTGCTGTTTGTGATACTGTTCTCAGGCACCCTGCGCGCCCGGCTCAAGGTTTTCCTCAGCAAGAACTTCTTCAGCTACCACTACGATTACCGCGAGGAGTGGCTGCGATTTACCCGTACCTTGTCCAAGGGCGAACCAGGGGTCCAGCTGTATGAGCGCTCCATCCAGGCGATCGCGGAGCTGGTTGACAGTTCGGGCGGAGCGTTGTGGCTTTCCCAGGATGTGGGAGTTTTCGAGCAGGTCGCCCCTTGGAACATGCCGTCTTCCAAAGGGAGGGCGCAGCGCGATGGCTCCCTGTGCCAGTTCCTGGAACGGCGCCAGTGGGTCATCAGTCTCGAGGAATACGAGGAGCAGCCGGAGTTGTACGACGGCCTGGAGATACCGGATTGGCTGCCCTTGATTCCGCGCGCGTGGCTGGTGGTGCCGCTCATTCTCCACGAGCGATTGCTGGGATTTGTCGTGCTGGCCCGATCGAAGGGTAAGATCAATCTCAACTGGGAGGTGAACGACCTCTTGAAGACTGCCGGCCGGCAGGCGGCAAGCTACCTGGCCCAATTGGAGGCGGCAAAAGCGCTGCTGGTGGCACGCCAGTTCGAGTCCTTCAACCGCATGTCCGCTTTTGTGGTGCACGACTTGAAGAACCTGGTGTCGCAGCATTCCCTGCTGCTCTCGAATGCGGATAAGCACAAGCACAAGCCCGCGTTCCAGGAGGACATGATCGAGACGGTTGCCCAGTCGATGGAGAAAATGAAGCGGCTCCTACTCCAGTTGCAGGGCGGCTACACCACTATGGAGCCCCCGACACCGATAGCGCTCGAAGACTTGGTGCAACAGGTGGTGGCCGCGAGGTCGGGCCTCAAGCCTGCTCCCCGGATTGAGACTGGCGATGGCGCGGTGAGCGTGGTCGCCCACCGTGCGCGCCTTGAACGCGTGATCGGGCACCTGATCCAGAACGCCATTGAAGCCACCCCACCCGAGGGGCATGTGGTGGTGCAGCTATTGCGGCAAAATGGATCTGCAGTCATCGCGATTGCCGACACGGGGTGCGGCATGAGCGAGCAGTTCATGCGCTACCGGCTGTTCAATCCCTTTGAGTCAACCAAGGCAACGGGGATGGGGATCGGCACCTACGAGGCCCGGGAATACGTGCGTGAGCTCGGTGGCCGGATAGAGGTGGAGACCCGGGAGGCCAAGGGCACGCTATTCCGCATCGTGCTGCCGCTTTATGTTCCCGAGCGCACGCCTGAACTGGGAGCTGCGGTGGAAGGTCACGGGTGAGGAAAGACCAGGTAACCCTTCTGATAGTCGAAGACGACCCCGGCCTGCAAAAGCAGATGCGCTGGAGCTTCGATGCCTACGAGACACTGGTCGCCGGAGATCGCGAAAGCGCGCTGGTGCAACTGCGGCGGCATGAGCCGGCAGTCGTGACTCTCGATCTGGGGCTGCCGCCGGATCCGGACGCGGCGTCCGAAGGACTGGCCACCCTGGAGCAGATTCTGGCGCTGATGCCCGACACCAAGGTGATCGTGGTGACCGGCAACCAGGACCGCGCCAATGCCGTGAAAGCGGTCGCGATGGGCGCCTATGACTTTTACCAGAAGCCGTTCGATCCGGAGGTACTGGGGCTCGTGGTGGAGCGGGCGTTCCGCCTGCACGCCCTGCAGCAGGAGAACCGCCGGCTGCAGCAGCCGCAGGACTCCCCGATGCAGGGCATCATCACGCGAGATCCGGGCATGATCAAGATGTGCCGCAGCGTGGAGAAGGTGGCGCCCTCGGACGCTACCGTGCTGCTGCTGGGCGAGTCAGGCGCCGGCAAGGAGCTGCTGGCGAGAGCTCTGCACCGGTTAAGCCCGCGCTCGGCCGAGCGGTTCGTGGCGATCAATTGCGCGGCGATTCCCGAAAACCTGCTGGAGTCGGAACTCTTCGGCTACGAGAAGGGGGCCTTCACCGGCGCCAACAAGCAGACGCGCGGCAAGATCGAGTTCGCCCACGGTGGCACGTTCTTTCTCGATGAGGTGGGGGATTTGTCACTCGCCCTACAGGCGAAGATCCTGCGCTTTCTCCAGGAGCGGGTGGTCGAACACATTGGCGGGCGCGAAGAGATTCCGGTTGATGTTCGCATCGTGTGCGCAACCCACCAGAACCTGAAGAAGCTGATCGAAGAGGGTCGCTTCCGAGAGGACCTTTACTACCGCTTGAGCGAGATCGTGATCGCCATTCCGCCGCTCCGCGATCGGCACGGAGACGCCGCGCTCCTCGCGCACGCGTTCATGCACAAGTTCAGCCGCGAGGAGGGGCGTTCGATCAGGGGCTTCAAGCAGGACGCTCTCCATGCCATAGAAGCCTACCCATGGCCGGGCAACGTGCGGGAAATGGAAAACTATATCAAGCGAGCGGTCATCATGACCGACGGATCCCAGATCGGCGCCGAGGATCTGGGCCTGTCGGCACCAGCAGGAGAGCCGGAGCCGGTCAATCTGCGCGAGGTGCGCGACGAGGCCGAGCGCAAGGCGATCATCAAGGCATTGAGCCGGGTCGATGGGAACATCCTGGCCGCTGCGGAACTGCTCGGGGTAAGCCGTCCCACCCTGTACGACCTGGTCGACCGACATGGCCTCAAGCAGTCGGGTTCCACAAAGGCAGACGAGAACTGAGGCGATGGCGAAGCGGGTCGGGAACGTGCCGGCACGCGTTGAGCGGTGTGTCGCCGCGCCGGCAACTGCATGGGTCGATCGCTGTTTAACAGGGCAGAGGATCGCATGATTCGATCGAAAGTCTGCTGCAGACATGGTGCGCTGGCCACGGCGCTGCTCATCGTCGTGCTGTTCTCGGAAGGTTGCGTGGAAAAGGCCGAGGATCTCGGCCGGCTGATCGCAGACGCCAAGCAGGAGCGCGACAAAGGCAACAATAATGCCGCCATTATCCACCTTAAGAACTTGCTGCAAAAGTCGCCCGAACACGCGGAGGCGCGCTACTTGCTGGGCGTGATCTACAACGACACGGGTGATTTCACGTCCGCCGAAAAGGAGTTGCGCAGGGCCCTCGAGCTGCAGTACGACCAGGCCAAGGTGATCCCCCCGCTCGGCAAGTCGTTGCTGATGACAGGGCAGTTCCAGAAAGTGCTCGACCAGGTACGGCTGGAAGGCGACGCCGGGAACCCGGTGCAGGCAGAAGTGCTGACACTGCGCGCGCTGGCATCGATCGGGCTCGGCCGGGGCCGTGAAGGGCACGAGTTGCTCGAGCAGGCGCTCGCCAGGCAGCCTGAATTCGCGGATGCGCTGCTCGGGCAGGCCCGGCTTGCGGCAAGCGAGAAGAAGCTGGACGAAGCCGCGCGCCTGATCGAGCGGGCGCTCGCCAGCGCCCCGAAAAGCGCCGACGCATGGCTCATGAAGGGCGACCTGAGCCGGATTAGGGCAAATCGGGAAGGCGCGACCGCGGCCTACCAGAAGGTCCTCGAGATCAGCCCCGACAACGTTTCGGCCCGACTGAACATCGCTTCGCTGCAGATCGACAGCGGCAACTTCGACGACGCACGCAAGCAGATTGAGCAGATGCGCAAGATCGTTCCCAACAGCCCGATGGCCCATTACATGGAGGGGCTGATCGAGTTCCGCCAGCACAACTACCTCGCCGCCCGCCAAGCGCTGCTGCAAGTGCTCAAGGTGGCACCAGACCACATGCCGAGTATGCTGCTCGCGGGTGCGGTCGAGTTTGCGCTGGGTTCGCACGGCCAGGCGCAGTCGTATCTGGGGCGTGTGCTCGACCGCGCGCCCGGCAACCTCTACGCGCGCAGGTTGTTGATCGCGTCGCTGGCGAAAAGCGGCCAGGTGCAGCGCGCTCTGGAAGTGCTCCAGCCGGGGTTGAAGCAGTTCCCGGAAGACGGCGCGCTGATGGGGCTCGCCGGCGAGGTGTACCTGCAGAGCAACGAGTTCGCCAAGGCGGCCCAGTTCTTCGAAAAAGCGGCGAAGCTCGACCCGAAGAGCGCGGGCGCTCGCACCGGGCTGGGCCTGAGCCGTCTTGCCTCGGGCGAAACGGACCACGCGCTGGCCGACCTGGAGTCCGCTTCGCAGCTCGATTCCGACAAATACCAGGCGGACATTCTGCTGGTCGCGTCGCACCTGCGGCAGGCAAACTACGACCAGGCGCTGAAGGCGATGCAGTCGCTCGAGAAGAAACAGCCGAACAATCCGCTCACCTATAACCTGAAAGCGGCGATCTATCTCGGCAAGAAGGACGCCGCAGCCGCGCGCAAGAATCTCGAACGCGCGCTCGAGCTGCAGCCGGCCTACGTGCCCGCGGCGGCGAACCTCGCGCAACTCGACCTGCAGGAGAAAAATCCCCAGGCTGCGCGCCGCCGGCTCGAGGCGATCCTCGAGAAGGACAAGGATAACGTGCAGGCGCTGCTCACGCTCGCCAGTCTTGGCCCGCACCTCGGCGCTACACAGAAGGAGCAGATCGACTGGCTGGAGCGCGCCCGCAGGGCGAGTCCCGGCTCGGTGCAGCCCCAGCTGATGTTGGCGCGCTCTTACGCCCAGGCCGGCGACGCGAAGAAAGCGCTTGAGGTCGCGAAGCAGGCGCAAGTGACCAGCCCTGATGATTTCGAGGTTCTCGATGCGCTGGGCGCGATCCAGATCGCCGCAGGGGAGAAGGAACAAGCGCTGGTAACGTATCAAAAGCTCGCCATGCTGCAGCCCAAGTCGCCGGTAGCGCTCTACCGTCTGGCCACCGCGCAGGCGGCCAGTTCCAACCAGGCGGCGGCTGCGAGCACGCTGAAAAAGGCGCTGGCGCTGAAACCGGATTTCATCGACGCGCAGGTGGCGTTGGCCGATCTGGATGTTCGCGCCGGGCGTTTTCCGGAGGCGATGAAGATCGCGCAGCAGGTGCAGAAACAGGCTGCCAAGTCTCCGCTGGGCTTTGTTCTGGAAGGCGACGTGCTGATGGCGGAGAAGAAATTTCCGCAGGCCGCCAAGGCTTACGAGACCGCCTACGGCATTGGTAGGAGCGGGTTGCTCGCCATCAAGATGCACGCGGCATATGCGCAAGCCGGGAAGCCGGACGAGGCGGAGAGGCGGCTGGCACAATGGCTGAAACAGTCGCCCGACGACGCGGCGGTGCGGTTGTACGCCGCCGACGTCAGCCTCAAGAGCGGCACGTACCAGAACGCGATCGAGCACTACGAATGGCTGCTGCAGAAGCAACCCGACAACGTGCTGGTGCTGAACAATCTCGCCTGGGCCTATCGGCAGGTGAAGGACACGCGAGCCCTCGAAACCGCGGAACGCGCCTACAAACTCAAACCCGACAGCGCCGCGGTCGCCGATACGCTGGGCTGGATGCTCGTCGAGCAGGGCAACATCACGCGCGGGCTCGAGTTGCTGCAAAAAGCGGTTGCAGCGGCGCCCGACGCCCACGAGATCCGCTACCATCTTGCACAGGCTTGGCTCAAGGCCGGCGACAAGTCGAAGGCCCGCAACGAACTCGAGCGGTTGCTGGCGACCGATGCGAAGTTTCCGCAACAGGCCGAGGCGAATAAGCTGCTCAAGCAACTGAAGAACTAGACCGCGGCGCACGCTCGGAGGCTTGCGGCCCCGCCAGCCCAGGGCGAATGAGGTGCGCTCTGCCAGGGCGCGCCCCGATCGTCAATTCCTGCAAATCAGGTGCACGGGACCTTTGCAGCGCCCCCTCCTGGAAAACCTTCAATGACCACAGTTTTCTTGTCGGGATCTTTTACACGACAACCCGTGAACCGCCCGATTCGGTCCAATTTATCAATGTAACACATTGATTATATTAATATAATATAGAATGGTATGGTTAGTGCTTAACAAGGGTCGAGAGCCGGAAAAGTGGAGTCAACAAAATTTCTGTTATGAGCACCGTAGCTACTATCAACTGAGCAGAGGATAGACGATGAAAGAGACTTGGAAAATCAAAGTGACTTTGGCGGCTGCGGTGATCTGCGCCCCCCTGTTGGCGCCTGTGGCGCAGGCGGTTCCGATCATAGCCACGAACGTGCGGCCCGTGTCTAGCGTACCCGTCAACGACCAGTTGCAAGGTGTGCTCGACACAATCTACGGCTGCGTCGGTTGTGTAAACGCGGTGACCGACCAAAACCCAGCTGGCATGTGGGCGCTGCCCGGCACTACATTCGGAGGAACGCTTCCAATTCTAACGTTTCAGGCTGGTCTATTCTTTAACCAGGTCACCTTTGGTATCTGGTCTGGGACGGACACGACCGCGCTCACGACGGTACAGATCTTCAATGGGGCGGCCGCTCCGGGCACGGTCGCATCGCTACTCTGGACTCCGGGGAACCCGAACAAGGTGATTATCGGTGGTGGTGCCGGCGTGAACGCGGGCGAATTCACCGGGATCAACCGCTCCGCTTTTGGGTTCTACATCGATAGCCCTGATGGTGGGGCCGATGGTAAGCACTGGTCGGTGGACCAGTTGAATGACGGTGGTTTGGCCCAGATGCTCGCCTATACCGGTGGTCCGAGCCGGTGGACCTTTGCGTGGGAGGATCTGAGTCGGCAAACCAGCGCCGACAACAATTTCGTCGATCTGGTGGTCCAAACCGAATCGCTGGTGCCAGTCGTGGTGCCAGTCCCGGAGCCGAACAGTATGTTATTGCTGGGCGGCGGCCTTCTGGCTGTCGGCGCTATGGCCCGTCGCCGCTTCCACGCAAAGGCAAAGAAGTAGGCCTTACGCCCGCAATTCGTCTTCGAACCCCCGGCGTCTCTAAAGCGCCGGGGCTTGTTGTCGCCCAACGCCTGCTCGTTCGCTTTCAACTTCCCGACGCCCTTCATCACCTCTTCTGAGCTGGTCCTGGAAGGCCGTTGCCACGGCTCCGCGTGCTGTTCACGGAGGAGTAAACACCCAAGAGACCGACACGCCACTGTAGTGGGCGACCACTTGTAACGGTAGGTTGCCTGCACGGCGCAACATGGGAATCACGCCTCGGTAATGTCCGTTTGCTCGCAGCTGGTGAATCCAATAAACTCTCAATCAAACAGGTACTAAGAGAAAAGAGGTACAAGCAGGTATTGAAAAAGGCACGAATACGTCGGGTTGATTGGTATTGTGGAAGGAGAACATGCAGATGAGCGTGAGGGAATGGCCAGCTATGGGGCTGGTAGGTTTGGTGCTGGGCTTGGGAGGATGCGGTACGGTCTATCCGCCGCTGGCCGAGCCTGGGAGCGGGATCGATGCGCCATATGCATATCTGGTCGGCCCGGGCGATACGCTCAACATCGTCGTGTGGCGCAATCCAGAGCTGTCCATGAGCGTTCCGGTGCGCCCCGACGGAAAGATCACCACGCGGCTTGTGGAAGATCTGCCGGCGAGCGGCAAGACCGCGACGGAGCTTGCCCGGGACATCGAAAAAGTCCTGGCCAGGTACGTCCAGAGCCCGGTAGTCACGGTCATCGTCACCAGTTTCGGCGGACCTTACAACCAGCAGGTCCGCGTGATCGGCGAGGCGGCCAAGCCCCAAGCGCTGGCCTACCGTGAAAACATGACTCTTTTGGATGTCATGATCGCCGTGGGCGGCATCACCGATTTTGCGGATGGGAACAAGGCAAGCATCCTGCGCACCGGCGGCGGCAAGACCCAGCAGTTCGGGGTGCGGCTGATAGATCTCGTCAGGCGGGGCGATCTGTCGGCTAATGTGGCGATACGCCCCGGTGATGTTCTGATCATACCGCAGAGCTTTTTCTAGCCTCGGGTATGGCGAGAATTCGACCCCCCTGACGATATCTCAATTGGGGTCCTGAGCCTTGCGAGTGCTGACAGGGCTCGTTCCTGTCGCGATCCAGGGCATTCCAGCCGGGTGCCGTTCCTGGCGCGAGACTCTGGGCGGTATGAAATTTGCTTAGATTCCCGTGTTAAGCTGGACTGCGCCTGGATGAGAACATCCCAAGGATCCGAATATGCACGAGCTGGCCGACCAACTCCTCTCCCACCTGAAGGCTATCTGGCGCTACCGGTGGTACGCGGTCGCTTTTGCCTGGATCATTGCATTAGGGGGCTGGACCGCCGTGTACCTGACGCCAGAGCGCTACGAGGCTTCCGCCCGGGTCTACGTGGACACCCAGTCGGTGTTGAGACCCCTGCTGGCCGGTCTCACGGTCCAGCCCAACGTCGATCAAATGGTCGCGATGATGAGCCAAACCTTGATCAGCCGCCCGAACCTGGAGAAGGTGATCCGGATGGCTGATATGGACATCGGGCTCAAGACCTCCGAGGACCGGGAGCGATTGATTACCCGGCTGACCAGGGAACTCGCCATCAAGGGCGCGGGCCGCGAGAACCTTTACATCATCGCCTATACCGACAAGAACCCCCAGGAGGCAAAGCGGGTGGTGCAGTCACTGCTCACGATGTTCATGGAAGGAACCCTCGGCGACCAGAGAAAGGACTCCGAAGCTGCACGACGTTTCATCGACGAGCAGCTCAAGACCTACAACGAGAGGCTGGTGGCGGCCGAGAACGCGGTGACCGAATTCAGGCGCCGACACATGGGACTCATGGCCGGCGGGCGGGACTACTATACGCGGCTGATCGAGGTGCAGTCTGCCCTGAGTGGGGCAACGCTGGAGCTCAAAGAAGCTGAAAACAGCCGAGACGTGATTAAGAAGCAGCTTGCGGGTGACACCGAGATTCCGTCTCTGCTCGGCGATAAGAGCGCCGACGTGGGAGTCAATCCCGAAATCGACTTCCGCGTCCAGGCCCTCGAGAAGAAGCTCGACGACCTGCGGCTCAACTACACGGAGGAGCATCCCGATATCATCGCGATCGTGCGCACCATTGCCCAGTTGAAGGAGCAGAAGAAGGCGGAGGCCAAGCTGAGGAGGCCCTCCCAGATTGCGGCCCAGGCCCAGGACCCGGTCTATCAGCAGTTGACCGTCACTTTGGCGTCAGCCGAAGCGAACGTGGCTGCCATGAAGGCCCGGGTGGCGGAGTACAGCAAGCGCTATAACGAGCTGAAAGCGTCGGCCAATGCCGTGCCCCAGATGGACGCGGAGTACACGCAGCTCACCCGGGATTACGAAGTGACCAAGAAAAACTACGAGACCCTGCTATCGCGGCGCGAATCGGCCCAGATTTCCGGCGATATGGAAACGAGATCTAGCGTGATGGACTTCCGGGTGATCGATCCGCCCCAAGTGCCGCCCGTACCCAAGGCGCCCAACCGCCGGCTGCTGATGTCGCTCGTCTTGCTTGCAGCGCTCGGCGGCGGGCTCGGTGTTGCTTTTCTGATCAGCCAGATGAGACCCACATTCAACGACGAGCGCAGGCTGCGGGAGGTAAGCGGGCTGCAGGTGCTCGGGACGGTCCTCATGGCCAGAAACGATGCGCAAGAAAGGCGCCGGACCCGGGGACTGGTCGCGCTCCTGATTTCCTTCGCGAGCCTGCTTTCGGCCTACGCGGCGATCATGGCGGCGCTCGTGCTGACGGCGACGAGGGCCTAGGATGAGCATCATTGAAAGAGTGGCAGACCTGCTTGGGTCGGGTCCCCCGACGCACCGAAAGCCTTCGGCGGCGGGTGGGGTAGCCGACTCCCTTGAGCCGAACCGGATCGAACGGGCCGCCGGCGATATGAGCCGGCGCTTTGATTTTCCTGAGGACAAGGATCTCGCTGTGGAATCGAAGGCCAAGGCCAGGCCCGCGCGTCCCACCAGCACGACTACCCGGACTCACAGGGTCGATCTGGATCAGCTGCGCCGGCAGAGCATGATCACGCCCGACGGCGAGCGGACCCCGATCGCCGAGTGTTTCCGGCGCATCAAGCGGCAGATCCTGACGAACGTGGCCAATCCCAAG
>Ga0137457_1000254_pt1 | contig 14142 bp, 20 predicted proteins | sample EasRivERMGT630_2_FD_102321 | JGI IMG/M metagenome (GOLD analysis project Ga0137457, IMG submission 102321) | Soil microbial communities from meander-bound floodplain in the East River, Colorado, USA - East River MetaG ERMGT630_2 | ecosystem: Environmental > Terrestrial > Soil > Floodplain ...
CGCACGCACCGAGAACGGCGTCGAGTCCGCCGCGGTAGCCCGACGAAGCCACACGGTGATTGCCGCGGCGACGGCAGCGAGCACGAGATACCCGATCACTTGTGCCATCAGAGGACCCGCCTCTCATGCCACCGAAGAACCATGCGTCCCCATGTAGCGAGATGCTTCCACCGGATCAGCGATCCCCGCCGGCAGGGGACGCACACCTGCCGATCGGCGTCGCGCTTCGGATCCACTTCGCCGATAAACAGAGATCGGGGACACGTTGAACACTGAGCCATCAGCGCACCAGGGAGAGCAGCATGATGACGACCGGGATCGCGAGGATCGCCACGTCGAGCAGATCGGCCGTTCGTGGCATCAGGCTTTCCTCCGCTCTGCGATATGCCGCACGTCGTAAAGTCCGCTCGCCTTCATCAGCGCGAGCAGGAATTCTTCACGGGTATCCGGCCGCGCCCAGATGCGCCCGAGGACGTCGGACACTTCCCCGCGGCACATGCGATCGACGACCGCAGGCGTCCCGAATTCCTTGAGCACCGAATCCGTCCGGCGTAGCGCCGTCTTCACCGCGCCACCGAGTTGCGCCTTCGCCATGTGCAATGGGAGGTTGTCGAGGGTGAACGGTTCACCGGCGCCGTTCTGTGCAGGCTCGTGCACGGGGTGCGACTCCTCACCTACCGGAAGCGGAGCGCGACGATCGACGATGTCGCTCATGACGCCACCTCGCCAGGCGCGCACTCCGCGACCAGCCCACCTGTCACCTCCGCCAATAGGCGACCGCGCGCCGCGACGCCTGCGCGGAGATCCGCAATGTGAGCGGCCATCGCTTGCAGATGCCGGACCTCCGCGCAGCGCGCCAACTCACCCGACGCGATCGCTAGCGCCTCGGCGAGAAAGTCGCGCTGTTCGATTGGCGGTGCGGGCAGGGCGGCTTTCAACGCTTGCACGATGACGGGATTGACGGTCATGCAGACCGCCGAACGACGTACGAGTTCTGAGCAGCGACACGCTGGCGACCTTGCGGCCGACCGATCTCAACGTGTCTCTGTCGGTGACACTTCCGACAGAGCCATGTCACATCAAGTGGACGCGCGTAGTCGTCGTGATGCCCGTGAGGCTTACATGACAGCGCGCAGCGAGAGCACGAAGACGGACGTACGAGGAGACCGCTCCGCAGTGCTTCCTGAACCGCGCGTGAGGCCGCGGACTTCTCCGGGTACTTGGCTTCGTAGCGGCGGACGTACGCCGATGGGCGCTGCGATGCTCCGCCACGCCAACAGGGATTGGCTGGTCCGAGTTGCTGCTGATTCCGCTTGCGGAGATTGAAACTTGAGGAGCAGGATCGTGAACAGAACCTTCCGTGATTTGGGCGGAGAAGACGGCAGGCCAGACCAGAGAACTGCTTACCGCACTGCTCGCAGACGCGAACGACGATCAGTCCGACGCGACGTCCGCACGATTTCCCAACGTATTGCGCTGGGCCTTGACGAAATGTCAAGTCACGCGCGATCTCGTACGATGCATTATGTAAACCAACGCGCATGTGGCTTTACGCCTTGTTCTTCCGCGTGGATTTGCCGTTGTCGGAGCCGACTGTTTCGAGCTTGTCCATCTCGCTTGGCACCCATGCCTCAACCGGGATGCCGGTGAGACGCTCTATTGTGACAGCGTTGTCCAGTCCAGGCGTCCGCGCACCGGCGATTAAGTGAGAGATGTACGTCTCGTGCCAGCCGAAGTAATCGGCGGCTTCGCGTTGCATGAAGCGCCGTCGGTGCATCCAATCTTTGAGCTGTTCCGGTCCTGACTGCATGGTGGCGTAGACGATAACCTGCACTTGGCGCGCGTGTCAAGTGTCACTCTACGCCAATAAACACAGGGCTGGACGCGCGTGTCATGCGTTTCAGTGATAAGTACAAGGGCATCCATGCACGCCAATCGTCAGATGAAGCAGAACGTGTCTGCCCTTCTGAAAGGCCGACACCTGACGCAAAAAGACTTGGCTATGTGGTGTCGGAAATCGGAGAGTTGGGCGAGCAAGATCCTCGACCTGAACTCCACGCGCGAGTTCCCCTTGAAATATTGGGATCGCATCGCCGACTTTTTCGGCGTCGCGACATACCAACTCCTTCAGCCAGGGATCAGCGCGGTCACCGAGCGTCGAAGAACACAGCGCCGGAGTGCGCAGGAACGCCGCGTCAGTCGCAGACCTGAGTCAGAACGACCGACGTCGGGCTTTACGGATCAGGCTCTCATCCGAGAAGTGCTCAGCGTGCCTTTCGACGAACGACCGTTTCTATTCGAGTCGATCGCGGTACTGAAACGCCGCAGAGTCGAGTCGCCCATCCGTGGACCACTCGGAGCTGCGCACCATGTAGGCGAGGTATCAAAGCCGCCAGTTCCGCGCGCTTCGAAGCCGCGGAAGTCCGACGTCGGGGGCGAACAACTGTAGAACGACGACGAGGCATTAGGGGAGAGCCTCCTTTGGTTCGGTACGGGGAATCCCTGCGTAGTGGGCGCACATTAACAAAAGTTCACGTGACGGCATATAGAGATTTCCACGGAGCAGCGAGACAACGTGCAGATCACAAATCCGACATTCAGTAGACCATGACAGAGACCGCTACGCCGAAGCCATCTCCGATCGCCAAAGGGATCGTGGTCGGATGCGGCCTGCTGTGCCTCGCCTTTGTTGTGATCGTCATCATGGCGATCGCGACGGTGCCAGATTCGGCTGAACGTGTCTCGTCAACTCCCGCCCCAGCCGCGAAGCCAACGGGATTACCGATCACCGCGTTCGACTTGTGGCGGCACTACGAGAACAACGAGATTGCCGCCGACAAGGCGTACAAGGGCCGCTGGCTCACGATCACCGGGCAGATCGATGACATCGGCACGGACCTCCTGAACACGCCGTTCGTCACGTTCCGACGGAGTTCGCAAATCTTCAGCGTTCAGGCGATGTTCACGCGCGGCCGTGACGAAGACCTGCTCGCCGGGTTCAACCGAATGCAGACGATCACGATCACATGCCGAGGCTCAGGAAAACTCGGGAACGTAATCGTCAGGGATTGCTTCGTCCCATAGCTCGCCGCTGGCACGCCTCCCGCAATACGGCTGCTCCGTTACAGCGACTGACCACTTCAGCGGACGGAGGCGAGTACCATGACACTCACCACAGCGACCGGACAGAGACAGTTCACCGAGGCCGACCTTCTGGCCCTCACCCTTCGATTTCATATTCGCAGCGAGCACGGGATCCGCGCGTTCTACGTGGACGGCGTCGAGGTCAGCGAGGCCGAGTACCTGCGCGCCTTTCAGGAATCCACCGGGTTAGCGATCCCGGCGTAGAGAACATGGCCCGTCGCCAGCCGACCGCCTGACTCCGCGATTACCAGTCGCGGAACCGCCCCGGGGGGAACGGCTTCCCGGCCAGGCATCGCTTAGCGAGCGGGCCATCTTGTCGTGCTAACGTCGCGGCCGTTCTCGAAAGATCCGGTCTTCGAGTTCCCGCAAGGATCGACAGGCATCACACCGACAGTCGCGGACGGCCCACGCACCGAGCCGGACGCCGTCGAACCTGTCCCACTCGACCAGACGCTTCCCGCCGCACATACAGCAACTCGCTGGACGCGGGTTCTGGTTCGTACAGTGCGGACAGTTAATCGTCGGTTTCCAGCGCATCGCGCGCGATCGCCTTCAGCCGGTTCACATCGTTCCCGGGCGTCTGAATGACCTTCTGAAGCGCGACCCGGTATCGATCGGCCGCCTGTGCTTCCGCGCGTAACCGTTGAACCTCCGCGGCGAGGGCTTCGCTAAAGTTCCCCACGCCGGTCACTGATCGTGAACCATGAATTCGTGTATCTCGCTCGCGAGAAGCTGCCCGGCTTGCGTCCTGCACCAGCCCTGCACGCTATAGGGCCCCGCCCGCTGCAGATCGGCGGCTGACGAGGCGTACTCCATCTCCCCGTCCGTGCCTGGTCCGGTGAGTTCCGCGTCGCGCCGTTCGCGCTGAGGCTGCCGTGGGAAGGCGAACGTAAAGTACTTGTCCAGCGCCGTACTGAGGTCCACCGGCGACCCGTCTGGATACTCGAGCGTGACGCGGAAGATGAGGCCATCCATGCCGACGAAGATCATCGCGTTACCCTTCCTCCTCCGTGACGGTCGATGTGAACGCGTGCACGCTCACGACCTCTTTAGTGATCCCGACAGACCGCTGCATCGTGGCCGTCCACTCCTCGACGGCTTGCATCGTCAATACGACCTCTTCGTCGAAGGCGAGCTGCTCATCGGATGCGTCGCCCTCGCCCTGAGTCGCGAGCGTCAGCGCCGCCGAGCCCGTCCCGGCGTGCTCTGAGCGGCCGACGCCCTGAACCGCAAGCGTGAGTGTCTCGGTCCCCTGGCCCTCGTGTTGCGCGCGCCCGACGCCAACTGAAGCCAGGACGAGGACCGCGATCCCGTCACCATCGGGGACACCGTCCGGAGCTTCCCCGACGCCGACCGCGACCAACACGAGCGCCGACTCGCCGCTGCCGTAATGGACGGTCCGGCCATCACCGGTACTGGCGAGCGTGAGCGCCGCCGAGCCTTCGCCGGCGTGCGACGTGCGGCCTTCACCGGTGGCGCCGAGCGTCAGCGCCGCTGATCCCGTGCCGTACCTGACCGACTCACCGACGCCAGACGCGCCCAGCGTGAGCGCCGCCGTTCCCGATCCGTATCGGCTCGACTCCCCGACACCGGTCGCGGCGAGCGTGAGTGCCGCTGACCCGGATCCGTAATGCTCGGCCCGACCATCGCCCTCGGCGGCGAGTGTAAGCGCCGCAGTTCCGGACCCTTCGGCGACAGCCGCTTCGGTGTCGAGGAGGATCAGGCTCATTCGTCACTCATTTACGAGATCGAAGTCGTCGCCGTCAGCCGGTTCCGCCGTGAAGGCCGGCGTCACCGTGACGGCCTTGGTCGTGCCGTCGTACGCCGTGACCTTTCGCACCTGTCCGAGCAGATCGCCGCTCGTGAACCGCAGATACGAACCGTTCCAGTGATCGTCGGCCGTCTCCGTGCGGTCCGTGACGAACGTCGACGCGGTGTTCCCGGCGTCATCGACGACGGCGCCGGTGTAGTCCGGGCGATTGTTCACCGGCATCAGCGCGGAGCCGTCGGTGTAGCTCTCGAGCGCGTCGGCCGCCGCCGCGTCGTCGCTGATTTTTTTGACGTTCGACGCGACGTGGTTGTCGCCGTCAAAGGTGAGCTTATCCGTCTGGGCTTTGATCGCGGCGACTTCGGTGTCGACGGCAGCCAGGATCGACGCGACCTCTGTATCGACGAAGCCAGCGACCGTCGCCAGCGACGCGGCGGACGCGAGCGACGTCAGGCCTGCACCCGTGCCGAGGTCCGTCGCCCCAGCGATCGTCTCGCCCGGGTCGTGCCCTGACAGCGTGTTCAGCGCCGAGGCGTCGACCCGCGTGGCGTCGTCTACAAGGTAACTGAGGATCTCGGCGTCCACGTCGGCCGCGAAGGTCGCCGCATCGATCGCGCCGTTCGCGATAGCGGCCGCGTTGATGGCTCCGGCGGCGAACGTGGCCGCGTCGATGGCACCGTCAGCAATCTTGGCGGCGGTGATCGCGTCGGCTGCGATCGCTGTCGCGGTGATCGCATTCGCATCGATCGAGGCGACGTTGACGTCAGCCTTCGGATCAGCGCTCGCCGCGTACATCGCGTCGTACGCCGCTTCCTCAATCACCTGGAATCGGGCGAACACGGGAAGACAGACGCTGTCGTCGTTGACCATCACCGTGAGCGGGCCGACGGTATCCGTGAGGCTCGTTGTCAGCGTCAGCGCGTAATAGCCATCGCAGCCCGTGATCGCCGCCCACGTCGCGCCAGAGATGTCGGTCGTCGTCGAGGTGTTCGCTTTGAGGATCTCCGCCTCGTCGGCCGCGCCCAGCGTGATCCCGGTTTCCGGCGTAAAGCCGTCGCCGACGTCGACGAACGGGCCGATCACGACGATGACCTGTGTGGACTGTCTGAGGACTTGAGACACGGTCTGTTCTCCCTATGCGGCCGACATCGTTTTGTAGTGGTGCATCTTCGGCGGAATCGTCACGACGGGAACCGACGGACGGATCTCGCACCCGATCACACTCCACGGATCATTCGTGACCGTCATAGCTCCACCGGAGACGGTGCCAGGATTGGCCGCCGGTGTCGCGGTCAGCAGATCCAACACGCCGCCAGGGGTCAGCGCGAAGATGAAGCCGCCAACCGTGCCGCGTTCCGTCCATGTGTCACTCGCGCCGGCGAAGGTTTCTAAGGTGTTGTTGTCGTGCTGGTACACGAACGCGCAGGCGAGCGCGCCGGCGACCGTCGTTGTCACGGTCGGACCCGTCGGATCGGTATCCCCTGGCGTATTCGTGAACCCTCGCACGAGATCGGCAATCGCGCCGCTCACGCGACCCGTGAAACTAAAGATCCTGGCCGCCCGTTGCGTCGTCACGGCCGGCGATCCGAGCGCCACCGCCGCGCCGTCTTCCGACCCGTCGGCGACTTTCCCATAGATCCAATGGCGCGCGACCACAGAGGCAACCCCGACACTCTGCGCGGAAAATAACGGCGTCCAGCCTGCCGGATCGGACGGAGCCGTTGTTGTCCCTTCCCACGCGGTCTCGAGAATCAGGATGTCCCCTGCGTTCACGGTCGCCGGGCATTGGGGCGACAACGCCGCCCCGCTCGTTTCCGTGGAGACGCCCGCCCCGGCGCTGCTGTACGCGATCGCCATTAGGTCACGCCGTGATCTTCGTCGTCGTAGCCTTGAGCGTGTACTCGCCAGCGACGTTCGCGGCTTGATCACCGCTGAGCGCCGCGCCGCCCTTATACACATCGCCCGATGCGAGCCAGAAGCCGAAGTGTGTGACAGCCTGTGACGTGCCGAGGCCCGTGAAGTCGACGTCCGCATTGAGCGCGCGCTCGCCGCTCGCCGCCGCGTTGAACGTGGCCGCCTGCTTGCCGCCACCGCTGATGTAGTTCGCGCCGTTGGTCCCGGGATCGCCGCTGTGCAGACTCACGCGGTCAACGGTGATCCCGTCGAGTGCCTGATTTCGCGCCGTGACTGAGAAGCCCATCGCTTTGTCTCCGTTTCTACGGTTGACGCGTGGCGTCTACGCCGACGCCGGTGACGTTTACTGAGTATTTCGTCATATAATGACCACTTGGTGATACCAAGCCGAGACCGCATAGGGGACCTCAATCGAACGCATGGAGAGACGCACAAGAAAGGCTCCATGCGATGGGTCGCGAAGGAATACTCCACGTGGTGTCGGATGAAGTCGCGCTGTTTCAATCATCGGTTTATCCAGTACGACGACTACGGTGGACGTGGCATCACCGTCTGTGCCAAGTGGCGCCACGACTATCTGCAATTCCTGTCGGACGTCGGACGCGCGCCGTCTCCGAACCACTCACTTGAGCGCATCAACAACGATGGCCACTATGAGCCTGGGAATTGCCGTTGGGCCACGCCATCCGAGCAGGCACGAAACCGCCGCAGTTCGCAGAGGATTACGGTCAACGGCGAATCCGTGCTACTCATCGACGTAGCGAACGCCCACGGCGTGAACTACCACACGCTCTATACCGCAGTGATCGTCCGGAAAGAGCGCCCAGAGGACGTGATCGCACGCCTCACGCCTGCGGGTCCACGCGGGTTGCCGATTGCCCGACGCCAGTAACGTCGCGGTCCTTCGAGAACATCAAACCGATCGCGCCGGTCACGATCGCGATGTCCTCGGCCCCGATCCCAGAGCCGTTGACCACCTTCGCCACGACCGCCACGATCGCCGCAATACCAGACAACGACGTCTTCCAATTCTTCACGCCCACAGTGACCTCCTGTTTTGGGATGAGTGAATTCACGGCGTGCACGACAGCGACCTGCACGACCTTCCGACCAACGGCTCGCACCGCACGCACCGGCGCCGAGACGATCCGTCCGAGCTTCTTGAACATCACACGGCTTTCAATCGGCGCACGCCGATCACCGAGTCCCTCGGGAATGCCGCGAGCGTCACGGCGTTACTTTGATTGCCTCCGACGACACGGACGGTATTCCCCTCCAGCCCGGCGAAGATCGCGACGTGGCCCGATGTCGGGCTCGATCCGCGCGTGAAGACCACGACGTCGTACCCCGGTCGCGCGTCCTCGAGCCGGATCGATTCGCCGATGTCCAGCCACGACCGCGCGGCGGCCGACTTGGACCGCGGCAACCGGAGCAACCATGCGAGCCGATTCACGAACGACGAACACCAGGGGATCTCGTCCGCCGCGGCGCCCATCGTGGTGGATTCGTGACACCAGACAATGAACGGATGATCGACGGCGCCTGTCCGTTCCTGAATCTCACCCACGAGTCTTTGGGCGACGTCGAACAACGTCATCGACGATCACCTTCGTCGTGCCGTGTTTCTCTGCGCATGTTGGATCGCGTCAGCAGCTCGACGAGCATGGCGTCTTGTTTCTCGAATCGCTGCACGTTCTCCTCGTGCCGTTCCGCGGTCCGCTCCTTGATGTCTGCGAACTCGATGGCGATCTCGCCGTAGCGGCGTGAGCAGATGTCTTCGTGACTGGCGTGTCTGAACTCCGCGCTCGTGACGCGCTTCTCAAGTGCGTCGTGTGCGTCGTACTGCCGTTTGAAGTACATGAACATCTCGCGACAGAACCACCCGATCGCCGCCGTCCAAAACGCAATGATCGGCCACCAGTCGCGGATCACTTGTCCCATGCTCGTCAGCCTCCCACCGTCGCGAATCCTGTTTCCGTTCCGACGCCTGGACTGCCGCCGGGACTACCGCCGGGACTACCGCCACCGCCGCCGTACGCAGCAGCGTCGACGAACGTCGCCGCCAGAATGTCTCGAGAGTTGTTGGCGCTATTGGTGGCCGTGATCGTCACAGCGGTCTGGATCGCTGAGACGACGCGGTAATTGAGCGACAGTGTCCCATCCGAGAATGCGGCAGTGAAATTCGTCTCAGGTGTCCACGTGGTGCTGAGCTGATCAATCTGCGCCGCATAGACAATCAGTTCGTCCGCGAAGAGTGTCGTGAACGCCGGTGTGGTTATGGTGAATGACGTCGGCAGCGTCCGTTCCCCAATAATGGAAGGGATCTGCTCCACAAGGACCAGCGGTTCCCCGGTGAACTCGGCGCAGATGATGGAGCGGAACGCGATCGACCCGTTGAATGTGGCCGTGACGACATTCGTGGCGTGTCCAGTAATGTTCTGCGCGTACCAGAGCTCCATATCCGACCCGGAGAGCGCACTGCGCCCGACCCGGCGATAGGCGTTTCCGGCGGTATCAGTGACGGACGTTACGATCGTGCCGACCGTAGCGCCGCGCGTGCAGACGACGAGCATGTTGCCGGCCGTGTGCGCGTCGGCGGAGGTCGCGATAGTGGTCCCGCCGCTGCCGCTGTAATCGCTGCCGTGACTCTCTTGGACGAAGGAAAACATCGCGCTACGTCCTCACCACGATCAATTGCAGCTCGGCGAACTCGATACCGCTGCAGGAGAGCACGTCGATCGACAACCGATCACCCCCGGCGACGGTCTGATCGTCCCAGTCGCTGAGATCGACGTCGTCTTCCTCGTCCGATCCTGAGAGTTCCGGATCGTTGCCGTCGGTGATCGAGACGCCGTTCTTCAGCACGTTGATCACGATGTCGCCGGTCTGCGGCGAATACAGGTTCCACGCGATCAACATCCCGTCGTATCCAACTGGAGGAATCAACGCGGTGTAGTTCTTCGCCCCTGTCGCGATGTCGGCGCCTTGACCGTCCAGCGTGAATTTGATCGGATACTCGGTACCGTCGAGGATGTTCTCTGGGCTGCTCGGGCTTCCGCCATCGCCCGTCGCCTCAATGACCAACGTGCTCCCAGGCCCGTTGTCGGTGATCGCGATCCCGTCGCCAGCCGTGATCACCCGTTCGTTCGTCAGTGTCGGATCGGCCGCCGTGACCACATACCGCGGCCCGAGCGGCGCGTACCGTGCGTCGGCCTGCTCCTGCGTCAGTCCTCCACCGGGGACACTCGTCCCGCTGCCGGTGAACGACACGTCGTCAATGTAGAACCCGATCGTTGATGGGCCTTGACGCAGGATCCGGATCTGCGTGATCACCTGACCGGCAGGCACCGAGAAGAACGACAGCGGGATCGCGATCTGTTGATAGTCGGTCGTGTTCGACGAGTTGAACCCGTACGTGCCATGCGCGATCGTCAGCGTCGACCCGACGACGACGCCCGCGTTCTGCAGCCGGATCAGCAGGATCCGGTTATTCGCCCACGTGGCTTTCGACCGGATGTAGAGCACCAGGAATTCGTAGGCGTTCGGATCGAAGGTGCCTGAGGCGATCTGTGCCTGCAGGTACGCACCGCTCGCGACGTTCGTCGCTTCGATGTCGATCGAGCCGCTGCGCGGGTTGTTCGTCGAGGCGAGGTTCCAGCCCGATCCGCTCGTCGACCAGTTCCACTCGCCAGGGCCGCCCGCGTTCTCGGCGTAGACGGTGACGGACGTGGATCCGCCCGGCTGCGAACTGGCCGCCGCGACGATGACGATCGCCAGCTTCAACTGTGTCGCCGGGTCGACGTCCGGTTCCGCCGGCTGCGCGGACGGCGTGCCCTCGACGACGTCGACGAGCCCCGCATCGTCCAGCACGAACACGTCGATCCGGTCGTCGGTGGGATCAGCGGCCGACAGCGCGATCAGCGTCTGCGGACTCTCGAAGAGCACGCCATTGATGTAGTAGACCGCCGCCGAGACGATGAACGTGTAGGCCGAGACCCAGACGACCTGGCCGCCCGCGACGAGGAAGGTGTTATTCGTCGGGACGTTCGTCGCCGGCGGCGGGAGCGCTGTGAGTTGATTGTCGTCGTTGATGATGACGGTCTGACCGTCCACGCGGACCGCGAGCGGATCCCCGACTGTGCCGTCGCCGTCCAGCGCCCCGAACGGCGCGACGTTCGTCTCACCAGTCACCGACGCCGTCTCGAGTTGATTCGAGCCGTTGATCGTGATCGTGACGCCGTCCACGCGCACAGCCAGCGGATCACCGACGGACCCGTCGCCGTCGAGCGCACCCGCCGGATCCGTCGCGGCAAACCCGAACTCGTTCGCCTCGAGTTGCGCGATCAGCTCGATCAGCCGTCGCTTCAGCGTGAGGATCTCCTGAAGCCGGACGCGGATCAGATTCCAGAGGCGATCACTCGTCATACTGGCGACCCGTCGTCAGGTGCGTCGAAGTCGATCAGGTCTTCGCAGTCGAACGCCTCGACCGTAACCTTCCTGGTCCCAGGGTTGACTTGAATCTTCTCGACCTGCGCGAGCCGGATCTCTGCGGGTTCACCGACCGCGGCATAGTGCGTATATCGGATGTAGTCGCCGAGTTCCCGGTATCCGAGCGAGTCGAGCGTCACCGGATCAGGGCCGACCGTGCCATCGATCGTGATCCGCCGGCGCGGATGCGCCCGGACGCGCCCCTCGAGCACGGCGAGGTGATTCCCGTGCGTGATGCCTGGCGCGAACGGATACTCCCGGATCTCGCTGGGGATCTCGCGCTCGTAGCCGTCGATCGACACCGAATCGCGGTACACGTCGTTGGTCTTCCACTGGCCGGAGACGTGCTCGTAATCCGTCCGCCACGGGAGAATATTCGCGTGGTCGCTCCAGCCTACCGAGGTCGTAAAACTGCCGCCGAGGATCTCCGTCGCGTCCGTGTATAAGGGTGCCGCGGCTTTGATCGCTTCCGTCGGATGCAGCAGCGCGATCCGCATTTGCCCATAACGTGTGATCCCAAACCGCGCCCGGCAGGAGCGATTCCAGTCGGAGATCCAGCGCCGGACGCTCGACCGTTCGCCGGACCGTGCGCCGATGATCGCGGCGCCGATGTACCCGTCGTCGAGGCAGGTCAACCCGATCGCGGTGCCCTCGTCGAAGGATTCCTCGTCCACCATCAAAATCGGCGTGTCTTCGAACTGAATGTTCCACTCGGGATTTGCGAGCCAGGCGCCGGATTGGTAACTCTCCTGCCCTCGGTGACAGACGAAGTTGATCAGGAAGTGCTTGTACTGCTCGAAACGATCCGTGATGACGGTCCCAGAGCCGTCGCCGTTCGGCTCGATCCCCTCGACCGCGATCGAGAGTTCGTGATCGCCACGCGCCACAGCGTCAGCGAGCTCGCTACCAACGGCGCCACGGAGGAGCGTGTATCGCCGCATGTCGCCGAAGGTGGAACTCGCGAAGTCCTCGTAGGTTGTCGGGATCGTGAAGTCGCCCCCGGCGGCCGTCTCCACGTTGTCGATGTAGAGCGGACCCACGTCCGCGCAGGCGTGCCCGGCGATCAGCCAGATATGCTCACCGTCCATGATCCCGAGGTACTGCGGCGCGTAGACGAAACCGGCGCCGACCGGTGGCGTCTCGTCCGGGATCCGGAGATGCCGACCGTAAATGATCGGCTCCGGCATGTCGCGATCGAGCTGCTCGGACACCTCGTCGAGTTGATCGAGGAACCCGTCGCGAATCAGCCGCCACGGGATCATCGCCTGATCGGTGAGGATGCGCGACGAGACGAAGTCCCCGAGCGTGAAGTCGAAGGCGAGCTCGCGCGACGGCTGCGCGTCGAGGATCACGCCGTTGAACACCGTATACGGCGCCCCGAGGACGGCCCGGTTCGCGCGGTTCGTCATCCGCACGGTCAGCGGCTGCGTCCAGAACCGTTCCGTCGGACTGTTCAGTCGCTGCCGGATCGAGCGGTCGAAGTCAGACACCTTGAACGTGAACTGCGACCCGGACCAGTCGCCCGTGAACATATGGGACAGAGCCCGTTCAGCCGTGCCCCACTGCATGACACGGCCTTCTTTGAACCCGCCGTAGTAGGAGGCCGGATCCGCCAGGTCAAGGTCGGAGTAAATGAACATCAGTCGTCCGCCTCCGGCCACTCAACCCACGAAATCGGGCCGATGGCTCCCGTCGGCGCCGGCTCGAAACTGCCGCCCGGGCTGCTCGGGCTTGGACTCGCAACCTCAGACGTCAGGAGGAGCGTCACCATCCCGCACGACGTCGACGGTCCGAAGAGTTGATCCGTGTTCGCCAGCATGTTCCGCCCCTGCGTGAACATGCTCGAGTCGAAGCCCTCGGGCTCTGTGCCGTCGGCGAGGAGCACCGTCGCGATCCGGCCGACGGACTTGGCGCCCGTCGGCGCGATGTACCACCAGACGTTGATCGTCGTTGACCCTCCACCTGGAGGCCGACCGATGTGATCGATCTGCCGCGTGGCGTGTTCGTACTGGTAGGAAGCGAGCAGCGTCCCGTCGGTATCAATGTGCAGGAGCACGTCGTGTTCCTGGTCCTCGTTGCGCGCCCACGTGACGACCGTCCCGTCAGGGAGTTCGATGATCTCGCCGGGCCAGAAGTTCGCCGTGACCGCGATCCCGCCGACGTCGGTGGCGAGTTCCGAGACGGTGTAGAAATCGGCCAGAGCCTCGTCGAGCACCAGATCCCACCGGTGGATCACGTTGTCGCTCGGTTCGAACGCGAGCACATAGTCGGAGGCGTCGGTGTAGTACAGAACCGTCTCGTCTGGCGAGACGCCGATGGTCGTCGCAGTCGTGATCCCCAGATCCGCCACGGCTGTCACGACACCGGCCGGCGTGATGCGGTACACGATGCCCGTCGTCGGCTCGAGCGCGTAAAAGTTCGTATCACCGGCCGCGATTGACACGGGAACCGGGAAGTCTGCGAACACCTGCGCGGTTGACGTGACGTAGGTTCCGCTATTGTCGAAGAGCGCGAGCGTCCCATTCGCACCGAGGCGCCCGAACCGGTCCTGCCAGAGCGACTCACCAGACGGCAGGGACGCGCCGACCTCACCCGCCGGAATGCGGATGTAGCCGATCACCTCCCCGTCCATCGTCATCACGGCGGACGGGAAGAGCCCGGTATCGTCGTTGATGACGACCGCATCCTCGGGCACCGTGAACCCGCCGAGCGGACGCGTATCGCAGTGCACCGTGAAGTCGAAGTCGGACGACCCGCCTCCGAACTTCGTGACTTTCAGGTAATAGGTTCCAGCGTCGAGCGGGTACCACCACGCGTTGTTGTTCGCG
>Ga0137457_1000255_pt1 | contig 14083 bp, 10 predicted proteins | sample EasRivERMGT630_2_FD_102321 | JGI IMG/M metagenome (GOLD analysis project Ga0137457, IMG submission 102321) | Soil microbial communities from meander-bound floodplain in the East River, Colorado, USA - East River MetaG ERMGT630_2 | ecosystem: Environmental > Terrestrial > Soil > Floodplain ...
CGACGAGCTCCATCGCGTACCACCAGCGGCCGTCGGTCTCGCCCATGTCGACCGCCGAGACGATGTGCGGGTGCGCCAGGCGCGCCGTGGTGCGCGCCTCGCGCTGCAGGCGGCGGACCACGCGCGACTCGCGCGCCAGGTGCGGGTGCAGGATCTTGATCGCCACCTCGCGGTCGACGGCCAGCTGGCGCGCGCGGTAGACCGCGCCCGAGGAGCCGCGGCCGATGAAGCCCTGCAGCTCGTAGCCGGGGATGTTCGGCGGGACCTCGTCGCGGCGTGGAGCGCGTTGCGGTTCGCCTGCCATGCGCGTCCTACTTCTGTGCCTCCGGCTCGGCTTCTTCGGCTTCCTCCGCGATCGCGACCGTCTCGGCCGCCGCCGGATCGCCCGCCAGGTCCTCGGCCGGCCCGTCGGTCGCGCCCGCGCCCGAGACGAGGCCGTACTTCTCGAGCTTGCGCTGCAGGGCGAAGCGGCTGATGCCGAGCTCTTTGGCGGCGCGGCTCTTGTTGCCGCTCGCGCGGCGCAGGGCCTCGTCGATGGCCGTGCGCTCGAAGGTCTCGACCGCCGAGCGCAGGTCGCCCACCACCAGGGGCAGGAGCGCGGGCTGGCCCGCACGGGCCTCACGCGAGCGGATCCCCGGCGTCAGGTGCTCGAGCCGCACGGCCTCCTCGGCCAGGAGCAGCACGCGCCGCATCTCGTTCTCGAGCTCGCGCACGTTGCCCGGCCAGTCGTAGGCAGAGAGCGCGGACAGGACCTCGTGCGCGAGGTGCGGGGCGGGCCGGTTGGCCTCGCGCGCGGCGCGCGCCAGGAGCGCGTTCGCGAGCAGCGGGATGTCCTCGCGCCGCGCGGAGAGCGGCGGCAGGCGCAGGGCCAGGACGTTCACGCGGTAGAACAGGTCCTCGCGGAACTTGCCCTGCTGCACCATCTGCTCCAGGTCCTCGTGGCTGGCCGCGAGCAGGCGCACGTCCACCTTGGTCACCTGGTTCGAGCCCAGCGGGCGCACCTCGCCCTCCTGCAGCACGCGCAGGAGCTTCTTCTGCATCTCGACGCTCATGTCGCCGATCTCGTCCAGGAACAGCGTGCCGCCGTGGGCCTGCTCGAGCAGGCCCTTCTTGGAGCGATCGGCGCCGGTGAAGGCCCCGCGCACGTGCCCGAACAGCTCGGACTCGAGCAGGGAGTCCGGCATCGCGGCGCAGTTCTCGACCACGAAGGGCTTCTCGCGCCGCGGGCCGTTGAAATGGATCGCGCGCGCGATCAGCTCCTTGCCAGTGCCGCTTGCGCCATGGATCATCACCGGCAGCTCGGTCGGGATGATGCGGTCGAGCTCGGCGAAGACGCGCTTCATCTCGTCCGAGGCGCCCACGATCGAGCCGTAGTCGTAGCGCCCGCGCTCGCGCCCCAGCTCGGCGCGCACCACGGCCAGCTCGCTGTCGCGGTCGCGCACCTTGCGTCCGAGCTGCTCGTTCAGGCTCTGGATCTGCTCGCTGGACTGCAAGAGACGCTGGTTGCGCTCGCGCAGCTCCGACACCAGGCGCGAGTTCTTGATGGCGATCGCCGCCTGGCCGGCGAGCAGATCGACAAGCTCCAGGTCGTCGTCGCGGAACGCGCCGCGCTGCATGCGGTTGTCGAGGTACAGGACCCCTTCGGTCTTGTTGTCGAGCTGGATCGGGAAGCAGATCACCGAGCGCAGGCGCAGCTCCTCGACCGAGGCCATGGCCGAGAAGCGCTCGTCGCGCCCGGCGTCGACCGAGAGCAGCGGGCGCCCGCTGTCGAGCACGCGCCGCGTGATGCCGACCGAGACGCGCGTGGCCGGCACGGGGATGTCGGTGCGGTCGAAGGAGCGCGCCACGCGCACCTTCATCTCGCGCGGGTCCTTGACCTCCTCGCCCGCGCCGGTCTTGCCGGTCAAGAGCACGAAGCCACGCTCCCCGCCCACCAGGGCCAGGGCCGAATCGACGATCAGCCTCAGGAGCGCCTGCAGCTCGGTCTCCGACAAGAGCGCCTTTGTGACGCGCGCGAAGGTGCGCAGGCGTTCGATGTCGCGGCGCTCGTCGGCGCCGTGGGTCTCGAAGCCTCCCACGCCGAAGTCGGGCAGGACGGCCGGCACGGGTGGCGCGGCGGCTCCGCCCGATAGCGCCCCGCCCTCGCCGCGCTTGGGGTCGATGCGCTGGGTGCGCGCGGGGTCGGCGGACACGCCGAGCTTCTCCACGTACAACCGCGCGCCCCCGACCGCGAGCACGTCGCCCTCGCGCAGCTCCTTCTTCTCGACCCGCACCCCGTTGACCTGCACACCGTTGGCCGAGCCCAGGTCATGGATCACGGTCTCCTTGCCCTGCGCGATCTTGCAGTGGTGGCGCGAGGCGTGGGCCCCCGCCAGGCGGATGTCATTGTCGATCGCGCGCCCGAGCGTGATCTCGGGGTGGTCGAACTCGAGGGCCGTGCGTACTCCGTCCTCCACGACGATGAGCTTCACTCTCCCATGTCCTCCTGCCACAATCGGGACCGGCGTTTCGAGGATCGCATCCGAGTGATTCCGCACATCCAGCCAGTAGACACGCGCGCCTGTTCGGCTACGCACAGGCCGGAGGACCGGCTCGCTTCATGACATCCAAAGCATGGTACGGCAACGGGTTGCGCTTCTCCTGCACGCGCTGCGGAAACTGCTGCCGCAACCACGGAGCCTACACCTACGTCTACCTCGCGGAGGCCGACGTGAGCGCAATCGCCCGGCACCTCGGGATGGCGGAGTCCGACTTCCTCGCCGCCTACTGCCAGCGCGAGGACGGCTGGGTCACGCTGCGCATGGACTCCCCCGCCTGTCCGTTCCTCGAGCAGGGGAACACCTGCGCGATCTACCCGGTGCGGCCGAAGCAGTGCGCGACCTGGCCGTTCTGGAAGGAGAACCTGAGCCGCGCCGCGTGGGACGAGATCGCCGAGGACTGCCCCGGCATCGGCCAGGGCGAGCCCGTGCCGCGGGCGGAGGTCGAGCGCATCGCCCGCGAGACCGAGGAGTGGTACGAGGCCTGATGGCCCGAAGCCTGCGGCTCTAGTGCATGCCGCCGCCGGTGAACTGCTTCACCAGCTCGCCGATCACGTTCTTCGCGTCGCCGAAGAGCATGTAGCTCTTGTCGAGGAAGTAGAGCTCGTTGTCGATGCCAGCGAATCCCGGAGCGCGGCCGCGCTTGATGGCGAAGACCATCTTGGCCTTGTCGGCGTCGATGATCGGCATGCCGTAGATCGGCGTCGACTTGTCGTGGCGCGCGGCGGGGTTGACCACGTCGTTCGCGCCGACCACCAGCGCCACGTCGCACTGCGGCATGTCGGAGTTGATGTCGTCCATCTCCACGAGGTCCGTGTAGGGCACGTCGGCCTCGGCCAGGAGCACGTTCATGTGCCCCGGCATCCGGCCCGCGACCGGGTGGATCGCGAACTTGACGGTCACGCCGCGCTTCTTGAGCTCGCCGGCCAGCTCACGGATCTTGTGCTGCGCCTGGGCCACGGCCATGCCGTAGCCCGGGATGATCACCACCAGGTTGGCCTGCTCCATCGCCTGCGCGGCGCCCTCGATGGTCTCCTCCTTGTAGAGCTTCTGCTCGCCGCTCGCGGCGGCCGCCTGCACCTGGCCGAAGGCCCCGAACAGCACGTTGGTGAACGAGCGGTTCATGGCCTTGCACATGATGATCGAGAGGATCAGGCCGCTCGAGCCGTCGAGCGCGCCGGCGGTGATGAGCAGCTTGTTCTCGAGCACGAACCCCATTGCCACGGCCGCCAGGCCGGCATACGCGTTCAGCAGCGAGATCACGGTCGGCATGTCGGCCCCGCCGATCGGGATGATGAGCAGCACGCCGAAGGCGAGCGCGAGCCCGATCACGGCCGGGAAGGCGTAGCCGGAAGCCCAGGCAGCGCTCGGATGGATCACGAGCATCACCCCGAGGACGGCGGCGATCGCCAGCAGGAGGAAGTTGCTCGCGTTCTGCAGCGGATAGGTCACCGGCCGCTGCGGGATCCAGCGCAGGCCCTGGAGCTTGCCGGCCGCCATCAGGCTGCCCGTGAAGGTCAGGAACCCGAGCAGCACCTCGAGCACGATCGCCCCCACCCGGAACCTGGTCAGGCTCTCGGGCTCGTGCTGCAGCCACAGGTAGTACTTTGCCGTGCCCACCAGGCCCGCCGCGAGCCCGCCGAAGGCGTGACTGAGCGCGGTCCGCTGCGGCACCGCGGTGATCGGCACGCGCGACAGCGGCACGCCCACCGCGACCCCGAGCACGATCGGCACGATCACCCACAGGTGGTTCACGACCGCGGGCTGGATCCAGGTCGCCAGGATCGCGAGCAGCATGCCCGCGACGCCGGCCCTGACGCCCCTGCGCGCGGTCTTCGGATCGCTCATCCACGCGAGCGAGAGGACGAACAGCGCCGTGCCGACGACGTAGGCGAGCTGGACCAGCGCCGCGATCACTTGGCGGCCTCGCCGTTCTTCGAGGGCTGGCCGCGCGGCGCGCGCGGGTCCTTGAACATCTTCAGCATGCGGTCCGTGATCAGGAAGCCGCTGACGATGTTCGTCACCGAGGCGAAGAGCGCGATCGCGCCGAGCACGCGGATCTCGAGCGGGAACTCGCCGCCCGCCACCAGGATGGCGCCCACCACCGCGATGGCGGAGATGGCGTTCGTGAGCGACATGAGCGGCGTGTGCAGGAGCCGCGAGACGCGCCGGATCACCCCCAGGCCGATGAAGGTGGACAGCACGAACACGAACAGCATCGACCAGTAGTCGAGCGCGGGGGTGGCCTCGTTCATGCGCTCTTCCCGGCGGCGAGGGCCTGGGCCGTGGGAGCGTGGTGGATCTCGCCCGCGTGCGTCAGGCGACAACCCGCCAGGACCTCGTCCGTCCAGTCCGGCGCGAGCTTGCCCTCCTTGTCGAGGAAGAGCTTGACCAGCGCGAGGACGTTCTTGGCGTAGAGCTCGCTCGCGTGCTGCGGCACCGAGGCGGGCAGGTTGGCGAGGCCGACGATCGTGACGCCCTCGCGCTCGACCACCTTGCCCAGCTCGGAGAGCGCGCAGTTTCCGCCCGATTCGACGGCCAGGTCCACGATCACCGCGCCCGGCTTCATCGAGCGCACCATGGCCTGGTCCACCAGGCGCGGCGCCGTCTTGCCCGGCACCTGCGCGGTCGTGATCACCAGGTCGGCCTCGGCCACGCGCTTGGCGACCTCCTCGCGCTGGCGCGCCAGGAACTCCGCGCTCTGCTCCTTGGCGTATCCACCGGCGCCCTCCATGTCGGCCGCGCCCGGCACGCTGATGAAGGTCGCGCCCAGGCTCTCGACCTGCTCCTTGGCGGCCATGCGCACGTCGGTCGCCTCGACCTTGCAGCCCAGGCGCCGCGCCGTGGCGATCGCCATCAACCCCGCGACGCCGGCGCCGAACACGACCACTCGCGCCGGCTGGACGGTGCCCGCCGCGGTCATGAGGAGCGGGCACATCTTGCGCAGGTGCACGGCGCCGAGCAGCACCGCCTTGTAGCCCGCCACGGTGGCCTGCGAGGAGAGCGCGTCCATCGACTGGGCGCGGCTGATGCGGGGCACGAGCTCCATCGCCAGCGCGGTCACGCCGCGCGCGCGCAGCACCCCCACGAGCTCGAGCTCGCGGTGCGGCTGCAGGAACGAGACCAGCATCGCGCCGCTCGCCAGCCGCGCCGCCTCGTCCGCGGTCGGCGGCTGGACCTTGAGCACGAGCTCGCTCGTCCAGCCCTCGGGACCGACGATGCGCGCGCCCGCGCTGGCGTAGGCTTGATCGGCGAAGCCGGCCGCGAGGCCGGCGCCCGTCTCGACCGCCAGCGCCAGCTTGGCCTGCACCAGGCGCTTCGCCGTCTCGGGCGAGGCCGCCACGCGGGTCTCACCGGGGCGGGTTTCCTTGGGGACGAAGACGCTGGGCATGCGCTCTCAGGGCAAAGGGGCAAAGAGGATAGCGGCGACGCCGGACCGCCACCACAGAGACGGCGCGCGCGGGCACCATAAAGGCAGCGCTTGTCCCACGGCTTCCTTTCGTCGACCTTGGGCGCATGCGCCGCCTGCTCCTCCTCGGCGCCGGTGTGCTCGGCGCCCTGCTCCTGGTCGAGGGGTTGGTGCGCGTGCGGCAGTGGCTGCGCTACGGCACGACGGCAACGACCTACTATCGCTACGGGACCGACCACGCGAGCGGGCTGCGCATCCCCATGCCGGGCTTCACGGCCGGGCCGATCCGGATCAACTCGCGGGGCTTCCGCGGAGCCGAGATCGAAGAGCCCAAACCGGCGGGGCGGATTCGCCTCGCGTTCCTGGGCGCCTCGACCACGTTCTGCGCGGAGGCAACGGGGCTCGAGACCACCTGGCCGCACCTCGTGGTGGAGGGCCTGCGCGCCGCCGAGCCGGAGCTCGAGTTCGACTACGTGAACGCCGGGGTGGGCGGCTTCACCACCACCGAGTCGCTCGCCAACCTCGAGCACCGCGTGGCCGCGTTCCAGCCCGACGTGATCCTCTACTACGAGGCCACCAACGACCTGACGGCCGACACGCGCAGCCTGGCCGTGGCAGCGGGCCTGTACCGCCACGGCGAGGGCGAGCACACGTGGATCGGCAACTGGTGGCTGACCTACTACCTGATCGAGAAGAACCTGCGGCAGTTCTCCGCTCCACGGGGAGAGCGAGCCAGGCTGCGCTTCGAGCCCCGCGAGCTCTCGCGCGGCTTCGAGGAGCGTCTGACGCGCCTCGTCCAGGCCGCCCGCGCGCGCGCGCCGGTCGTGGCGCTGGTCACCTTCGCCGTGCAGTTGCGCCGCGACCAGACGCCCGAGGCGCAGCGCACCGCGGCCGCGTCGGCGCTCTACTACATGCCCTTCCTCGACCCGGCCTCGCTCCTGGATGGTTACGAGGAATACAACCGCGTGATCCGCGCCGTGGCGGGGAGTACCGGCGCGCTCCTGATCGAGGGCGAGACGGAGATCCCGGGCGATCCCGAGCACTTCGCGGATTCGGTCCACTTCCGGGACCCCGGCTCGAGGATCCAGGCGGAGCGGATCTTGCGCGGACTGCTGGGCGCTCCGTCCTTCATGGAGTTGATGGCGCGGCGGCGGGCTGGCGCCGGGGACTGACTTTTCCAAACGGATCGGAAAGGTCGTCCCGCCTCCGCGGCTCGGGCAATACGGGGGTGCCGGATTGCGGGTCCCGTGCCCATCCCGCATCCTGGTGCTCCGGCTCGCCCTCCCCTCTGTCCAACTGCCCCTGAGCCCCCCGATGAAGGTCCACACGGTCCTCGTTTCGTCTCTCGTGCTGTCCTCGCTCGCCTTCGCCGGCGACGGCGTCGACGCGACCCGCAAAGCCCCGTTCCCCTCACCGCGCAGGAGCGGCGCTGGCCGCGTCGCCTTCACCTCCAGCAACGTCCAGCTCCTCGGCTGGAAGACGCTCGCGGACTTTCCCGGCGCCAACACCTCCGGCAACGACTGCTGGGGCTACACCAGCCCCTCGGGACGCGAGTACGCGATCATCGGCCTCTCGGACGGCACCGGATTCGTCGAGGTCACGGACCCCGGCGACCCGCAAATCGTGGACTTCGAGCCGCACAACAGCGCGCCGAGCCTGTGGCGCTGCGTCAAGGTCTACCAGGACTTCGCCTACACGGGCAGCGAGGCGGGCGGCGGGATCCAGATCTTCAACATGACGAACATCGACGGTGGTGTCGTCACGGCCTCGAGCATCTCGGGCTCGAGCTGCAGCACGGCCACGCACACGCTCGCCCTGGACGAGGTCTCCGGCTTCCTCTACCGCGCGGGCGGCGGCGGCACGTGCGGGACCCCCACCCCCATCTACCAGGGTCTGCAGATCTACAGTCTCGCGAACCCGGCCTTGCCCGTGCTCGTCGGCCAGTGGAACACGGGGCGCTACGTGCACGAGTGCCAGGTCGTCACCTGGGATCTCCCCGGTATCTACCTCGGCAAGCAGATCGCCTTCTGCTACTCGGAGGACACCTCGGGCGGCACGAACCCGCGCCTGCAGATCCTCGACGTCACGAACAAGGGCGCGATCACGGTCATCTCGACCACGAGCTACACCGGCAGCCAGTTCTCGCACCAGGGCTGGCTCAGCGCCAACAAGCAGAACCTGTACCTCAACGACGAGCTCGACGACGGCTCGTTCGGCGGCGCGCGCACGCGCGTCTTCAACACGGCCAACCTGGCGGCGCCGACCTACCTCGGGTTCTTCACCTCGGGCGCTTCCTCGATCGACCACAACCTGTACGTCGAGAACAACCGCATCTACGAGAGCAACTACCGGAGCGGCCTGCGCGTGTTCGACAACACGACCCCGACCGCGCCCACGCAGATCGGCTTCTTCGACACCTATCCCGAGGACGACGGGCAGGATTTCAACTCGCTGTGGAGCAACTATCCCTACTTCGCCAGCGGCACGATCATCGGCGGTGACATCGAGAAGGGGCTGTGGGTATGGCGTGAAGGCCAGGCCAAGCTGACCTTCGCCTTCCCGGGCGGCTTGCCCGCCTTCATCGGGCCGGGCGGCGGCGACATCCAGTTCGAGGTCTTCCAGGACGTGCCAGGTGACCTGGCGAGTGGCACGGTGAAGTTCAACTACAGCACCGGCGGCAGCTTCACGAACGTCGCTGCCACGCACCTCACCGGGGACCTCTACCGGGCGATCATGCCGTCCGTCCCCTGCGGCTCGCAGCTCGCCTTCTACGTGAGCGCGCGCTCCACCGACGACGTCACCTGGACCGATCCGCCGGCCGGTCCGACACAGGTCCACCTGGCGACCGCCGCCTACGGCGAGACCGTGGCTCACGGCGAGGATTTCGAGACCAACACGGGGTGGATCGTGAACCTGGCCGCCGACTTGACCGGCTTCTCCACGGCCACCATCGGGACATGGGAGCGCGTGAACCCGGTCGGAAGCGGAGCACAGCCCGAGGACGACGTGACGACGAATCCAGGGGCCCTGTGCTTCGTCACACGCAACGGGTCCGTCGGTGGAAGCGTGGGCGAAGCCGACGTCGACGGCGGCGCCACTTCGCTGCGCTCGCCGGTGATCGATGCCTCGGGCCTCGGCGACCCGTTCCTCTCCTACTGGCGCTGGTTCTCGAACAACCAGGGTTCGAACCCGGGCACGATGACGTTGACGGTGCACATCTCCAACAACGGCGGATCGAGCTGGACGCTGCTCGAGACCGTCGGACCGACGGGCAACGACGCGGTCGGCGGATGGATCAAGCACTCCGCCCGCATCGCCGACTTCGTGGCCCCGACCAACAACATGCGCATCCGCTTCCGCACCGCGGACACGATCGGGGCGGTCGTCGAAGCCGCCGTCGACGACCTCAAGATCGTCGACTACGAGTGCACCCCGCCCAGCGTGCTCGTGAACTCGGTCTCGCCCGCCACGGGACGGTTCGAGGGGGGCAACGTCGTCACGATCACCGGTGCGGGCTTCCAGGCCGGAGTGACGACCGTGTTGTTCGGCGCGAACCCGGGCACCGCGGTCAACGTGCTCGACTCGACCACCCTCCAGGTGAGCGTGCCACGCGTCACCGGTCCCACGCGCGGCAAGGTGCGCCGGGCCGACATGCGGGTGGACGTGATCGTGCAGAACCCCGGCTCGGACACGCTGACGGACGCCTACACCTACACGCTCGACTAGGCGACGACGACGGCAAGGCACTCGCGGCGCGCTGGCACCGGCGCGCCTACTTGCCCGTGTCCGGGGCCGCGCCGGGAGGCGCGTGCTCCTGGAGGGCACGGAGCTCGGCCGGGGACGGGAGCGTGCTCCAGGACGCTTGCACCGGTTCGCCCTGGAAGATCTGCGCCAGGATGCCGGTCGTGGCCGCGGCGCCCCTCTCGTTCAGGTGCTTGGGCTCGAAGAAGAACCCGGCCTCGGGCGAGACCGCCGCGCAGGAGCGCAGATTCACGAGGATCACGCCGTGCTGGCGCACGATCCCCGTCAACCTGCGTCGGAAGGCGTCGTACCGGCCGCGCAGCATGTCGCGCCGGTAGTTCGATTGCGCGAAGACGCTCTCGTGGTAGGGCGTGAGCACGAGGTACACCGCGATCCCGCGCTCGCGCGCGAGCCGGATCGCCTCCTCGAAGCACGCCAGCGCCTGCCCGATGTCCGCGGCCGGGATCGCGTCCGAGCGGTGCGCTCCACCCACGTCCTCTTCATCGCCGGATTCCTCCTCGGTCTCGGGCGCGGGCTCCAGGCTGCCGGCGCCCAGGACCTTTGCCGTGCGCGTCAGACCGAAGTCATCGATCGGCAGCTCGGGCACGGAGCGCTCCCAGCCGCACCATTCCGCGAGCCGGCGCTTCCTGTAGTGGGGCAGCCGGCGCTCGAGGTCGAACAGCCAGCGGCCGAGGGGCTGACGAAGCTGGCGCATCGCCGGAGAGTCGACGTACTGCTCGCTGATGCCGCGGCGCGTGAGCGGCACGTCGCCGATGCCCCACACGATCGCCTCCGGCGCGCAGGTCCTCAGCAGAAAGTCGCGCAGCAGCAAGGCCTGGAAGTAGAGATCCGTCCCGGCGATCCCCAGGTTGAAGGCTGCCTTGCCGGTCCGCTCCGAGAACAGTCGCGCATCGAAGCCCGTGTCCACGTAGGACGGCCCGATCGCCAGCACGTCGACCGGCCGGGAGCGCTCCAGCTCCTCGAGCGCGCGGACCTTCCGCGCCAGCTTCCAGCCTCCGAAGAAGGCGACCGGCTCGATCTCCGAGCGCTCCGCGGCCCATCCCCCTCCGAGCACCAGGACGGCGCCCAGCAAGAGCGAGCGCCTAAAACTGGAAGTAGATGAACGGAACGACATGGTTGTCCCCGATGAGGAAGATCGCCAGCACGAGGGCCGCCGTGGCGCAGGTCTCGACGACCCAGTGTGGCGAGAACAGGACGAGCATCCGCGCCTTCCCACGCCGGCGCAGCAGGACGTCCAGCGCCAGGATCGCGCCCAGGTACAGGACCGTCTCCAGCATCTGGGGCGAGGTCGCGGCCGTTCCGCGCGCGAGCCCCGAGAGATACACCCGGGCATCGCTCGTGCTGTCCGCGCGGAAGAAGATCCAGGCGAAGCACACGAGATGGAAGGTGACGAGCCCGCCTGCCACGGCACGCAGGCCCGTGCGCGGCTTGCGCTCGCCCCCGGCCAGCATGCGGTGCACGGCGAGGTAGACGCCATGGAGCCCGCCCCAGATGACGAAGTTCCAGGCCGCGCCGTGCCACAGCCCGCCGAGCAGCATGGTCGCCATCAGGTTGAAGTAGGTCCGCCCGCGCCCGCGGCGGTTCCCGCCCAGCGGGATGTAGAGGTAGTCGCGCAGCCAGGTGGAGAGCGAGATGTGCCAGCGCCGCCAGAACTCGGTGATGTCGGCCGCGAGGTAGGGTTCCTCGAAGTTCCTCATCAGCTCGAAGCCGAGCAGCCGCGCCGTGCCGCGCGCGATGTTGCTGTAGCCGGCGAAGTCGCCGTAGATCTGGCCCGCGAAGGCGTACAGACCGAGCAGGAGCGACAGGGAGTCCAGGCTCCCGGCCTGGCCGAAGGCGCGCTCGACCGTGGGCGCCAGCGAATCGGCGATGGCGACCTTCTGCAGGTAGCCGATGACCAGGAGCTTCACGCCCTCGAGCTTGGCGCCCAGGTTGAGCGCCGCTCGCTCCCGCAGGATCTGCGGGAGCAGGCGCGTGCCGCGCTCGATGGGGCCGGCCACGAGCTGCGGGAAGAACGAGATGTACAGCAGGAAGTCGAGGTAGTTCCGGGCCGGCTCGAGCTCGCGCCGGTACACGTCGATCGTGTACGACATCGACTGGAACGTGTAGAAGGAGATCCCGACCGGCAGGATGACGTCCAGGGTCGCGCGCGGTACCTCGAATCCCAGTGCGCGCGCGAGCTCGAGCGCGTTCTCGACGAAGAAGCCGCCGTACTTGAAGAAGCCGAGGATGCCCAGGCTCGCCACCACGCTCACGACCAGGATGCACTTGCGCGCTCGAGCTCCGGTCGTGCGCGCGATCAGGCGCGCGCACAGGAAGTCGATCGAGGCCGAGAAGACCAGGAGCAGGAGCAGGCTCGCGTTCCACGAGCCATAGAAGACCAGGCTGGCGCTCAGCAGGAAGTAGTTCTGGGCGCGATGCGGCAGCCTCCAGTAGAGGAGGAAGACGACGGCGAAGAAGACGACGAAGATCTGCGAGTTGAACAGCATGCCGCCGCGAGTGGCGGGTCATCCTAGCCCAGCTGATTGCATGAAGCCCTCGGCTCCGACGTCCCGACTGGCCGCAGATGCAGCGATTCGCGAGCGAGCGGCAGGGTCTATCGCGACAGCAGGAAGTCGCTCTCCTCCGACCAGGCCGTGAAGCGATAGAGCGGCACGAGCCGGAGGCACTCGCGCACGAGCTCCTCGGCGCAGCCGGGCTCGAGCGCGCCGGCGCGGGCGCCCTCGGGCGCGGGGTAGCGCTTCTCGACCGCGAGCTGGTGGTCGCCCGGCGTGTAGTACTTCAGGAACTCCTCGAGCTGCTCGGGCTCGAGCGATCCGCAGCGCCACTCGCCCTTCCAGTCGTGCAGCCGGAGCCGGAAACCAGCCAGCGCGTCGAGCTGGGCCAGCCAGGGCTTCACGCCCTCGCGCGCGACGCGGTTCTTCAGGTTCTGGCCGTCGTACCAGCCGTCCGGGTGGATGCGCAGCGAGACCTCGAGGGCTTGCCCCTCGAGCGCGAGGCACAGGTAGGCGTTGCGGTAGGCCGAGTCGAGGTCCTTGCCGAGCTCGGCCCCGAGCACGCGCTTGAGCGCGCTCTTGTCCTTCTTCGTGCGCGTCAGATACGCCCACAGCCGTTGCACGCGGTTGCCATTGAACTGGTGCGGGTGGTGCAGGCTGGTGCGGCACTCGAGCGGGAGCCCGCGCTCTGCGGAGGCGGCGGCGCAGCGCTTGCCGAGCGCGAGCAGGCGCCGGCGGGCCGCCAGGCGGTGCGCGTTGTAGTCCGGGTTCGAACAGAGCGGCGGGACGAGCGCGCGGAAGTCCGACTCCTCGAACAGGATCGGGCCCTCGAGGGGCCGGGGCTCCTCCGGGCGGGACGCATCACGGACTGGGCTCACGGCACGAGCCTTGCGATGAAGGTGTCGGGGTTCGGGGTCAAGGTCGGTAGGATAGACGGTCGAAAGGCGCGGCGTTCCTAGAGACTGGCTCGCGCGCTTCTCTGGTGATGAGGTTCGCCCATTTCCAGTTCGACCCCGAGAAGGACCGTCTGGGCGAGGGCCCTTCGAGCGAGGTCTTCAGGGCCGTCGACCTGCGCCTGGGGCGCACGGTCGCGCTGAAGATCCTCCGCCCGCACGTCGAGTTCGATCCGCAGGCGAAGCAGCGCTTCGACCGCGAGGCGAAGCACACCAGCAACCTCGCGCACACGAACATCGCCACGGTCTACGAGTACGGCCAGGACCGGGGGACCTCCTACATCGCCATGGAGTTCCTCGAGGGGCGCACCCTCGACAAGGTCCTGAAGGTCCAGCGCCTCGACTACGAGGAAGGTCTGCGCATCGCCATGCAGGTGGCCGGCGCGCTCAAGCTGGTCCACGAGCGCGGTCTCATCCACCGCGACCTGAAGCCGGCCAACATCATGCTGCTGGACGGCGGCAACGTGAAGCTGCTCGACTTCGGCATCTGCCGCTCGACCGGGGAATCGAGCATCACCCAGGAGGGCATGCTGGTCGGCACGGTGCTGTACATGTCGCCCGAGCAGGTTTTGGGCGACGAGCTCGGCACGCGCTCGGACGTCTTCAGCCTGGGCTCGGTCTTCTACCACGCCTTCACGGGCGAGCTGCCCTTCCCCGGCAAGTCGTTCCCCGAGGTGTGCATGGCGATCCTCGAGGCGAAGCCGCGGCCTCCGAGCCAGGTGCGACCCGGTTTCCCGCCGCGTCTCGAGGAGTTCCTCCTGCGCTGCCTCGCGCGCGAAAAGGAGCAGCGCTACCCGAACGGCGGCGTCGCGCACGGCGCCCTGGCGGCGATCGCGGACAACCTCAAGCTCTCTTCCAGCGCCGAGCGCCCGAGCGCGGTGCAGGGGAAGCTCCTGATCCCGCCCTTCCAGGTGCAGACCAACGAGCCGC
>Ga0137457_1000256_pt1 | contig 14076 bp, 8 predicted proteins | sample EasRivERMGT630_2_FD_102321 | JGI IMG/M metagenome (GOLD analysis project Ga0137457, IMG submission 102321) | Soil microbial communities from meander-bound floodplain in the East River, Colorado, USA - East River MetaG ERMGT630_2 | ecosystem: Environmental > Terrestrial > Soil > Floodplain ...
CAGGACCTGGTCGAGGAGCTCCGCGTCCTCGAGATCGGCCGCGATGCTCTTCCCCGCGCCCGCGAGCACGCGCAGACCGTCCTCGAGCAGCAAGGTCTCCTCCTCGCGTCCCCAGGGCTTGCTCGCGAAGGAGTCATCGCGAAGGACCACGCGCCCGAGCGGGTCGCGGCGCACGTTGCATTCCCCCCACTGGACCGTCGAGCCGAGGAAGGAGGCCATGGCGGCGCGATCGTTGACGCCCTGCCAGACGAGCTGCACGTGACGGGGCACGTCCTGCTCGCACACGAGCCCGGTGATGTCGTAGCTCGAACCACCCACGGAGCGCGGGATCTCGCGCCGCCCGGATTCGAAGAGGGTCTCCGCGTGCAGGAACAGGATCTCCCCGGCGGGGTCCGTGCGGGCCATGGCAGAGAGGTTCGAGGGCTCGTTGTCCACCGCCGCGATGACCCGGAAGCCTTTCTCGCGGAAGCGCCGCAGGCCCTGCGCCTTCATGTCCTGAACGCCCTGCTCCCACGTGCCGGGGTTCATGTGCAGGAGCTCGTCCGCGAAGCGGACGCGGTATTCCCGTCCGAGCGCGTTGAGCGAGTCCAGCGTGTCGCGGCGGATGGCGTCCGGTCGTCCGGTGTTGAGTCCCACGAAGGTCCGGGGTTGGAGCTGGAACCAGCGGATGATGTCCATGACGCCCTGGAAGGGGCGGTGCGAGGCGAGGATCGCGGCCGAGGTCCAGCGCTGCCCGAGGTACCAGCGCAGCACGTCGCAGCGCGCCGTTTCCGGCAGCCCGAGCCGCAGGAGCAGCGGCTCAACCTGGTTCTCGTGCACGTCAACGTCCTCGACGCACAGGCCGTAGAAGTACTCCGTGCCGTGGGCGCGGTCGTACGTGAGCAGGACGTGGTGGACCATGTGGCGCATGTCCAGGATGGTCCCGTCGATGTCGAAGACGATCATCAGATCGTCCCGGGGGAACCGTCGCCTCGCCCCGGCATAGTGGTTCGCAAGGGCCCGCATCCAGTCGCTCATGCTGCTCACGCCTCGCAGAGGATCCGAAGGAAAGAGGAGTTCAATTGCGAACATGTGAGCGCGTGCCGGACAGGATTCCGTGTAAAGAAGTTAAAGAGATTTCAAAGGCGCCGCCGGCCATCCCGGGCGCAAATCTTAAAGGCCACGTCAGGACGATCCTCGCGCACGCTCGCCCGACGCCGGCAAGACCGCGGCTGGACGCGGGCCACGGCGATGGCGAGCATCGCCGCGGATGAAGTCGGCATCGCCTGAGGCCAAGCTCACGCGTCCATCTCCGCCAAGCAACGTCCGCGGCGACCGGCCGCGAGAAAGGCCTGAAACGTGTATGTTCCGCGCTTCTGGACCAGGACGAAGAGCGAGATCGACACCGAGGACGGCAAGCGCCTGCTCGTGGCCTGGGGCTTCGGCGACGACGAGGGGAAGGCCAGTGCCGAGGCGGAGCGACGCCTGCAGCGCCTGAGTCAGCGCCTCCTCGGCGGCGCGTCGGATCCGAACGAGTACGACTACGGCGGCCGCCCGCTGCGCGAGGAGATCGTCCAGGTGCTCGGGCCGGATGCGATCCTCACGCGCAACCGCCAGGGCGCGGTCATCCTGAACGCGGCGCGCCTGCTCTTCCTCGACGTCGATCAGCCGCAGGCCGGCGGGCTCCAGCGCCTCGGCCGGCTGTTCGGGAAGAAGGACCCCGAACAGGCGGCCGTCGAGCGCCTGCGCGCCGGCCTGCGCGAGGCGGCACCGGCCGTCACCTTCCGTCTGTATCGCACGGCCGCCGGGTTGCGCGCCCTCGCCGTCGATCGCGAATTCGATCCGGCCGGGCCCGAAGCCCGAGCGCTGATGGAGCGCACGCACACCGACGAGTCCTTCGCGCGGCTGTGCCGCGCGCAGAAGAGCTTCCGCGCCCGCCTGACACCGAAGCCCTGGCGCTGCTCTTGCCCGAAGCCGCCCGGGGAGCATCCGCGCGTCGAGGAGGCGAAGCGCGAGTTCGCGGCCTGGTGCCAGGACTACGAGCGCGCCATCGAGGGCCATGCGACCTGCCGCTACCTCGAGACCGTCGGCAACGGCAGCGCGCTCGCGAAGCTCGCCCCCCTGATCCAGGTCCACGACCAGGCGACGCGCTGCGCCGAAGCGTTGCCGCTCGCCTGATCTTCTACCGCCGCGCTTCTTCGCGTGCCGCACAGATCGTGCGGGGTAGGAGATCGCGAGCGCACGACACCCCTGCGCCGGGCGCCACCAGAGTCGCTTCTGGATGCTCCAAGCGTCGCAACTCCTGCGAGTCCGAGAGGCCGCCTCGCGTTACGCTTTTCTCAGTTCTTTCGGCGGTCGGAGAGTGCCGCGCGATTGCCGGGCGTCGGGCAAAGTCCGGCGTGCGGCCGGAACATGGGCGCGGGAACCTTTGATATCCTCAGGATCGTCGGAGTAATCGCATGACAAGTGTGCTTCACCACGACGAAGACGAGCTTCGTCGTCGCGATGCCGCTCTCCGACTTCTCGCTCGCCGCCGGTCGCGGAGCGACGCCGACGCCGAGGATGCCGTCCAAGAAGGCTGGCTCAAGTGCCTGGCCCAACCTCCGCGGGATTCGCGGCGTCAGCTCGCGTGGCTAAGCGTCGTGGTCCTGCGGATGCTCGGCAGGATCCAACGAGATCACAGGAACGAGCGCGCTCGGCTCCAGCCTCGTGCCATACCGGACGAAGGGCCCTCGGTCCTGGACGAGCTCCTCTGTGCGTCATCGGACGCGAGGGTTCTCGGCTGGCTCCACATGCTGAACGAGCCCTACCGGGAGGTCCTTCGACTGCGCTATCTCGAGGACCTCACGACGGCCGAGATCGCGGTGCGTCTCGGGCGCCGCGAGGGCACGGTGCGTGTCCAGCTCAAGCGCGGTCTCGACATCCTGCGAGCCCGCGCGGGCAAGGACGAGCGAAGGTTCGCGGCTTTGTGGCTGGCCTGGCTGCGCGGGCGCGAGCCCTCCTGGCGATCGGCAATCGCGTTCGGCGCCGTGGCGATCCTGGCCGCGTTCGTCGCGACCGAAGTGGACTCCCGGCGCTCGGGCACCAGGCCGACCGCCACCGTCGCGGGCACGAGCGATGCACCACCGGTTGCCGCGGTACTCGAGGAGCCCATGCTGCACGCGAGTGGGAGGACCCACGCGGCTGCTCCGCTTCCGCCCTCGACGAGCCTTCCTCTCGCGAGCATCGAGCTGGAAGTCGGCTCGCTCGTGCAAGGGGATTGCCTCACCGATCTCGGGGAAGCCGTCCCAGGGACGGAGATCTGGGGCGCCCCGCACGCACGGCTCGGCGAGGGCGAGCTCCTGGGCCGCGCGGACGGAGACGGACACTACCGCGTACGCGTCCCACCGGGGATCGATTGGCTCTGGGCGGATGAGGTCCTGCTGGCCGACGACGGCACGGAGAAGCAGCGCACCGGAAGCCTGCGGGTCCGTCTCGCCGCTTCCCCGGGCGCAGTGCCCGTGGACCTGTGTTTCACGGAGGGGCTCTCCACGTCCTTGTCCGGGAGCGTGATGGACTCGACCGGCCTTCCCGTCGAGGGGGCGCGTGTCTCAATGGGAGCCAGGTGGCGCGACGCGCCCCTCGTGGACCGGTGGCAGATCCACCCGCATCCGAGCTCCGCCGTCACCGACGCGCGCGGGGAGTTCATTCTGCGTCTCTTCCGTTCCACTCAACAAGATCTCTGCGTCGTGAAGGAGGGTTTCGCGCCCGCCTCGGCCCGAGTGCTCCTGGGTGCGAGCGACGTCATTGTCCGGCTGCCGCGACCGTCCGTCCTCACCGGGCGCCTCGTCGCCGCCGGCCAGCGTGCTCTCGCGCGGGCCGAGCTCCGTCTCGTACCTGCGGAACCACTCCCCGAGCTCGTCGCCCGGACCGACGAAGTCGGGCGCTTCCAATTCGACCTCGTCCCTCCCGGGGACTTCCTCGTGCGCGGGTTCCCGCTCGAGGCCGGGCTGTCCCTGCTTCAGGCGGGGCGATGTGACGAGGGCGAGGTGCGCGACCTGGGCGACCTCCTGGCGAGCGAGACATGCTCGATCGTCGGGCGCGCGCTCGAGGACGGCAGGCCCCTCGAAGGTTGGCCGGTCTTGCTCGAGGAAGAGGCGCGAGACATCCCGCGTGCTGCGCGAAGCCGCATCGTCACGACGGGGGCCGATGGCTCGTTCGAGTTCAAGGCCTGCCGTGCGCAGAGCCACCGCGCCTGGCTTCTCGAGCCGGGTGGGCTCGACGGACCGGCCCGGGCAACGCGCGGCGACCTGCGCCCGGGCGGCATGGACGTGCGACTGGAAGCCGCGCCCGCCTCGGCGCGGATCCACGGTCGCGTCGAGGAATCCTTCCGGGCCAACATCCAGGTCGTCCTCGAGGGCGAGCTCCTTCCACGGCAGGTGATCGTCCCGCTCGGACCGGACGGGAGCTTCGAGCGTTGTCTGCCCGCCGGGGCGTACGCGGTCGTCGGAGTCTCGCGCGCTCTCGGGAGGTGGACCTTCGCCAGCCTGGAGTTGGCTGGCGGCGAGTCGCGGCGCCTGGATTGTCGCCCGCCCGAGACCGGCAGCCTGTCGATCCTGATCCGTCCGGCCCCCGGGTTCGATCGTTCGGTCCTACGCAACCTGCAGGGCCAGATCATCGGCGCTGCGTACAGCACCACGTTCCACGCGGGCCACGCCGGCAGTGGAGCGCAGATCGACGTCGAGCAGGGCACGATCTGCCTTCCTTCTTTGCTGCCCGGCGAGTACGTCGCGCTCCTCTACACGGGCGCCGCGGGAGGCATGGGCGCCGAATACCGCAGCGCACGCGTCGAGGCGGGAAGAAAGACCGAGCTCGAGGTGCAGTTCGAGCCCGGTCACGCCGTCAGGGTGCAATGTCGCTCCCAGCGGCTGCTCCAGGACGGCGAGCTGTTCTCCTGCGTGATCGAGTCGAAGCACGGCGAGGTTCGCTTCCCCGTCGGCTCCGACCTCCCAGGGAGCCTGGACGCGATGCTCCTGTTCCGGAAGCTGTTGGCCGTGGGGAGCTACGCGCTCCGGCTCGAATCCGACGGCGGCCTCGTGGGCTCGCTCCGATTCTCCGTGCCCTGTCGCGAGAGCTACGAGCTCCAGCTGCGCTGATCCCATCCTTCCGACGCCGAGAGCGCGGCGCCGGTCAGAACCGGAACGGCAGGCGCAGGAAGTCGAGGGCGAGCGATTCGGCCGTCGGATCGAAGCCGTCGTCCTGGGCGTCGAGATCGAACTCGACCCGGAAGCGCACGAAGTCGAGCGCGCCGGGTGGGAGCAGGCCGAACCTACTCACGTCGGCGGTCCAGTCCACGAGCGGGCTTTCCTCGTCTGCGCGGCCGGTGCCGTCGTCGGCTGCGCCCTGGAACAGGATGCGCACGGAGCGCGAGTCGGGCAGGAGGTCGAGGCCGGAGGTGCCCTGGCGGACGCGGAAGAAGCGCGGGACGAGCGTGAGGTCGACCCGCTCGGCGCCGCCGAGCGACCGGACCTCGTCGGAGAGCGTGCCGGAGAGGCCGCCAACGCTGAGCGTGAGCCGCGAGGCCGCATCGTCGTAGCGCGCTCCCGCGATCGTGAGCTCACCGACCTCGAGCTCGGCCCCGCTCGCGAGGCGCAGCGTGAACCCCTCGAGCAGCGTCGGCGTGCGCAGGTAGACGTCGGGTGAGATGGGTTGCGAGCTCGCGCGCAGCGGCGCGAGCACGGGGCCAGAGAGCGCCAGGCCGATCCCGTCGGAGAGGAGCTCGACGCCGGGTTCTGCCAGGCTCACGGGCCCGAGGAGCGGCGCGGGCTCGACCACGCGTCCGTCCTTCGTACGCACCTTGCCCTCGCCGTCTCCCGGCGCAGTCTCGAGGCCGTCGAAACGGAAGGCGACGACGCTCTCCGGCCCGGCCGCGCCGCCCTCGCCCGCGGCGCCGAGCGGGACCCAGCGCGAGCGCGCGCTCGAGCGCGGCCCGACCGTCGGATAGATGACGTACGGCCGCGGCTGGCACACGGCGGCCAGCGGATCGGCCTCGGCGAGCGCGCCCAGGGGCAGGATCACGTTGGTGGCCGGATCGTCCGGCGCGCGCTCCGGACGCGGGACGTGGAGCTGCACGACGCCCGGGCCGCCCGCGCCGCCGAATCCCAGCGCGAACGGGCGCTGAGAGATGCGCGGCCCTCCCACGGCCTGGATCCAGGGCAGCGTCACGACCCCCGGGGCGCCCGCGGCGAAGTCGATCGCCTCGGCCGACTCGAGGATCACGTGCCCGCCGGAGCCCGAGCCTCCAGAGGCGCCGCCCGTTCCTGTGATCACCACGAACCCGAGGCTCCCGCTCCCGCCGTTGGCGAGGATCCGTCCATTCGGGCCGAAGACGATCCGGCCGAGCGCGCGGATCACCACCGCACCTCCGCCTCCCCCTCCACCGCCACCCTCCGCGACGACGGTGTTCGGAGGCACGGGGAAGGAGCTCGCGGCGATCGAATCGCCTCCGCTCCCGCCGCCGCCGCCGGCGTGGACGTGATCGAGCTCGCCACGACGCCGCGCGACGACGGCCCCGCCCGCGTCCACGACCGGCTGGACGCCGAAGAAGTCGTTCGAGGGATCTCCGTCGACAAAGACCTCCGCTCCCGCGGCTCCGCCCCGTGCCGGGACGAGCCCGCTCTCAGCACCCCGGCTCTCGCTCGGACCGTTGCCGCCCTTCTCGGCGACGAATGGAGGTTGATCGCGCGCGAAGCGCCCGCCGCCGCCTCCTCCTCCGCGGTTGGTCAGGGTCGGCGGCGCGAAGCTGCTCTCGCCTCCTCCGCCACCAGCCCCCGCATCGAAGGCCCCCGAGCCGTCGCCTCCGCGAGCGTCCGCGCCCCGGCTTCCCGAGCCGCCGGTCCCGCCGCCGGCAGAGCCCTGGCCTCCCGGCGCGGGAATGATCGCGAAGGGCACGACTGGAGCGAGCCCGCTCGCGTCGATCAGGCCGCGGATCGTGACCCGGCCCGTGGCGTGCACGACCATCGGGTTCGGCCCGCGGACGAGGATCCGGGCGCCCTCCTCGATGGTGAGGCTGCGCACGGCGACGAAGCCTCCGCGCGTGTCCTGGACCAGCGTGCGCTGACCGTCCGGGCCACCCGCGATGGGAGTCGCGGTGGTGTCGAACGTGAACTCCTCGCCGGACTCCACGACCCAGTCGAACGCGCTCAGCTCGGAAGGGAGCTCGACGACGCCAAGGGCGCGCAGCTCGCCCCGGCCCCACACCGCCGGCGCGGCGTCGAGCTCGGGGTCCGCAAGCGAGAGCGGGCTCCCCGGGCCGAAGTCGAACGCCTCGCGCAGCTCGTCCGCGATCGCCCCGGGCGGGACCAGGCTCGTGAACGCGACCGTCGCGACCTCGGCGAGCGCGAATCCATCGAGCGTCCCGGGCGTCGCCTCGCCGACGACGTCCTCGAGACCGGCCTCGATCCGGACGCGCACGAACCCGCCCGGCGGGAGGCTGCCCAGCGGGACGAGTCGCACGGCCGGAGCATCGGGGCGGCAGTTCGAGAGGACTTCGGCCCGCGTCTCGAGCGCGCGCCAGCCCGAGACGTCGAGGGTCGAGCCGTACTCGAGCCGGAGGCGCGCGAGGTTCGCGGGCGTGGCGCGGATCACCTGATCGAAGACGACCACGACCGCGACGTGCGTCGCGCGATCCCCGAGCAGGTTGAGCGGCGCGGAGAAGCCCTGCGGCGCACGGCCGGAGACCGGGTCGCCCTCGAAGAACACGCGCCGCGCGGGATCCTCGCCGAGCTGGAGATACGTTCCCTCGCCGGACACCGCGCCCGCGGCGCGCACGAGCGGCCGCGGCGCGCCGGGCTTCTCGGCGAAGAGCGAGCTCGCGCGGTCCGCGATCGTCTCGAACGCGCGCACGACGGTTCGCGCGAGGACCTCCCCGGACACGGAGCGCAGGAGCGAGGCAGGAGCTTCGCCCGAGTCCTCGCCCGCGATCGCGACGAGGTAGCGCGCGCCCGGCGTGAACCCTGCATCGGACAGGTCGTCGGCCTCCGGGCAGCGCGGGAAGAACACGACCACGCGCTCGTCGGACCCATCCTTCGTGCCGTCGCCATCCGCGTCGAGCGCCCGCGCCGTGAACGTGCCGGCGGCCGGCACGCCGGCCGAGGTCCGGATGCGGATCGAGCGCGCGCTCACGCTGGTGAAATCGATGCGCTGGTCGAAGGCGAACTCGATCGGCCGGTTGCATTCCCACAGACCGAAGTCCGGTGTCGAGATCCCCCTCACCTCGAGCCCCGAGGACTCCGATTCGTTCCTGCAGGCGGTCAGGGCGAGCGCGAGGATCCAGGGACCGGTCGAGGAACGATCCACGGTGAGTCGCCCGCCGATCAGAAGATCGGCAGGCCGCTCGGCACGGAAGCCGGCACGACGTCCGACATGTCGGTGGCGTCCTCGGCGGTCAGCGCGCGCAGGAACTCGACCACGGCGTCGACGTCGAAGTCGTTCGGGGCCGCCACGCGCGGGTTCAGCGTGGCCAGCACCAGGTCGGAGTTGTGGACGAGCGAGTTCACCAGCGCCGGATCGGACACGTTCGACTGGATGTCGTACTGGCGGTTGCTGTTCTCGACGTCGCGGTAGTGAGCGACCATGTCGCGCAGCGTGGCGAACTGGCCGGCATGTCCGTATGGAGCGGTCAGCTCGACGTTGAGCAGGCTGGGAGTGCGGAACTTGTAGCGGTCCTCGAGCAAGTGCGTGGCGTTCTCGCGGCCGATGTCCGAGCGGTCGAACAGCTCTCCGACGCAAGTCAGGCACACGCCGGTGCCGGGCCCGAGCTGCGGCATGCCGGTGTTGTGGAAGCCCTGGTCGGTGAAGGTCGAGCCGGAGTGGCAGCGCACGCAGCCGGCGGGGCCGAAGAACCCCAGCGCGCCGTCCAGCTGCCTGCCGCTGAGGGCCTTGTCGTCGCCGCGCACGAAGCGCTCGAACGGGCTGTCCGAGCGCGAGAAGGCGCGCACCTCGAAGGCGGCGATGGCGTTCCCGACGTGGGCGAAGGTGAAGTCCTGCAGCTCGACGCCCGGGTAGGCGGCGCGCAGCATGCTCACGTACTCCGGCAGGTCGAGCAGTCGCTCGGTGAGCGCGCCCCACACCTGCAGGGTGGCCCGGGGCGTGCCCTCGTTCGAGTTGTAGCCGTCATCCAGGTCGCCGAGCGGGTTCTCGCCGCGTTGGCCGCGCATCTCCTCGCGCGAGACGGGCGGCAGCATGGCCTGGGCTCCCATCACCTCGAGACCGGGCGAGAAGGTCGCGCGCATCGTGTCGGTGAGCGACACGGCCGTCGGGAGCGAGAGGACCCCGTCGTGCTGCACGCGTCCATCCCAGAAGAACACGTTCTTCAGGTGCAGCGAGAAGAGCGGTGGGCTGTTGCGCGGGATCATCGCGCCGCCGCCGCGGTTCGGCCCCAGGCCGATGCCCTGCACGCCGTCGGACAGCGTGCGTCCGTCGCCGGTGGAGAACTCGGGCAGGTGGCAGGTCGCGCACGAGACGCCCTCGCTGCCAGAGAGGACCTTGTCGAAGAAGAGCGCCTGGCCGAGCTCGAACATCTCGTCCGAGACGGTCGGCGGCGCGGGAAGCGGCTGGATGCCGGCGGCGAAGAGCTCGTGACGCAGCGCCTCCACGCGCAGATCCGCGACCTCGCCTCCTCCCGAGGAACCCTTGTCGCATGCGAAGGCGAGCAGGGCCGACGAACAGATCAACGCGGTCAGGGACAAACGGGACATGTTCGATCCTCCTTTGGGACGTGGAATGGCAGTTCGAAGGACGGTGGACTGGAGGGCGCAGGCGGTCACGGGCCCCGCGGTAGATGTAGAGAAACTCACCACGGAGGGCGTGTCAGGAATCTGGGAAAACAGCCGCTCTCTCGAGGGCTCGAATCGGCTGGGCCACGCGCTCGGAGCGCGAGAAACAATCCAGAGGGCGCGCGAGGATCACGCGCCTGGCCGATCCCTCGAGGCTGAGCAGAATGCCGCAAGCGGCATTCTGCTCAGCCTCTCAGGCCCGCCCGCGGCGCCCTCGCGATGACGGCCCCAAGGCTTCCCGTCCTCGGCTGGCCGGCGTGGGTCACGTCGCGGCGGTAGGAGTAGAACTCGCCGGCGTCCGAGTAGGTGCAGCGGTCGCTCGTCTCGACCAGCGCGACGCCGGCCGACTCGAGCTGCAGCGCCGCGGACGCGCGCAGGTTGATGCACGACCGCGCGTTCCCGTCCTCGTGGACCGCGTCGCCGAGGCCCGCGTCCACGAAGGCGCGCACGACCTCCGGACCGACCTCGAAACGCGCACGGGAGAGGCACGGTCCGATCGCGGCCATCAGGCGTCCTCCGCCTAGCGCCTCCACCGCACGGGGAACCACACCCGCGACCAGCCCGCGCCAGCCGGCGTGCACGGCAGCGACGCGCCGGCCGTCGGTGCGCGCCAGCAGGACCGGCACGCAGTCGGCCACGTGGACCGCCACGAGCATGTCGTCGCGCTCGCTGACGAGGCCGTCCGCCTGCGCGCCCTCGCCGGGGAGCGCGCCCGGCCGCAGCACGAGCACGTTCGCGCCGTGGATTTGCTTGACGACGGCGATCCGCGCGCCGGGGAGCCCGGCCGCGAGGGCGACGCGCTGCTCGTCGCGCTCGTCGAGGCGCCCCAGGTCGAGCGCCCGCGCGAACCCGCCGATGCGTGTCGTGAAGAGGTGCGGGATGCCGTGGCTCGCGAGGAGGGGCGAGCGGTAGCCGACGAAGCCGTCCGCGTCCTCGAAGCGCTCGAGCATGGACCGCGGATCCTGAGCGCCTCACACCCGAGGCGCAAGTCAAGGATCCATCGGACGGCGTGGCCGCGCTACTCGACTTGCTATCCTCCGAGAATGGCGCGTGTTCCCGCGGTGGCCGGTCTGTTCCTCGTGTTCTCTCCGGCGGCCGGCCAAGAGGCCGCGCCCGCTCCGATCCTGCCGCTCGAAGCCCGGGCCGCGAAGGTGGACGAGTGGCTGGAGAAGCGCCTCGAGACCCTGGTGCCGCTGCTCATGCGCCGCGAGGGCATCGATCTCTGGATCGTCTCGGGCCGGGAGAACGACGAGGATCCGGTGCTCGCGACCATGCTGCCCGCGACCTGGCTGCAGGCCCGGCGGCGCACGATCCTCGCCTTCCACGACCTGGGTGTGGAGCGCGGCGTCGAGCGCTTCTCGATCGCGCGCTACGACGTGGGCGGGCTCTTCCCCGGCGCCTGGAATCCGGCGGTCGAACCGGATCAATGGAAGCGCCTGGCGAGCCTGGTGGCCGAGCGCGATCCCGACAAGATCGGCATCGACCGCAGCCTCGACTTCGCCCAGGCGGATGGGCTCTCGTCGACCGAGTACGAGACTCTGCGCGCGGCCTTGCCCGAGCGCCTGCGCGGGCGTCTCGTGTCGGCCGAGAAGCTCGCCGTCGGCTGGCTGGAGACGCGCAGCAAGGAGGAGCTCGCCTTCTATCCAGCGCTGTGCGCCCTGACGCACCAGATCATGACCGAGGGCTTCGCGTCCGTGCGGCCCGGCGCCACCACCACCGCGGACCTCGAGTGGTGGTACCGCGAGCGCATCGAGGAGTTGCACCTGGAGACGTGGTTCCATCCCTCGGTCGATCTGCAGCGCGCCGGGGCCGATGCGTCCGGCGCGCAAGTCGCGCGCCGCAACGTGGTGGAGACGATCCAGCCCGGCGACCTCGTGCACCTCGATTTCGGGATCACCTACCTGCGCCTCAACACCGACACGCAGCAGCTCGCCTACGTCCTGCGCCAGGGCGAGAGCGCGCCGCCGGCCGGACTGGTGCGCGCCCTGGCCGTCGGCAATCGGTTGCAGGACCTGCTGACGAGCTCGTTCCAGGCGGGACGCACCGGCAACCAGATCCTCTCGGCGACGCTCGAGCGCGCGCGCGCCGAGGGCATCGAAGGCTCGATCTATTCGCACCCGCTCGGCTTCCACGGCCACGGAGCCGGCCCGTACATCGGCACCTGGGACCGCCAGGACGGTGTCCCGGGCTCGGGTGAGTTCCCGCTGCGAGCGGACACGGCCTACGCCATCGAGCTCGGGGCCGCGCTCGGCGTGCCGGAGTGGGGGGGCACCAAGGTCCGGATCCAGCTCGAGGAGGATGCGTGGTTCGACGGCCAGAGCGTGCGCTACTTCGACGGTCGTCAGACCGTGCTGCACCTGATCGCCGCCGAGTGACCGGGCCAGCCCGCGCTCTCCATGCTGCGCGCCCTCGTCCGGAGCTACCGCGATGCCTTCTCCGGGCTGCCGCGCCAGGTGTGGGTGCTGGCGAGCTGCTTGTTCGTCAACCGCGTGGGCATGATGGTGCTGCCGTTCCTGGCGCTGTACCTCACGGGCGAGCGCGGCTACGACGTCGACGCCGCGGGGAGGCTGGTGTCGCTCTACGGCATCGGCTCGATCCTCGGCGTGACGGCGGGAGGGTGGCTGGCCGACCACTTCGGGCCGCGGCGCGTGCAGCTCACGAGCCTGACGCTGAACGCGCTGTTCCTGGTCGTGCTCGCCTACGCGCGCTCGACTGCGGCGATCGGCGCCACGATCGTGGCCACGAGCCTGGCGGCCGACACCTTCCGGCCCGCGAACGGCGCCGCGATCTCGGCCGCGGTCGGACCCGGGTCGCGCGCGCGGGCCTTCTCGCTCATGAGCCTGGCGGTCAGCGCGGGACTGACCTTCGGTCTGCCGCTCGGCGGGGCGCTGGCGGAGCTGGACTTCGAGTGGCTCTTCTGGATCGACGCCGGCACGGCGCTGCTCGCCGCCGTCGTGCTGTGGCGCTTCGGCGAGCGCGCACCCGCGCCTGCGGCCGTTCCCGATGCCGCCGGAACCATTCCCGTCTCGCCCTGGCGCGACGGCCACTTCCTCGCCTTCGTGGCGCTCCAGTGCGCGACCTCGACCGTGCTGTTCCAGTTCTTCGGGGCCTTGCCGGTGTTCCTGAAGCACGACCTCGGGCTCGACGAGGGCGACGTCGGGGGCCTGCTCGCGCTCAACTCGATCCTGATCGCGCTGTTCGAGATGCAGGTCGTGCGCCGCATCGAGCAGCGCTCGCCGTTACCGCTGGTCGCCCTCGGTTCCGTGGTGATCTGCGCGGGCTATGGTCTGAACGCCTTCGCGCGGGGTCCGCTCGGAGCCCTGGCATCGATCGCGGTCTGGACGGTGGGGGAGATGTTCTTCTTCCCGCTCGCCGCCACCTTCGCGACGTCGCGCGCGCCGGCCGGCGCGGTCGGGCGCTACCTGAGCGTCTTCCAGCTCGGCTTCGCGATCCCGTTCGTGCTCGCGCCGCTGGTCGGGACCGCGCTCTACGAGGGTCAGGGGCCGCGGTTCCTGTGGACGAGCTGCGCGGCGATGGGCTTGGTCGTGGCCGCCTGTCACTGGGGCCTGCGACGCAGAATGGCGCGGAGGTGATCCCATGAGCGAACCCTTCTCATTCTTCCTCGACGGCTACGAGACCGAGACCCTGAAGACGCTCACCGTCTGGTCGCAGTTCGACGAGCGCGATCTCGGCTTCCGCCCGGAGGCCCGCGCGCGCTCGCCGCGCGAGCACATGGTGCACCAGTGCGCGTCGGAGGACGCCTGGATGCGCAACATGCTCGGCATCGACGCGGGCCGGCCGGCGCTCCCGGCCAGCGAGTCCCGCCTGGCGTTCCTCGAGCACTACGCGGGTGCGGCCGAGGCGCGCCTGGCCACGCTGCGGGGGAAGGAGAGCGCGTGGTGGCAGGTGGAAGCCGGCTTCTTCGACGCGCGTCGCTCGCGCGCCTGGATCTTCCTCCGGCGCATCGCGCACAGCGCGCACCACCGCGGGCAGCTCACGGTCTACCTGCGCCTGCTCGGGAAGCCGCTCTACTCTACCTACGGCCCGACCGCCGACACGGGCGGTCTCGCCGCGAACGGCGCGCGGGTCGTCTACCGCTACGCGAGCGTGCGCGAGCTGCTCGCGGCCGAGCGCGCGGGCGGGGGCGGGAAGGCCCTGCCCGGGCCGGGCGAGAAACCGCCCACCGAGCGTCCATCAGGCTGAACGCCGCGGCGCGAGGAACGCGCAGGCTGCGGCGGCGAGCAGGTGCTTCAGGGTGTGGCCGCTGACGAGCCCACCGATG
>Ga0137457_1000259_pt1 | contig 13957 bp, 12 predicted proteins | sample EasRivERMGT630_2_FD_102321 | JGI IMG/M metagenome (GOLD analysis project Ga0137457, IMG submission 102321) | Soil microbial communities from meander-bound floodplain in the East River, Colorado, USA - East River MetaG ERMGT630_2 | ecosystem: Environmental > Terrestrial > Soil > Floodplain ...
CAGAGCTCCCGCACGGATCTCTGCAGCGGCGTGCGCGGGATCCCCGTGGAGGTTCCGTTCGAGCTCCCGAGCCATGCTGTATCACGCGCCTCCGCGCGATCTAGCTAGCCGAGTATACGCCGGCCTCGACCCGCTCTGCCGGCGTGAGCCGTGCCGGCGAGTAGCATGTGCCGCCCATGACCGCGTCCCTGCTTCCTTCGCGCTGGGACGAAGCGCGCGCCACGAAGCTCGACGAGGCGCAGCAGCTCCTGCAGCGCTCCAACCTGCTCGGCTCCGATCCGGCGATCACGAACCACGCCGGTGGCAACACCTCGGCCAAGATCCGCTGTCCGGATCCGCTGACGGGGGAGCCGGTGGAGGTCTTGTGGGTCAAGGGCTCGGGCGGCGACCTCGGGACGATGAAGCTCGACGGGTTCGCGACGCTGTACCTCGAGAAGCTCCTGGCGCTGGAGCGGCGCTACCGCGGTCGCGAGCACGAGGATGAGATGGTGGGGCTGCTCGCGCACTGCACCTTCGGGCTCAACCCGCGCGCGGCCAGCATCGACACGCCGCTGCACGCCTTCGTGCCGCACGCGCACGTCGACCACATGCATCCGGACGCGGTCATCGCGATCGCGGCGGCGAAGGACGGCGAGCGGCTCACACGCGAGGTCTGGAAGGGCGCTGTAGGGTGGCTCGCGTGGCAGCGGCCGGGATTCGACCTCGGGCTGAAGCTCGGCGCGCTGTGCCGCGCGCGGCCGGAGCTCGCCGGCGTCGTGCTCGGCGGGCACGGGCTCTTCACGTGGGGTGCGAGCTCGCGAGCTTGCTACGAGAACACGCTCGCCACGATCCGCGCGGCGGCGGAGTACCTGGCGAAGCGCGCGAGTCCCGCTCCCTTCGGTGGCGCCGCGCGCGAGGCGCTCGCGTCCGAGGAGCGGCGCGCCTTCGTGGCCGGGTTCGCGCCGCTCCTGCGCGGCAAGCTGTCGGGAGCCGCCCACAAGGTCGCGCACTTCGACGATTCGGACGACGTGCTCGAGTTCGTGAACGCGGAGTGCTTCGCCGAGCTGGCCGAGCTCGGCACCTCCTGCCCGGACCACTTCCTGCGCACGAAGATCCGCCCCCTGGTTCTCGACGAAGACGCCATCGCAGCGCCGATCTCCAGCGTAGCGCCGTTCTCCAGTGGAGCGCCGAGCTCCGATGGAGCGCCGGGCTCCAGCCCGGCCCCGGGACCGCCGGGCTCCAGCCCGGCTCCGCTCGCCCTCGACCGCGCCCTCGACTCCTACCGCCGCCGCTACTCCGAATACTACGAGCGCTGCAAGCGCCCCGACTCCCCCGCGATGCGCGACCCCGATCCCGTGGTCGTGCTCGTGCCGCGCGTCGGCATGCTCACCTTCGCGCGCGACAAGTCCGTCGCGCGCGTCGCGAGCGAGTTCTACCGGAACGCGATCCACGTCATGCGCGGCGCGACCTCCGTCAGCCAGTACGTCGGCCTCGACGAGCGCGAGGCCTTCGGGATCGAGTACTGGCCGCTGGAGGAAGCCAAGCTCGCGCGCCAGCCGGCGCCGAAACCCCTCGCCGGCCGCGTCGCGCTCGTCACCGGCGGCGCGGGCGGCATCGGACGGGCGTGCGCCGAGAAGCTGCTCGGCGAAGGCGCCTGCGTCGTGCTCGTGGACATCGACCACGCCGCGCTCGAGCCGGTCGCGCAGGAGCTCGCCCGGCGCCACGGCGCCGACCGCGTGCGCCACGCGCGCGCCGACGTCACCGACGAGGCCTCGGTCGCGGCCGCCTTCGAGCACGCCGTTCTCGAGTACGGCGGCCTCGACGTGCTCGTCTCCGGCGCCGGCATCGCCTCCTCGGCCGCCTTCGACGAGATCACGCTCGCGCACTGGAACCAGAACCTCGGCATCCTCGCCACCGGCTACTTCCTCGTCGCGCGCTCCGCCTTCAAGATCATGAGAGAGCAGGCGAGCGGCGGCTCGATCGTCTTCATCGGCTCGAAGAACGCGCTGGCCGCCTCCGAGAAGGCCGCCGCCTACAACACCGCCAAGGCCGCCGAGCTGCACCTCGCGCGCTGCATCGCGCTCGACGGCGCCGCCCACGGGATCCGCGCCAACGTCGTGAACCCCGACGCCGTCCTGCGCGGCTCGCGCATCTGGTCCGGCACCTGGCGCGCCGAGCGCGCCGCTGCCTACGGCGTCGGCGAGGCCGAGCTCGAGGAGCACTACCGGAAGCGCAGCCTGCTCAAGCTCGACGTCCGCCCCGAGGACGTGGCCGAGGCCGTGCTCTTCTTCGCGAGCGAGCGCTCCTCACGCTCGACGGGGAACATCCTCAACGTCGACGCGGGCAACGTGACGGCGTTTCCCAGGTAGCACCCGCATCGCGCGGAACTCGCGTTCGCACATGGGCTCGAGGAGAGCTCTGCGCCGCGCCTTCCCGGCGTCGGCGCGGAGAATCGGAGGAGCGTCGACTGCACCCGAGACCTGCCCGCGGACCGTCGAAGCCAGACCTGTCCGTCCCCACCGTGCGGGCGCTATCCTGGGGGCCTTGCGTATTCCCCGGGCCTCGGGGGGCCCCAATCAGTCATGAACCCCATGCCGGTTCTCTTGGCTCTCGTCCTGCCGGCACTCGGATCCATCACGCTTGCGCAGAACGTGAAGATCAATTCTCCGCTGGCGCCCGAGCTGGCCGGCGGAAACGTGCAGGAGGAATTCACCGACCCCTTCCGCGGGCGCTTCGCGTTCACGCCGGACGGGACGCGCGTGGTCTACTGCGCGGACCGCGAGCAACGGGACCGCTTCGAGCTGTACAGCCGTCCGATGGACGGCTCGCAGCCCTCGCGCGTGCTGAGCGGTCCGATGCAACCGCAGGGCGACGTGAGAAGGACCGGCGGATTCCAGGTGAGCGCCAGCGGCCGGGTCGTGTATCTCGCCGACGAGAGCGTCGACGGAGTCGACGAGCTCTTCAGCGTGCCTGCTGACGGGAGCTCGAACCGGATTCGCCTCTCGCAAGCCGGGCTGCCGGTCTCCGACTTCTGGCTCGACTCGAGCGGAGCGCGTGTGGCCTACAAGCACAGACTCCAGTCGGGCTACGGGTCGCTCCACGTCGCCTCCATCGACGGCAGTGCTGCGCCTGTCACGCTCTGGCCGGAGGCGACGGTGAGCCACGTCTGGTTCGCCCCCGACGGACTTCGCGCGGTCTTCAGCCACTACGAGTTTTTCTCCATCGGGTTCTCCTCCGGTATCCGCGAGCATCTCTACGTGGCCCCGATCGACGGCAGCACCGCCCCCGTTCACCTGGCAGTGACGGGGGGCGGTCTGATCTCCGACTTCAACGAGGTCACGTTCACGCCGGATGGCACTCAAGTCGTTTACGGGGTGACCGCGGACCTTGACGGGGACGAGGACTTCAGTTGGAGCATCGGCAGCGTGAGGCTGGACGCGAGCCAGCCGGCGATCCAGATCTTGCACCTCCTCAGACCGGACTTCGCGCTGGACACGCGCGTGCCACCGCGGGTGATCTTCGCAACCTTCGCCGACATGCGCTCGACCCTCGTCGACGGGAGCTCGCCCGTGACGCTCTCGGCCCCGGGCAGCAGGCAACCCAGCAGCGCTCCCAGGCTCCTCGGGAACGACGTGTTCTTCAGCACGGTAGTCGGCACGGGCTACTCGACGATCTCCCGCGCGCCCAGCGACGGCAGCCTGCCCACGGTCCAGCTCTTTCCCGGGATGCCGGGTGGCATCTACGAGAGCTTCGTCTTCGCCTCGCCCCAGTCGATCGCCTTCCTCCAGAGTCAGATTGGCGCGTTCCTCGTTTCCTCGACCGGAGGCACGCCCGAACTACTCCATCCGCCGCTCCCCCAGCCGGTCGAGCTGATCGCCGATCCGAGCGGGCGACATCTCCTGCTCAGGAGCGACTTCGACGTCGCGGGCATCACCGATCTCTACTCCTTCGACCTGGCCGATCTCTCGCGGGTACGGCTCAGCCACGAGCAGGCGCCGGACAGCGACGTGGTCGAGGCACGCTTCGCTCCCGGCGGGCAGGTCGTCTACCGGACGCGCACTCTCGGGCACGGCACGCTCTTCACCGTGCCCGCCGATGCGAGCGCGAGCCCCTTGCAACTGAACGAACCCATCCCGACCGGGAACATCGCGGGTGACGTCAGCGGCTTCCGGGTCACGAGGGACGGCCGGAAGCTCGTGTACCGGGCGGACCAGGTGACGGACGATCACCACGACCTGTACGCCGTCGATGCCGTGACCACGGGCCTCCCGGTGTTGCTCACGGAGGACGTCGGGAGCGTCGAATCCCAGTTCTTTCTGCTGGAGCCGCCCGGTCTCGTGCTGTTCCAGACCCGCGTGGCCGACGGGTTCCGGCTGAACGTCACTAACCTCTCCGGTTCCCGAGCGATCGAGCTGGACGCCGCGTCCCTCGGCTTCGGCCAGAGCTTCGTCACCGCGCACGATGGGCGGCGCCTCGTGTACCGCAAGGCGGCCGCGTCGCAGCAGTTCGAGCTCTGGAGCGTGTTGCTCGACGGTTCCGCGTCTCCGGTCCGCCTGCACGCGCCGCTCCCGTCCGACCGCGAGGTCTCGGCGTTCCGTGTCGCCGCCGACGGCACGGTCGTCTTCCGCTCGGACCTCGGCCAGAACGACGTCTTCGAGCTCTTTTCGGTCTCGGCCAAGGGCGGCACGCCGCGCCGCATCAGCGGCCCCATGGTTGCGAATGGGGACGTGGAGGCTTTCGAGGTCGACGCGACCGGCAAGTTCGCCGCCTTCGCGGCCGACGCCGGGGTCAACGGGAAGCTCGAGCTCTTCGTCGTTCCGCTCGATGGAAGCCAACCACCCGAACGGCGCAGCGGTCTCATGCCCGCGCAGGGGGACGTGTCCAGCTTCGTCTTCGCCGGCGACGGCCGGCACCTCGTCTATCTCGCCGACCAGATCAACGACCAGCGCTTCGACCTCTTCAGCACGCCCATCCTGGGCTCGTTCGGTTCGACGAGCGGACTGCGGCGCACCAGCCTGGGCACGACGCTGCTGAGCCGCCACGCTGGCGTGCGCAACGTGAAGCCGGACATCGTCCTGGTCGCGGAGGGGACATCGGTCCTCTACCGCGTAGGCCTGGGCGTGAGTATCGAGCTCTTCCTCGTTCCGGTCGACGGCAGCGCGCGCCCCACGCCGCTGAGTGGACCGTTGGCGAGCGGCCGATTCGTCTCTGCCGCCGCCCTCGCCGCCGATCGCGGGCACGTCGTCTACCTGGCGGATCAGCTCGTCGACGAACGATTCGAGCTCTTCAGCGTTCCGCTCACCGGTGGTACGCCGGTGGCGCTCGATTCGCCGCCGTTCTTCGGCGACGTCGTCGACTTCGAGATCGCCCAGGACTCGAGGCACGTCGTGTTCCGCGCAGACCGCGATTCGGACGAGGTCTTCGAGCTCTACAGGGTGCCGATCGACGGCAGCGCTCCCGCCGTGCGCGTGAGTGGCCCCATGGTTCCGGGCGGCGACACCCAGCCGGGCTTCGTTGCCATGGACGGCCGGACTCTCTACACCGCCGACCAGGAGCAGGACGAAGTCTTCGAGCTCTTCCTGACGCGCTGATCAGGGCCGAGCACCACAGGCTCCGAGCCTTTCATCTGAGCTCGGCCCCGCACTCCGCGAGGAGCTCGCGCAGGACGGATCGATGGCAGCGCGACTCGTCCTCGCAATAGCAGCCGACCGCGAGGTTGGTCTGGTGCGAGAGCGCCGCGAGGAGCTCGAGCAACCTGCGGCTCTCCGGTCGCGCCATCTCGGCCCGGTACTTGCGCGCGAAGCTCTGCCAGGCGCGGGGCGTGGCGGCGCCCTGTGCTTCCTGGACGAGCTCCGCGCTCGGCGCGAGGTTCGGGAGCCAGACGTCGTACCAGTTCTCGCTCGCGTAGCGCTCCTTCGGGACTCCGCGCGGCGGCCGCCGCACGGTGCCGATGCGAAGGCCCTCGCGGGGTGCCCGATCACTGCCGAGTCGTACGACGCGAATGCTCACCGGTGTGGCTCATCTCCGACGTACGCCCCGGTCCTTCTTCTTGCCGGACGATTGCTTCATGGCTCGACTCGCCTGGGCGGGGGTGCGCCGACAGCATGCCGCGTTCTCGACGGCGCGCAACCGGGTACGGGGGCGCACCTCCGAGGAAAAAAACAGGATCATGTCGAGCCCTGCGGGGCTGCGCCGACTGGTTGGCGACGCGGGGTTCGCCCGCCACCGATCGCCTTCTACCCTCATCCATGACCATGAAGACGCTCTCCTCGCTCCTCGTCGTTGCCGGGCTGGGGCTCGGCAGCTCGTTCCTCCCGCTCGACACCACCCAAGAACCCACGGCCAAGACCATGCCCAAACCTCAGAAGATCACCACGTTCCTCTGGTACGACGACGACGCCGAGGAGGCGATCCGCTTCTACTGCTCGATCTTCCCGGACTCGAAGGTCCTCGCCGAGACGCGCTGGGGCGAGGGCGGGCCCGTGCCGAAGGGGACCTTGATGACCGCGAGCTTCCAGCTCGCCGGCCAGGAGTTCATGGCCCTGAACGGCGGCCCGGCGTTCCGCTTCAACGAGGCCATCTCGCTCTTCGTGCACTGCAACACCCAGCGCGAGATCGACGAGCTGTGGGCGAAGCTCACGAGCGGCGGCGGCGAGCCGGGTCAATGCGGCTGGCTCAAGGACAAGTACGGCCTCTCCTGGCAGGTCGCGCCGGACGCCCTCGGCGAGATGCTGGGCGACAAGGACCCGGCCAGGGCCCAGCGCGTCGGCGCGGCGATGATGCAGATGAGCAAGCTCGACATCGCGGCCCTGAAGAAGGCGTACGACGGACGCTGAGCCTGGCGGACAGCTTCCTGCCTCGCGATCGGCGGCGCGCGTGTCGCCCTGATCAGCGAGGCAGGCGCTGCGCGAGATCGGGCGCAAGGTGGCGCCGCGCAAGAGCGAGGACGCCGGCCGAGCCCGCCGAGACGAACGGGCGCAGCGCTCGGTCGTCGCCGCGCGATTCCTCGGCGAGCCACAGGGCCACGGGCAACGCGCCCCACTTCTTGCGGAAGGGGCCCCAGGAGAGCCCCTTGATGAGCGCGCTCTCCTCCTCGGCCCGCGCCCGCGCCAGCTTCTCGAGGCGCTCCACGAGGATCGGCTCGAGCTCGGCCAGCGTCTCGCGCGCGAGCGGCGTCAGCTCGCCGCCGGGGCCGACCCACGTCTCCGAGAGCGAACGCAGGTTGCCGAGGCCTTCGCGCGCCATGGCCCACAGGGCGCGCTCGAGCGGTGTGCCCACCGGCTGCGGATGCATCCGCTCCCAGCGCCCGTGCAGGACGTGCGTGGTCTCGTGGTCGAAGAAGCGCTCGAGGCGCGCGGCGTTCGCGGGCTCGCTCGCGGCGCCGTAGTTCCGCGCCAGGGCCGAGAGGTCGAAGTAGATCACGTCCTCGCCCAGCCCGAAGCCGTCCTCGCCGTGCTGGTTGCCGACGACGAGCGTGAGCGTCCGCGGAGGCTGCACGCCCTCGAACGGCACGCAGAGCTCGTCGATCCGAGCTTCCCACGCGTCCCGGTGTGCGCGCATCAGCTCCAGCCAGGCGGCCTCCGCGTCCGAGGGCGGGTGGAGCTCCCAGGTCGGCTCGGATCCCGTGTGTTCGACGACTGCAGCGCGCCATTCCGGGCTGGCGAAGCCGTCTTCGGCGAATCCGAGTCGCAGCTCGAGCCGTGGGGGAGCCGTGCAAGCGGCGGAGCAAACGACCGCGACGACCAGAGCGAGCTCGCACGAGCGTCGAGGGTTCCACATGCTTCGGCTGCGCCGCGAGCGCGCGGGGATTCTAGCCCGACCCATTCATGAGCCCTCGCGTTGCCTTGCATCAACGGGAGGAGGGCGCGCTCGCCGATCCTCCCAGGCCGGCGATCGCGCCCGCCAGCTCCTGGGCCGTATCGGCGTCGAGCTCCCGGTACCACGCCCGCGTCAGCGCCCCGCGCTCGTCCACGACCAGGGTCGCCGGCACCGCCGGGATCGCCGCGAGCCAGCCGACGGGCGGCAGCGGGACGGCCAGGCTCGCGGGCAGACCCTCCAGGGCGAGCGGCGCGCCGTCCACGACGTCGGTCTGGATGCACAGCACGCGCACGTCGGGCCGTGCCGCCTGCTCGATGGCGCTGCGCCAGAACGCGCGCGAGTTCGCGCATGCATCACAGGACGAGGCGTGGAACAGGAGCACCGTGCCGAGGAACTCGCCCGCGAAGTCGAGGTGCACCTCCTTGCCTGCGGCATCGCGCAGCGTGAACGGCGCGAGCACCTTCCCCGGCTCCAGTCCAGCGGCCCGGGCCTTGGCACCTGCCAGCGCGACGAGATCCTCGCGCAGGCGACGATTCTCGCGCACCACCAGGGCCAGGGTGATGGTGAGGGCCGCGGTCAGCACCGCGAAGGCGAGGGTCCACCAGCGCATCGGTCAGCCGGACGCGGGCAACTCCTTGCCGCGCCGAGCGTTCCGGACTCGTGGACCGAGAGCTCGAGGAGCCCGCATCCCCGGCAGCATAGCGAAGCGCCTCCGGCGCCTTTGACACCACTCCGCGCCTCTCCATACTGTGCGCCCGCGGCTCCTCGAGGGCCGCGGAATGCCACGGATCCCAACGAGGAAATCATGAGCAAGAAGTTGATCGCGCGTCTCTCCGGCCTGGTCCTGATCGGCGTCGCCGGTGGTGTGCTGGCCACGGCCAGCCAGGCCGCCGGCGGCGGCGGTGGAATTGGCTGCACGGACATCTACGCTCCGGTGATCTGCCCCAACGGCCAGGTCTATCCCAACGCGTGCTACGCGAGTCTCGCCAAGCAGAAGAACTGCAGGCCCTACGGCAACGACTGATCGCGCCGCAAGCGTCCTACTTGAAGAGGGCCGGGTCCGTGACCCGGCCCTCTTCTCGTCGGGTGTGCCGGACGGACCAGCGTGCCCCGCGCCCGGGCCCTGGACACCTCTCCCGCTGCGCGCATACTGTCGCCCCCGGCTCCTCGGTGGAGCCTCCGAAAAGCGCCACGGATCCTCAACGAAGGTACTCATGAGCAAGAAACTGATCGCCCGTCTCTCCGGACTGCTTCTGATCGTCGTCGCCGGTGGGGCGCTGGCCACGGCCGCACAGGCGGGCCCTCCGGTCTGCCCGCAGATCTACGCTCCGGTGATCTGCAGCAACGGCAAGATCTATCCCAACCAGTGCTTCGCCGATCGCGCCCACGCGAAGAACTGCGTGCCGTACGGCGCCCTCTGAGCGCGTCGGGGGTTTCCTCTGAACAGGGCCGGGTCCGCCACCCGGCCCTTCTCGTTGTTGTGAACCGCAGGGGTCCCAGACTTTCTTGTGGGCGCGATGGATCACCCATGTCGCTCAAGGGATCACGGCCGCGCAGGGGACGACCTCACGGAAGCTCATTCTCCCGGGATCAAGAGCTTCACCGTCGCTGGTTGGTCCGGCGCGGGCCGCACGAATGTCCAGGCCGACAGGCGCTCGCCAAAGCGGGCGCAGAGCCGCTGCCCCTGGGCAGGCACGTGTCGCACGAAGCTGCCGTCTCCTAGCGTGGTCCCCAGCGACCAGCTCGATTCGTACGCTTGGCCGTCGTCGGGTAACCAGAATAGCTCTGCGTCCGCGACGGGCTCTCCCTCGGATGTGTGCACGGTGCCGTGCAGGTAGACGAAGTGGATGTGCAGGTCGTAGTCGAAGGTGGCGGCGTCCGGGACCTCGACCACGGTGCTCCATGGGATCCGTTGATCACCGAGCCGCGCCCAGGTCGAGAAACGATGGAGACCTGGGCCGAGCTTGAGGCAATTGAAATCGTGCTCGGGACAGAGGCCGAAGGCGGAGATCGCCTCGTTGTCCACGCGCGCGGCGTCGATGGTCCGTACCTGCTCGACTCCGTTCTCGAACACTCGCGCCCGTACCCAGACGAGCCGTACGGGAGCCGGTGGAATCCGGACCTCGACGGTTGTTCCTTCGCCGAGGTCGACGTCGAGCGCACGCCTCAGCGCGTGTTCTTCCTTCCAGCTCACGTCCTCTCCCGCTGCGGCCGCGATTTCTCGTGCCGTCGGCTCGACCGTGAGCTCGGTTCGCCCCGGCGGGAGAGTCCGGAACTCGAAGGTTCCGTGCCCATCGGTCTGTGTCGTTTGCCTGATGCGCGACGGAGGCCAGGCCACGACCTCGCGACCGGAGAGCGGTCGCCCGTCGGCGTCGAGCAGAGTTCCGGTAATCCGGGCCTCGGGGAGGAGACACACATCGATCTCCGCCGGCGCATCGACTTCGGTGAACAGCGACACGGGTTTGCTCACGAGTCCCCGGTCGAAGGCGGTGAGCAATGCCGGGTGCGACACGGGTTCGTGGATGCGGAACGCGCCGAGCGCGCCGGCGACCACTTCGCTCCGCTGCTCGTGCGGATTCGGGCAGGAGTCGCAGGTGTAGACGAGCACGATGTGTGCTCCAGCGGCCGGAACGCCATTCCAGTCGTGCACGGATCCAGTGAGATCGCCGGAGAGACGAGGCGGCGCCTCGGTGAGCCACCAAGGGAGGAAGAACAAGAAGACGCTGAGAAACAGGGCACCAAGGAGTAGGACGCCTCCCGCACCCAATGCCACGTATCCGACCGCGCCCGCCAGTCTCTTCAGGATCGGTCTTCCTCGCCCCTTGCCTGTGTTGCCGCCCAACGGGCGACCACGGCGTTGGATTGCACTGGGAGCAGGAGCCATGCGGGCGACCTCCTCACGCTTCCCCGAGCAGCGAGGGAGAAGACCCGATGCTATCCGCCCCTCCGCGCACGGTCATGCTACGAGTGCAACCCCCTCATCCGTCGCGGTTGCATCGGCCTTCCTGCTCCCCCCTCAGGGCTCGTCACCTTCGGGCTCCGACCGTGAAGGAGCGCTTCTGGATCTCGGAGCCGTCGTCGTCCGCGACCTCGAACTGCAGCGCTTCTCGCGCCTCGGCTCCGCGGATGAGGACGGCGTGGTGCGCTCCGGGACGCAGGCAGAAACGCGTGCGGCCGTCGTGCAGGAGTCCGCGCTCGGGGTCTTCCTGGTCCGACAGGTGCGCCTCGACGCGCGCTGTCCATCCCACCGTTCCCGATGAACTCGCGGGAGCGTGTGTGAGTCGATTCTAGGTTTCGCTCGTTCCCCGGGTCGTGGCAGGTGGAGCTCCTCGGCCTTCTCGGCGACGTCGCCGGCGCGCTGCCGTTGGCCGTTCGCGGGAGCGCGCCTATGCTGCGAGGGATGGCCGAGCCCTTCCGCATCGCGCGCGAGCTGGTCGAGCTGCACAACTCGGCGCGGCGGGCGGAGCTCGAGGCCGACCACGCGCACCTCGGGAAGCAGCTCGCGCGCCGCGGGCTCGACGTCGAGCGCCTGACCAGCGCGGCGCAGCGCTTCGAGGTGGCCGTGCCTTCCTGGGGCGTGGGCACGGGCGGGACGCGCTTCGCGCGTTTCCCCGGGCCGGGCGAGCCGCGCGACGTGTGGGAGAAGCTCGACGACTGCGCGGCGATCCACCAGCTAGGCCGGGCGACGCCGCGCGTGTCGTTGCACATCCCTTGGGACGAGCCGGAGGATCCGGCGGCGCTCGCCAGTTTCGCACAGGAGCGCGGGCTCGCGTTCGACGCGATGAACTCGAACACCTTCCAGGACTTCGCGGGCGCGAAGCACTCCTACAAGTTCGGGAGCCTGACGCACACCGATGCGGCCGTGCGGCAGCAGGCGATCGAGCACAACCTGCACGTGATCCGGGTGGGGGAGAGGCTCGGCTCGAAGTCGCTCACGGTCTGGATCGGCGACGGCGGGAACTTCCCGGGCCAGGTCCACTTCCGCGCGGCGCTCGAGCGCTACCTCGAGAGCCTGCGCGCGATCCACGCGCGCCTGCCGGAGGACTGGACGCTCTTCCTCGAGCACAAATTCTACGAGCCGGCGCTGTACTCGACCGTGCTGAACGACTGGGGCACGAGCTACTGGTGCGCGCGCGAGCTCGGCGAGCGCGTCCTGTGCCTGGTCGACCTCGGACACCACGCGCCGAACACGAACATCGAGCTGATCGTCGCGCGCCTGATCCAGTTCGGGAAGCTGGGCGGCTTCCACTTCAACGACTCGAAGTACGGGGACGACGACCTCGACTCGGGCTCGGTCCATCCGTTCCAGCTCTTCCTCGTGTTCAACGAGCTCGTGGACGCCGCGCGCCGCGACGCGCGCTTCGCGCCGGCCTACATGCTCGACCAGTCGCACAACGTCACCGACCCGATCGAGTCGCTGCTCGCGAGCGCGGGCGAGCTGCAGCGCTCGTTCGTCCAGGCGAGCCTGGTCGAGCGCGACGCTCTGGCGCGCTACCAGCAGTCGAACGACGTCCTGATGGCGCACCGCACGCTGAAGCGCGCCTTCACGACCGACGTCGAGCCGATCCTCGCCATGGCGCGCCTGCGCTCCGGCGGCGCGATCGATCCGATCGACGCGTTCCGCGCCAGCGGCTACCGCGCGCGCAAGGCCGCAGAGCGGCCCGCGGTCTCCGCGAGCCGCTCGGGGATCGTGTAGGAGAGCCCGTGGGGGAAGAGCGCGCCTACGCGGCCGTCGATCTCGGCGCCGGGAGCGGGCGCGTGATCGTCGGGCGCGTGTCGGGGGAGGGCATCGAGCTCCAGGAGGTGCATCGCTTCACGCACGAGGTGCGCAGGATCGATGGCCACGAACGCTGGGACTTCGCGCGCATCCTGGCCGAGGTCGAGCGCGGCCTCGCGCTCGCGGGACGCGCGGCCGGTCCCGGGCTGCGCAGCGTCGGAGTGGACGGCTGGGGCGTCGATCACGGCTTCCTCGGCGTGCGCGGAGAGCTGCTCGCCGATCCCATCACGTATCGCGACGCGCGCACGAACGGGCGGCTCGAGCGCCTGTTCGAGCGCGTTCCACGGCGCGAGCTCTACGCGCGCACCGGCATCCAGTGCCTGCCGATCAACACGAGCGTGCAGCTCTTCGCCCAGGTCGAGGCCGGCGAGTGGCCAGCCGGGGCGACGCGCATGCTGATGATCCCCGATCTCGTCCACAGGCACCTGTGCGGCTCCGAAGCGAGCGAGGAGACGAACGCGAGCACGACGCAGCTCCTCGGGGCGCGCTCACGTCGCTGGGATCAGGAGCTGTGCGCGCATCTCGGCATCCCGCGCGAGGTCCTGCCGCCCCTGGTGAAGGCGGGCACTCCGCTCGGCCGCCTGCGCCCGGAGCTCGCGCGCCGGCTGGACCTTGCCGAGATCGAGGTCGTCGCGCCCGGCACGCACGACACCGCCAGCGCCGTCGCCGGCACTCCGCTCGAGCCCGGCTGGGCCTACGTCTCTTCGGGCACGTGGTCGCTGGTCGGTGTCGAGAATGGCACTCCCGTGCTCGGCGAGCGCGGTTGCACCGAGAACGTCACGAACGAGGCCGGCGTCTTCGGCACGAACCGCCTCCTGAAGAACGTGATGGGTCTGTGGCTGCTCGAGTCCTGCCGCCGTACGTGGGCGAGCCGAGGCCCGGTGCTCGATCCTGATTCCCTCCAGCGGGCCCTCGCCGGCCGCGCGCCCCTCGCGCAGCACATCGACCCCGACGACCTTGCCTTCCTGAATCCACCCGACATGCCCGCCGCGATCGCCGCGCATCTCCGCGCGACAGGCCAGGCTCCGCTCGAGGGCGAGCTCGCGCTCTCGCAGCTCGTGCTCGAGTCCCTCGCTCGCCGCTACGCCGAGGTCGTCGCGGTCCTGTCCGATCTCACCGGCTCACGGATCCGCGGCCTGCACGTCGTCGGCGGCGGAAGCCTCAACGAGTTCCTGAACCAGGCCACCGCCGACGCGACGGGACTCGAGGTCCGAGCCGGACCGGTCGAAGCGACGGCCCTGGGGAACCTCGCCGTGCAGGCCATCCGTGAGGGTGCCTTCACCTCGCTCGCGGCGGCTCGGGAAGCGATCGCGCACGCCTTCCCCCCGCGTGCGTTCCTCCCTCGGCCGCGCGGGAGAGGGTGAGGATGCACAGGGGGTGAAG
>Ga0137457_1000263_pt1 | contig 13831 bp, 24 predicted proteins | sample EasRivERMGT630_2_FD_102321 | JGI IMG/M metagenome (GOLD analysis project Ga0137457, IMG submission 102321) | Soil microbial communities from meander-bound floodplain in the East River, Colorado, USA - East River MetaG ERMGT630_2 | ecosystem: Environmental > Terrestrial > Soil > Floodplain ...
CGACTTTCGGCTCAATTGGCTTATCGATTACACGCTGGCCGCAGAGCAAGCGGGGGTTATCGGCGCTTTTGCCAAGTCGATGAAAACGACAATCGCAATCGACCTCGCCTTGTCGCTCGGAACAGCGACGCCATTTCTCGGCAAGTTCAACGTGCGGAATAAAGTCCGCGTCGCCATGCTGTCCGGCGAATCGGGCAAGTGGGTGATTCAGGAGACGGCCCGGCGCATCGCCAAGTCAAAGGGAGTGAACCTTGCCGACGCTGAAGTGCTATGGGGCTTTGAGCTACCGCAACTCTCCGACTTGATGGACTTGTCCGAACTGGCGGACGGACTGAAAGCAGCCGGCGTGCAAGTTGTCATCATCGACCCGTTGTACTTGTGCTTACTGACCGGCAGCACAAGCGGAGACATGTCCAAAAACGTTTACGAGATGGGGCCGCACCTTCTCGCCATAGCGCGACGCTGCCTTGAAATCGGCGTGACACCGCTCTTCATTCACCACTCGAATCGGACGATCAAAGTTGGCGAACCGATGGAACTGCAGCACCTGTCCGGCGCTGGCGTTGCCGAGTTCGTGCGGCAGTGGGTTTTGCTGAACCGGGAATCAGCCTACGAAGGCGATGGCGTTCACAAGATCTGGATGACGATCGGCGGCAGCGCTGGGCAGGGCGGCTTACATCTCGTTCGCATTGAGGAAGGGACAGCACAAAGCGAGGGCGGCCGTCATTGGGACGTGCAAGTCCTTAGCGCTTCCGATGCTGTCCAGGAAAAGAAGGAAACCAAAAAGCAAAAGACCGATTCCGAGAAAGCGGCCAACTTCAAGGCGAACGTTGAACGCTGCTACGAACTCATTTGCCAGCTTTGTGAAGCCAAACCGCATCTGGTTATCAAGCGAAAGATACGGTCTGAAGAGCCAACATGGTCGGATACTACGGTCGATTTGCTGCTTGAGAAGCTGCTAACTGATGGCAGGATCGAGACAAAGACCATCAAACCGACGAAGGGCAAGGGCGGCTACAAGAAGCCAACAGACGGCTACCGGCCCAAACCGAAGCCCGCAGAGACGTTTTGATGGGATGATGGGAAACCATGATGGGAAAGAGGTTTTCCCATCAATGATGTTTTTGATGGGACAGCGGGGGTCTATGTAATAGACCCCGCGTCCAGTCCCATCAAAGAACACAATGGAAAAAGGGCTTTGACGGGACAAGCGATGCAGGACGTGAAGAAGGGCGAATCGTGGTGGTTTGAATTCATCGCGGAACAGTCGCACGTTCCGGAGAACATCAGGTATCGCCGGCTGCTCAAATACGCTTTGCGGTCGTTGGGGCTGCGATGCCGGCGGGTAAGCGGCCGTGGACCGGATGCGGACGCGATCGCGGCGGAGAACGCAAGGGAGGGCGAAGGATGCCAGTAACAGCCACACGGCCGGCGCTGCAGGTGAACCACGGATTGACCGCCCGGCTCGCCCGGAAGTCCTACCTTGTCGCAGCGCGGAATTATCTGCGCGGGCGGGTCGTCGCGACGATGAGCATTTGCCAAGAGTGGGATTCGCTCTTGAGCGCGGTCTATGAACAGGGCGGGATCATTCTGGAGCTCGGCAAGCGCGACCGCGTGGTGCGGGTTTTCGAGAAGGCGCACACGGGTGATACTCCATAGCCGAATCGAACCGGCCGGCGAACATCGGATGAAACTTACTGACCGTGAAATCTGTCTCAGTTATGAGGGCATCATGAACGGATTCGAGCAACGTGAATCGCAGACCGAACGGGTTCAACTCAGCAAGGAAGTTGGCGAACTCATTCGCGACTTGCACCGCGCCCATGATGAATCGAGAGCACAAGGACCCGATGCATTACGCACGAAGCAACGGCGCTTGATGCTCGCCCTGGTGCGTCGCCTTCACAGTCAACTGCGCGTGTGCTTGGGTGCGGATTTCCTGAGCATGCAATCGGAATACTTCCGGGCGCCGATGCCGAAAGAAGTGGCGACCGCGTAGGGGGAGAAATGGGGGAATCAAAAAATAATATCGACGGACCGAAGGACCTCAAGTTCGCCTTACTCTTGGCGACGGGTTCAACGGTCGAAAGCGCCGCGGCTGCCGTTGGCTACTCCTACCGCGCGGGCCGCAGGCGGATGGAGAACGCGCGCTTCCGTGAATTGGTGAAAGAGACTCGCAACGGCATCTTGCAACAGGCACACGGCAAGCTGACGCAACTGGCAGGTGAAGCCGCCGACGAATTGCAAAAGGCGATTCGTGACCCCGATCCCAAAGTGAAGTTGAAGGCCATCGAACTGGTGTTCACCGCCCGCAGCAGTATCAGCCATGAATTCGATTTCGAGCAACGTCTGACGGCGCTGGAAACGAGAGTGAAGACATGAACCACTATCGACGCCTTGAACGATTGGAAGCGACCTCGACCGTGCGCCAGTTTAGCACCGTGGCCGAAGTCGTCCGGCATTGCTACGCGGTTCATCCTGGCTCGCCTTCCAACTGGCCGGCGATGCTGGCGACGGCGGATACGCTTACGATGGACGATGAGACACGCATCAACGTGCGCCGATTCTTCGATGAACGAATTGGATGCGAAGCAGTGAATGGAGCGCTATGAGTATTCAAACCAGATTGGAACGTCTTGAACGATACGCACCGCCCGACGAATCGCCCGGCGTGGCGATAGGCGGAAGGTCGATGGACTCGCGCTACTGCGATGTAGTTATCGAGTTGCTCGATCGTTTGCAAGCGAATGACGCCATCGACCCCCGCGATCCCGATTGGAGCTACATCCAGCAATGTCTTGATGCCGAGCCAATCGACGAACCACTGCGCGAGAAAGCCCGCGACATGCTCACGTCGATGGCGCTGGCCGATTCGTATGTGAGAGCCTCTAAGCCGAGAGGGCTGGATTATGAATCGTGAAGCACGGTTGAAGAAACTGGAAGCGGATCAGCCGGCGAAAGTCGAAGGGCCCGGCCCTTGCGAACGCATCCGGATTCTTGACGAGATCATAAGGGCGAAATTCGCTGGCGAATCGCTGGCCCGATTCGACCATGAGATGGTGAAGGAATGGGAACGGCTACGGGCGACAAGGACGGCAGAACAGCAAGAGGGATTCAGGCGAGCGGCCGCAAGAAACTCAAAGATACGAAAGGATTGACATGAAATACCAGGACCTTGCAACTGCAATCGAAGAACTTGAACTAATCCGCCTCGACACGGCAACCAGTCCAGAGCGACGCGCGAAGTGCGCGGAAGCAATCGAGATGGCATACGTCGCGATTGAGTCCAGGTGCCGCGCGAAAACAGAATTGTTCAGCGAGACGTTTGCAATCTCACCGCGAACGGCGAAGGACCTGCACGGCAATTGCGAACTGTTTTCAGAGGCGATTGAGAAGCCGTCGTTCGGTGTTGAACTGGCGACGGCGGCGGCAGATGCCATCCTCGACGCGCTGCACGAAATCAACAAGCCCGGCCCCGGCGAGCACGTAACGAAGATCGAACGCAATCGGGATGGACGCATCGTCGGCATGCGTCAGAGCGGCCTGCCAATGGACAAGGAAGCCGTTCGGAAACTTCAAGAGTCACTGTCAACATGAATGGAGTACAGACGATGATGACGGCAACGTACGTGGCGCGGCATGGTGTAACGCGGTTCGCCGAAACGAACACCATCAGCAACATTGAGATATTTGCCTCTGGCACTTACAGAGGCAAGGACTACAGCGTCCAGGACCTCGACACGATCGCTCGCAACTTCGCTCGGCTCGGTGAGCAAGGGAAGAATCTGCTTCGCGTGCCGGTCGTTTACGGTCACGAGGAGGACCGCACGGACAAGCCGGCTGCGGGCTGGGTGTCTGGCGTCCGCGTCAAAAAGTATCGCGACCCGGATACCGGCAAACTGGAAGGAACTCTGCTTGCCGACTTTTCCGACGTGCCGCAGGAAACCCGTCAGCTTGTCCGAAGCAAACGCTTTCGGCACGTCTCAGCGGAAGTCTATGACAACTTCCTCGATGATTACGAACGCGGTTTCGGCATGGCGCTTCGTCGCGTCGCGCTTTTGGGGAACGAAGTGCCGCAATGCAAACGAATCGCGGAGCTACCGCGAGACCAGTTCTCAGATCGCCTTTTCAATCCATTCCGGCTGCGCCGCGTTGGCATCAGCCGCAATGAAAGCCTTGGGACCTTTACTATCTTTTCGGAGGTTACACAGATGGAACGCGAGTCTCTTGTCAAACAACTGCTGGCCCTAGTTCCGGACCTCGATCCGCGAACGCAAGAAAGCCTGACCGATGAGCAAATCATGGACATCGTTGCCGCGCTGGGCGGCGAGACGACCGATCCCCTCGAAGCCGCGCCGGTTGAAGGGGCGGCCGGCATGATGGGCGAAGTCAAGAAGATGCGCCGCTTTGCCGATCGAACCAAACTCGACAGCAAGGCCAAGGAGAACGTGGTTCGCGTCTTCAGCGAACGGCGCAAACGCAACCCCGCCCTGACGGCTGCTCAGCATGCCCGCGAACTCGGACTGCGGGTCTAACTGTCAACAACATCGCCCATACTCATTCACAAGGAATTCCATGCTACCTATTAGCGTGATTGAAACGAACAAGGACCGACAGGTTTACGGCGCGAGAATGTTTGGCAATGTTGTCCAACTGTCATTCGTCAGCAACCAGGCGGAAATCGACAAGCGGGTTTACGCCGAACGCGTCGCCATCGACCCGGAAGAGGAGTTCGCCAAGGTTCCCGTCATCGTTCGATGCCGTCAGCTTGCGGCCCGCATCGCCGATGGCAACCGTGATATGCGGCGCATCGATGTTGCCATTCAACGCGCGAAAGATGAAGCCGACGCCATCAAACGGGACCTGCCCGACGATGCCGTCCGCCAGCTTGCTGCGATTGAGGATAAGCTCGTGCCTCTCCGTCAGTCGAAGGCGAACTTGCAAGACGTTCTCAACGGGTTGGGTGCGACGTTCAAGACGGTCAACCATGAGGCGGAACGGGCGGCGAAAGAAATCGCCGTGCGGATGCACAAGGCGGCGGTTGCCGAGATCCCGGGGAAACGCGACAAGCTGTTGGCGGAGATTGCCAAACTCGCTCGCAAGCCGCTGGGTGAACTGGCCGAAGTCCTGGCCCGCGAATACGGGCTGCTGGATATGACCGATACGGTGCGGCGATTCATGGGTCTGGTGAGCAAAGCGCCGGCAACCGAGCCGAAAGAGGCAGCCGACCTTGTTCCGGCTTAGTGTACACCGGCAATACTTGAGACTGTTTCGCGACAGAAATCGCGGGGAGTTGAATTCGTTCGGTGAAAATGACCTTGTTCGATACGGGCAAAGTCTATCACTTTCAACCGAATGGGAATTCGCTTCCGTCATGACGATGCGTGTCGTTATGATCCGTGACGCCTTAGGCCGGTCTGGTGGGTGATGACCTGAGAACCATCTCCATCAGCCGGCCGTTCTCAGAAGGGTAACACAATGGCCAGTCTCACCCGTTCACCCGATGGCAGCTACCGGCTACTGTTCAGCATTGAAGCCAACGACCGGCGCGGCATCCGCATCGGCCGCATGACAGAGAAGAAAGCGATCGACATCAAGGAACACGTTGAAGAGATTGTTCGCTCCATCCAGAACGGGCAGGCAATCGATCCGACAACGACGCACTGGCTTAGTCGCATCGGCGGCAAGCTCCGCAAGAAACTCGAAACGGCGAAGCTCATCGCGCCCACGGGTCCCGTGAAAGAGAAGGCGCCGCTAGTGCTGGGCGAGTTCCTGAACGCCTACATACGCGATTGCGGGGAGTTGAAAACCAACACCCGGGAAGTTTACATTCAATGCCGCGATCGGCTCATTGCGTTCTTCGGGAAGGGTAAACCCCTAACCGAAATCACTGCGGCCGATGCGAAGCGCTGGCTTTCCTACCTCAAGACAAAAGGCAAGGCGACAAAGGACGGGGCGACGGGCTACAAACAGGCGACGATAGCGAAGTCCGTCCAGATGGCCCGTCAGTTCTTCGCGTTCGCTGTCGATGACAAGATCATTGCGGAGAACCCATTCGTGAAGGTGAAGGGCGGAACGATGGTCAACAAGTCCCGGCAGTTCTTCGTTACCCTCGACATGGCGAAACGGGTTTACGACGCCTGCCCTAATCTGCAATGGCGGCTCATATTCTGCGCATGTCGTTTCGCGGGTCTCCGTTGCCCGTCCGAAGTGCTGGCAATCAAGTGGTGCCACGTCGATTGGGAGCGTGAAGAAATAACCGTCCCCGTGTCAAAGTTGGCGCACCATGCGGGGAAGGAAGTCCGGGTCATTCCAATGTTCGAACCCCTGAAGCCATTGCTTGAGGAAGCCTACAAGGAAGCATGCGACACGGCATACGAGCTAGCGCCAGACCTGCCATTCGAGAAGGATACCTACATCATCCTGCCAACGATAAAGCGGCGCGACGTGAACCTCTCGACGCACATGAAACGAATCATCCGGAAAGCCGGTCTGACCCCCTGGCCCCGAACCTTCAACAACCTGCGCAGCAGCTTGGAAAGTGAGTTGATGGAGGATAACCCCATTAGCGTTGTCGTGGCGCTCATCGGCAATTCGGTGAAAGTGGCCCTCGACCATTACGCACAAGTCCGCGACACGGACCGCGCCCGCGCCAAGATGAAGAACAGCGGTTTCGACATATCGACCCCGAATGTCAGTGTCGCAAAAATGGCGCATTTCCCGCCGTCAGAATCGTCCACGAATTCAGGGACGGAAAACGAGTTGAAAGAGAAGCCTAAAGAAATGTCAGTGAATCCGCATGGAAACGCGAGTGATACGCAAAGTGCGGCGCGAATGTCAGTAAAAAAGTACACCCAGAAGGATTCGAACCCGACTGGTGCTACTGCTCAAATTTACGAAGAAACCAGCGGCATTCAATCTGAAACTGAAGCCGACACCAAAAGTGTCGCATTTTTGGAATCGAACATGAGGGAATTCCTCGAATCTCTCACGCCAGACCAACGCGCCCATTACGAAGCTCTGCACCGCAAGGAAGGATAACCCGCATGCCGGAAGTACGCATTGAAACCGTGAACATCGCCCTCGACCTCAAGCCGCTCTGCGAGGTGCTCGAGCGCCTGGCGGCGGCATGGCTCGCGACGGTGCAGCCACTGGTGGAAGTGATGGCCGAACGGCGCAAGCCTGAACCGAACTGGAACTGACCCATGTACGACACCCCCGATTATGACGACTTCCGCCCTGCCCCGATGCCCGTGGCCCGCCGCATCGCCAACGGGCTCGTTACGACCGGCCCGGCCTATGAGCATTTGATTTGTGTGGACCGTGGCGCAATCAACGACGCGTTCCTCGATTGGAACGTCAGCAAGTTTGCCGACGCCTTAAATCGCCGTTACGAGCAATCCGAGCGGCTTAACAGTTTCGAGTACGGAAGGAGTAGACCATGCCCCCGCCAAACAGCAACCAGAACGTAACCGTCACGATGAAGTTCGCGGCCGATACGAAGCAAGCCGGCGCTGCTATGAAGGATCTGCAATCGCAGAGCGACAAGCTGAATAAGTCCTACAAGGACGGGACGCAAGCCGCCAATAATTCCATCGCGGCATGGGGGAAGGCCGTAGCGGTTGGATACACGCTCACTCGCATGCTTGAGGGCGCGACCAAAGTAATGAAAACATTCGGCAACGAATCGCTCACCATGTCCGAAAAGTGGGGGCATGCCGTGCAGGACATTGCCGAATCCATTCCGCTGATTGGCTCGCTCGTTAAGAGCGGCTCGGCACTGCTGAAGGAAATCGCCTGGGGCGACGATGCCCGGCGATTCGACAAGCTGAACATGGGCAACGCACGGGCCCAGCAAGAGATGGCGACCGTTGACCCGCTACGCGGCCGGCATAACGACCTCATCCGCGGCGATGCGATTGCGGGCTTTGAGGCTCGCGGCGGAACGATGATTGACAACTTCATTCTGAACCGGGCAGGACGGGGCGCGGGCTTTGCCTCTGACGACATGAACAATCAGGGAGTACGGGCCGCACTGCGGGCGCAAGAGGAAGCCCGGCAGCGGTTCGGCGTCGCCGGTAAGACGTTGGCATTCGACCGTGGCAATCTGCGCGAGTTCGGCAACGCCTACGACCTTGCTCAACAGCGGGTAGGCGAAACGAATAACCCCCGTGGCTTGATCCAGATGGCCCAGCACCAGGGCGCGCTGGACGAATCGGCCCGTCAACGGGCGGCATTCGAAAAGCAGATCCTGACAACCCGCGAGAGTGCCGTCAATCTGGCCCGTCAAGAATACGAACTGGCTAAAACGACAACGGGCGTGCAGATGCAGAAACTCGCCATCCTGCAAAAGCAAGCGGACCAGGCGAAGTCAGCGGCTACTGAGTTCGGCATGATGTCGGGCGCCGATAAGCTGGCCCTCAAGTACGGGCTGCAGCAAGCCCAGCAACAGGGCTTTGATACCCTGCCCGAGGAAACCCGCCAGCTACTGGCCCGCTCTGGCGTGACGGGCGAATTCGCGCAGGGACGGGCGCGGCGTGGCGCTGCCGACGATCCAATGTACCGGGAAATTGTCGGCATGCTGGGCGGCAAGACGGATGAGTTATTGGCACAAGAGTTAAAAGACTTGGGCGGCAAGATTGAAATTCAAGTTGAGTTCGACCGACGCAAGTTGGAAGAGGCGATGCGTGAATCGGCTACCGAGTTCTTCGGGGAAGTGCAACGCCTGTTGATGGACGGTATGCACGGGGAACGTGTTCGCATCGATTTGCGGCAACAGATGCAAAAGGCGATTGAGAACGCAGCGAGGTAACCATGAAGGCCATACTGGACGGTAAGGAACACAACCTCGATGGCGACTGGCCCGCGTTCGCGACGTGGGCGAAGTCCATCGCGAGCGGACGGAACCAACTGCGGCATCTTGCGCAGTTCGGCTGGTGTCAGGACCTCGACACGTTGACGGCCGAACTGGACGCGGCGCTCACCGATGCCGACACCGGCGACGATCCGCCCGACGTTGCCATCGTTGCCGTGGGTGAACGTCTGCTGGAAATGCTGGTGCAGAACGAGAACGCGCGGGCGCTGTCCATCGATGCCGGTATTGGTGGGGAGCGATTGACCGGGAATCCGGTCGAAGCTGCCCCGGTTGACGGGTTCGACGTTGCCTACTTTGAATCACTTCTTTAGTCCCGCGTTCGCCGATATCGCAAATAGCCGCTTAGATCCTCGACTGCTCGACAGACCGCCCCGCCGATGAACAACAGCACGGCGCACAAGAGCGCGAAGTCGCTTAGCCGATCGGCAGCGCGTCCAGGCATCAGGCCATAGAAGGCGACGGCGGCAAAGATGGCAAGCGCCGATAGAATCCAACATAAGCTCGACATGGAAAGGCCCTCCAGAGATGGTAGGGTATTCGCCGAAAGCTGGCGAGAATTGCGGTCAAACGCGACAGCGGGCGCGACAGGTTTTGCGGCTCGTCAATTCGTTGGGCGAATCAAGTAGGTTGCATTCGCAAGAGGACTATTGGGACTTCTTACCCGCATGGAAAGAGGTTGCTCGTCCGCCGCGCGGACGAGCAAAATCCCCCCTATCCGAGTCCAGCCTGAATCGAGATCGTGCGGCTAATGCGATTGTGGCGCGTCGTTTTCGGGATCAACGTCAATATGTTTCGATCCAAGCAATCCAGGCTTATGAATGTCTAAATGATCCATGTAGTCCCGCAACATAGTGTAGATCCCGACAGTGTCAGCCGACGCATCAATTCTGTCTGGTGAATAGATGTTCGTTTCTTCATTTTCTGTGGCCACCAACACGAATGGCAACCCGCGCTTTGTCAGTTCGCATGCCATTTGTTCTGGCGTAGCATCGGACAGATTCATTTGCCCTTCCCCTTTCGCTTCTTAGGCTCGGCAGCGGGCGCTTGCTGGAATGCTTCGCACGAGCAGCCGAGAGCGGCGGCAAGTTTGACGACGGTATCCCACGACGGCTGATAGCGCCCTTGCTCCAAGTCAGCAAGTCCGCTCTTGGACATGCCAACCTTCTCCGCAAGCACCGGCTGAGTTAGTCCGGCTGCGCTCCGCAGTTCCTTCAATCGCCTTCCGAAACTGTTCTCAGCCATCAGCTTGCACCTATTTGGACAAAATGCGAGAACGTGTATTGACGTACTACGTCTATTCACGTACCATTGTACTACGTCAACAGACGTTTTTCAATCCCCCTGCAATGGAGATTCACAAATGCTTCGAATCATCGCAACCTTCGCTCTGTCCCTGATTGCCGTCCTGATGATCGCGGGCGAGATAACCAACGCCTTCAAGCTGGCCGGCCATCGCAACCTGGCCCTGTTCGCTGCCGTTGGCGTGTCGCTCGTGGGGACCCTGTTCGCCGTTTGGAATGCGGCCCGGTCCATCGAAGGGCTGCAGGAAGAGAAGAACGCCCGGAAAGCCCGCGCCTGAGAAATGAAAAAGGCCGGCGTCGTTGTCGCCGGCCAATGTCCCTAACCCCCATGCCATAGGAGTGAGAGAACCAATGTCCATTCTACACACAAACGAGATTCACGGCGACCTCTGCCCGATGCCCTGCGCGACGTGCGGCCAGCGGCTCGTCATCCTTCCAGCCGGCGATGGATGGCAAATCCATTGCACGGCCTGCCCGTTGCCGATCGCGGCCGCAGGATGCCGTCCGCAAGTGAGCACCGGCCCGACGGCAGCGCAACCGGGAAGCGCCGACAAGCTGGCCGTGATGATGGCCAGAGCGACGGCAGGGACCGGCCTGAATCATCCACGGGACCTTGTAGACCTCGACGGGCAAGAGGACGGGGCTGTCCGTCTGGCCGTCCTAATCCTCAAGCCCGTGATTGCTGCCGGTCGCAACGTTCAACCCGAATGGCCAACCCGCGCTTAACCCCAACCCATGAACATCAACACAAGTGAGAGTCTAACCATGCGAACGCAAACCGAATACAAGGCCCGCGCCACGTCGGACGCCAACAAGCTCCTCTGTCTCATCGTCGCCAAGCTGGACGAAGTAGGGGAATATGCCGCCTACTGGCTCGACAGCGGACACGGCAGCGGCTGCGACTGCCCTTTCTGCTCGCCGCTGTTCTGTAATTCGACCTGCACGACGGACGGGGACCTCGCCGAGGGCGACGTGAAAGGGCTGCTCTACAACCTGCGGACCTCTGTATCGATCATCTCGGGGCAAGTCGGGCATTGCGAGCAGAACGAACTTGACCAGTTCGAAGCGGAGCTAGACGCTGCCCTCGATACCGCGGATGAACCCGAAGATTCGCCCGACTGCGACACACCAACATTCGCCTAACACGAAAGGGACACGACCATGAAACCGAATCTGCAAGCACATTTTGAAGGCTGCGCCCGTCGCCTGATGGACGGTGGGGAGAAACTCTTGCCATTGGGCAAAGCCTGTCAGTTCCTGAATGCGACCAGAGGGGAGCACGTATCAACCTCGACGCTCTGCCGTTGGATTCTACGGGGCAAGAGCGGGGTGCGCCTCGATGCCGTGCGCCTCAACGGGAATGGCTGGCAAACGAGCCGAGAGGCCCTCTCTCGCTTCGCTGCCGCGTTGTCGGCCATCGCGGCTGGACAGGCACTTGAGGAGGTTGTGACGCCGAGCGTGATGGAGAAGAGAGCAGAGCAAGCAAAGGCGGAGATGAATCGAAAGATAGCGCAGTGGCGATTGGAACGCAAAGCTGAACGCAAAGCCGAACGTGAGGCTTCACGGAAGTGCTGACCTCGATTGCTAACAAATGTTAACGTCCAAAAGCCGCCGGCGTCATGCTGGCGGCTTTTTGCTTTGACGGCAAGAATTCTCTTGAATGCACCGATTGCGTTCTGTAATATCCATCTAACATCTTAACTAAGCGTCCGACCTATGTCGGGCACCGCGGCTTAACGCTCCGCAACCTGTAAAGGGTTGCTATGCGCGAACCGCAATCTGAAAACTCTCAGCTTAAACCACTCCATGAAATCGCGACGGCGCTCCGTGGCATCTACGGGCGCACCGTCAATTACTCCACTCTCTATCGGTGGGTTACTCGCGGCATTCGTGGCCGCAAACTGAAGGCGACGGCAATCGGGGCGCGATGGTATTGCGACCTCGATTCCGTCGCCTCTTTCATTTCCACAATCAGCATGCCGTCGCCAAGAACCTCTGAAGCGGAGGTTGTGGCATGATCGAGCCAACCCCAACACCCAGGCCATTCGGTAAGCCGTGGCGCTTCGCGGAAGCTGCTGCATTCCTCGACATTGCCGAGAGGACGTTTTACAGATGGCAGAAATCCGGCCGGATTAGGCCCATCAAGATCAGCGGCAAAATCTACCTGCCCGACGAACTTGTGCGGCGCATCGCTTCAGAAGGTGATGCGTTTTTGGATTCGACGTTGGAATCGAACCTCAACGAAACGCCCTTGAAAATCGCATAGTGAAAAATCTGTCTCGAATGTGACAGCAGAAATGAGTTGAGCCGGCGGGACACGACCCCCGGCCGGCTCGGATTCAGACACGACACAAACGCGGACAACGGACATTAGGATGATACCGAACGGGTCAACGACTGACAAGCGAAGTGCGAGCGACTACCATCAATCGCGCATAGACGACGGGGCGGATTGTCTCGCGGCCGCGATCGACTTGGCATCCCGTGGCCTGTCAATTCTGGCCCTCTGTCCGCCCGATCATATGGGCGTCGGCAAGGCTCACGCCAAACACTGCGAGAGTCCAGGCAAATGCCCGTGGGGGACTTGGAAAGAGTTCCAAGACCGCAGAGCGACTGCGGACGAACTCCGAAAGAAATGGAACGACAATCCAACTCTTAACATTGGCGTTGCTCTTGGACCCGTCTCGAATCTGGTGCGCCTTGACGTTGACAGCGCTGCGGCACATATCGAGCTAAAGAACATCTCTGGCGGCAATCTCCCAATGACGTGGGAGTTCACTTCGGGACGCGCAGATGGAACTGGATACGGCTATCTCTGGAGCATCCCCGAAGGTGTTGTTTTCCAAACGACAACACTAAAGGGACTCCAAGATGGTGAACTAAGATTCCAAGCTAAGGGTTCCCAGACCGTACTACCTCCATCCCGCCACAAGAGCGATAACCGCTATATGTGGGTTCGCGGCCGATCCCCGTGGGAACTGCACTTCCCCGCGCCGGCACCGGACTGGGCAATCGAGCGATACCAGTCCAAGCCACAAGAGTATAAGCCGCGCAATGACTCCGACAATCCCGACGCGGCCCGCGTTGCTGATGCCCTGCGTTACGTCAGCGACAATGACAACTATCAGTCATGGCTGCGCGTCGGCATGGCCCTGCACGATTGGGATCAGGACAACGGCTACAACCTATGGCTTGATTGGTCGCGAACATCAGACAAATTCGATGAAGAGGTTTGCAGCCTCAAGTGGGATTCGTTCAAGCCGAGTAGCAACGGCCATCGGGTTACCATCCTTTCTGTTTTCAAGGACGCATGGGCAAAGGGATGGAAGCCAGACCCGCAAGCAACTTTCGGCGATGGCCCTGAACCTGAAATCAATTGGGATCGGTTCGGTGGCAAAGCCAGGGGCTCGACAACGAGCGGCACTACTGACAACACGCAAGCCGGCGACAAAAGCGAATCCAAAACTGACGACAAGAAAAAGGACTACCGTTTCAAGTTTAACCCCATCACGTCGGCCCAACTCGCGACAGGCGACTTTCGGCTCAATTGGCTTATCGATTACACGCTGGCCGCAGAGCAAGCGGGGGTTATCGGCGCTTTTGCCAAGTCGATGAAAACGACAATCGCAATCGACCTCGCCTTGTCGCTCGGAAC
>Ga0137457_1000264_pt1 | contig 13789 bp, 19 predicted proteins | sample EasRivERMGT630_2_FD_102321 | JGI IMG/M metagenome (GOLD analysis project Ga0137457, IMG submission 102321) | Soil microbial communities from meander-bound floodplain in the East River, Colorado, USA - East River MetaG ERMGT630_2 | ecosystem: Environmental > Terrestrial > Soil > Floodplain ...
ATATTTTTCTGAATTTCTAATATTTTTATACTGATTATTTTTAGTTTTACTAATATTTAAAGTTGCATGATATTTTATGTGTTGAATGTCATTAATTGGTATTAAATATGTTTCGTCCTCTAATGCATAATATATCGCAAAATAATCTACGTCACCAATATAACTTCTATTTTCTTTAATTCTACTACCTTGAGAGTATGAACTTGACATATTAAACCTAATAGAATTACCATATCTTCTTGCTGTTTTACACTGTACTTTAAAAAGTTTATTTTCTAGTTCAATTACTAAATCATATCGTAGATTATCTCCCCAAGGTACTGAAACGGGAATTTTTTGTTTTAATAGTGCTAATACAATAGCTACTGTGGTTATATCGCCCTTTTCTTTTGTTGTGAACATGATTTTGGTGTACCGTGGTTGAGTTGAACAACCGTCTGGCAATTGTAAGTTGCCGGTTTTACCGTTAAACTAACAGTACATTAAGCTACCCGCGTGTACGTTCACTTACAAATTGACAACTTGCCCACCTATAAGATGTATAAGTAAGATTTTCTATAAGTAAAGGCGTATTAGAATATTGTTGAATTGTACTTTTTTCATCATCCCAGATCATTATTGGATAATCTTTATACAAGTCTCCTTCCGTGAATAATCTTTTAATCTTAATATTCATTTAATGTTCACTTTTAAATCTACAACACCCCCATCTATATGATGTGTAGTGCATATGTTCTATAAGTTTAGTGGTTCTTATAAGATGGTATGTTTGAATACCACTTTTATTTTCATCCCATAGTTTGATCATTGATCTATGTAATGGTCTATCAGACATAACAGTAAACAGCCTTTTAACTTTAATATTCATGGTGATGCCTGGAAGGTAATATAAGCCACTTCCCAGTAGGAGTCAAGCCTAATTTTGGCTTGGTGGGTGATTTTGAGGCCAAAGATGTTTTAAGGAGTCTTCACTGATTGCTTTAGGCATTAGACTATCCTTTTGCCATCCAAGGAGAATTTCATTTTATTTTTTTTTAATTTTTTAAGCTTTGTTTTAAAACTTAACATGTTTATTTTCATTACAAAACAAATATTTTCAAATGAGTATATATAGTCTGAATTATTTTTATTACTGAAGAACCATTTTCTAGCATCTGTGTAGTTTTCTTTTCTATTAGTAGATAGATAATCTATAACAGCATAGATAAGTACTGAATACATTAAGCTTTTTTCAGGGGATAGTTCATTAGAGTAAGAATTATTAAAATAATAATCAAATTCGGTTAATGAATCTTCATATAATTTATCTTCAGTCACTAGTTTTCTTTATTGGTATTATCTCAAAATCTTCTAGGGTAGGGTTAGGATTGGTTTGTGATCCTTTGTATTCAACAGTAAATCTTTCCTTAGCCACTAGAGTTTTAGCTCGTTTAAATATTTCAGCATTTTTATTAAAATATTCAATTTTTCTATTTAATAAAGCAAGGAATACTATCTCGTCCATTGTACCAGAAGGTTTTTCTATTTCATCTAAAAAGGTTTTAACTTCTTGTATTTCTCTGACAACATCAGTTCTCTTTGTAGGGAAGTTTTCCTCTACTTCTGGTAAAATATGATAAATTGTACAATATTCACTCATCTGGATGAACGTATTTTATAATATTTAAATGTAATAAACCAAATAGTATAAATAATCTAGCAACAGTGAACCTTACACCAGGACCAACTTGCTCTATAAGTCCAAAATTAATATATTCTACAAAATACCCTATATCACCTACTACTAACCACCCAAATGCTATAGTCATACATAAAGAAAATATAAATTCTGGTTTTTTTATACTTATATTATGCATACTATAAAAAGAGATTATAAATATTAATAGATTTAAGATAAATCCAAGTATACGTGGATCAATCATCAATATCAATCCCTTTTTTTGCTAGTACAACTGTAAGCTTATTTATTGCTTCTTTAAGTGATTTTAGCTCTTGTCCGATATTTTTTTCAAATCTAATTAATAAGTATATGGACATAACGATAGGAAATCCCACGGTGCTTATAGCTTTAATTATTTCTTCTAATGGCATTACATTGTTGTATCCTTTCTAACACCTTTAATTATATAATATTTTATGTTAATTTTCAATTGGTACCACTTCTACATAGTTGGTTTCCCCTGGAAAATCCTTATGTAAATCTTCCAGGGTATCATATACAGGGAGATACCCTATAGATATCTCATTAGATGTATCTATAGATATAGGGTATGGGAAATTAGAAGATAGTTTAAAATCCCACGATTGTACTCTCATTACAACAAACATAGTAAAAAGGGGGTTTTTAAGCCCCCTTCCTCCATTACTTCATCTTCTTTTTATTTGGCTTCTTGGCTGGAGCCTTTTTCTTCTTACCCATGATATCACCCCTTTCTAATAATGTCCATGTACAGTATATATTATTTTTCTATTACGTAGGCTATCACAATAAAAATTATTTTTATCCCATCTAATAGATTCACCTACAAAAGATTTTAAACGAGCAGTTCTATAAATACTTTTTTTAAATAAGATCGGTGCTTTATTGTTAGAATAAATAACACCATATTTTTTAATAATATTCATCAACCGCATCCTGTACTTTCTCCGCAGGCTGGACAGCTTTTACATGCCCCTGCTTGTATCATTAATGATCCACAATTAAAGCAAATATCACCATTAGTTTGATTTTCTACTGGTTTAACAACTTTAGCTTGTGAATCTAGATGATCCATAAACTCTTTAGTATGAAATTGTATCTCTTTAGTTGTTTTAAACTCTTTTTCTAACCATTTAAATATATAATCTAAAATAGAAGTAACTTGTGGAATATCTGGGTTAGTAGTAAAACCAGCGGGTTCAAATCTACAGTGTTTAAATTTCTCTATTAGAGATTCTAAGTGGACACCATACTGTAATCCTGTACTAATAGAAGTAGCAAAGGCGTCCATTAGACCACTTATCGTACTACCCTCTTTAGATACTGTAATAAATATCTCTCCAGGCTTACCATCTGGGTATAAACCAACAGTTAAATATCCCTCGTGACCTGCTATAGAGAACTTATGAGTAACGGATTGTCTAGTGTCTGGTAGACGTTTACGTTGTGGAGCAAAAGAAAGGTTTAATTCCATTCCTACTTTTAAACCTTCACTATATATATCTTTTACTTCATCATGAGTAGCGACCTTTTTATCACTTGTTTTAACTGGTTGAGCCACTTTACTACCATCACGGTAAACAGATATATCCTTAATACCCATTTCCCATGCTTGCATATAAACATTTTCAATATCCTCTACCGTACAATCGTTAGGTAAATTAATTGTTTTACTTATAGAACCGCTAAGAAATGGTACAATGGATGCTACCATAGCCACATGTCCCATAGGAGCAATAGAATGTTCTCCAAAAGCACAGTCAAAGACTGGGTAATGCTCTTTTTTTAGTACTGGAGCACCTTCTACGGTATTATTATCTTGTATATATTTTAATATAATACCAATTTCATGTTGAGTATAGGTTTTTAATGAATATAATGCTTGTTCTACATTATGATTTACTATCTTTAAATTACCACCACCAACTAAAGTTTTATATTTAATAAGTGACATCTCTGGTTCTACACCAGTAGTATCACAATCCATCATAAATGATATGGTTCCTGTAGGAGCCAGTAGTGATATTTGGGCATTTCTAAAATATTTACATTCCTGAAGTGTATTCCAGTATTGACCAGCATTACCTATAATGGATTCTAAATTAGATAGGGGTATAAATCCAATATTTTTTTCTTCTAATTTTTCATGGTGTATTAGGTGTTCAGTTATTACATTTTTAAATTCAATATAATTATTTTTAAGACCATCAAAACTACCTACTTTTTGTGCAATTTCTGATGATTTATGATAAGCCGTAGCTGTCATTAAAGATGTAATACTAGCTGCTATTATTCTAGATGATTCTGAATCATAAGGTAGTCCTAAAGACATTAAAGATGCACCTAAGTTAGCGTATCCAAGTCCAAGTGTACGATATTTTTCACTATTTTTTGTAATTTCAGGTAATGGATACTCCGAATAACTTACAAGTATCTCCATAGCAGTAATCATAATTTTTACTGTATGGATAAAATCATCAATTTTAAATTGATTTTTGTTATTTTCAAAGGTAAAAAACTTAAGTAAATTAATGGATGATAAATTGCAAGCAGAATTTTTTAGAAATAGGTACTCCCCACATGGATTTGTAGTTATAATAGGTCCATCATTTGGAACTGTATGCCATTTATTGATGTTATCATAGTAAAATAAACCAGGATCAGCACAATTCCACGCGGTTTCAGCTATTTTGTGGAATAATTCTTTAGCTTTTACAGTTTTACTTTTACCGGTAGGTGTTCTTGCTTTTAATACCCAATTTTCATCATTTTTAACTGCTTCCATAAATTTATCTGTTACAGAAACAGAATTATTAGCGTTTTGGTATGGAATAAAATTTAAAATGTCTGAATTTACATCAATTTCTCCGTTTACTTCTTTAAATTTACGTAAAACTTCTTCAGCAGTTTGTTTACAGGCAATAAATTCTTCAATATCTGGATGATCTGCGTCCATTATTACCATTTTAGCTGCTCTGCGGCTGTTAAAAACAGCAATACCAGAGCCAAAATAATTATTATTAGGCCATATAACAAAATTATGACCACTATTTATAGTTTTGTCATCTTCAGTGTGACACTGTACTTCTATGTCATAAACATAATCAGTTTTAAAGTATTCTATTTTTGTTACTCTGTGATTATTTTCTGATACAGCTTTTATAAAATTATCATAAGTATTAAATCTAGTTAGTATATTTTGTTTAACTTGTTTTATTGAGGATATTCTACCTATGTATGTTTTTCTTCCCTGGATATAATTTTCAAATGTATCAATTTTACCACCGGAATTTAAAATTTTAAAAGCTGTATTTAAAAGTTTTTGTTCTGCTGCTAATTGCTGCATGGGTTGTGAACGGTTAGATTCTATAAGTATTTGTTTTTGTTTATTTTTATAGGAATTAACCTTTTCTTTATTATCCCAAAAACTATTTGAAGAATGCATACCATTATTTATGCCAACACGATTAAATTTTACATGCTGAAAAATATGTATATTATTAGAAACTTTAATATCACTATGGTATTTAACATGTTCTGAATTTGTTAAAACTTCTAGATTTTGTAATGAATTATTTAGTTTGTTCTCATCTATATGATGAACATGTTTATCTAATATACTTTTATTTAATATATCTTGAGCTATTAATCTATTAAATCTAATTTTACCTTTTTTACCATCATGTAAACCAATACTCTGATATCCATGATCATTATTTATAGAGCAAGAAAATAATGACATTCCTGGTTGTAAATTTTTAGCTTTACAGCTTTCTCCAGTTGATAATTTTAGAGCATGTTCTTCTGTAAGATAGAATTCACCTTTATCTGTAGTTATTTTTAATATTGATTTCTGTCCAACATTACAAGCTGTAGCCCATTTTGCTTTATATCTTTTACTCGGTGGATCATAACTAATTACTATAAATTTATCTTTTTTAGCTAAATCTTCTACTTTAATGGGGCCTTGATCTGTATAGATGTATTGCCAGGGTGCTAAACATACACTCCCACTTTTTATTACACCGGCCATACTATCAGCAGCAGCCATAAATGAAAGTGGTCCAGAACTGGTTCCTCTTGGATGTATAGGTTCATTTTTAGCACGTAATTTAGATACATTTACACCAGAACCACTACCACCTTTAAAGATAATAGCTTCAGATTTTACCCAATCTAAAATTGAATTCATATTATCTTCTACATCTAGTAAGAAACACGCTGATGCCTGTCTAGCTCTACCATCAACGCCACAATTAAAAAAAACAGGTGAATTAAATGCTGCTAACTGGTTTGTAAGTATATGATTTAATTCATCAAAAAAGCAAATATCCTCTTCTTTTGTTAAATTAAATATTTTTTGTTTACGACCCGCTTCGGTTATAGTATGAACTACTCTACCTATTAATTGTTTAAGGCTATTTTCTTGATTAGTAAAATATTTACTTGCAGTTATAACTTTGGCGTTATAACTCCATTCTTTAGGAAATTGGCATTTTTTATTAAAAATTTCTTTTCCATCTTTATCTTTTAGTGTTATATCTGTCCATTCCCAATTTAAATATTCATCTTTGCTCAAAGAATTAGTGAAGCGACGTTCCATTAAAAGTAAACTCCTTAGAAATGTTTAGAATGAGATTTATTCTACCGCAAGTTATGTTTATGGTCAAGAAGTTTCTTCAATTTCTGTTACTTGGTTGATTATTCCAGTAACAATATTATACTCTTTGGCTAATTTAGCGTCTATAAAGATAGACTTGTGATCGTGAGTTAACTTGGTTATTATTGATTTTGGTACTGGTGGGTTAAGTTTTTGTAGAATATCTTTAAATTTACCTTTATCATATTTTTCTGCGGAGAGTTCTTCCTGATATTGATATAAAGGTTTTTCTTCGTTATGGTTGGTTACTATAGTGGCAGGATGAAATAAAAAAACACTTTCTTTATATGATAGTCTTGAATCACCAGCTAGAAATACTATGGTAGCTGCTGAATAGACTCTACCATTTGCTACTGTTATAACTTTTAATGGAATATTACGTAATGTTGTATAAAGACTCCAGGCAGCATCAGTATCTCCACCCGGAGAGTGAATAAATATTAATAGGGTAGTATATTTATTTTTATCACTTAATACCGAATTATATATGTCATTTATTGCAGTATTTATACATTCCCACGTTATTTCCCCACCTAAAATACATACTTTGGTTTTTTTAGATATCATTCGTTATCCATCTCGTCAGGGGTTTCATAGATGTCCACAACGTCAATTTCCTCGTTAACAGCGTCTAGCTCCCCAGATAGAACATGCTTTTTTGCCAACCTGCTTGCACTGTCTTCTGTTGTTGCGTTAACTTGGACAACATAGTGGCTTATAACGTCTATATCTACAAAAAAGATTTTAGTTTTCATACCTTACTCTGTCCCTCACAGTCTGTCAAGTGAAATTCTCAGCCTTGGTACATTTTTCCGTTTAAAACGCACTTATTCCTAATAATAGGAACTGGTGTGGTGTAAACTATACCAGTATTTTGTTCCATATAACCCACCCCAAACCCTAAGACGTAGTTCTTTATTGCTGTTATACGGTGTATATAATCTATTTTGGAAGTGTCTCCAAGCCAACCAAAAGTAGCAGATAAAACGGGATTTCCTACACCATCTGATTCTACTATATATGCCATACGGTGGGTATGACCTGTAACTACTGAATGCATATAGGTATCTAACACTCTAAAAATAGAGTATCTACCTGCTTGGTTTACGTCATGTGTTAGATATACTTTACCTAGTTTATAATCTTGTCTATATGGTACATGTATCCAGCCTCTTTCTTGTAGTTTAAAGGCTTGTTTTACATTCAACATACCATCAAGTTCCGGTACTTTTTCATTTATATATCTATTTAATCTAAATTCATGATTACCATCTATAAATATTTTAGTGGAACTACCTATTTTATCTACATTATTTAATTCTTTATTTACTTCTGCTATTTCCCATTTTAGGTTATTTTTTCTTGATGGGTCTTTAATAAACCTTGATACACTATACATGTCTGCAAAATCTCCGAGTATTACAGTAATATCGGGTTTAAAGTCATTTGCTACTTTTAGCATCAATTTAAAAGCACGTTTATTATGGTAAGGAATATGAGAATCGGGGATAAAGAGTAGTTTTTTTAAATTATTACTCAAAATGTAACCTCATTTATTAGTTTAATAGTTGTTCTAATTGTTTAGAGTGTTCAATAAATTTTTTAGTTTTTATAGGATCGTTAGATGTTTGATAATATTTAGACCAATAAGCTGCTCTACCTTCAATTGTATCATCTGGTAGTGCAGCAGGAACAACATAATAACGTAGTCTACACAATGCTACAGACAATTTCAAGTTCCAAGTTACTTCATTAAACGGAATATTAGGATAATTAGCAGTTATTTTTAAAAATTTAAGAGATAATTTAGGGTTTTTAGGTAATACTCCATATACTAACCAATTAAAAGTTGGTTCTTCTATTTGTGCTAATCCTCTAGCAGGACCATCAAAAGGTAATTGTGCTAGATAGGTAAAACAATTACTCTCATGAAATATAGTTTCTAATACTAATCTTTGAGCTACCCCTGAATATATAATCTCAGGATCAATTTCATTTAATGTAGGAACTACAACTAGTTTTCTAAATTGTGGTGCGTATAATCCCAAAGTTACTCCTTATGAAGTCATAACATTTACTTCATTTATTTCAGCATTAGTAAGTACTCTATTGAATTTTATTACTTGTGTCAAATGTGTACCACTAGTTCCAATATATACACCTGATCCGTTGAACGGGTTAGTATTAGTTGTGGTACTCTTAAATGTTCCATTTTCTCTCCAACAAATTGTGTTAGAATCACTTAAACTATTAGATGTACTAAATGTTAATGTTTCTGTAGCAGTATTTATAGCTAATCCCATTACTGTACTACCTGAATACTCGAAACGTGGCTCATTTATTGCGACACTGTGACTAACACCATCAGCGTAGGTAGCTGTTGAAGTGCTATTTCTAGTAAAAGTTACATCCCCATAGCCATAAAAATCAAGCTCATACTCCAGTGCGGCATAAAAATATGCATCCTTGCGTAATGTATATCTTAGATTATTTAATTTAGAATTAATAAAGATATAAGCTGTTGGATCATCCAGGTCATCTATTGCAGTATCTTCTACATAACTTAATAATTCAAGGGTAGAATGAGAGTGTGTAATACTATTATTAGACGATGCTCCACCCCACTGTACTTTTATTTCAAATGTTTGATCCCCATTAGAAGACACACCACAACTGCCAAATCCTACAGGTGTACTTCCATCTTCATTTCTTGGTAGACCTATAAATGAATGTACTAGTCCACATTGAGAGTTAACAGAACCATCTCCACTTACTTCAGCTATTATTCTTACTGCTTTATTTAATCTAGCTCCAGCACCTATATTTTTAACAGTACAAGATGTTACAGTAATTCCACCAAAAAAGCTATTAATTGAGCATTCCTCATCTTGATCGGAAAAACTAATTAATCCTTGCATATCCCATCTAATTTTATTATGTTCATCTAATGATCCACCGGGTATTGTACTAGCAAATATACTAGTCATAGCTGCTGTATTGGATACTGTTACATTTGTACTTGTACTGCCTAATATTTGTACGAATTCGTTCGCCATTATGGTAATAACTCCACTCCTACTTTTTTAAGTCCTAAAAAGGTACTTAAATCTGGACTTACATCTGTAGTTACATCTGATTGAAATATTATAGAAACTGTTTGTGCAGTAGCAAAACTTTCAGTAGCAGTACCAGTAATAATTTGTTGTTCATCTTCATTTTCCATCAGTAAAGTAACTCGTTGAGAAGCTAGACTATTTAAATTACTTATAAGTATGTCTACTTCATCTACTCTACTTTCGGTAATACTAAAGGTAATACCAGTTATTAAGGTACTCCCTATTTTTACTCCCATTGTAATCATTTATTATTTAATATTTCCTTAATTAGTTTTTCTGCTCTATTTGGACCTAACTCATGGATTTTATGTAATATTTGAGTAGCTTGATTACAAGAAGTACATTGCTTATTTATAAGTAATCTAACTGTGTCTAATAAATCAGGTAATGGAATCCCCCAATTAGTTGATATTATAGCTAATTTTACCATCTTATCATACACAATTCAAAGGTCCAATCTTTATGATATCGTACCTTCCAGTCTGTCCAATATAGAAATACCCTTTGCTACTATTAGCAAATCTTTTAAAATGTAAACTTACATTTCCCAATAATTCTCTTTCTAATTGTATAGAAGAATCCACTATAGTAGATTGTCCAGTACTGGTATGTAAATATCCTATACCTACAACATTTACTCCAGCACTTACATATAAAAAATAAATTAAATTATGACTTACCGCATAAATAGCTTTTATTGTGGTGATAGGGGTAGCATTTACTGTAATTCCCCATGTAGTTACTAAGTTTAGGTTACTTACATTTATTTTATGAATTTTATTCGGGGTTCCTCCTGTTAATACATACATGGAATCAGCTATAGCATGCATAGATAAGGGTTCCGTGTATCCGTTATCTGCTAATGTAGTAGAACTAGTTATTAATTCACCAGATTTATAAAATGAAAATAATTTATATGAATTACTTTTAGAAAGAAATATAATATCATCTTTAACTGTAAATGTATTAATAAAGAAATCTGCTCCACCATCGTCGCATAATACTTGTAACCCATTATTTGGAAAATAAATATAAGCTCCATTTGGTATGTTACTAGCTATAGTTACTGTAGCTTTTAATCCATAACATGGTTCATCTGCAACTCCTATCATGAATTGTACTTCATGATCCATATCTGATGTACTAAGAGTTATTACTTTAGCTACTCTTGTATAGTTAGTTCCCCTTATTCTATATAATTTAACATATGGGTTATTATCAAAAGATTGTCCTGTATAAGTTTGATTAAAAGTATACTGATATATATCATGATTACCATTATTTTCTCCTACATGTCCCCAACTACTAACCCCATTTTCTGTTGTATTAGGCATTAGAGTATTCATTACTGTCAGGGTTTGTAAGCCAGCTTCACTATCCACTTGACAGGTTTCACATTCAATCACAGGATCAGCTAATGGTACTCCTACAACCCTACTAATTAATGTTTTAATACGTAATCTGCTATTAGTATCTAATGTACTCACTGGAATAGATAATTCATATAGTGTTTGTTGCGAAATATCTTCACTTTCCATTACCGCATTAGATGTAGAATTATCTAAGACTTTTATATTTGTTGGATATGTTGTCATATTATGTCACTATAAATACCTGTACAAAACTCCCTCTATATAAATTTATACCAACTATTTCAATAGGTATTTGACTTACTTTAATCTCTGGAACTATAACGTTGGTTGTTACTTCCACTGGATTTTGAGAAATTAATACACTTGGATTAATAGCACTTGATGTTACTTCTATTGGGTGCTGACTTATTCTTATAGCACTAGCAAGTGGATATATTACAGGATCAACTACGCTCCAAGTAGCAATTACTGGGCTAGGAGTTACTTGCTGTTGACTAATACTTACGCTGGGGGTAACTACACTCCAATTGGCCGTTACGGCATTGGGGGTTAAACTAACACTAATAGTGGGAGCAACAGTACTCCAATTAGCCGTTACGGCATTAGGAGTTAGGTTTTGATTGTTTACTTCTAAACTAGCTCCCCCTAACCAAAAAGCTAGTAAAGAAGTAATTCCTGGATTTGTTACTGGTGTATAAGTTATATTTGGAGCAACGGAACTCCAATTAGCCGTTACGGCACTAGGAGTTAGGTTTATTCCACCTTCACTAATACTAGGTGTAACTACACTCCAATTAGCCGTTACGGCACTAGGAGTTAGGTTTACTCCACCTACACTAATACTAGGTGTAACTACACTCCAATTAGCCGTTACGGCACTAGGTGTTATATCTAAATTGGTAGAAGGTAGTTGAAAAGCACCGTTTTGGAACGCATCCTGTTGAAATGCATTTTCTATATCGCCTACTAAGGGTGTAACTACACTCCAATTAGCCGTTACGGCATTGGGAGTTAAATTAACACTAATAGTGGGAGTAACAGTACTCCAATTAACTGCTATAGCACTTGGGATTAACTCTTGGTTATTAGTAGTTTCTTGAAATGATCCGTTTTGGAATGCATCTTGTTGAAATGCATTAGCCATATTAGGTTATTCTTTTAAACCCAAATTGACCACTGTTAAAATCAGAAGTGGTAAAAGTAATACCAGTAGCAGGGTTAACTAACCAAATAGTAGGAGCATATGCATAGCTACTATCACTTGGAGCTTGGGTAGCCGCTTGTGAAATAGTTGCTCCATTATAGTATAAAGAAGCAAACGTAGCTGTACCTGCATCTGTTTTTATAGCGAAAGGTTTTGGGGATATAGCATATATAGTAGCTGCTGTCCCAATATCAGGATAAGATAATAGGGAGTATTCACTAGCTGTAGCTCCTGTAGCATAATCCGTATCACTATTAGGTACGAGATCATCTATAGCTTCATATATACTAGGTGCTCCCACATACCCCCACTGTTGGGTAACACCAACTCCGTTAGGAAAATAGGTTCTAACTTCTAAGTCTGGTAATAAATTAGCATCATCCACAACTAGGTCATCAAACCATGTTGTTATAGGTGGTTCCCCAAATTCTAAATCATGTGCTATAATTATTTGGTCTACTGTTGAATTAGCAGTTTCTTGTGTATCTAACCCGGTGCTATTTATTATTTCTAGTTCATTTAATCTAACTATAGTACTTCCAGTAGAATTATTTATTACTGTTTTCCATGAAATATGGTATGTTACATCCGGTAATAGAGCATATGAGCCAGAACCGATTGCTAATAAATTAGTGTATCCACTTCCTCTATATACTGCTAATTGCCCCGTTGTAGTTATTGCTAATCTACATTGGTATGAACCATTATCAAATAAACCAGCTATAGCCATACGTCTACCACCACTTGGAATTGCAGAACAATGAAAAGAAAATGCCATGCACACAGTAGTAATAGCAGTTGGTAGTGTTTTTATTGCAAAATAATCACCATCATTAGTAATTTGTAATGCATATGTATTATTTCTAGCTCCAACTCCGGTTGTTATAGCTACAGTTACATTACCTATACTTTCAGTATTAAATATCTGTGTTCTAGTACTATAGTGATCAAATCCAGTAGAAAATACTATTGACATTATACTATACCCTCTTTTGTTCCATAGATTGACCATCCTACGTCTGATAAGGTAGGATCAGATATTACTGGAGTTACTATAGTTAATACATCCCCTTTACTAAAAGATGTTAATGTACCTATAAAAGTTGCGTTTAATACACTAGGAGAAAACGTCATAGTAGCCCAGGTTGTATTATTTTTCTTAAATAGAAAAGAAGCTGTAGTTGATGCTGCTGTTAAAGCATACCCATAACTTCCGACTAGATTACTTGGGAATTGAGCTTCCATACTAAATGGATGTACTAAAGCTATAGAATTAGAAGATGGTTTTAATGGTACTGTACCTGCTACTATATAAGGTTCTGTAGAAACTAAATCAGCATTAGCTATTTGTTTAAGTATTGCACTTATTACAGTAACTTCAGTAGTGGTATCTCCTGTTATGTCTAGATAAATAGACATATTTTGGTTTTCCCTGGAGTTTACTTGTATTATAGAAGATTCACTTCTTACGTCATTTGTAGGTACTTCTGGACCTGTTTTTTTAGCTATAGTGTCTTGTGATGAATAATCTCTATTATGTGGGGCTAAATAAAAGGACAACCAATATTGAGAATTATCATCTATTACTGTAGAATTATCTGATATTTGTGCAGTTAAATCCGATGCTGTTACTCCCCCATAGGTATAGTAGAATGTTAAATTAGTTGTGGTAGTAGAACCAGGAAGAACTTGTAAATTTAAATCTAACTGTAGTGAGTTCGTGGTATTTATACTCTC
>Ga0137457_1000268_pt1 | contig 13728 bp, 10 predicted proteins | sample EasRivERMGT630_2_FD_102321 | JGI IMG/M metagenome (GOLD analysis project Ga0137457, IMG submission 102321) | Soil microbial communities from meander-bound floodplain in the East River, Colorado, USA - East River MetaG ERMGT630_2 | ecosystem: Environmental > Terrestrial > Soil > Floodplain ...
GGACGACAAGTCCTTCCTGATGATCCGCGTCGACCTGGACGAGCGCTTCCCGCGCCTGAAGTTCGTGCGCGCGCACCGCCCGCGCGAGAAGAAGTCCCCCGGGCGCGCGCGCCTCTTCGGACCCTTCGCCTCGGCGCGCGCGGTGCGCCGGACGATCGCCGACCTGCACCGGGTGGTGCCGCTGCGCGACTGCACCGACCAGGTCCTCGCGCACCGCTCGCGGCCGTGCCTCAAGCACCAGCTCGGGCTGTGCGCCGCGCCCTGCGTGGGGCTGATCGACGCGGCCGGTTACGCCGCCAACGTCGAGCGCGCCCTGCGCGTGCTGGGCGGCGACATCGAGGAGCTGGAGCGCGACCTCGAGACGCGCATGCGGCGCGCCTCGGCCGAGCAGGAGTACGAGCTCGCGGCCTCCTTCCGCGACCGCCTGGGCGCGCTGCGCCGGACCGTCGAGCGCCAGGGCGTCCTGTCCGCCGCGGGTACCGAGCGCGACGTGCTCGCGCTGGCGCGCTCGGGTGAGCGCGTGCTGGTGCATCGCCTGTGCATCCGGCGCGGCAAGCTGGCCGAGAGCCGGGCCTACTCCTTCCGCTCGCAGCTCCCGGACGAGGAGTGCCTGCACGCGGTCCTGACGGAGCTCTACGCCGGCGAGCGGCGCGAGCGCCCGCGCGAGGTCGTGGTGCCGGTCCAGCCGGTCGAGGGCGAGCTCCTGGCCGAGCTCCTCTCGGGCACGCAGCTCATCGTGCCGCGCGGCGGCGAGCGCGCGCGCCAGCTCGACCTCGCGCGCGAGAACGCCGTCATCGAGCTGGCGCGCGCCGAGGCAGCGCGCGAGGGCGGCGACGAGGCCGCGGCGGCGCTCGCGCGTCTGTGCGGCCTGGAGGGCGGCGAGGAAGGGACGCCGCTCGTCATCGACGGCTTCGACGTGTCGAACTTCCAGGGCGCGCACGTGGTCGCGAGCCGCGTCCGCTTCCGCGGCGGCCATCCGGACCGCACCGGCTACCGCCGCTACCGCGTCAAGGGCGTGCACGGGCAGGACGACTTCCAGTCCATGCAGGAGATCGTCGGCCGCAGCCTGCGGCGCGGCCTCGACGAGGGCGAGCTGCCCGATTTGGTGGTGATCGACGGCGGCGCGCCGCAGCTCCGGAGCGCCCTGGCGGCGCGCGAGGACGCGGGCGCCTGGGATGTGCGCATCGTGGCGCTGGCCAAGGCGCGCGCCGAGCGCGTCGTGCGCAAGCGCTCGAAGTCCGCCAGCGAGGAGCGCCTGTACCTCTCGCCCGATTCCGCTCCGCTCGTGCTCGCGCGCCACAGCGCGGCGCGGCACCTGCTCGAGCGCGTGCGCGACGAGGCCCACCGCTTCGCGATCACCTACCACCGCAAGGAGCGCGGCCGGCTGCGCTCGCGCCTCGATTCGGTCCCCGGCGTCGGGCCCGTCAAGAAGAAGGCCCTGCTGGCGCGCTTCGGCAGCGTGCGCGGCGTCCAGGCCGCGAGCCTGGAGGACCTCGCGGGCGTGCCGGGGATCTCGGCGAGTCTCGCGCGCGCGATCCTGGACGAGCTGCGGAAGGAGTGACCGGCTCCGGATCAGCCGCGCGGGTGATACAGCCTGTGCAGGCTGCGCACGTGCTCGACGTCGAGGTGCGTGTAGATCTCCGTCGTGGCGATCGAGGCGTGGCCCAGCATCTCCTGCACGGCGCGCAGGTCGGCGCCGCCCTCGAGCAGGTGCGAGGCGAACGAGTGACGCAGCCAGTGGGGCGAGACCGCGCTCGGGAGCCCCGCGCGCCGTGCGGCTGCCTTGACCGCGCGCCAGCCCGTGCGGCGATCGAGCGGCCGGCCGCTCTTCGTGAGGAAGGCGTGCTCGCTCCTGCGACCGCGCAGGATCTGGACGCGCCCGCCGCCGAGCCAGACCTCGAGCGCGGCGCGCGCCCGCTCTCCCAGGGGCACGAGGCGCGTCTTGCCGCCCTTCCCGCTGAGCGCGAGCACGCGCAGCGAGGGCTCGATGGCCGTGGTGCGCAGACCGGCCGCCTCGCTGATACGCGCGCCGCAGGCATACAGCACCTCGAGCAGCGCGCGGTCGCGCTGGGCGCGCCAGGAGCTGCCCTCCACCGCCAGCAGGCGCTCGACCTGCAGCGGATCGAGCACGTGCGGCAGGCTGCGCCGGAGATGCGGACCCTCCAGGTGCGCGAGCGGGTCCTCCACCAGCAGGCCCTCCAGCACCTGGTGGCGCAGGCACATGCGCAGGGCCGAGAGCGCGCGCGCCACGCTGGCCTCGGCCGCGCCGCCGAGGCGCAGCCCCTCCAGGTGCGCGACCATGAGCTCAGGGTCGAGCTCACGCCAGCGGCGCACCCCGCGCGCGCCCGCGAAGGCGAGGAAGCGCTGCACGTCGCCCCGGTAGGCCGAGAGCGTGTTCTTCGCCAGTCCCGCCTCGACCCGCAGGGCCTCGAGGAAGTCGTCGAGTCCGCGTGCGAGCTCGCCGCGCTCGATTCCGGGCGCGCTCGCGCTCGCGCGCTGGTCCGGGAGGTCGCGCCCCATGCACTCCTTACCCTCGCTCGCGCCGGGTGTCCGTGACAAGCGGCTGCTCCTTGTGAGCCCGGGGGGGCCTACCTATACTCCCGCCCCTCAAAAAGCCGACTCCGCCGCAGCATGTCATCGAAGAAGCTCAACTCGCGGGACCTGGACTCGTATCGTCAGCTCCTGACGCAGCTGCGTCGCGAGGTCTCGGGCGACATCACCGACCTGGAGGCGGACGCCTTCTCGACCGACGGCGACCGGCTCTCGGTCGACAACCCCGCCGACATCGGCTCGGAGAGCTTCGCGCAGGAGTTCAGCCTCGAGCTCCTGCAGCGCGACGAGGCCACCCTGGCGGAGATCGACGAGGCGCTGGATCGCGTGGCGGCCGGGACCTTCGGGCTGTGCGAGAGCTGCGAGGAGGCCATCCCCAGGGTGCGCCTGAACGCCGTGCCCCACGCGCGCTTCTGCGTGGACTGCCAGCGCAAGAACGAGCGGCGACACTGATGTCCTGCCTGCGAGGATCCGCGCGCGCCGCGCGCCCTCTCGCGTGCGCGTCTGGTGCGCTCGCCGTGGTCGCTCCGATCCGGACCGCTCGCGCGAACGCGGGCGGCGCGGAGGCGGGATCCTAGCGCGGGTTCGGATGCTGCCGGCGAAGGACTGGCCGCTGCGGCGCTTCGGCGCGGTGGCGCTGCTGGTGATCCTCGACCAGTGGTCGAAGGGGCTCGTGTACGGCTCTGGACACCCCGTGCAGCGCCCGCTGTTCGGCTCCGATTGGCTCAGCTTCTGGAACTCGTGCAACGGCGGCGCGGCCTTCGGCCAGTTCAGCCAGTTCCCGACCGTGCTCGTGGTCGGGCGCGCCGCGGCGGTGCTGTTCCTCGGCTGGCTGCTGTGGCGCGCCGAGGAGCGTCCGCGCCTGGTGCTGTTCGCGATGACCCTGGTCCTGGCGGGAGCGCTGGGCAACCTGATCGACAACCTGTGGACCGGTTGTCCGATCCCCGGCCATCCTGCCGCGCTGCGGGGCGTGCGTGACTTCGTCGCCGTCGACTTCGGGCCGCTGATCGGCGTCGACTACCACTTCCCTGCCTTCAACCTGGCCGATTCGTGCATCACCGTGGGCGCCTGTGCCTGGATCCTGGCAGGTTTCCGCCACAAGCACAGCACGGAAGCCGCGCCGAAGCCGAGCTGAGCCCCGCGTCGTCGACGGACGGGCGTTCGATCCCTTCGGGGAGCTCCCGCAGCGGCATGGACTCCCGCGTTGCGGACACTACGCTAACCCCCGTGGCGCCCTGCGATCTCTCGCTGCGCATCGCGCACCTCGAGCTGCGCAATCCCGTGCTCTCCGCCTCCGGGACCTACGGGCACGGACTCGAGATGGAGGGCTTCACCGCGGCCGCGGAGCTGGGCGCCTGGGTCAGCAAGACGGTCACCCTGCGGCCGCGCGCGGGCAACGCCTCGCCGCGCATCCACGAGACCGAGGCCGGCCTGCTCAACTCGATCGGCCTCGAGAACCGCGGCATCGAGCACTACCTCTCCCACACGCTCCCTGTCATGGCGCGCGCCGACACGATCGTGGTCACCAACATCGGCGGCGAGAGCGTGGCGGAGTTCGTGGAGCTGGCGCGGCGCCTGGACGGTGAGTCCGCGGTGGACGCGCTGGAGGTCAATCTCTCCTGCCCGAACGTGCAGGGCGGGAAGCTGCCCTTCGCGACCGAGCCCGGCCCCGCGGCCGAGGTGATCCGCGCCGTGCGCGCGGCCACGAAGAAGCCGCTCTTCGCCAAGCTCTCGCCCAACACCGCGCGTCTGGCCGAGATCGCGCGCTCGGTCGAGGGCGCGGGCGCCGACGCGATCACCGCCGTGAACACCCTGCTCGGCCTGGCGCTCGACTGGCGCACGCGCCGGCCCGGGCTCGCGACGGTGCAGGGCGGCTACTCCGGCCCGGGCATCAAGCCCGTGGCCCTGCGTTGCGCCTGGGAGTGCGCGCGCAGCGTCTCGATCCCCGTCGTCGGCTGCGGCGGCATCCAGTGCGCCGCGGACGCGCTCGAGTACCTCGTGGCGGGCTGCCGCGCGGTGCAGGTGGGCACGGCCTCGTTCGCCGACCCCGCGCTGCCCGGGAAGATCGCGCGCGAGATGGCGCGGCTCCTGGAGGAGGAGGGCATCGTGCGCCTGTCCGAGCTGGTCGGGACGATCCACGACGGACGCGCGCTCTCCGCTCCGGGAGGAGCGCGTAGCCGCTGAGGCGACCGACCGTTCCATGCGGCTCGAGCAGTTGACACCGGCCCACGTCCGACGCGCGCTGGAGATCTACCTCTCCGCCGCCTGGCCGCGCGGGGCCGGTGCGCGCGGGGTCCTGCTCGAGGAGCTGCGCGACCTGCACGAGCTCGAGCAGCTCTTCGCGCGCTTCGAGAAGGTCGAGGGCGGCGGCGGCGGGCTGAAGCGCTATGCGATGCGCCTGGGCAACGACCGCTATCCCTTCATGAAGTTCGTCGTCCAGGAGCACCTGGTCAACGGCGAGTACTTCTTCTCGGTCGACACCCACGACCAGCTCGAGATCCGGCCCGACAACCCCGAGTACGCCGAGTGGCAGCGGCTCAAGGGCTACAACCGGCGCCTGAAGCTCGAGATCGAGGACCAGTGGGACCGCGCCGGGTTGCCCACCAACGCCGACCTGCGCGTCCTGATGGAGGAGCTGGCACGGGTCGAGCGCGAGGAGAAGAAGAAGCAGAGCATCCTCCTGGTCGACGACGAGGCCGACGTGGCCCAGGGGCTGGCGGCGCTCCTGCGCGCGCGCGGCTACGAGGTCGAGGTGGCGCGCGATGGCCTGGAGGCGCTCGCGCGCCTGGAGCACGAGCCGCTGCCGGACCTCGTGCTGCTCGACTACGAGATGCCGCAGCTCGACGGCGAGGAGGTGCTCGCGCGCCTGCGCAAGGAGACCCGCACGGCGCACCTGCCCGTGCTCCTCGCCACGGCATCCACCATCGACCTGTCGCGCCTGCGGCGCGTGTCGGGCCTCCTGCGCAAGCCCTATCCGCGGCACGTCCTGTTCGCGATGATCGCGCGCCTCCTGGAGGGGGCGAAGACGGCGGGATAGACGGCGCGGGATTTGCCCCGGCTCGCGCGCTCCCGTCTAATGTCCCGCTCGACGCCGGCAAGCGTCCGCGAGCTCTCCAACATGGTGGACTGGTCAACGCTGGGCGATCGCATCTCCGACATCGGGGACAACGTCGGTCGCTCGCTCAAGTCGCTCTTCGGCTCCCGCAACGAGCGCATGGTGCGCACCCTCGCGCCGCAGGTGGGGCGCGTGAACGAGCTCGAGGGCTGGGCCAAGGGTCTCTCGGCCGAGCAGTTCCTGGCCGAGAGCGCCCGGCTGCGCGCCGCCGTCCAGGGCGGCGAGACGCTGGAGTCGGTCCTGCCGGAGGCCTTCGCGCTCGTGCGCGAGGCCTCGCGGCGCACGCTGGGCCTGCGCCACTACGACGTGCAGCTCGTGGGCGGGGTGGTGCTGCACCAGGGCGCCATCGCCGAGATGATGACCGGCGAGGGCAAGACCCTGGTCGCGACCCTGCCGCTCTTCCTGAATGCGCTCACGGGCAAGCCGGTCTATCTCGTGACCGTCAACGACTACCTGGCCAAGCGCGACGCCGAATGGATGGGGCCGATCTACCGCTACCTCGGCCTCTCGGTCGGGGCGATCCAGGCGCAGATGGACGCGTCCGATCGCCTGCCGATCTACCGCGGCGACATCGTCTACGGCACCAACTCCGAGTTCGGCTTCGACTACCTGCGCGACAACATGAAGGCGCGCCTGGAGGACCAGGTCCAGCGCCACCTCCAGTACGCCATCGTCGACGAGGTCGACTCGATCCTGATCGACGAGGCGCGCACGCCGCTGATCATCTCCGGTCCGGCCGAGTTCATGCCCGACAAGTACCGCCAGGCCGACATGGTGGCGCGCAAGCTCGTGCGCGACCAGCACTACGAGGTCAAGGAGAAGGAGCGCGCGGTGCACCTGCTCGAGGCCGGCATCGAGGAGGCCGAGAAGCTGCTCGGCATCGAGTCCTTCTACCTGCCGGGCCAGACCGACTGGCCGCACTACATCGAGAACGCGATCCGCGCCCACACGCTCTACGAGAAGGACAAGGAGTACGTGATCGACGACAGCGAGGGCCACGGGCCCGAGATCGTGATCGTCGACGAGTTCACCGGGCGCAAGATGGCGGGAAGGCGCTGGTCGGACGGCCTGCACCAGGCGGTCGAGACCAAGGAGGGCATCCGCATCCGCGCCGAGAACCAGACCATGGCCACGATCACCTACCAGAACTACTTCCGGCTCTACCGGAAGCTGGCGGGCATGACCGGCACGGCCATCACCGAGGCCGGCGAGTTCCACAAGATCTACAAGCTCGACGTGGTCTCGATCCCGACCAACGTGGCGGTGTGCCGCGACGACCGGGTCGACACCGTCTTCCGCACCGAGCCCGAGAAGTGGAAGGCGATCGTCGACGAGATCGAGCGCCTGCACACGAAGGGCCAGCCGGTGCTGGTGGGCACGGCCTCGGTCGACAACTCCGAGAAGCTCTCCGGGATGCTCGGTCGCCGCGGGGTCAAGCACGAGGTGCTCAACGCCAAGAACCACGCGCGCGAGGCGCAGATCGTGGCCATGGCGGGCGCGAAGGGCTCGGTGACGGTCTCGACCAACATGGCCGGGCGCGGGACGGACATCAAGCTGGGCGGCAACTTCGAGTACCGCCTGCGCCGGGCGCTCGAGGAGAAGGGCCTGAAGGAGGGCGATCTCGAGCACCTGGCCGAGGTCGACGCGGTGCGCACCGAGGTGCGCGCGCAGTGCGACGCCGACCAGGCCGAGGTGCTCACGCTCGGCGGCCTGTACGTGCTCGGCACCGAGCGCCACGAGGCGCGCCGCATCGACAACCAGCTGCGCGGGCGCTCGGGCCGGCAGGGCGACGTGGGGGAATCGCGCTTCTACCTCTCCCTGCAGGACCCGCTGATGCGGCGCTTCTACAAGGACTGGGTCACGAACGCGATGAAGCGCCTGGGGATGGAGGAAGGCGTCCCGATCGAGTCGCCGATGGTCACGCGCGCCATCGCCAAGGCCCAGAAGAAGGTCGAGGACTACCACTTCGAGATCAGGAAGTCGCTGCTCGAGTACGACGAGGTGATGGACCAGCAGCGCAAGACCGTCTACGGCGTGCGCCAGGAGGTCCTCGAGGACAAGGAGCTGCGCGAGAAGGTCGTGGCGATGGTGCAGAACGTCGTGCAGCGCATGGCGGCGACGTTCCAGGGCGACCCCGACAAGTTCCGCCACTGGTTCCAGCGCTTCTTCGGGATCGAGCTCGAGGAAGGCGCGGCGCGCACGGCCACGGCCGAGGAGCCCGATCCCAAGCCGGCGCTGGATGTGGTGCTGGCGCGCTACGAGGAGCGCGAGAAGGAGCTCGGGGTCGAGCTGCAGCGTCGAGTCGACCGCCACCTGCTCCTGCACGCGATCGACGCGAAGTGGATGGACCACCTGCGCGCGATCGACGCCCTGCGCCACGGGATCGGCCTGCGCGGCTATGCGCAGAAGGATCCGAAGAACGAGTACAAGGCCGAGGGCTTCAAGCTGTTCGAGAAGCTCATGGTGGCGATCGAGGACGAGGTCGCGACCCTCTCGCTGCGCGTGCGCGTGCAGGGCGGCCCCCCTCCGGGCGGCGCGGCCGGTCCCTCGGGTGGTCCGGGGCCGCGTCCGGCGGGCGGGCCCTACCCCCCCACGTCGTACTCGGGCGACGGCGCGGGAGGTCAGGCCGCTCAGGGGGGCTTCACGGCCGACCCGAGCTCGCCGCTCGCGCGCCATGCGTCCCCGCCCACCGCCGAGCAGATCAGGGCCCAGCAGCAACTCCTGGCGGCGCGCATGGCGACGCGCCGGCCGCCCGCCTCGGCCGCCTTCGACGCCATGCGCCGGGCACAGCCCAAGCCCAGCGCGCCGGCTTCGCAGCCCCGGCCCGCGGCCGTGCCCAAGGTCGATCGCAACGACCCGTGCCCGTGCGGCAGCGGCAAGAAGTACAAGAAGTGCCACGGCGCGGCGGTGTGAGGCCGCCGCGGTGGAGGCGATGAGCGCGCGCGCGGTTCACGGCGCCGAGCTGCCGCGTTTCCCGCCCGCCATCCGCGGCGATCCCGATCCGGGCTTCCTGCGCGTGCTCCTGCACGCGCTGTACGACCTCGCGTGGGTGCTGTTCGCGCTGCTCGGCTCGCCCTGGCTGCTGTGGAAGAGCCTGCGCCAGCGCGGCTTCGCGCGCATGGTCTTCGAGCGTCTGGGGCGCGGGCTCGCGCGCGTGCCGCGCGCCGAGCGCCCGCGCATCCTGGTGCACGGCGTCTCGGTGGGGGAGGTCAAGGCGGCGCGCTCGCTGGTGACGCTGCTCGAGGAGCGCCATCCGGAGTTCGAGGTCGTGCTCTCCAGCACTACCGACACCGGCCTCGAGGTGGCGGGCAAGCTCTTCCCCGCGCACCTCTGCGTGCGCTTCCCGGCCGACCTCTCGCCGGTCGTGCGGCGCTTCCTGGGCGTGCTCGACCCCGCGCTCGTGATCCTGGTGGAGCTCGAGGTGTGGCCCAACTTCCTGCGCGTCTGCAACCGCGATGGACGCGCCGTCGCGGTCGTCAACGGGCGGATCACAAAGGACAGCCACGGGCGCTACCTCGCCTTCCGGCGCTGGCTGCCGGAGTTCAACCGCATCTCGCTCTTCTGCGTGCAGAGCGCGGAGTACGGGCGCCGCTTCGGCATGCTCGGGATCGAGCCCGAGCGCGTGTGCGTGACGGGCAACGTCAAGTTCGACGGCCTGCGCACGGGACCGGTCGACGCGGGCGGCGAGCTCGCGCGCTTCGTGTGCGCGGGCGCGGGCGCGCTGGTGCTGGTGGCCGGCTCGACGCACGCGCCGGAGGAGCTGCTGGTGGCGCGCGCCACGCGGCGCGCCTCGCCCCGCACGCGCCTGGTGCTCGTGCCGCGTCATCCGGACCGCGCGGCGGAGGTCGTGGCGCAGCTCCTGGAAGAGGGGTTCCGGAGCCAGCGCCTGACCGAGCTCCGGGCCGGAGCGCGGGTCGATCCGGAGCTCCCGCTCCTGGTCGACACGATCGGGGAGCTGGAGCGCGTCTACTCGCTGGCGGACCTGGTCTACGTGGGCGGCAGCCTCGTGCCGCACGGTGGGCAGAACATGCTCGAGCCCGCCGCCCAGGGCAAGGCGGTGCTGTTCGGCCCGCACGTGGAGAACTTCGACCAGGAGGCCGCGCTGCTCCTGAACGCCGGTGCGGCGCGTACCGTGGCGGACGAGGAGGAGCTCGCGCTCGAGCTCGCGCGCCTGCTCTCGGACGCGGAGGCGCGCGAGCGCATGGGGCAGGCCGGGATGGCGGCGGTGGCGGCCCAGCGCGGTGCCACGTTGCTCACGCTGCGCGCGCTGGAGGCGCTCGATCTCGAGGCGCTGGCCAGGCGGGCGAACCCCGGATAGCCTTTGCGGCTCTCCGCCGCCGGCACACCGTCCTGCCGGCCGATCCGCTGCACCCGGCCCGCTCCTGCTCCATGGTCCGCCATCTCTTCACCTCCGAATCCGTCTCCATGGGCCACCCCGACAAGGTGGCCGACCAGATCTCCGACTCGGTCCTGGACGCTTGCCTCGCGCAGGATCCCGACTCGCGCGTCGCGTGCGAGGTGCTCGTGACGACCGGCCTGTGCGTGGTCGCCGGCGAGATCACGACCAAGGCGCACGTCGACTACGCGCAGGTGGCGCGCGAGACGATCCAGCGCATCGGCTACACCAACGACGACTGGGGCATCAACGGCAAGACCTGCGCCGTGATGGTGGCGCTCGACCGCCAGTCGGCCGACATCAGCCAGGGCGTCACGCGCACCGAGAAGGAGAAGGACGACCAGGGCGCCGGCGACCAGGGCCTGATGTTCGGCTACGCCTGCGACGAGACGCCCGTGCTCATGCCGGCGCCGATCTACTACGCCCACCGGCTGGTGGAGCGCCAGGCCGAGCTGCGCGTGGCCAAGACCCTGCCGTGGCTGCGCCCCGACGCCAAGTCGCAGGTCACGATCGAGTACGAGGGCGACCGCGTGCTGCGCGTGCACACCGTGGTGCTCTCGACCCAGCACGACGACGACGTCGATCAGGCCGTGATCCGGCGCGAGGTGATCGAGAAGATCATCAAGCCGACCTTCCCGGCCGGGTTGCTCGACGCGCAGACGATCTACCACGTCAACCCGACCGGGCGCTTCGTCATCGGCGGCCCGCACGGCGACTGCGGCCTGACCGGACGCAAGATCATCGTCGACACCTACGGCGGCATGGGCCGCCACGGCGGGGGCGCCTTCAGCGGCAAGGACCCCTCCAAGGTCGATCGCTCGGCCGCCTACGCGGCGCGCTGGGTGGCGAAGAACATCGTCGCCGCCGGCCTGGCCAAGCGCTGCGAGGTGCAGGTCGCATACGCCATCGGGGTCGCGAAACCCCTCTCGGTGCGCGTCGACACCTTCGGGACGGGGACGGCCGGCGACGACGTGCTCGTGGCTGCCCTCGACAAGGTCTTCGACCTGCGCCCGGCCAGGCTCATCCAGGCCCTCGACCTCAAGCGCCCGATCTACGCCAAGACGGCCTTCCACGGCCACTTCGGGCGCGACGGCTTCGCCTGGGAGGAGACCAACAAGAAGGACGCATTGCGGGCCGCCGTGGTCGAGCTCACGAAGGGCCGCCCCCAGCCTGTGACCAGCCCGCGCCGCTAGGGTAGTCAGGGAAGTGAAGAGCGCGGGAGAGCCTCAGTCCATGCCTGTGCCGCCCATGAAACGACCCCAAGCGAACGTGCTCGTGCGAGCGGGCTTCACGCTCATCGAGCTCCTGGCCGTGATCCTGATCATCAGCATCCTGGTGGCGACCCTGACGCCGATGGTCAACGACGCCATCGAGAGCGCCAAGGTGCGCGCCTGCGCCGCCAACCTGGGCGAGATCTACAAGGGCCTGCAGCTCTACAACATCAAGTACAAGGGCATCCCGAACCAGGGCGGGGTCAAGTTCTTCGCAGCCCTGATCGCGCGCGGCGCGATCGAGAACACCAAGACCAACGCCGAGCGCCTGACCTGTCCGTCGATCGACAAGAGCGCGCTCGCGATCGGCGAGATGGAGTGGGAGGAGTGGTGGAAGGACCTCGACCGCGTGGACGGCACCTATTCCGCCTACGCCGGGCGCGACCTGAAGACCTTCCCGCTGCGCCAGGGGCTGACCTCCTCCGGACGCGAGCCGCTGGTGTGCGACGACAACGACGGCGGCCTGAACCACCGCACCACGACCAACGTGCTCTACGCCGACGGCAGCGTGCAGACCTTCGAGTTCAAGGCGCTGCAGGAGGAGGGCAAGATCACGCCGGACGAGACCGTCCTGCGCGTGGGCGCCGACTCGCCCGTCGAGGACCTGACGAAGTTCACGCTCGACTGAGGGCCGAGCCGGAAGGCCGCTTTGCGGCATTTCCGCTCGGCCCGAAGGATCGTCCGGCGCGCGACTCGTCGCGCGCTCGATTGGATTCCGGGGCAGGCGAGGATACGGTCCTCGCCGGAATGAGCCTGGGACCCCTCCTGCGGGCCATGCGCCCGTACCAGTGGTCGAAGAATCTCTTCGTCCTCGCGGCCCTGGTGTTCGCCGCAGGCGACCGGAAGAGCGACGGCTCGTGGGCGCGCGAGCACTGGGCCGCGGGCCTGTGCGCGTTCGCGGCCTTCTGCCTGGCGGCGAGCGCGGTCTACCTGCTGAACGACGTGCTCGACGTCGAGCGGGACCGCGCGCACCCGGAGAAGCGCGGGCGACCGATCGCCGCGGGCGAGCTCTCGATCCCGGCCGCCCTCTCCGCCGCGCTCGTTTTCTTCGGCGGCGCCCTCCTGCTCGTGTTCACGCGCGGCGGCGGAGCCACCGGGGCGGCGATCCTGGGCGGCTACGGGGCGCTCAACCTCGCCTACAGCCTGCACCTGAAGCGCATCGTGCTGGTCGACGCCTTCTGCATCGCGGGCGGCTTCCTGCTGCGCCTGGCCGCCGGCGGCGTCGCGGCCGAGGTCGCGATCTCGCGCTGGGCCTTCCTGTGCACGCTGTTCCTGGCCCTCTTCCTGGCGCTGAACAAGCGCCGCGCCGAGCTCGCGCTCCTCGGGGAGGACGGCGCGAACACGCGCGCGACCCTCCAGCACTACACGGTTCCGTTCCTCGACCAGATGGTCGGCGTGCTGGCCGCCTGCACGATCGTCGCCTACACGATGTACACGGTCGATTCGGACACGACCCAGAAGTTCGGCCGCGGGCCGCTGCTCTTCTGGAGCGTGCCCTTCGTGGCCTTCGGCATCGGCCGCTACGTTTTCCTGGTCCAGAGCGGCCGCGGCGGCGAGAACCCCGCGCGCATCCTGCTCGGCGGCGACGCCTGGTTCCTGCTCAACACGCTGCTCTGGTCGGCCGTCGTCGGCTACGCGATCTTCGGAAGCGGGTAGATCGGCGGATCCGGTGTAGATTCACGGCGTGGAGTCGAGGGGAAGGCAGCGCGGTGAGCTCTCGGGGAGCACGCGCGTCGCCGGCTGGGCCAGCCTGGTCCTCGCGGCGACCAGCTCGGGGCGCCAAGGGGACGCGGTCGTGCTGCGACCCGGGACGACCAACCACCGCCAGTCGCTCGAGCGAGAGGCCGATCTGCGCCTGCAGCTCGAGAGCACCGAGCCGGTCACGATCCTGGCCGACACCTGCGACGCGGACGTGGGCCTCTGCATCGAGACGTTGGAGGGGCACACGCTGGCCGAGGACGCGGACTCGGGCGTCGAGACGAACGCGCGCCTCGTCTTCCGGGCCCCGGCTCCGGGCGAGTTCCGGCTTCGGCTCGTCGCGCCCCGGGCCCCGGGCACGGAGGCGCGCGTGAGCGTCTTGCGCGGAACGCCCGCCTGCGTGCTCGTGGACGAAGGGCTCGCGGCGGCCGCGTACTGGCAGCTCGCCTGGAGCCAGGGCATCGAGCGCGGCGATGGAGAGCGGTGCGAAGAGGCCCTTGCGCGCTTGCTCGCGCTCGAGCCCGGGACGACGCGCGAGGCTCTCGAAGAGCGTCTGTTCGACGCCCAGGACTGCAAGGTCGCGGCGCTCGTCCCGCTGGTGGAAGGCGAGGAGGCCGTCGCGGCGAAGGACCTCGCCCGCGTGCGCTCGAGGCTGCGCGAGCTCACCCAGGCGTTCAGCGCGCTCGCCTCCCGGGGTA
>Ga0137457_1000270_pt1 | contig 13554 bp, 7 predicted proteins | sample EasRivERMGT630_2_FD_102321 | JGI IMG/M metagenome (GOLD analysis project Ga0137457, IMG submission 102321) | Soil microbial communities from meander-bound floodplain in the East River, Colorado, USA - East River MetaG ERMGT630_2 | ecosystem: Environmental > Terrestrial > Soil > Floodplain ...
AGCTGGCGGACCTCGAGCGGCGTGAGCTCGTCCTCGCGGGCCAGGAACGCGCGCGCGGTCTCGATGTTCTCGACGCTGCCGGTGAAGGCCGCGCGTGCCTCCTCGGTCGCCTGGGTGCGCTGGGCGTTCGTCTCGTCGCCCTCGACGATGTGCGTGTTCGAGGCCCACTGCGCCTCGTTCGAGGCCGCCGAGAGCTCCTGGTAGGTCGCGTTGTAGCCCTCGAGGTACTGCCGGACCTCGGCCTCGAGCTTGGCATCCTTGCGCGGGCTCGCGCAGCCGGGGAGGAGCATCGGGAGAGCCATGAGAACGCAGGGGAGGAAGCGCATGGGGGGCGGGAGTGTAGCCTCGCGCCCGGGACGCGGCTCGATCCGGCGATCTTCCCGAATCCCGGTGCCGCTCCACGGGCTCTTCCCTGGAGTCGTCGGTGGAACCGGTGCAATGACCTCGGCTCTGTCTCTCGTGTATTCCATGAACGCGATCTCGCTGGCGCTGATGTCGGTCCTTGCTCGTGTTGCTTCAGGAGCCGAAGGCGATCCCGACACGGACCGCGACGGCCTCTCCGACTTCCAGGAGCTCCACAAGTACTTCACCGACCCGAAGAAGGCCGACAGCGACGGCGACGGCGTGCCCGACGGCGACTGGGACGAGCGCCGCGAGTTCGGCTACTCGGTGCGCGCGGTGATGCACGTGATGGCGCCGTTCGACGTCGCTTCGATGAACGACGACTACCAGGACGTGCGCGTGCTCGAGCAGCGCTCGGACCTGCTGGAGTTCGAGGTCGTGGTGTATCCGCTCAACACCGTGGCGGAGGCGATCGAGCCGAACGCGGGCTGGCGCAAGCCGTCGGCGGAGGCGAAGGAGCTCCTGCGCCCGGGGATTTGCAGCAACTGGGACAAGGAATTGCAGTCGCAGCTCACGGCCGAGCTGAGGGAGAAGGGCATCGATCTGGCCACGCTGGACGACGCCGAAGCCGCCAGGCGGGTCTCGAAGTGGCTGATGGACCGCTCGCAGTTCGAGGACAGCTTCACGACCTTCGCGGTCGAGTTCGAGCGCGGCAAGGCGCGCGTGAACGAGAGCCTGCGCGCGGACGTCGAGAAGGCGCTCGCGAAGAACGGCCGCACGCTGGAGCAGCAGTGGGACCACGAGCTCTTCGGCAAGGGCATGTTCGAGAACCGCATCCACGGGAGCTGCACGTCCTCCGCGATCTACCTCTCGACGGGCCTGCGCGCCGCCGGGATCCCGACCCGCACGATCATCTGCGTGCCGATCGTCGACGCGAACGACGAACGCGAGGTCGGCTGGGTCGAGTCGCGCATCACGCACCAGGGCGTGCGCGCCCAGCTGGCTCGGGCCGTGGACGACATGAAGGGCAAGTGGGCTTCCCACACCTTCAACGAGGTCCTCGTGGGCGGCCGCTGGCGCCGGCTGAACTACACCAAGCTCGGCCAGAACGTGCTCGACGGCGGCACGCTCGGGCTGATGGTGCACGTCAACACCTTCACCGATCACTCCGAGGCCGCGCTGGTGGGCTGGGGAGACCGCGAGGCACACCCGCTGCATGAGGCGCTCTTCGGAGGGCCCAACCCGTACTCGTGCATCAGCCTCTCGGACCGGTTCGGAGCGCACGCAAGCGTCGGGAACGAGCCGCTCGTCGGACTTCGCGAGGCCACGATCAGCAGGATCTACTGGTACGACGATCCGAAGAGGGATCCCGGGCTCACGACCGAGCTCGGGCCGCGCGACGGGCCTGGCTTCTTCTTCGCCCACATCGAGGCCACGGACGCGGCCGCCGACGGCAGCGACTGGCTCGAGTTCTACCGCGCCGCCGACAAGCGCTTCGTCCTGCGCGCGCGAGGACGGGAGGACGTCCCCGCCGTGGGGCTCCTGAAGCACTGGGTCGACACCGGACGCGACGTCAACGAATTCATCCTGCGCATCGAGCCGGCCGACTTCGCGCGAATGGAGCGGGGAGTCGAGTACGAGCTCGCCTGGACAGGCAAGGGCGAGGCCCTGCGCTGGACCGTGCGCGACGGGGTGAAGATCGAGCGACCGAAGCGCTGAGACGTCAGTTCCCGGCCGGCACGTGCCCGGCCCTGCGCAGGTGAACGAGCATCTCGCCGGGGATCGCGCGCATGGCCTCGCTCGCGAAGACCGAGCCGTGGTCGCCGGGGACGAGCTTGACGTAACCCGCGTCCGAGGGTGAGCGTGAGCTCTTCGCGAGCTCCTTCTCGAGGAGCTCGACGGCCTCGTTGAGGTAGAAGCTGTCTTCCGTGCCCACGATCAGGCGCACGCGCTCGCGGAAGAGCGGCACGGTGCGCTGCGGATCCTTGCGCAGGAGCTCGCCGATGTCGTACTTGCGATACGACTCGGCCACCGCTCGATCGATCGCGCCCGTCTCGGGGTCGAACAGCGCCGCAGGATTGCCGCGCTCGTTCTTCGGGCCGAAGACGGCGAACCACGAGTCCCACTGCTGGCCCGAGGTGTTGTCCGGGCCGAGGATGTCCTCCCCTCGGGACTCGGTGCGGATCGTCATGGTCACCTTGCCGCGCCTGCGGTAGCTCGGTAGATCCGACCCGTCCGTTGCGGTGTAGAAGTTCGGCTGTCCGTAAATGTCGACCTTCTGGAGGCGCCGGAAGTCCACCGGATCGGGCGCGCTCGACCAGGTCGCGCCGAAGACCTCCGGATAGGTCAGCGCGAGCCACAGCGTGGACCAGCCTCCGGACGAGTGCCCCCGGAGGATGCGCGCGCTCGGCGCGGCGATCAGCGGGTACTTCGCCTCGAGCGCCGGGATGAGCTCGCGCACCAGCGCGGCGCCGCACGGGCCGTTGTTTGCCGAGTCCGCGAACAACGTGTGCCCGTTCGGACCCTCGGGGTCGAGCGCGATCCGGAAGCAATGGCGCGACAGCTCGTCGTTCGAGTCCTCCTCCGCCGCGTCAGCGTGGTTGCCGCCGAAGCCCGACACCTCGTACTCCGCCGGGTAGCGACGCTTCGGGTCGTAGTTCTTCGGCAGCACGACGCCGGCGCGCAGGAGCACGTCGTGTCCGCGGAACCTCGAGAGCAGCTCGGAGCGCTGCTCGAACCACTCGACGCCCTCGACGGACGGCAGGGTCTGGCTCTCGACCACGTGCGTGAGCGCGAGCGCGATCTCCTGCCTCTCCCCGTCCGATAGGGTGAACGAGGCGACGTCCGACCACAGGTTCTTCGGCTCGCGCCGCCAGTCGCTGTCGAGGCGCGCGAGATCGAAGCGCGCCTGGGCGCGATAGGTCCCGGGCGCGAGCGCGCTCGGCCGGATCGGGAAGCCGTCGGCAGCGTCGTCGACGAGAACGCTCTTCCCCGGGGCGAGCGCCGCGTCGCGGCCGAAGAGCGGCTGCGGGTCGCCCCAGAACGGCCCGTCGACCGGCTCGGCATCCTCCGGCACGTGCGCGCCCTCGCGCACCAGGAAGACGACCAGCCGGCCCTGCGCCGGCTCGCGACGCACGTCTCTGGGCAGCGTGACGCGGAAGGTGGCGCCTCCGAGGCCGAGGGCGAGGAGAGCGGCGGCGGAGAGGAAGGGCATCCACCGAGCATGTCCCCGCGCGCGTCCGGGCGCTAGCCCGATGGACGGGAGCCACGGGACGGATTCCTGGAGAAGATGGAGAAGATCTGGACCGTTTCCGCTCCGCGCGGGGACGAGACGGGCGCAAGCCCTCCGATGAACCCCTCCGAGAGCCAGGTCGAAGCCCTGCTGCTGCGCGACCGCGCCCTGCGCTCGCTGGCTCGGGGTCTGATCGCGGACGCGCACGCGGCCGAGGACGTGGCGCAGGAAGCCTGGCTGGCGGCGCTGCAGCACGGCGACGGGGCACTCTCGCTGCCGCGCTGGCTCACCGGCGTCGTCCGGAACCTCGCGGGCAAGCGCCGGCGCACCGAGGAACGCAGGACCCGGAGAGAACACGACTCCGCGCGGCCCGAGGCGGACCCCTCGACGGCAGAGATCCTCGAGCGCGAGGCGGCCCGCACGAAGGTCGTCGCCGTCGTGCTCGCGCTCGAGGAGCCCTATCGCGCGACCGTCGTCCTGCGGTACTTCGAGAACCTGCCGCCGCGCGCGATCGCGAAGCGCCATGGCGTCCCGGTCGAGACGGTGCGCACGCGCCAGAAGCGCGCGCTCGAGATGCTCCGCGCGCGCCTCGACCACGAATTCGGCGGCGAGCGCGGAGCCTGGTGCGCCCTGCTCGCGCCGCTCGCGCGAGGCACGCCGAGCTCGCCCCTCGGCAGGATCGCCGACTCCCTTCCTCCTCTCGTCACGGTGGCCGTCATGAGTACCCAGGCCAAGGTCGCGGGCGCCGCCGCCGGCGTCGCCCTGCTCGCACTCCTCCTGTGGAACCACCGCGGCTCGTCCGAGGTCGCCGTCGCCGCTCCAGCGCCGCCGCCCGAGCGGGCCGAGCTCCATGCACCTCCGCGGATGGCGGCGCACGAGCTCGTGCCTGTACCGCCGCCCGAGCGCACGATCCCGTCCGCGCCGGTGCCGGCTCCCGCCGCGCTCGCCACGGTGCCCGAGGCCCTCGGATCCTTGCTCGTGCGCGTCACCTGGTGGGACAAAACTCCGGCCGAGGCGGTGCGCGCACGCGTCGAGCCCGCCTGGAGCGCAGGGAACCCTTCCTGGAGAGCCCTCGAAGCCGTCACGGACGGCGAGGGGACCTTCCGTCTCGAGCGCTTGCCGCCGGGCACCGCGCTCGCGGTCTTCGATCGCTCCGGCGGCTACGGGGCCGAGATCCTCGCCGGCAGGGAGGCGACTCTGGAGGTCGAGCTCGAGCGCGGCTTCGACGTCACGGGCGTGGTCCTGGATCCGGCGGAGCGACCCGTGGGCGGGGCCGAGGTGTGGCTCTCCTACTCGTTCACCTTCGACTCCGGCTCGGTCGTCGCGCGCACCGGGGCCGACGGACGGTTCCGCGTGCGTTCCTGCCAGGGCGGTTCGATCGGGGCGCGCGCGCCGCGCTTCGCGCCCTCGCTGCTCCTGCCGTTGCGCGCGAGCGAGGGCGGCGAGCTCGCGCTCGAGCTGGTGCTGATGGGGCCGGGGGGCGAGCTCTCGGGCACGGTCCTGGATCCAGAGGGGAATCCGGTTCCCTCGGCGCTCGTTCTGGTGGGGGAGACGCGACCCGGCGTGCGCAGCGGAGCCGGCGTACCCGTCGGCGGATCGCGCTCGATCACGGGCTTGCGAGCGCCGGCGCGCGAGACGCGCACGGACGCCGAGGGGCGCTACTCCGTGACCGGTCTGGATCCGGGGGTGCAGCCGGTGACCGTGCGCGCCGCGGGCTTCGCCATCGAGCGCGCCGAGGAGGAGATCTTCGAGCACGGCAGCTCCACGCGCGATCTCGTGCTCGCGCCCGGGGTGGACCTCGTGGGCCGCGTGGTGACGAGCGACGGCCGGCCGGCGCGAGCGGAGGTGAGCTCGGGCATTCCCGTCGGCTGGCTCGCGTTCCTCACGACGACCGACGAGGACGGCCGTTTCCGGCTGGAGGACCTCGCGCCCGGCGAGTTCGAGGTCTCCGCGGAGGGCCAGGCCGGTCGCGCCTCGGCGACCCTGCGCGGCGCAGCGGGGGAGACGGTCGTGTGGGAGCCGGTGCTCGCGCGCGGTGGCGCGCTCCGCGGCGTGCTCGTGGACGAGCGTGGAGCCGGTGTGGCCGGCTACTTCATCCTGGTGGAGGACGAGTCTCCCCGGACGGAGGATGCCTGCAACTCGCTCGGCGGAGTCAAGACCGACGCCGAGGGACGCTTCTTGATCGAGGGCCTCGGTCAGCACGCCCACCGGATCGAGGCCCATCCGCTCGGTCCGGTGCTCTTCCCCGTGGCGCTCGCGACCGGAGTCTTCCCCGAGCGCGAGGATGTCCGGCTCCAGATCACTTCCGAGAGCCGGCCGTCGGTGTGGATCGCCGGGACGGTGGTCGATGCGAGCGGAGAAGCCGTCGCGAACGCGCAGGTGCGCCCCGTGAACCGCGCCCACCGGCGCTCGCCGACGATCACCACGGACGGCGGAGGGAACTTCGAGCTCGGGCCCTATCCTCCCGGCACCTGGCAGCTCGACGTCCAACCCCCTTCCGGGCGCACGGATGTCTCGAAGACGGGCCTCGGTCCGAGGGCGCTCGGCGTCGGCGAGACCTGGGACTGCGGGACGATCGTGCTCGAGCCCCGCTGAGCAGCTCCGAGAAAGCGGAGCGGAACGAACTGCTGAGCTGGGTGGACAGTCGCGGCGCCCATGGAATGACGGGGTAGAACGACGGCGACCCCGGCGACCTTCCGGCCGCCGGGATCGTCTCGTTTCGACGGCGTGCCCGGCAGGCCCGCATCGCGCGGGCATCGAGAGCCGATACCATGCCCCGCGACGATGAAGGCGGGCACACGACCGAGGCTTCTCGTCGCCTGTCTGCTCGCGTGCTCGACGGCTGCCTGCGGTTCCGGCCGCCGGCCGAGCTCGATCCTGCTCGTCACGCTCGACACGACGCGCGCGGATCGGATCGGGTGCTACGGGCGCGCGGATGCCGGCACGCCCGCGCTGGACGCGCTCGCGGCGCGTGGGGCGCGCTTCGAGCGGGCCTACACCACGGCGCCGATCACGCTGCCGGCGCACGCATCCTTGCTCACGGGGAGCTACCCGCCCTACCACGGCCTGCGCGACAACGGCCTCGCGGCGCTGGACGAGAGCGTCGAGACCCTGGCCGAGACCTGCCGCCGCGCGGGGCTGCGCACGGCCGCCGCGGTCAGCGGCCTCCCGGTGGCGCGAACCTTCGGGCTCGCGCAGGGCTTCGAGCTCTACGACGACGAGTTCCCGCCGGCGCAGGGCGGAGCGAGCGGAGCGATCCGCGAGCGCCGCGGCGACGCGACCGTGCGCGCGGCGCGAGCGTGGCTCGAGACGCTCGCGCCGGACGAGCCCTTCTTCCTGTGGGTGCACCTCTTCGATCCGCACGAGCCCTACCAGGCGCCGGCGGAGTTCGCGCGGCGCCTTCCCGGGGATCCCTACCAGGCCGAGGTCTCGTTCGCGGACTCGTCCCTGGGCGATCTCGTCGCGGCGCTCGCGGGGCTCGAGCGCCGCGACGACACGCTCGTCTGCGTGGCGGCCGACCACGGCGAGGGGCTGGGAGAGCACGGCGAGGACACGCACGCGCTCCTGCTCTACGACTCGACCCTGCGCGTGCCGCTGATCCTGGCCGGGCCGGGGATCGAGCCGCGCGTCGTCGGTGCGCCGGTCAGCCTGGCCGACGTGGCCGCAACGCTGGTCGAGCTGGCCGCGATCGAGGACGGAGGGACGTTCTCGAGCCGGGCGGGCCGCTCGCTCGTGCCGCTCCTGCACGGCGAGGCACTCGCGGCCCGCGAGCTCTACTTCGAGAGCTTCTTCCCGCGCCTGCACTTCGGCTGGAGCGAGCTCGTGGGGCTCGCGGGAGAGGACTGGAAGTACGTCGAGGCACCAGGGGCGCGCGCCGAGGACGAGAGCGTACGGGCGGAGCTGTTCGCGCCGCGCGCGGACCCGAGCGAGCGCGCCGACCAGAGCACGGCACGAGCGGACGTGACCCGCGCCCTCGGCAACGATCTACGAGACCTGCGCGTCCGGCTCGAATCGAGCGCCGCGCCGCGCGCGCGGCGCACCCAGACGCAGGGCGAGCTCGACGAGCTGGCCGCGCTCGGCTACGGCGGCGCGGACGTGCTCGCGGAGCTCCCCGGCGCGGAGGCCGCGCCCGAGCCCGGCCGCGACCCGCGCCTCGTGGTGGAGGCGGTACGGCTCCTGAACCAGGTACGCGCCCAGGCCGGCGCGGGGGAGTTCGAGGCCGCGGCCGAGGCCGTGGGCCGTATCGAGGCCTTGCAGCCGGGCGAGGTCCTCGTGCACGAGGCGCGCGGCGACTATCACCTCGCGCGCGGGAGGAACGGGGCGCGCGCCGAGCTCGAGCAGGCCGCGCTCGAGTTCGCCGCCGCGACCGAGCTCGAGCCCGGCCGGCGCGGCCTGTGGCTGCGGCGCTTCGAGGTCCTGAAGGCGCTCGGCCGGCTCGAGGAAGCCCTCGCTTGCCTCGATCGTGCCTTCGACCTCGCGCCGCCCACGCCCGAGTTCATCCAGGCGCGCGACGAGCTGCGCAGGCGCCTGGAATCGGGTGGGAGGTAGATGGCTGGCGCCCACGCCGGCAACCTCGGTAGCTTTTCCGCTCCCATGTCCGGAGAACTGCGCGTCGAGGCCGGGACCCTGCTCGCGGCGTTTCCCGACATGCTCGATCCGAACTTCATGCACTCGGTCGTGCTGATCTGCCAGCACTCCGACCAGGGCGCCTACGGCGTGGTCACGAACCGCGCCACCAAGCTCGTGGTCAAGAAGCTCCTGCCGGACCATCCGCTGCTCGGGCAGTCGAACTTCCCCGTCTTCCTCGGCGGGCCCGTGGAACACAAGAGCACCCTGCAGTTCCTGCACGTCGTGCCCGAGGCCATCCCCGGGGGTTTGTCGATCGACGGCAAGCTGTGGATGGGCGGCGAGCTGGACGCGCTGGGCGCGTACATCGCCGCCAACCCGCGCGTCGCGCGCCGCAAGGTGCGCCTGTTCCTGGGCTACTCCGGCTGGAGCCCCGGCCAGCTCGATGCCGAGCTCGGCACGGGCTCGTGGCTGCCGGCGCCGCCGGCCATGGATGCGATCTTCGGCGAGCCGGGCGAGCCCACCTGGCGCCGCGTGGTGCGCTCGATCGGGCGCGAGGGCGGCGCGCTCGAGCAGCAGCCGCCCGACGTGAGCTGGAATTGAGAGCCCCTTCCAGGATGACCCCTGCCTTTCGGCCGCCCCGAAGCCGGGCTCGCTGCGTTGCGGCTCCTCCGAGTATCTCTCCGTTGATACGCGTCGTCGCCGCGCCTTGCTCGCCTCGGCTTCGGCGCTGGCCGAGAAGGCAGGCTTCATCCTGGAAGGGACTCTGAACCCGTCGCTCGAGCGCATCGAGACCGCGGCCCCGCCACGCCGCGTGCCGCGCGTGCTCTCGTGCCTGGTCAAGGGGCCGCTCGGGTGCCTCTTCTTCGTGCTGGGCGGCGTGGTCGTCTTCGTGCTGCTCCTGCCGCCGGCCCTGGGACGCGTCCTGGACCACACGCTCGAGCGCTCGTTCGCCGAGCGCCATGCCGGTCACCTGGAGCTCGGCGATGCCTGGCTGGGCTCGTTCTACAACGAGCAACGCATCGAACGCGTCATCCTGCGCGACCCGGACGGCGACGAGATCCTGCGCGGCCAGTTCAGCGCGCCTGCGCTGGCCGAGCTCTTCGACAGCCTGTTCGACGGAGATGCCTCTTCGAGGTCGGAGCCGGTTCCTCTCCCGGACCCCTTCGGTCCGGTCGACCTGCGCATCGACCTCCTGCACCTGGTGGAGTCCGAGGACGGCACGACCAACCTCGAGCGCGCGCTCGAGGAGCTACCGCGCGAGAGCGATGAGTCGGACGGCGAGAGCGGCGCCTCGACCGACCTGCACTTCCGGTTCTCGCTCCAGGTCTTCGTCGCGCGCCTGCGCACCACCAGCGCGCGCGGCAAGAGCTCCGAGCTCACCAACCTGGACTTCCACGGCACGCTCGAGTGGGGTCCCGAGGAGACGCGCCTGGTGCTCGAGGGCGGCTCGGATCCGGAGCTGGACGAGCCGCTGCACCTGCGCGTCGAGCTCAGCCGCCCGGAGTTCGGGCGGCACCGACCGTGGAAGAGCGCGCTCGTGCTCGAAGGCGTGCCCAGCGCCCTGACGCGCACGCTGTGCCCGCCCGCTCGAACCCTCGTTTCCCTGGCCGGCCCGCGCACCGGCAGGCTGAGCTGGTCCGAGGACGGCGCCGAGGTGGCCCTGTCCTTCGAGGACGAGGGCGCGCGCTTCGAGCTCCTCGGCGAGGAGCACGACGGCCTCGTCACCGGGCCGAAGGGCAGCGTCCTCGCCGTCACGCTGCCGTGCTCGAGCGCACCCGGCCAGACGCTGCTCGCGGCGTTGCTCCCGCTCGTGCTCACGCTCGAATGCGTGGATCCGAGCCAGATCCACGAGTTGCGGCTGGCGGACTACCGCTGGCCGCTGGACGGCGACTGGAGCGGACTCTCGGGCGAGCTCGAGCTCGAGCTCGCGCCCATGAGCTGCGCCTTCGTGCCGCGCGTGCAGGCGAGCCTCGGCGAGCGCGCGATCTTCGAGGCGCGCACGCTGCGGATGCAGGTGCGCGAAGGAGTGCTCGCCTTCGCAGAGCTCGCCTACCCGCTCGGACCGGGCGAGCTGCGCGTCGACGGAACCCTCGAGCTCGCGAGCGGCGCCGCGGAGCTCTCCGTCACGGGCGCGCTCGGCGGTCAGCCCATCGAGCTGCGTCTCGCCGGCGAGCAGGACGACCTCGTTCCGGCGCTGCCCGAGCCGCCGGATCCCCCCGAGGACGACGTGGCCGGAGTGCCATCGCCGCCCGATCAGGATCGCTAGCCCGGGCTAGTGTCCCGTCCCCGAATTCCGAGTGAGATGTCGTCCCCTCGCTCGCGCCAGGTCTTCCCTGCTCGGCGATCCGCAGGATCGCCTCGCTGCGCCTGCGGCGCACCTGGAAGCCATGGTTGCGCCTCCTCCGAGGGTTGTTCCATTGACCCGCGTCGTCGGCGCGCCTAGCTGGCGCGGCTGCGGGGCTCGACATCTCACTCGGACTTCAGGGACAGGACACTAGGCGGGGACCGGTTGCGGGCGATGCCCGCGCCTGGATACTGCTCGGCCGTGGAGCAGCGAGCGCAGGACCCCGCGAGCTGGTACCTGACGCGGCGCCTGTTCCTGGCGGGGATCGCGGCCACGTTCGCGATCGCCTTCGTCTCGCTGGTCGTGCAGGTCGAGGGACTGTTCGGCGCGCGCGGCATCACGCCGCTCGCCGAGCGCATGCAGGCCCTGCGCGCTCAGCTCCAGGGCTGGGAGCGCTGGCAGCTCCCGACGCTCCTCTGGTTCGGCGCGAGCGACGCGCGCATCGCCCTCCTCTGCTGGCTGGGCCTAGCGCTCGCGCTGTGCGCGCTCGCCGGCCTCGTGCCGCGCCTTGCGCTCGCGGGGTGCTGGGCGCTCTACCTCTCGCTGGTGTGCGTGGGCTGGCCGTTCCTGAGCTTCCAGTGGGACGTGCTGCTGCTCGAGGCCGGGCTGCTGGCGGTCGTGTGGGCGCCGGACGGACTGCAGCCCTTCGGCAGGGGCGAGCGCGCGCCGGCGCGCGTGACCCGCTGGCTGATCTACTGGCTGCTCTTCCGGCTGATGGTCCTCTCGGGCGCGGTGAAGCTCGCCAGCGGGGACCCGTCGTGGCGCGACGGCACGGCGCTCGACTTCCACTACTGGACGCAGCCGCTGCCGCACCGGCTCGGCTACTTCGCGCACTGGATGCCGGAGGGCTTCAAGCGCTTCTCGATGCTGACCGTGTTCGTGATCGAGCTCGGCGCGCCGTGCCTCCTGCTCGTGCCCCGGGGGCGGCGGGCGCTGCGGCAGATCGTGGCCGCCGCGGTCGTCTTCCTGATGGCGACGATCTCGGCCACGGGCAACTACGGGTTCTTCAACTGCTTGACTTGCGTGCTGTGCATCCCGCTCCTTGACGACCGCGCCTGGCGCAGGTTGTTGCCCCGGGTGGGCCCCGTCCTGGCCGTCTCCCACGTGGCCCCGGCGCGCTGGAGGCGCGTCGCGCTCGCGATCTTCGCCGTTCTGGCGGTCGTGCCGACCACCGGCCTCGCGCTCGGCGAGCTCGGGGAGTTCTGGTCGCAAAGGACGGAGCCCCCCCTGATCCACGAGCCCGAAGCGCGCCCGCCCGCGGTGCTGCGCGGGCTCGTCAGCCTGTGCGAACCCGTGATCGGCCTCGTCTCACCGCTCGCCAGCTTCAACTCCTACGGCCTCTTCCGCGTGATGACCAAGGAGCGCCCCGAGATCCTGGTCGAGGGCAGCGACGACGGCATCGCGTGGAAGCCCTACCGGTTCCGCTACAAGCCGCTCGAGCTGGAGCGCGCGCCCGTCTTCGCGGGCCTGCACATGCCCCGTCTCGACTGGCAGCTCTGGTTCGCGGGCCTCGAGCACGACCAGCCCTGGCGCTCGGAGTGGACGCGGGCGTTCCTGCGACGCTTGCTCGAGGGCTCGCCGAGCGTCCTGGGCTTGCTCCGGGAGAACCCCTTCCCGGACCAGCCGCCGCGCTTCGTGCGCGCGATGGTCGCGCTCTACCGCTTCAGCACGCCGGAGGAGCGCGACGGGTCCGGCGCCTGGTGGCAGCGCGGAGAGCCGCAGCTCTTCTTGCCGGTGGAGGAGCGCTGAGCTCGTTTCTCCGGCTCATTCGATCTCGTAGGCCACGCCCACGGCCGACAGCTCGGCCACCAGTCCGCCCTCGAGGTTGTTCACGAAGCTGAAGCGCAGCTGCACGAAGCGCGCGCCGTCGAGCGCGCCGAGGTCGCGCTTCCAGGTCGGATCACCGTCGTGGAACTCGATCGAGCCCGCGTTCGGCTCGCCGTAGGCCGTGATCTGCCGGGCGTTGAAGGGCCGTTCATCGGCGCCGACGAAGCCGTCGGCGCCGCGGTAATCGAGCACGATCGCTGTTCCGGGTGGGAGCGCGCTCAGGGCCGGCTCCAGCACGGGCTCGCTGAAGCGCGTGCGGGTGGAGCGCGTGTCGATCCAGATCGTGTGCGCGCGCGACACGCGGATCACGAAGTCGAGCTGCCCCTGGTAGAGCGAGTTGTCCGCGCTGCGGGCGGTCGGGCGTCCGGGCGGACGCGAGTGCGGGTTGAATCCGCCCGTGGGAGCGAGCTCGAAGTCGGGGTTCCTGGTCACGCGCTGGCCGCGGATGTCGAAGCCGCCCGTGGAGTACGCGCGGAAGTTCGGCGCGGCCGAGGCGTTGGTCGCCAGGTTGATGGCCACGGGGTTGAGGCCGATGGCCGAGTCCGAGGGGAAACAGCGGAACTCCATCAGGAGCGGCAGACCCGCGGTCGGGACGTTGCCGGCGCCGGCGAAGGAGCCGATGACGTTCTCCAGGTTGGTCGGGGGGCCGACCTCGGCGTCGAGCGGGACGCCGGCCCCGAGGTCGCCGCCGCGCGTGATGGCGGCCGTGTCGCGCCACGTGAAGCTCACCAGCGGACCACCGTCCCGGTTGATCGGCCAGGGCATGAGCGGCAGGCCGGTGCTGGCGATGCTGATGTCGCTCGGAATGACGCGGTAGCCCAGGGCGCGCTGGTGGAGCAGCACCGGCGGACTGTCGGGGTCGACCAGCAGGTTGCGCTCGAAGGGGACCGGTCCCTCCCACAGACCGGAGAGCGGATACTTCATCCCGCCCGTGATGGGCGCGCGCGGCTGCTCGTCGGGCAGCTTGGTCGAGTGCGCCACGAGGATCTCGAACTGTTCGAAGAAGTCCGCCAGGACCTGACTGCGGGCCGGAGACCACGAGAGCCCGATCACGTCCAGGTTGTACTTCGACTCGTCGCGGATCGACCAGCCGAGGTCCGCGTAGCGCCACACGGTCTGCAGCCTGCTCCCCAGCGGCGAGAGCGGCGTGACCACGCCCGGCGCGAAGGACGGCATGACCGACACCATCGGGTTCGACTTGTCCACCGAGCGCGAAGCGAAGGACACCTCGCGCGGACGG
>Ga0137457_1000271_pt1 | contig 13547 bp, 18 predicted proteins | sample EasRivERMGT630_2_FD_102321 | JGI IMG/M metagenome (GOLD analysis project Ga0137457, IMG submission 102321) | Soil microbial communities from meander-bound floodplain in the East River, Colorado, USA - East River MetaG ERMGT630_2 | ecosystem: Environmental > Terrestrial > Soil > Floodplain ...
GAGCGATTTGGGATGCGGTGGCGCCGATTTGCCTGGCGATGGGGACGTTGACGGTAGCGGACGTGCTGCCGTTTGCGAGTTTCTGTGAGTTGCAGGCCACGTTTACGGCGTGCGCGAAGCTGAAGGATACGGCGCCGAGTAACTTCTCGGCCAAACTCGAGCGGGAGACGGCCAACGGGCTCCGGCCGTATTACGACTACTTTGGGCTGACGCCAACGGCGCGGGCGCGGATGACGGTGCCGCAGCGGGCCAAGGAGCCGGAGAGTAAATGGGCCGGCGCACTCAAGTAGTCACGGAAACGGCGGCCGATCGGGCGGTGCGGCTGATCAATCAGCTCACGCACACCAAGGGGCCGTTTGCGGGCAAGGCGTTCAACCTGCGGCCGTGGCAGGAGCATCAGATCGTGCGCCCGCTGTTTACGACGCGGGAGGACGGGCTCCGGCGGTATCGGACGTGCCTGCTGATGCTGCCGCGGAAGAATGGCAAGTCAGAGCTGGCGGCGGCGCTGGCCATTTACTTCCTACTGTTTGATGGGGAGATAGGGGCGGAAGTCTACAGCGCGGCGACCGACAAAGATCAGGCCGCCTTAGTCTTCAACATGGCCGCCGCGATGATCCGGAATGACGCCGAATTGCTGGCGCGGTGCGAGATTATCGATTCGCAGAAGCGGATTGTCTACCGTGCGACCGGCTCATTTTATCGGGCGATTTCGGCGGAGGCGTATTCCAAGCATGGGTTCAACGCCAGCGTCGTGATCTATGACGAGCTGCACGCGGCGGCGAATGACGAGCTCTGGTATGTGCTGAGCACCAGCCAGGGCGCCAGGGCCCAGCCGTTGATGATGGCGATCACGACGGCGGGCTATGACCGGAATTCAATCCTGTGGAAGCTCTACGCTCACGGCAAGCGGGTGCTTGAGAATCCTGAGCTGGATCCCACCTTCCTGCCGATTCTGTTCGAGGCACCGCAGGATGCCGACTGGGCTGATGAGGTGGTGTGGAAGTCGTGCAACCCGGCGCTGGGTGATTTCCGCAGCATGGAAGAGATGCGGACGGTGGCAGCCCGCGCCAAGGAAATCCCATCGGAGGAAAACTGGTTCCGCCGGCTCTACCTCAACCAGTGGACGGAGCAGGCAACCCGTTGGATCCAGATGGAGTCCTGGGACGCCTGCCAGGCGCCCATCCAGCGGGCCAGTCTGCGCGGCCGGCGCTGCTATGTGGGGATGGACCTCTCCACGACGACGGACCTGACGGCGCTGGTGGCGGTGTTTCCTGATGCGGAGGGTGGCTTTGACGTGCTGCCGGCATTCTTTGCCCCTGCGGATGGGGTGGCGGAGCGGTCACGGCGGGATCGCGTGCCGTATGCGGACTGGAAGCGGCAGGGACATCTTACAGTCACGCTTGGCAAGTCGGTTGATTACGAGGCAGTGCGCGTGCGGTTGCATGAGTGGGCTAAGGAATTCGATTTGCGCCAGATAGCGTATGACCCGTGGAATGCCACCGATCTGGTGACGCGGCTGACTGAGCAGGACGGTTTCGACTGCGTGCCGATGCGGCAGGGGTTTGGGAGCCTGAGTGCCCCTACCAAGGCGCTCGAGGTGGCCATTCTGGGCAAGCAGCTCCGGCACGATGGCCATCCGATCCTGCGGTGGAACGTGTCGAACATTGCCGTCGAGACGGACGCCGCCGGCAACGTGAAAATGAGCAAAAAGGAAAGCACGGAGCGGATCGACGGGGCCGCCGCGCTGGTGATGGCGGTGGACGCGATGAACCGGCACGACCATGCCGCGGTGCCGAAATACGAGATGTTCGTCCTGGGGTGAGCATGCAAACCAAGAAACCGCAGGGACGGCCGAAAGCTGACGAGCAGGGCATGAGCGTGCACGCCTGGATTCCGGAGCGCGTGTATGACCGGCTGGCCCAACAGGCCCTGAAAGAGGGGCGCAGCGTGTCATCGGTAGTCAGGGACAAACTGAGCCCGCAACCGCATCAGCCATGAAATCGGTCACGGTGGCATTGACGGCCAGCGATCTGGCCAAGCTTCAGCGTGGCGTGACGGCTCAGGGCGGCTTGCAGAGTCTCATTCGGCGTTTACAGAATGGCATCAGGATTAAAGCTGGCCATGCGTGGCTGACGATTGGGGATGCCGATCTAGTCCGAATCGTGCCCTACTGGCGGCAGACTGGAGGGAAAGCCGGGGCTGGAGGGTATCAGCGGCGGCTCCCGGTCGAATCGCTCCGGCCCTACCTGCAGTCGGCTGTGCCTATGTTTTGGGATGAGCGCCCAGCGAAGGAGGCTGTCTCCTACTGCTACTTTAAGCGGGAAGGGCTGATTGGGGAGCCCACCCGGATCAAGATTGGGCGGGGCACGGAGAAGCGGGCGCGCACTGGTAAAAGCACCGACAATCCGCGGATGCTGGTGACGCTAGCGCGGGTGGAGGAGGTGGCCGGCGCCGATGAGCGCGCCTACCATGCCATGTTTGCACGCCTCAGAATTGATCCTAGTCAGGAATGGTTCTGGCCCGGCGATGACCTCATGGCGCTGATCAAGCAGCTTGCGGATGCCGCGATGCCGCCGTCCCTTTTTCCTACCAAACAAACACCGTCGCTCTAGCTCCTCTATAAACTTTGCGCGTGCTCACACGCGCCTATTCCCTACTCGACCAAATCAAGACGGTTGACGAGGAGCAACGGCTCATCGAGGGCATCGCGTCCACGCCCGAAGTCGATCGCGTGGGCGATGTCGTGGTGCCGGAAGGTGCCAGCTTCAAGATGCCCATGCCGCTGCTCTGGCAGCACAAGGCGGACCAGCCCATTGGCCATGTCATCTCGGCCACGGTCACGAAGGCCGGTATCAAGATCCGCGCGCAGATTGCGAAGGCCACGGGCCTGCCGGAAATCGAACGCGCATGGAAGTTGATGCAGGCCGGGCTGGTGCGCGGGCTCTCCATCGGCTTCAAAGCCCTTGAGATGGAGCCGCTGAACCCCAAAGACCCGTGGGGCGGCCAAAAGTTTACGAAGTGGGAATGGATGGAGCTGTCGGCCGTGACGATTGCGGCCAATGCCTCGGCGTCCATTTCAAGCATCAAAGCTCTCGATACCGCGCAGCGCGCCCTAGGCACCGCTCCTGCGGCTTCCCGCTCATCCTCGCCTGCGTCCGTGGGCGTTACTGACAAAAGGACACCGCCAATGGCGATGCCGATTTCTGACCAGATCACCACGGCGCAAGCCGAATTGCAGACCAAGAGCGCGGAGCTCACCGGGCTCGTTGAGCTCGAGGGCGTGGACGGCTCACTCGACGACGCGCAGATCGTCAAGCGCGATGCGCTCACGGGCGAAGTCTCCGCGCTGTCCGGTCGCATCACGCGGCTGAAGACGCTGGAGCAGGCGCAGGGCGCGATGGCGCGCACCGTTGTGCAGCGGGCCCCGCAGGGCGACGTGCGCGACACGTCCACGCCGCATGTGCAGGTGGGTGCCGCGCCTGAGGACAAGCTGCCGCCTGGCGTCGAATTCGCGCGGGCCATCATGTGCCAGACGAATGCGATCCGCTCGGGCGTGTCCGCGCTGGACCTGGCGAAGCACTACTATCCGGGCTTCAAGCGGATCCAGAATTTCCTGCTCAAGGAAACCGTGCCGGCTGGCAGCACGCTGGATTCCACATGGGCCGGGCCGCTCGTCTACCCGACAAATCTCGTGTCGGATTTCATCGAGTATCTCCGGCCGCAGACCATCATTGGCCGGATCGACAACTTCGATCGCGTGCCCTTCAATTCGCGCGTGACGGGGCAGACCTCGGGCGGCGCGGGCTACTGGGTTGGGCAGGGCAAGGCGAAGCCGCTCACCAAGTTTGACTTCAACGCGGTGACCATTCCGTTCACGAAGGTGGCGAACATCTCCGTGCTGACGGAAGAGACGATCCGATTCAGCAACCCATCTGCCGAAACCAAGGTGCGCGACCAGTTGGCGGCGGCGTGCCGGGAACGGCTCGATACCGATTTCATCGATCCGGCCAAGACGGCGCAGACCGGCATCAGCCCGGCCAGCATCACCAACGGCATCACGAATCTGAACTCGTCAGGCGTGACGCTGGACGCGGTGGACGTGGACGTGCAGGCGATGATGTCCGCATTCATCAACGCCAACATCATGCCGACGCACTGGATCATGCCCAACAGCGTGGCCCTGTCGCTGTCCATGATGAGGACGAGCCTGGGGAGCTATGCGTTCCCCGGCATCAACATGAATGGCGGCACGTTCTACGGGCTGCCGGTCGTGACCTCGCAGTATTGCATCCTCGGGACGCCTGCGAACAACCTGATCGCGCTCATCGCAGGCAATGAAATCTTCATGGCCGACGATGGCGGATTCACGATCGACATCAGCCGTGAGGCCTCGCTCGAAATGGATGACAGCCCGACGATGGATGCCGGCTCGCTCGGATCGCCAGCTGGCGCAAGCGGCTCGGTCACCGTCTCGATGTTTCAGACCAACTCGGTCGCGCTGCGCTGCGAGCGCTCCATCTACTGGGCGCGTCGGCGGAATGCCGGCGTGGTCTGGATGGACGACGTGCAGTGGTCAGCCGGCACGCAGTAACACCGCGGCGGTAATACCGGGGCGCTCACCGGCGGATAAGGTGGGCGCCCTGTTTCTATCTACTGGGGGCGCATGTTCAACGGCATCTGGTTGGTGGCGCTCGATACGCTCACCATCCGCGGGCGCGAGGTGCAGCCCGGCGAGCGTTTCGAGGTGCCGCGTGTGCGCTCGGGGGATTATCTGCTGACGAATCGCGCCATCCTGGCGCCGCGCCTTGTGCCGAAAGCGGAAAGCGCGGCAGCCCCAGAGCAGCCGGAGTCGCCACCCGTGGCCCGCAAGCGTGGACGGCCCCGCAAGAATCCAATCGTCAACGAGGGCTCACCAGCCCCGAAGCGCAAGTATCAGCGCCGTGACCTCGAGGCTGAGGAATGAACATCCTTGGCCTGACGATTACGCGCACGAAGGCGCCGGCCAACCTGTCGAGCCCAGATAACCGCGGCGGCTGGTATCCGCTGGTCCGCGAGGGCTTCACGGGCGCCTGGCAGACCAATACCATCACCGCGCCGCTCTGCGATGTGCTCACGCATCCGACGGTGTTTGCCTGCGTCACGCTGATCGCTGGCGACATCAAGAAGATGAGGATGGAGCTCGTGCGGGAGTCTGAAGAGGATGTCTGGGAGCGCGCAGAGGTGGCGGCGTTCAGCCCATTCCTGCGGAAGCCGAATCATTTTCAGACGTGGCCGCAGTTTGCCGAATCGTGGATGCTCAGCAAGATCATTCACGGCAACACGTATGTGCTCAAGGAGCGTGACGAGCGCGGCGTGGTCATTGCTGGCTATGTGCTCGATCCGCAGCGGGTGTGCCCGCTCATCGCGGAGGATGGCTCTGTTTGGTATGAGCTCTACGACGACAATCTGTCGCAGACGCACGGCCGCGTCATCGTGCCGGCTCGAGAAATCATCCACGACCGTTTCAATACATTCTTTCATCCGCTCGTCGGCATCTCACCGCTCTATGCGGCTGGTGTGCCGGCCATGTTGGGCCTGAAGATCCACACCAACTCGACGACGTTCTTCGCCAACGGCAGCCAACCCGGTGGCATCCTGACGGCGCCTGGCCCGATTGCTAAAGAGACGGCGGAGCGGTTGGCGGACAAGTGGGAGCGGAGCTTCGGTGGCAGCAACCGTGGCAAAGTGGCCGTGGTTGGCGACGGGCTGAAGTATGAGCCGATGTCCGAAAGCGCGGACAAGTCGCAGACGAATGAGCAGTGGCAGAACGCCTCGCAGGCCATCGCGGAAGCCTTCCATGTGCCGTGGTATCTGGTGGGCGGCCCGATGCCTAGTTACAACAACGTGCAAGCGCTCAACGTCCAATACTTCACGCAGTGCATTCAGCCGCTCGTCATTGACTTTGAGAACTGCTTGGATTTCGGCCTTGGGTTGGCGCCGGATAAGGTCAACGGCGCGAGGTTGGGCACGCAGTTCAACGTGAATGACCTGCTGTGGATGGACAGCGCCACGATGATGACCGTCATCCGTGACGGCGTGGGCGCGGGCGTGCTGAAGCCGAATGAAGGCCGGGCGCGGCTGAATCTGCCACCCGTCAAGGGCGGCGACACGCCCTACTTGCAGCAGCAGAATTGGAGCCTGCAGGATTTGGATGCGCGCTCCACCAATCCGCAGTTGAGCGGCGCCGCGCCGGCTCCTGCGGTGGCGCCGGCGGCACCAGCCGACGATGCAGAGGATGAGGATATGCCACCCGAAGACGAGGCGCGTTGCATGGTGCTGGTCAGCAAAGAGGCTGGCTTGTGAGCCCGGAGCAATTCGCTCGCATCATGGGGCCGGTCGTGCGGGATCTGACAAGTAAAGCCGTGAGCGAGGCCGTGGCCCCGCTCATCGCGCGCAATCTCGCGCTCGAGGCGCGCATCCTCGAGCTGGAGACGGCGCCTGCTGTCATCGGGCCAGTGGGGCCTATAGGGGCCAAAGGTGACGTGGGCGTGGGCGTGTCCAGTCTGACGCTACGGGCTGATGGCTGGCTGCTGGCGCACATGACGGATGGCCGAAGCGTGGACGTGGGCCCGGTGCCGGTGGCGGCTGGGCGTGACGGCATCAACGGCAAGGATGGGGCACCAGGGAAAGACGGCGAGCGCGGCATGAATGGCAGCCAAGGCGACCGTGGCACCGATGGGCTCAACGGCAAGGATGGGGCGCCGGGGCCGCAAGGTGAGCGCGGGCCGGCAGGTGAGCGCGGTGAGCAGGGAGATGTTGGTTTGACTGTCGTTGGCGCGCATGGGCCCACTGGGCCGCAAGGCGAGCGCGGCGCGGACGGTAGCGCCGGCAAAGACGGCGCGCCAGGCCGTGACGGGCGTGACGGAGCACCAGGGCTACCAGGGGCTAATGGGGAGAAAGGCGCAGACGGCATCAACGGCCGTGACGGGGCCAATGGGCTCAACGGGAAAGACGGCATCGACGGGATGGGCTTCGACGATTTCGATCTGATTCTCGATGAGCAGCGCGGCTGGATCTTGCGGCTCGTCAAGGGTGAGCGCGTCAAAGAGTGGGAGCTGCCGCTGCCCTACTATCGCGGCCCGTGGGAAGCTGGCAGCAGCTACCCGAAGTCGGCCAGCGTGCGCTGGGATGGCGCGCTGTGGCTCGCGCTGAAGTCTACGGTGGAGAAGCCTGGCGAGGGCTCGCCCGACTGGCAGTTGCTCGTGAGCCGTGGCAAGCAGGGGCGCGAAGGGCCGAAGGGGCCGCGCGGCGATGACGGCAAAGACCTGACGCAGATGGATCCCAACACGGGGCGGAAGTGGTGAAGCAGCCGATCGTGTTTGCCACCGTGCCGCGGCTGCTGCCGCAAGGCGGCACCGTGCTCATCACGGGCTCAGGGCCATCGCTCAATCAGCGCGACGTGGACATCGCGCGCTCGGTTGTGGACGCGACGATCTGCGTGAATGACAGCTACAAGCTGGCGCCGGATGCGGACGTGCTGTATGCGGCAGACGCAACGTGGTGGGGCTGGCACAAGGGTTGTGTCGCGGATCACAAGGTGGGCTCCGTCAGCTACCCGGCGAGCCGCAACGCGCTGAAATACAGCCTGACGAAAACGCAGTGGTATCCGGATGTGCAGATGCTCCGGCGCGGCCCGCAGTCCGGGCTCACGCTTGATCCGACGAAGGTGGGGCTTGGCTATAACGGCGTCCATCAGAGCATCAATGTGGCCGTGCACCTCGGGGCCACGCGCATCATCCTGCTTGGCGTCGATATGCGCGGCGGGCACTTCTTCGGCCACCACCCAAACAACTCCGGGCCGCCGTTTACGATGTGCCGTGAGCGGTTCAAGGCACTGGTGGAGCCGCTGAAGACGGCAGGCGTGGAAATTGTCAACTGCACGCCTAAGACGGCGCTGGAGGCCTTCCCATGCGCGCCGCTGCTCGAGACGCTCGGCATCTATGAAGAGGCGACGGGATGATACCGCTCGCTACCAAAGCCGACGCCGCGCAAGTGGAGCGCCTGAGCGAGCTCATCGCCGGCCGCGCCTGCGTGGTCGTGGGTTCAGCCCCGCTCAAGGCTGCCGCGGCGGACGTGGCTGACCATGAGCTCGTCATCGCGGTGAATGGCGGCATCAGCAGCGTGGCGCGGGCGGTGGACGTGTGGTTTGTGGCGAGCCGGCCGCAGGATAAGCCCGGCAGCGCGCACATCAAGCCGCTGCACATGACGATGCTGAAGCAGGCCAAGCAGAAAACGGTTGGCCATGTGGTGTTGCTGCGCGGGCCGAAAGAGGCTAGCGAGGATGCGACGCTCGCCATGCTCAAGCGGCTCGAGTGCCGGCACCATGCGTGGAGCGTGCTCGACAAGCCCACGAAGCGCTGGATCGAGGGCGAGATATGCGCGCGGCGCAGCGATAAGGCGCACTGCAGCAGCGGCATCCTGGCCACGGCCGTGGCGCTCTGGTGCCGGGCGGAAAGCGTGCGGCTCGAGGGCTTCAGCTTTGTGCCTGGCTATCACTACTTGCCGCAGGAGCGCGGCGCGGCGTGGTGGCGGAATCATATCGACGCAGACCGGCGCGCACTGCGGGCGCTGCAGGAGCACTACGGCGCGCGGCTGTCTGGGGCCATTCTCGAGCGGGTGGCGGCGTGACTATTTCAGAATCTCTTGCGTGCCCGCGCGAATGGCTGCGGCTTCTGCGCGCGTCAGTGTCCGACGCGTGGCAATGGCTTCATAGAGAGGCACGCGCACGGCTGAGTGGTGGTATTCCCGCATGCGGCGCTCGTGCACGCGGCGGCCTTCCACCGTGGTCACGATCAGGTGCCCTGCCGTGTCAAAGGTATATTTGGCGACGAACATACCTACAGGCTAGCACAGGGGTGACAGCATGAAAACTGTCATCTTTTTGGGCAAGCGCAAGACGCCCGGCTCACCGAAAGCGCAGTGGCCAGGGGCGGAGCTCTGGGGCACTACGCATAGCAATCAGAAATACGCCGCGAAGCTGGGCACCGTAGACGATTGGGATTCGTGGTGGGATCTGCATCCCTTCAACCCGGTGCCTGGCTATGAGGGCATCAAGAAGAAGCGGCCCGCATCCTACCGCTGGTATCAGACGCTCCCTGGCCCTGATTCGCCCTACTACCGGCCGATGTGGCTGGCGGAGTTGGACCCGACGATTCCGGCTGGTGTGCTGTTTCCCAAGCAGCGCATCCTCGATGCCTTTGCCATCGATGGCGAGGATGGTCGCTGGTTTACCTGCCAAGTCGATCTGATGATGGCCTACGCCATCCTTGAGGGTTACGAGCACATCGTCCTGCACGGCCACGGCGTGAGCCGTGAGCTGAAGCACATGATCGATCACGTTGGGATCGTCTACTGGATCGCTGTCGCGCGCGAGCGCGGCATCAAGGTCACGGTTGTGCCGCCGTCGTGGTATCTGGCGCCCAAAAACCCTTACGGCATCTCGGCCGGCAACTGGGGGCTACGGCGGTGAGCAAGTGGTATGCCCAGAGCGGCGAAGACAAGATGCTCGTTCGCATCTTCCGGAAGATCCGCACCACGAATCGCGTGGCGGTGGAATTCGGTGCGGCGGATGGCTACCGGAAAAGCAATACGGCCTACTTCCGTGATCACGGCTGGTGCGTGCGGCAGTTTGACATTGAGCCTGCCGGGCCGCTGGTCATCGAGGCTGGCATCACGGCCGGTAACGTCAATGCGGTGTTTGCGTCGGCTGGCATTCCGCAGCACTTCGATCTGCTGTCCATTGATGTGGATGGCAATGACCTGTGGATCTGGCAGGCGCTCCGCTACCAGCCGCGTGTGGTGGTGATTGAATACAACCCGCGCTGGGGCCCGCGCAGCTCGCGCACGGTGCCCTATGACCCGGCGCGCCGTTGGGACGGCACCAACTTCTATGGGGCCAGCGCGTTGGCGCTGACGCGGCTGGGCGTGGCGAAGGGCTATGACCTGGTGGCGTCCACGCGCAGCAATCTGATCTTTGTGCTGGCGGGCTGGTATACCGCGCTGAAGCCGTCACAGATACCGCGCGCCAGCAAGACGAAGCGGCCGGATCCGCTGCACCGCAAGTGGGAGCTCTACGTATGAGCCGCATGGCGGATGCGTCAGTTGTGCCGCACGTCAAGGAGACGCTGCTTGAGCTGGGCAAGAAGCGCGGGCCCATTCTCGTTGGGCCGTGGCTGTCAGAGATTGGCTTCGAGGTGCTCTACTGGATCCCGTTTCTGCGCTGGGCGCTCAAGTATGGCGGTATCCCTGCGGAGGACGTGTATATCGTTTCGCGTGGCGGGCCGCGCTCCTGGTATGCGGACCTGAGCCCCAACTATCTGGAGATACTCGAGCACTACACGCCGCATGAATTCCGCGCTGGCAATGCGCGGCGCGTGGAGGAGCAGGAGAGTCACTCGGTGTCTATTGGGCTCCGGCACAAGCGCAAGTCATCGAAGCAGCACATGATCACCGGCTTTGACAAGGACATCATCGCCAAGGTGAGCAAGGTGGCCGGGCTCGAGAAGCCGCGTGTGCTCCACCCATCGCTGATGTATGGGCTGTTTAGGCTCTTCTGGCGTCGGCAGATGCCGAAGCTGTATGACGAGATGACGCAGCCGAAGCACATCGCCATGCAGTCAACCGCGGTAGGGCTGCCGGCCAGTTACGTGGCCGTGAAGCTCTACGCCTCGCCGGCCTGCACGTCTGCGGCACCGCTCAATCGCCGGCTTGTGCGGGAGATGGTGCACGGCATCGTCCAGCATTCGGATGTGGTGCTCCTGCACAGCGGCACCAAATACGATGATCACGGCGAATTCCCGATCGACCCGCATCCGCGCGTGCGGACGGTTCCGCTCGAGCCGGCCACGAATCTGGAGACGCAGAGCGCGGTGATCGCTGGCGCCAATGCCTTTGTGTGCACGTATGGCGGCTTCGCCTATCTGGGGCCGTTTCTGGGCACCACGACGCGCACCATCTACGCCACGCCCAACTTCCGCCGCGACCATCGGGATCTGATGGGCTCAGTGGCGGCCAGCATTCTCCGCACGCCGCTGACGGTGGAAGCCATCGGGGGCGGGATTGCGGCCAAGGTGGCGCCGCGCAAGAGGCAACATGCGGCCTGACCTCTACACGCCCGGCTCGGACTATCACCGGAAGCGCCGGTGGACGCACGAGCACTCGCTGCGCTGCTTCCATGCCGCGCTGGATGTGATTGGCTGGCCTGCCAGCGTGCTCGATGTAGGCTGCGCGGAAGGCGTGCACGTCTTGCGGGCGCTGGAGTTTGGCATCGAGGCGCAGGGCATTGACTTGGCGGCGCCTGAGCATGCGGCGCTCACCCGGGCTGACTTGCGCGAGCCGCTCGATCTCGGCCGGCGCTTTGATTGGGTGCTGTGCTGGGAAGTGGCGGAGCATCTACCGCAAGCGGCAGCTGGCACGCTGTGCGACACGATCGCGCGGCATGTGGAGCCAGGCGGGCGCGTGCTGTTCACCGCAGCACGGCCAGGGCAAAAGGGGCCGGGGCACATCAACTGCCAGCCGGCTGTCTATTGGGATCTGCAGTTTATGGCGCTGGGGCTCACCTACGCGGAGAAGGAAACGGATGCGCTCCGGGTCGCTTGGCTCGAGTGCTCGCCCAAGACGCCGTGGTATGGCCGGAACGTCAGCGTCTACTGGAGGAGCGCATGAGCCTGCTGCTCACGCTCCGCACGGCGAACCGCTACCCCAAGGAGAACTATCTCTGGCAGACGATTGAGAGTCTGCGGCGTCAAGGCGTGGCGGGCTCCGATATCCATGTGTTCCCAACGGATCCGGATGTGCGCTGGCTCGAGCATCGCATCCCGTTTCAGGCGATGACGGTGCACGCGCCAACGGAGCGGCGCCGCGCCAACGCCAACGGGCTGGCGCCGATTGCGCTGCTCGACACGCATCCTGCTGACTGGATCATCCTCAGCGAAGATGACCTGCAGTGGTGCGCGGATCCGCTAGGCAGCATGTCGCGCTGGCTCGATGTGCACGCGCGGCCCGATGTGCTGGTGTATCGGTTTTTCGCCTTCGATCACCTGACACGCGCCAGCCGGTATGCAGCTGAGGCACCGCTCAGGGAGATGCGCGGCTCGCAAGCCGTGGCGCTGAGGGCTGAAGACGCGAAGCGGTTTGCGGCATGGGCCCTGGCGCATCCGCTCACCTGGCGGCCCAAGGGCGCACCGTTTCAGGACCGGCCGCACGATGGCTTTGACAAGCTGATTGGGTATTGGGCGCTAGCAGAGCGGCCCGATGTGACGCACGGGCTCGTGAGTCGGCCATTCTTTGTGAAGCACATCGGCGTGCAGAGCAGCTTGCACGGCATGGGGCGGCGCATGGATCAGCACTTCATCGGGGCGGATCGCGCCTATCAGGAGACGGTATGGCCGTAATCAGTTACGACGTGGCCATCCGGCATTTGCGGCAGATTGGCGTGCTCGACGGCTCCCCGTCTGACGATGACGTGAGCATGAAGATCGAGCAGGCATCGGCCATTGTGGTGCTGTATCTGAAGCGGCCAGCGGAGTGGGACATTGACTCGCTGGCAACCGATGACCCGGAGTTTGCGATCGTGCAGGCGGCCGTGCTGAAGGTGCTGGGGAATCTGTATCGTTTCCGGGGGGATGACGATGTCGCCCCAGCGCCGATTTCACCTGACGTGGCGCTGATGCTCAACATGCTGCGGGATCCGGAATTCTCTGGGCCATGACGAGCATGGCAGCTAGCGGCCTACGCGATCGGATCGTGACCGTGCAATACCTGACGGAATCACGCGGCGGCAGCGGTGCGCCCATCGAGGACTGGTCAATGCTGACAACTGTCTACGCGCAAAAGCTCGACCTGAGCCAGCGTGAACGATTCGTGGCGCAGCAGAATTCTGCGCCGGCCGACACGCGGTGGAGCCTGCCGTATAGCGCGGACTATGACCCGGAGCTCGTGGACGTGGCCAAGACGCGGCGGCTCTCCTACCGCGGGCGCGCGTATGACATCGTGTCGGCGCTGATGATTGGGCGGCGGGAAGGCGTAGAGCTCGTGACGTTGTCAGGGGGGCTGCTGGTATGAAAGCCGGCCTGACGCTCAGCGGTGACCTCATGGCCAACTTGGCGAAGCTGCCCAATTCCGTGAACCGGACGGTGCAGGTGGCGGCGCTCAAGGCTGGCGCTGAACCGATTCGTGAGGAGATGAGCATCCTGGCGCCGCGGGATGAGGATGCCAGCGCGCCGCACCTCGAGGATCTGATCGTGGTGGAAGTCATCACGGAGGAGCGGCTCATCACGCAGTTTGGGCATGAGACGCCCACTGTGGCGATCGGCCCCAGCCGCAAAGCCTTCTATGGCTTCTTTCAGGAATTCGGCTATGGGCCAGGCCCGGCGCAGCCGTTTGCGAGGCCCGCGTTTGATCAGCATCACCAGGAGAGTTTGCGGATTATCTCGGCGCAACTCTGGGCCGCGCTGGAGTCTGCCGAATGAGCCCGGCTGAGGCAGTAGTGGCACGGCTGGAGCAGGTGA
>Ga0137457_1000273_pt1 | contig 13540 bp, 8 predicted proteins | sample EasRivERMGT630_2_FD_102321 | JGI IMG/M metagenome (GOLD analysis project Ga0137457, IMG submission 102321) | Soil microbial communities from meander-bound floodplain in the East River, Colorado, USA - East River MetaG ERMGT630_2 | ecosystem: Environmental > Terrestrial > Soil > Floodplain ...
GCGCTCTTCGTGCTCGTGCTCGCGTTCCTCGGCGGAGATCTCGGCGTCTACCTGCGCTACTGGTCCGGCTTCGTGCCGGATTATCGCGTCGGGATCGGGAGCGAGCTCGCGGGGCACCTGGAGCGCGGCGGCCGGCTCTTCCTCGAGGGCGGGCCGGTCCTGCTCGCCTTGAGCGCCGTGGCCGTGTTCGCGCTGCTGCGCGCGGGCGCGCGCGGAGCGGATGAGGGGGCCTGGCTGGCCGCGCCCTATCTGGTCGCGTACCTCGTCCTGGGCAAGCCGCTGGTGGGCCTGCTCATGCCGGTGTTCCTGGCCGGGGCCCTGGTGATCGGGAGAGCGGCGGCCCTCGAAGGCGTGCCGAGTCCGGACGGAAGGCGCGCGCCCCGCGGCGCCATCCCGTTCGTGCTGGCGCTCTCGGCGGCCCTGCAGTTCGGGCTGAGCCTGCCGCAGGCGCTCGCGTGGCGGCGCGAGCCCGACGGCAATCGAATGCGCGCCGACCATCTGGCCCGCCACGTCCCGGCGGGCGCGCGGCTCTTCGCCGGACCGCTCTCGAACCACCTGCGCTACTACTGGCCCGACCTGGACGTCCTCTCCTTGCCCGAGCTGTGGCACAGCGCCCATGCGCGCGACCGCTCGGCGGACCCGATCGACGTGGTGCGCGAGGCCGTGCGATCCGCGGGCAAGCCGTGCCTGCTCTCCACCGACGGTGCCGGGTTCCTCCAGAGCGGCCTCGCGGTGGACCTCACGCGCCTCGGGTTGACGCTGGAGAGCGCGCTCCGGATCCCGGAGGACCCCAGGTTGGCCCTGTTCCCCCTGCCCGAGTGAGCGTGCTCTCGATGTGCCGGCCGCTCGTGCGTGTCCCAGCGGAGGACGCCGGGTAGTCTCTTGCACGCTGGCCCGGTAGGGCTGGCCGGCAGACGGCGGTACAGAGGCAGAAGGATCCCATGGCAAGCGCGTGGATGGCCGGCATCGCACTCTGGCTGCTGGCCCAGCCGGTCGCGTTCCAGGACAGCGACGACGATGCCGCGGGAGAGCGCGGGCGCAGCGAGCTGGCCGCGGCCGTCAAGCACGCCTTCGAGGTCCAGAAGCAGCCCAAGAAGACGAGCATCCGCGACAAGGAGCGCGTCTTCGGCCTGGAGCTCGGCGTGGTCGAGGCGGCCGGCCTGCGCGTGCTCGCCTCGGGCGGCGACGAAGAGGCAGAGCGCGTCGCGACCGCGATCGGCGCGGCCCGCAGCCTGTTCGAGGCGGTCACCGGGACGGCGGGGCTCTATCCGTCCGGGCTCACGGCCTACCTGCTCGGCTCGGCCGAGGCCAAGAGCGCGTTCCTCGAGAAGCACCCCGCGGTCACGCCCGAGATCCGCCCTCGGCTCGCCAAGCTCGAGGGCGCGGGCGTCCCCGGCACGGCCGACTGGGCCTGGTGGGAAGGCGACGCCGAGAAGCGCCTCGACGCCATGGTGCGTCTCTCCTTCGACTGGCTCTGCCGCGCCCAGGGGGTCACGACCGAGCACCACGCGTGGCTCCACGAGGGCCTGGGCTTCCATCTCACCCACGCCCTGGTCGGCACGCGCCTCTCCTGGTTCGTCCGGCCGCGCACGGGCGCGGCCAAGAACGACGCCGACAACGTGGCGCTGAGGAGCCAGATGGAGGACCTGGGCGCCGACTGGATGGCGCTCGCGCGCGGGCAATTCGCGCCGCAGAAGAAGTACGACCTGGAGGAGCTCCTGCACCTCGAGGTCGACGAGCTCGACGCGGCCGACTACCTGCGCGCCCACGCGCTGGCGGCCTACCTGGTCGAGGTGCACCGCGAGGAGCTCGGCAAGGTGCTCACGCGCGTCGGCGCGGGCGACGATCCGCGCGCCGTGCTGGAGGAGGCCGTCGGTCTCCCGCTCCCCGAGCTGTCAACGCGCCTCGACGGCTGGCTCGAGCGGCGCGATGCGCTGGTCGCGCGGGCCGAGGGCCGGCGCACCCAGGCCGAGCTGGAGGAGGCCTGGCGAGCGCTGAGCGTGGTGCAGCGCGGCGTCGCGGTGGCCGCCTTCGAGCGCGGCCTCCCGGAGCTCGACACGCAGCAGATGCGCTGGCTGCGCGCGGTCCTGGCCGGGGCGCCCGCCGAGATCCAGAAGGCCGGGGAGCTGCCGTTCTACGACCCGAAGGTGCACGCTCCGGCCCAACCCATCGCGCGCAAGCGCTTGACCGCGAGCGACGGGCGCGTGAAGCGCCTCCTGAAGGAGTTCCGCACGGAGCCCGACCCGCGCTCGCCCGCGCTCGCCTACGACTACGACTGGTTCGACGCGCGCGTGGTCAAGACCGGCAAGGCCGACGATCCCGAGCTCGTCTTCCAGAACGCGCTGCGCGGCGTGCCACCGCGCGCGGACCTGGCGCGTGCGCTCGTGCTCGGCGCGCTCGACCATCCCGCCGAGCGCAAGCATCAGGCGGCCTTCGCGCACGCCTACACCGATCGCGAGGGCAACGTGTATCCCGTGACGCTCTACGAGATGCTGAGCACGGGGATCGAGATCGAGCGGCCGGACGTGGACGCGCTCGGCATCGTGCACGACGTGCTCAACGAGTGGAGCCGCTGGGTCGCGCCCGTGCCCGGCTCGCAGCACGACCCGCTCTACAAGCTGATCAACGAGCTCTACACGACCGCCAAGCAGTCGCACGAGCTGCGAGCGGTCCTGGCCGACCTCTTCGTGGTCCCGGCCGGGCCGCCCCGGGTCGGGTACGAGAAGCTGGTCCTGAACCTACAGGCGCTGTGGGCTTCGGCCGATTCCGATCCGGCCAAGCTCGCGCCGCTCTTGCCCGACGGCAAGCAGTGGGCGAGCTACCTGGCCGAGCTCACCTCGCGCTGCCAGAAGGACTTCAAGTTCTTCGGCCAGGGCCGGCGCCGCGCCGCGCAGCTGCGCCTCGACGCGGAGGCCCTGCGCAAGGCGCTGGGCGCAGCGCTGGACGAGGGCGCGCGCTTCGTGCCGAGCGAAGCGCCGGCCGGCGGCCGTTGAGGCGCGCGACACTCCTCATCCCAGGCACTTGCCCCTGCCGGAGCTAGCGTCGCAGCTCGAGGCGCGTCTCGGCGTGGGCCTGGACCTCGACGAAATGCGTGATCGGCGTCGCACCGCCGTCGAAGGCCAGGACCCGATAGTTCCCCGGGAACATCTGGAACAGCAGCTCGCCCTCGAGCGGCCCGTGGGCCACGCGCTGGACGAAGCCCCAATCCATCGCGACCGAGTAGATCGAGTAGTCCCGGCTGGTCGTGCTGCCCTTCAGGGAAGTGGCGTCCAGGCGCAGTGTTCCGAGGGGCGGGCTGATGACCGTGCCCAGGTCCCGGCCCTCGCCCTTCCTCACGGCGAAGCGCGACAGGCGCGCGACCGTGCGGTCGAGCTCGAGCACCAGGCGATAGTGGCCCGGAACGAGGCGGAGCTCGAAGTTCCCCTGCTCGTCGCGGGGCACCGGGGTGGCCTGGGTCGTGTCGACCGATTGCAGGATGAGCTGGCCGCGCAGGTCCGGCTGCCCGAGATCGTCCAGGAGGCGGCCGCTCAGTGTGCTCGTGATGCGCGTCTCGACCTGGATGAGCACTTCCTCCGGGCTCGGCCGCAGGCGGCGCCAGGCGTAGGAGGCTCCGATGTCCGTGGGCGAATACACGTCCACGAAGACCTCGACCTCCGGGCAGTCGGGCACGAACAGACGGCCCTCGGCATCGGTCGCGCGCCTGCGTAGCCACCACAGGCTCTGCTGCGGTCGGCGCAGGCTGACGAACCAGCCCGGAAGCGCTTGCCCCCGCTCGTCCACGAGCCGGAGGCGGAAGCCCGTATGCTCGGCAAGCTCCGCATCCCACTGCTCTTCGCGCTCGTTCTCCAGCGTCAGTGAGGTCGAGGCCACCAGGCCCGTGCGCTCGTCGCGCGCCCACAGCAGGCGCCCACGCCCGGCCTTGACTCCTTCCAGCAGGAACCGACCCTCGGCGTCGGTCCTCGTCGCCTCGCCGAAGCCGCGCCACTGGACGTCGTAGCTCGGCAGGCCGGTGACCCATTCGGCGGCCTTGAAGCGCGGCTCGCAGAAGACGCTCACGCCCGCTGCGGGGCGGTCGTCCGGCCAGCGCACGGTTCCCCTCACGCGTGCGCCGCGTTCGAGCACGAGGTCGGCAGGGGCCTGAGATAGATCGTCCAGCTCCACGGAGACGTAGGCGAAGCCCTTGGCGAAGCAGCCGAGCGTGCCGCGGCCGTTCGGGAGGTTGGCGAGCACGAAGCGGCCCTCGGAGTCGCTCGTGGCGGACAGGTAGGACGGACTGGAGAAGTCGCCTTCCATCAGGCCATCCATGCGCTTGTCGGGGTCGAACCAGGCCACGGTGGCGCCGGGGATGGCTTGTCCCCGGCGATCGACGACGCGCCCCACGAGGCGCACGTCGGGCCCGCCGACGACGAGCCGGACCTCGTGCGCCGGGGAGAATGGCGGCGCGACGTGGACCAGGGGGGAGGCCTCGCGTCCCTCGGCCAGCGCGCGCACACCGATCCGGCCGCGCGTCGCCGGTAGACCGAGCGAGCCCGGGTCCTGCGGGCGGACCGCGAGCCATGCGCGACCCTCTGCGTCGCTCACCGCGCGCTCCTCGAAGCCTTGCGTGCCAGCGACCAGCACGCGGGCGCCGGGCACGGGCGCCGCGCTCTCGTCGACGACGAGGATCCGCAGGCCATTCGCTTCGGAGTCCGCGCTCGCGCCCAGTCCAGGTCCCGAGGGAAGCGCTGAGCGCTCGACGCGCGCGTTCTCGCTCGTCGGCACCCACTCGGCGTCCCCGACGACGGGCGCTGCCCCCATGTCCGCGCGCACGACGTGCTCGCGCGGCTCGCGCTCCGGATCGCGCACGAGGAACACCGCACCGAGCAATCCGGCCCCCGCCAGCGCGATCCAGCTCGCCGGGCCGGGCAGGCCGAGGGCCGGTGCGGGCCCGATCGAGGCCGGCGCCTCGCTCGGGGCGTCGTCGTCGCTCGCCTCGATTCCGCCCGGCGCGAAGGCGAGCAGCGCCGAGACCCAGCGCGAGCGGTCGCCGTTCGCACGCCGGTCGAGCCCGGCGCGGAGCTGGTCCAGACCGACCTTGAGCCGCCAGCGCACGGTGCCCGCGGGGATGCCGAGCCGGCGCGCGATCTCGACCGAGGACTGGCCGTCGTAGTAGCGCTGCAGGACGGCCGAGCGGTAGGGCTCGGCGAGCTCCAGGAGCTGCTCGCTCAGCAGCTTGCGGATCTCGGCGCGCGAGAGGACCTCGAGCGCGTCCGGCACGTCGCCCTCGAGCCTCGGGAAGGCGCGCTCGTGGCGCTCGCGCGTCCGGCCACGCCGGTGGCGCTCGCGCGCCAGGTTGAGGATCACCTTGCGGATCCAGGCGCGCGCGCCGCGCTCGCTATCGGGCGGTCGGCGCAGCGCGGCCATCCAGGTGCGTTGCACCAGGTCCTCGGCCTCGCCCTCCTCGTGCACCAGCCGGCGGGCCAGGCGCAGGGCCCAGTCCTGGTGCGTGAGCAGGCTCTCGACGCTGACGGGTTCGTAGGTCATGACCGGAGCGGTGCGGCTCTGAGTGCCCGCGCCAGGGGACGTCCCGTCGCGCGGTCTCCTTGAGATGCACGCCCGGCCAGAAACGTTGGGTCCGGGAGGGATGCCCGCAGCCATTGTAGGCGTGCGGATGCTGGCCGGGGCGGTCCTGGGTGGGTCCGAGCCGGCGAATCGGGGCGCGCATCCACCCTGGCGGGGGAAGGCCGTCGCCCCACGCGCGGTGCAGGCTTGAGTTCGGCACGGAGCGGAGTCGATGCCCAGTCGCTTGCCCCCTTCCTCAGAGCGCGCCGTCTCCACCCCCCGGCACATGCAGCAGCTCGACGGCCTGCGCGCCGTCGCGGTGCTGCTCGTCTGCTGGCACCACTGGATGCCGCGGCGCTACCACCTCGGCATCAACTGGGGCTCGACCGGCGTCGACCTCTTCTTCGTCCTCTCGGGCTTCCTGATCACGGGCATCTTGCTTGCGTGCCGGCGCTCGCTCGAGCAGGGCAGGCAAAGCGTCGCCTTCACTGCGCGCCGCTTCTACGCGCGGCGCTTCCTGCGCATCTTCCCGCTGTACTACGCCGTGCTGGCGGTCGCGAGCGTGGGGCTCACGCTCGAGCCAGGGATCCTGGTGTCGCTCTGGACCTACACCTTCAACCTGGTCGGCGCGTGGAAGGGCGCGCTCTCCGGCCGGCTGATCTCGCACTTCTGGTCGCTGGCGGTGGAGGAGCAGTTCTACCTCGTCTGGCCGTGGGTGATCCTGCTTGCGGCGCGGCGCTGGCTCGTGCCGATCGTCGCGGCGACGCTCGTCCTCGGGCCGCTCTCGCGCTGGATCCTGTTCACGGGGGGGGCGCCCTTCGACGCCATGCGCATGGTCACGACCTCGTGCCTGGACCTGCTCGGGGCCGGGGCGCTCTTCGCGATCCTGGTGGAGCGAGCGGGGCTCGCGGAAGTCCTGCGCGGCCGACTCACGCGCGCCACGGGCCTCGCCGGCGCGGCGCTCTTCCTGTGGGGCGCGGTGATCCAGGCGCGTGGAGGCGGGTCGAACGGGGCCACGGCGCTCGAGGTTTTCGTGGTCTACACGCGCTGGCCGTTCTTCGCCTGGCTCGTGCTGGCCGCGGCCAACGGCTTCCGCGGTCTCCTCGGGCGCTTCCTCACGGCGCGGCCGATGCTCTACGTGGGCAAGGTCAGCTACGGCGTGTACGTGTTCCACGCCTTCGCCCTGGCGCTCGATCGCGTCGGGCTCGCGAGCTTCCACCCGCTCGTGCGCTGTGCGGTCTACCTCGCCTTCACGCTGGTCGTGTCGGGTCTCTCCTGGACGATCTTCGAGTCGCGCATCAACGCGCTGAAGGAGCGCTTCCCCTACGATGCGACCGCGCCGGCCGCGGCGGCGACGCAGCACAGGGCTGCGTAGCTCATTTCGCGCGCTTGAAGCAGTACAGCGCTTCCTTGCCGCGCACGTAGACCGCGTCTCCCGCCAGCGCCGGGGTCGCCCAGACTTCCTCGTCATCGAGCGCGTGGGTCGAGATCTGTTGCCACTCGGGTGTGGCCTTCACGACCGTGAGGACACCTGACTGGCTGGCGAGGTAGAGCTTGCCGTCGGCCGCGACGGGGGAAGCGTAGTACGGGTCGGGCTGGCCCACCCGTTCCTGCTTGATCACCTTGCCGGTCTCGAGGTCGAGCGAGGTCAAGATGCCGCCCTCCTGGATGATGAAGAGCGCGTCGCCCACCACCACGGGCGTGGTCACGTCGGACAGCGTGCGCCGATCGTCCGTCTTCCACTTGACGTGGGTCTTCGTGAAGTCGCCCTTCCCGCCCAGGTCGATCGCGAACAGTCCGCCGGTGGCATCGTTGCTCTTGAGCGCGAAGTTCCACTCGGGCTCGGTCATGAACCCGTCGCGATCATGGTCGAACAGGAACCAGATCTCGTGCAGCTTGGCGTCGCCGTACTCGGACTTGGCGATCTTCTCGTCGCCGTCCAGGTCGTATGCGACCAGCGTGTCTTCGAAGCTCCCGTTGAAGGTCGGGTACTGCATCTCCGACACGGAGGGCGTGAAGGCGTTCATGTAACAGCGTCCGCGCGCGAAGACGGGCACGCTCTTCGTCATGAAGGCCGCGCCGTCCAGCCACCACACCTTCGCGCCGTCTGCCAGCGAGTAGGCAACCACCTGGAACGAGCCGGAGACGACCACCTGTGCGGGGCCACCGTCGACCTCGAGGATCGCGGGTGTGGCGTAGCTGTGCGTCACGCCCGGGCGCTCGATGCGCCAGCGCTGGGCGCCACTCTTCCTGTCGAAGGCCGCGAGATAAGCGCCGTTGTCCTGGTCGACCTGCAGCACGACGAGATCGCCGTGGATGAGCGGCGAGGTCGACATGCCGTGCGGGATGTTGAAGGGCGCGAGCGGCTGCTTCCAGAGCTCCTTGCCGCTGGCGTCGTAGGCGATCAGGCCGAAGTGGTGGAAGAGCGCGACGACAACCTCGCCGTCGGTCGCGGGCGTGGGCGCGGCGGGCGAGTTCTGACCTGGGCGCGGGCCGCTGAAGTCGAGCTCCTTCGTCCAGCGCGTCTCGCCCGTCAATGCGTCCAGGCACAGCGTGGCGAGCTTGCCGGTCATCTTTCCCTGCGCCATCGTGTACTTGGCGCCCGTGAGGTACAGGTTCTTGCCTGCCAGGACCGGCGACGAGTATCCCGCCGGGACCTCGACGCGCCACGCCAGATTGCCCTTGGGATCGAGCGCGTCGGGCAAGCTCCCCGTCCCGATGCCGGCGCCGTTGTTGCCGCGGAAGGCGCCCCATTGGGGACCTTCTCCGCCGGAGGAGAGGAACAGGAGCAAGGACACGGAGAGTAGGTTCGGCACGCGTGGGACCTGGCGAGATGAAGTGGCGGTCGTGGCGAGATGCAGAGGGACCGGTGCGCGATGAAGCGCGGCGGTCGAGCGATCGAAGATATCCTCCGCTTGCTCCCGCTCGGTGTTCGGATCCTGTAGAGCTGGCCCTCGGACGATCCCGGAACAACTTCGAGCGGGGAAGAGATCGCTCGCGTCGACGCCGCTCGCGGGTTCGCTGGAAGACGCAGCGAGACGTGCGGCGAGACCGCAGCTCGATGTGCGTCGACCTGGGCGTCGAGCGCGACTGAAAAGAAGCGGAGGAGGCTCCCCTACTAGAGGAGCCTCCTCCGTGAGTACGCCTGGCGCTCGGCCTGGACCGGGCCGAGTGTTCGGCGCCGCGGATCAGACCATCTTCTTCAGGCCGCGCATCGGGCGCACCTTGACGACGTTGCGCGCGGGCTTGGCCTTGAAGATCGTCTTCTCCTTGGTGAACGGGTTGATGCCCTCGCGCGCCTTGGTGGCGGGCAGGCGCTTGACCATGACCTTCATCAATCCGGGGACCTGGACGACGCCGGGGCCCTTCTTGGAGAGGTCGGCCTCGAGCAGGGCCTCGAGACCCTGGAACACGGACACGACGTGCTTTCGGTGCAGGCCCGTGTGGCCGGCGATCGCGTGATAGATCTCGCTCTTCGTGCGGACCTTGTTGGCTGAGGTGATCTTGACCGTCTTGACGGGAGCGGGCTTGGCAGCAGCCTTGGCTTTCTTGGCCATGGTGATTTCGCTTTGTTTTGTAGGGTTTTTGGAGGGACGAGAGTCCGACCGCTCGCAGTCCACGGGTTCGTTCCCCGGGAGTCAAGCGAGAAACCCGCTGGATTCCGGGCTTTTTTCGGGGAGGCGTCGTGCGTACGAGCGCACGGCCCCTCGCTGCACGCCCTGAAATCGCCGGGGAAACGGGGCTCTCGGGGGGCGGCCGGGGCAGGCCGGCGATCCCGAGGTAGGTGGCGGGACTCCGGTCGTTCACCTCCGCGGTGGTCGTGAGGACCACGAATCCGGCCGCGAACGCGTCCAGCAGACACCTCGCGGGAAGTGCCTGGGCAGCGCCCACCGGTCGCTCCCATGACATGCGGATCGCGGCGAGCGGCAGCTTTCCGGCGGACACGCGAATCGAGTGCCAGACTCGACCCCCGGGTGCGGATGCGGCCGTATGCTGGTCGGCTGCGAGAAACATCCATGCTCTTGATCGCCACGCTCTGCCTCGTTCGATTCGTTCCGGCGCACCCGACGGGGGAAGAGCAGACGCGCTTCTCGCCCGAATTCGCCCTCGCCTTGCGCTCGGTCGCTTCGGCCGTGCTCGCGCCCGACGGCACGCGCGCGGCCTACACGCTGTCGGTGCCTCGCAAGCCCGGCGTCGACGAGGACGGCGCGGCCTGGAGCGAGCTCTGGGTCGTCGACGTCGAGGGCGGGCGGGCGCGCGGGTTCGTCACCGGCGAGGTGAACGTCTCCGCGCTCGCCTGGACGCAGGATGGCCGCGAGATCGCGTTCCTGGCGAAGCGCGAAGGGGACAAGGAGACCGCGCTCTATTTGATTCCTGTCGACGGTGGCGAAGCGCGGCGCGCGCTGGCGCTCGAGGGAGCGATCGAGTCCTACGATCTGGCGCCGGACGGGAAGCGCGTCGTGTGCATCGCCGCGGCGGCCAAGGAAGCGGCGCGCGAGAAGCTGCGCGACAAGGGCTTCAAGCAGGAGGTCTACGAGGAGGACGCTCGCCGGAGCGAGCTCTGGGTCGGCGCGCTCGACGGCAGCACGCCGGCGCGCAAGCTCGCCTTCGAGGGGCATCCGCGCGAGGTCCACTGGTCGCCGGTGGACGAGCGCCTGCTCGTGGCCTGGACGCCCACGCCGCTGATCGACGACGACTACGTGCAGAAGCGCGTGGCCGTGCTCGACGGGAACGGCGCCGTGCTGGCGCGCATCGAGAACCCCGGCAAGCTGGGCGAGATCGGCTGGAGCCCGGACGGCGCGGGCGTCGCGCTGATCGCGGCCGCGGACCAGAACGATCCGAACGCCGGGCGTCTGTGCCTCGCGCCCGCCAAGGGCGGAACGCCGGTCGACCTCGTGCCGGGCTTCGAGGGCGATGCGCTCGACTTCGCATGGCAGAGCCCGAACTCGGTCCTGTTCGTGTCGCACGTCGGCCTCGAGAGCCGGCTGGAGAAGCTCGAGCTCGAGGGCGGCCGCGCGCGTTCGGCGCGCATCCTGGCGGATGTCGGTGGGCCGATCCTCACCAGCCTCAGCCTGGCGCACGACGGGCAATCGGCGGTGTTCGTCGCGAGCACGCCCCACCATCCGAGCGAGGTCTTCCACATGCGCCACGGCGAGAGCGGAGCGCGGCGCTCGACGATCTCGAACCCGGAGCTCGCCGGGATGCGCTTCGCGCGCCAGGAAGCGATCCGCCACCCCGCCCGCGACGGGCTCGGGCTCGAGGGCGTGCTGATCTACCCGCTGGAGCGCGGCGACGGCGAGCGCGTGCCCCTGATCCTCAACGTCCACGGCGGCCCCGAGGCGCACGTCTCGAACGGCTGGTTGACGGGCTACAACAACCCGGGCCAGGTCGCCGCCGCGCGCGGCTTCGCGGTCTTCCAGCCCAACTACCGCGGCTCGACCGGGCGCGGTGTCGCCTTCAGCAAGCTCGGTCAGGGCGACGCGGCCGGCAAGGAGTTCGACGACCTCGTGGACGCGGTCGATCACCTGATCGGGCTCGGCCTGGTCGACCGGGATCGAGTCGGCGTCACAGGCGGTTCGTACGGCGGCTACGCGACCGCCTGGTGCTCCACGCGCTTCAGCGCGCGCTTCGCGGCCGGCGTGATGATGGTCGGCATCTCCGACACCATCTCGAAGATGGGCACGACCGACATCCCCGAGGAGGAGTTCCTCGTGCACGCGCGTCGCCGTCCCTGGGAGGACTGGCAAGGGCAGCTCGAGCGCAGCCCGATCTACCACGCGGACGAGAGCACGACGCCACTCCTCATCCTGCACGGCAAGGACGACCCGCGCGTCAACCCCGGGCAATCGCGCGAGCTCTACCGGCACCTGAAGCTGCGCGGCGGCGCGCCCGTGCGCCTCGTGCTCTATCCCGGCGAGGGACACGGCAACCGCAAGGCGGCGGCGCGCCTCGACTACGCCGTGCGCTCGCTGCAGTGGTTCGAGCATTACCTGAAGAGCCCGGAACCCGGCGCGCGGACGAGGGCCATGCCCGCCTTCGAGATCGATTACGACTCCGCGCCGGAAGCCGGCGCGATCGCCCGTGCAAAGGAGAGCGGATCATGAAGAACCAAGAGCTGTTCCTGGCCAGTGGAGTCATCGCCCTCGTGGCCGGAACCGGCGCGGCCCTGGCCACGCGCGCCTTCGACGGGGCAACGGGGCGAGAAGCCGGTCCGCGCACCGAAGCGCGCGAGACCGCGGCGGAGTCTCCGGGGCTCGGCTCGTCCGTGCTCTCCCGCGCGCTCGACGACCTGCGCATGGAGAACGCGGCCCTGACCCAGCGCCTGGCGATGCTCGAGGCGCGCCTGGCCGAGCTGCAGAGCACGCGCACGCCGGTCGCGACGGCAGGGGAGGAGCGTCGCGCGGAGCGGCCGGCGGACGACGCTCCCGACGCCGCTCTCCATTCCGGTGCAACGCTCGATGTGACCCCGGCCTTCGTGGCCTCGGTCGGCAAGGCGCTGGACGCGATCAAGGCCAAGGAAGAAGCCGAGCGCGAGGTCAAGCGCAAGGAGCTCCAGGCTCAGCGCATCGAGGAACGCGTGGCGCGGCTCCAGCAGGAGCTCGGCCTGACGAACCGCCAGTCGAGCGACCTGCGCACGGCACTGATCGCCCAGGACGACAAGCGCGAGGCCCTCTTCACCAGCATGCGCGACGGCGTCGGTGATCCCCGCGATCTGCGCGAGAGCTTCCGCGTCATCCGCGACGAGACCAACGCGACGCTCCAGGCCGTCCTCACCCCCGAGCAATTCAACGACTACGTCCAGCGCGACGACTCCGATTTCGGCCGCCGCGGCCCGCCCGACTTCGCCGGCCGCCCCGTCGGCCGCGACCCGACCCGCGACGGAGGCCGGCCGCCGCGCTGAGCCTGAGCGCCCTCAGATTCGTGCGCTCTCGGTTTCCAGCAGGGCCTCACCGGCTTCCAGCTCTCGCCGTTTCGCGCTATGCTTCGCCTCCACCTGCGGGCGTAACTCAGCTGGTAGAGTGGCAGCTTCCCAAGCTGAATCTCATGGGGCCTATGTCCACCAGGCGCGGCGCCCCAAGCGTTTGAAAACACGACAGATACGGCGGCTGTAGGTGATGCGGCCTCCTACTCGGCCACTGCATGTGGCTGTTTAGTGGCTGTTGATCGCGGCCGCCGGTGCGGGCGTAACTCAGCTGGTAGAGTGGCAGCTTCCCAAGCTGCATGTCGAGGGTTCGAGTCCCTTCGCCCGCTCCATCTGTCGTGTGGGGCGCGAGTTAGGGCGGCGGCAGTGGATGCAGCGTCGTAGGAGAGGAAGATGCAGCGGCCGTGCCGGCGCGAGGGTGCCAGGGTGGCGGTGGCTGGATCGCGGCGCGTAGTCGCGGGCGCGGAATTCGGCGGCAGTTGGCCGAGGTGGACCACGAGTTGAGGGTGGCGCGCGGCGCGCGTACAGTCCCGTCCCAAGGAGGGCAAGGAGGCAGAGAACACGGGACGCATCGAGCGAGACAAAGACGGAAACCTTGCCGTGGACCCACCAACAGTGACGAAGACTCCGCAAGAGGCCCGGACGGAAGAGACGGACTTCCACGAGAGCTACACCGAATACGCCAAGACGCTCCGGGCTTGGCTGGTGGCCTACGGTGTTGGGGGTCCGGTTCTCTTCCTCACTCAGCCCGGGATCGCAGATCGGATCAAGGACTCCTCTCAAGGCGCCCTCATCGTCTATCTGTTTCTAACGGGCGTGGCGTCGCAGGTGCTAATCGCTCTCGTGAACAAGTGGGTGAATTGGTACTTCTACTCGAAGGCCAACCCCAATTCCAAGAGAAACGCGACTATCTACAAGGCCCTTGATCGATTGAGCGAGTCGTTTTGGATCGATATCTTGGCCGACCTCGTGTCATTGGGGGCGGTCGGATTAGCAACCGCGAAGGTGCTTCTGCTGTTCACGTGAAAACTAGAAGCAACTCCTCCTCAGGCTTGAGCGCGGCGGAGACGTGCCGGA
>Ga0137457_1000277_pt1 | contig 13370 bp, 14 predicted proteins | sample EasRivERMGT630_2_FD_102321 | JGI IMG/M metagenome (GOLD analysis project Ga0137457, IMG submission 102321) | Soil microbial communities from meander-bound floodplain in the East River, Colorado, USA - East River MetaG ERMGT630_2 | ecosystem: Environmental > Terrestrial > Soil > Floodplain ...
CTCGCTGCGAAACGGTCGAAGTTGGGTGCGAGAGCATCCAAACACCCTGTCGATGCTCGCAGCTCCCGCGCGCGGGCCGCGAGCCGCGCCGCACACCGGCTTTCGGCCTCACTTCCGGCCTTTCGTCGCGATCAGCTATCCGTCTGACGAATAGGTCGGGCTAGGGCTGCGAGTCGTCCGTCCAGCGCAGCTTGCCCTCGGGCCGGTAGGGCTGGTCCGGGCGCGAGGCGTTCTTGTAGGAGCGGCGCACGAGCAGCGCGAAGCCTGCCAGCACCAGGACCATGGTCGCGAGCATGTAGTAGATGCTCAGGTTGAAACCGCGTCCGAGATCTCCACCCTGGGCGGCGACCGCCGTCCCGCAGCTCTCTCAGCCGTAGGCGGACGCCGCCTGCGCGCACAGCCACAGGAGCACTGCGACGCGGGCGAGCCAGGGCAGGTGTCGCGCGCTCATGACGGTTCCATGTTACCCGGGCGCGGACGGGTTCCAGTGGTACAGCACGAAGTACACCAGGATGCCCGTGACGGAGACGTAGAACCACACCGGCCAGGTGACGCGGGCGATGCGCTTGTGGCGCTCCCAGTCGCCACGCCGCGCGCGCAGCAGCGTCACGATCACGAGCGGGACGTTGGCCGCCGCCAGCACCACGTGCGAGATCAGGAGCACAAAATAGGCCGGCCTGGTGAGACCCGTGCCGTTGAAGCGCGTCGGCCCGAGCTCGGGCTGGACGATGAAGTGGTAGTAGACGTAGCCAGCCAGGAAGCACGCGCCGAAGACGGTGGCCGCGAGCATGGCGCGCGCGTGGGCCGCCCTGCGCCCGCGCTTGATCAGGACCAGGCCGGCCACGAGCGAGACGCAGCACAGCGCGTTGCAGGTGGCGTTGAAGGCGGGCAGCGGCGAGCTCATCGCGGCGCCGTGGTCTCGACGGCCTCGGCCGCGAGGAAGCGCATGCGCCGGAGCAGGCGCTCGACCTGGGGCTCCTCCGTGCCCGGGTACCAACCGCGCCGGTGGCCGCGCCGATCGACCGCCAGGAGGCGCACGTCGTGCGTCAGGCCCTCGCTCGCGCTGCGCTCGATCGCCATGAAGAGACCCTGCTGCACGAAGGCGTGGACCGCGGCCCTCTCGCCGGTGAGGAAGGTCCAGCGCGCGGGATCGGCGCCGACGCGCGCGGCGTATCGCGTGAGGACCTCGGGCGTGTCGTGCTCGGGATCGACGCTGACGACCACGATCCGCACGTCGGTGTCCGAGAGCTCGCGCTGCAAGTGCGCCAGGCTGCGCGCGATCGATGGGCAGGGCCCGGCGCAGGTCGAGAACAGCGCGCCGAGGACGAGCGGACGGCCGGAGAGATCGGCCAGCCCGACGATCTGGCCGCGCTGGTCGAGGAGCCGGAAGTCGGGGAGTGCCCCGAAGTCGGTCGGATCCTCGGGTCCAGGGTCGGTGCGCGGGCCGCTCGAGCCCGCGCCCGCCACGAGCGGAGCCTCGCCACAGCCCGCGAGCAGCGCGAGCGCGAGCGCGACCCCCTTGAGTCGGCCCGGCGAGCGCGCGCTCAAGTCACTCTCCGTGTTTCCCGGTCCCTGCGGCCGGAGCGGCACCGGAGTGCGCCGCAGAGCCGTGATCGGGGTGCCAGCCCTTGGCCATGTCCTCGACGACCTGCCCGGTGGCCGGGTCGACCTCCGAGCCGACCGGGTGGACCAGGCGCGTCTCCTTGTCGGCCACGTCGGGCATGACGTAGCCGAAGATCACCATGATCAGGAAGGGCGTGGGCAAGATCAGGCTCTTCACGACCCAGCCCTCGAACTTGAGGTGCATGAAGTAGACCGCGATCAGCCAGCCCTTGAGGAAGGCGAAGAAGAGCAGGCCGCCCCACAGCATGGGTCGGTTGAAGGCGAAGTGCTTGCCGACCAGGCCCCAGCCGACCTCCAGCATCGTGAACAGGAACAGGCCGCCGAAGATCTTCTCGGCGCTGAAGTGCTTCGAATCGTGCTCGGCGTCGTGCGACATCAAGGTCTCCCCGGGAGAGAGAATCAGAAGAGGTAGACGATGGTGAAGAGCAGCACCCACACCAGGTCGACGAAGTGCCAGTAGAGGCCGGCCAGCTCCACGCCCAGGTGGTTCTTGGCCGTGTAACGGCCGTTCAGGGCGCAGAACCACACGCAGATCAGCCAGATCACGCCGACCACCACGTGAAAGCCGTGGAAGCCGGTCATCACGTAGAAGGTCGACCAGAAGATGTCGACCCTCGGGATCGCGCCCTCCTTGACGAGCTGGATGTACTCGTAGACCTGGATGCCGACGAAGCACGAGCCACCCACGATCGTGGCCGCCAGCCAGCGCAGGATCCCGCCCCGGTCGCCGCGCTTGGCGGCGAAGAGCGCCTTGACCATCAGCCAGGAGCTCGTGATCAGCACGAAGGTGTTGAAGGCCGTGATGTTGACCGCCAGGCGTTCCTGCGGATCGGGCCAGCTCTTCGTGGCCGAGCGCAGCACGATGTAGGCGCCGATCAGGCCGGAGAAGAACATCACCTCCGTGGCCAGGAACAGCCAGATGGCGAACTTGCCGCGCTCGACCGGCGGACCGCTGTCGTAGTCGTAGACGGGATGGTGGTGCGCGGGCGCTTCCACTTCGGGCTCGAGGGTAGCGAGGGCTTCGCTCATGTCGGTCAATGTCTGAGTCACACTACGGACGCAGGGCTTCGGAGACGGCCGGATCGAACAGGACGGCCGCGAAGAGGAGCGGCAGGTAGGCGAGGCTGGTGAGGAGCAGCGCGCGCGCGCGCACCTCCGTCTCACGCCAGGCGAAGAGTGCGGAGCTCGTCGTGTAGGCGAGCCCCAGGACGAGCGCCGCCGCGGTGTACACGAGCCCGGCCTCGCCGCGCACGCCCGGCAGGAGCGAGACCGGCAGGAGCAGCAGGCTGTAGGCCAGCGACTGGCGCCCGGCGAGCCCGCTCGCGCCCGGCAGGCACGGCAGCATGACCATGCCCGCGCGCCGGTACTGGTCGCGGTACAGCCAGGCGATGGCGAAGAAGTGCGGGAACTGCCAGGCGAAGAGCATCGCGAAGAGGAGCCAGCCCCAGGGTCCGGTCCTTCCGGCGAGCGCCACGTAACCGATCAACGGTGGCATGGCGCCGGGGATCGCGCCCACGACCGTGTTCAGGCTCGTGTGACGCTTGAGCGGCGTGTACACGAGCACGTAGATCGCCAGCGTGGAGAGCGCCAGCAAGGCCGCGAGCGTCTGGAAGACCAGGGCCAGCCCGGCCACTCCCACCAGTCCCAGGACGCTCCCGAAGAGCACCGCGTCGCGCACGCTCATGCGCTCGGCGGCCAGCGGCCGGCCCGCTGTGCGCGGCATGAGCCGATCGGTGTCGCGCTCGAGCACCTGGTTGAAGACGCTCGAGCTCGCGCCCACCAGGCCGATGAAGAGCGCCGCCAGCAGCACGCGGGCGAGTTCCGCATCCGGACCGGCGCCGAGCAGGGCTCCGGTGAAGGCCGCGAAGAGCACGAAGACCGAGATGCGCGGCCGCACGAGCGCGAGGACGTCCGCGAGCCATCCTCCGCGCTCGAGCGCGAGTCCCTGGGTCCGGCGCGTCACGACGCACCTCCGAGGGCCGTGCGCGCGGGGCTCCGGAGCGCCGACTGGCCGGCCAGGCGCTGAGACCACAGTGCGATCACGGCCAGGTCCGCGAACAGGAAGGCGCCACCCAGGACGTGGGCGATCGAGAGCGCCCACTCGGCGGGCCCGATGCTGCCCGGCCGAAAGCCCGCCCAGGCGAGCCCGCCCAGCACGAGCTGAACCAGGAGCAGGACGGGCAGGTGTCGCAGAGCACGTTCGAGGCCGGCCGGGAAGCGTGTCCCCGACGCCCGCAGGCTCGCCGCTCGGCGCAGCAGCGCCGCCAGCGCGATGAGCACGAGCACGGCCCCGAGTCCGTGCAGCAGGAAGCGCGCATCGCTGTCGGAGGCCGGCACGGGCCGGAGACCATGGCGGTACCACGCGCCGAGCACGACCTGCCCGTAGGCCACGCCGAGTGCCACCCAGGCGGAACGTGCCAGGGCCCGCGGCGCGTCGCCCGCGGGCGTTGCCGGTTCCGCCTCCGTGCGCCAGGCCGGCGAGAGGAGCACCCCATTCGCGCACAGGATCGCGAACACGAGCTGGGCCAGAGCACCGTGCAGGAAGGCGAGCTGTGGGTCGTTCGCGAGCACGCGCAGGCCGCCCAGCGCTCCCTGGGCGCACACCGCGAGGAGCGCCACCAGGGCGGAGACGCGCGCGCCGCGGCGCGAGTCGTGCCACAGAGTCAAGACGAGGCACGCCAGCGCACACAGCCCCACCAGCACGCCGAACAGCCGGTGCGTGTGCTCGACGAAGGTCGCGGTGTCGCGGAACCACTTGTCGACCGGGAAGAACAGCAGGAAGTGTCCCTCCGCCACCAGCCAGCCGTCGACGGCCATGCCCGCTCCGAGCGTCGTGACCGAGCCGCCGAACAGGACCAGCGGCACGGCGCAGACGGCGCACAGGAGCGCCGCCCGGCGAGGCCCGGGGCCCGGAGCGCGCCGGGCGGGGGTGGCACGGGACGAGCTCACGCGTGGGCGTGCAGTCCCGGCGATTTCTGCGTCTGAGCCATGAAGTCGCGTGGAGCGTCGGGCACGCCGTACTCGTAGGGCCCGTGGTACACGGCGAGTTCCTTGTCGAAGTTGCCGTGGCCCGGCGGAGAGGGCGCTTCCCACTCGAGCGAGCACGCGTTCCAGGGGTTCCGTCCGACGCGCTTGCCGATGAACATGCTGCCGAAGAAGTTGAGCACGAAGAACACCTGCCAGGCGAGCAGCGCGAAGGCGCACCACGAGATGAACTGGTTGATGGGCTGCAGGTGCGCGTAGGTCTCGTAGGCGTAGGGATCGGCCGTGCGCCGCATCAGCCCCGCGAGCCCGAGCTGGTGCATCATGTAGAAGACGCCGTTCAGCGTGATGAACGTGCCCACGAAGTGGATCTTGCCGAGCGTCTCGTTCATGGCGCGCCCGAACATCTTCGGGAACCAGTGATAGATGGCGGCGAAGATCGCCATCATCGAGCCGGCGAAGACCACGTAGTGGAAGTGCGCGACGATGATGTACGTGTCGTGGATGTAGATGTCGACCGGCGTGGAGGCCATCCAGATGCCCGAGAGGCCGCCGATGATGAACATCGACACGAACGCGAGCGCGAAGAGCATCGCGCTCGTCAGGTGGATCCGCGCGCCCCACAGCGTCCCGATCCAGTTGAACACCTTCACCGCCGAGGGCAGCGCGATCATGATCGTGGCGGTCATGAAGACCAGGCCCACCGAGGGGTTCATGCCCGACATGAACATGTGGTGGCCCCACACGATGAAGCCCAGCCCGGCGATGCCCGCGATCGAGTAGACCATCGGCTTGTAGCCGAAGATCGGCTTGCGCGCGTGCACGGACAGGATGTCGGACACGAAGCCCATGGCCGGCACCACCAGGATGTAGACCGCCGGGTGGCTGTAGAACCAGAACAGGTGCTGCCAGAGCAGCGGGTGACCTCCGGCCGCGTTGCCGAGCGTCTCGGGACTCGTACCGTTGATGATCACGCCCGTGGGTGTGAAGAAGCCGGCGTCGAACACGCGGTCGAAGAGCTGCATGAACGTCGCCGCCGTCAGCACGGGCAGGGCGAAGAGCTGCAAGAGAGCCGCGACCATCAGGCCCCAGACCGAGAGCGGCATGCGGAAGAACGTCATGCCCGGGGCGCGCATCTTCACGATCGTCGTCACGTAGTTGATCGCGCCCATCATCGAGGAGACCCCGACGAAGGTCAGCGACAGCAGCCAGAAGTTCTGCCCCCATTGGCTGCCCGGGGCCGCGGCTTCGATGGTCGAGAGCGGCGGATAGGAGGTCCAGCCCGCGGCCGGCCCTCCGCCCTCGGCTCCGAACGAGAGCAGGATGCAGGCGATCCCCGGCCACCAGAACCAGTAACCCATCATGTTCAGGCGCGGGAAGGCCATGTCCGGCGCGCCGATCATCAGCGGGATCAGGAAGTTCCCGAACGTGCCCGTCAGCAGCGGGATGATCACGAAGAAGATCATCAGTGTCCCGTGCATCGTGAAGAGCATCGTGTAGCCCTCGGGCGTGGTCACCCCGCCCGTGGCCGGGAAGAGCAAGCGGCCGAGGACCGGCATCTCCGTCCACGGATAGGCGAGCTGCCAGCGGATGGCCATCGCCATCAGGCCGCCGAACAGGAGCATGATCAGGCCCGTGAACAGGAACTGCAGTCCGATGACCTTGTGGTCGGTCGAGAAGATGTACTTGCGCAGGAAGCCGAGCTCGTGGTGCGAGTGGTCGACGTGGACCGTTCCGGGGGGATCGATCCCGATGGGTCTGGCCGCGTGTGCGGGCGCGTGCGTGCTCATGGGCTAGTCGGTGGCGTATAGGGCGGCGCGCTTCTGGGCGAGCCAGCGCTGGAACTCGTCCGGCGGCAGGACGTGGATCTTTCCGGCCATCTTGTAGTGGCCCCAGCCGCACAGCTCGGCACAGATGAGATCGTAGTCGCCGGGCTTCGTGGCCTCGAACCACACGGGGATCTCCATGCCGGGCACGGCGTCCTGCTTCAGCCGGAAGACCGGCACGAAGAAGGAATGCAGTACGTCGCGGCTCTTCAGGCGGAAGACCACCTTGGTGTCGGCCGGCACCGTGATGTCGTAGGGCACCTCGATCACGTCGGCGCCCATGAAGTTCCCCTGCGCGTCCGGATAGCGCACGCGCCAGTCGAACTGGCTTGCGTACACCTCCATCAGCGGCTTCTGCACGGTGTAAGGCCCGTCGCTGGGGAAGTTGATCTTCACCGTCGTCCAGGCCTTCATCTGCGAGAAGGCCACGAAGATCAGGAGCAGCGCCGGGATGGCCGTCCACACCATCTCCAGGGTGTGGTTGCCGTGGGTGTAGGTCGCGCGCGTCGGGTCCTTCTTGCTGTAGCGGAAGATGAACCACACGAGCAACACCTCGGTGGCGATGAACGTGATGGTCACCATCCACAGGATCACGAAGAAGAGGAAGTCGATGCTGCCGCCGTAGGAGCTCGCGATCGGGGGGAACCACAGGCCCCAGTCTTCGGCCTTGACGAAGGTCCACACCCCGAGGACCGGCACGGCCAGGAACAGCAGCGTGAACAGCGCCCGCAGCAGGAAGTGCTTCACGCTCAGTGGCCCTCCTGGCGCTCCGCGCCGCCGGCGCTGGCGACCAGCGGCGACTGCGAGGACAGCTCGCGCACGAAGAACACCAGGTCCCAGATGTCGTCCTCGGTCATCGCGCGCTGCGCGCCGTTCTCGGTGATGGTCATGCCGATGTGCTCGGGCATGGGCGTGCCGTTGATGCCGGCGTAGATGCGGCGGTAGAGGTCGATCGGGCGCCGCCCGAAGCGGAACACGCCGCGCGTGAAGTCGCGCGGCTGGATCGGGTTGCCCCAGTCGTCCTTGGTGTACTCGATCCCCACCTTGCCCGGCTCCCACACCGAGGGACCGTCGCCCCGGCCGCTCGTCCCGTGGCAGCTCACGCAGTTCGCGCCGCCCTTCTCGCCCGGCGTGGTGAAGAGCGCGCGGCCGTGCGCGACGCGCTCGGGGGTCGGCTGCGGGATCGGGCCGACGAGGGTGATGAGCTGCTCGGGCGCGCCGCGCCACCGGCCGACGACATCCACGTAGTTCTCGCGCACGTTGTCGAAGTGGAGACCCTCGGCGGGGTCGTAGAAGCTCGCCAGCAGGATCTCGGTCTCGCCGCGGATCGAGAGCATGCGCACGTAGTCGACCAGCCCGTGGAGCTGCGAATCGGTGAAGCGCCGGAAGGACGGCATCGCGGTCGTGTAGACGCCCTCGGCCAGGATGCGGAAGACGTCCTCGTGGCGCGGGCGTGCCTTGCCTTTCAGGGCCGTGAACTTGAACTTGCCCGGGCGATAGTCGCGCGGGCGCGGCTCGAGGAAGCGGCTGGTCGAGCCGTCGCCGCCGCCCTCGGCGCCATGGCAGTGGAAGCACTGGTTGTGATAGAGGGCGGCCGAGCTGGCGAGCGAGGGGTAGTAGTTCTCGAAGCGATAGAGCGCCTCCTCGCGCCAGCTCACCTTCTGGCCGTCGTCGGTGGTCAGGAACTCCGCGTCGGGGCCACCCGCGGGCATTTCGGCGCGCAGGCTCTGCCAGCGCTCCCACAGGTCGTCGGCGAAGCGCGGCCGCACGAGCGCCTCGAAGCGCCCGTCGCGGATGGCCGCGAGCTGCTGGTGGAAGGCCTTCTGGTTGCTCTCCACCAGGGCCTTCCAGGCGGCTTCGTCCGCCTTGACGTGGTCCTCGCCCCAGAAGTTCGGGTCGAACCCGTCCGCCAGCCATTCCGGGAGGGTCAGGAAGCGCGGGTTCCTGGGCGTCCCGACCAGCATCTCCAGCGCGCCCTCGAGCTGCGCCTGGGCCCCCGGGTCGCCGGCCAGGTCCGGGTTGCTCGCGATCGCCTTGGCGTTGAGGGAGTAGTGCAGCTCGGGCGTGCGTGGCTCGAACTTGCAGGCCAGGATCGGGGAGAGCGCGGCCGCCGCGAGGAGGGCTGCGCTTCGGTGGCGGCGCAATGTCATGCCTGGTGGACTCGCATGGGGCGGCGGGCGGCGCGAGGACGACGCAGCCAGCGCCCGGGTTGGGCAGGGGTGAGAGGCGCCGAGGCGCGAATCAAGCGAGGCAGTCTGCCGGGGCGGTCGGCCAAGTCAAGCCGAGGCCCCGCTTCCGTCCTCGGCCCGCGGCAGCAGGCGATTCGGTGCTCCCGGGTCAGAACATGCCGGGAGTTCATATCATCCTCCCGCCGTGGACCGCTCCCCGCTGCTCGACCACTTCCGGGCGCGCGGCGTGCGCCTGGCAGACCGCCCCGAGGCCCCCGGGCACGCCTCGCCGCTCGCCTTCGGCGACGTGCCGGCCGAGTACGCGGCCGCCCGCGCCGGCTGTGCGCTGCTCGACACGAGCGACCGCGGGCGCGTGACGGTGCGCGGCAAGGACGCGGCCGACTTCCTGCACCGTCTGCTCGCCAACCAGGTGAAGGCGCTCGGAACGGGTCGAGGGAACGCCAACCTGCTACTCTCGTCGAAGGGCAAGGTGCTGTTCACCTTCGAGCTCCTGCGCAAGGCCGGGCACTTCGAGCTCTCGACTCCGCCTGGCCGGGCAAGGGACCTGGCGGGCGCGCTGGAGCACTTCCACTTCTCCGAGCAAGTCGAGCTCGCCGACACGAGCGCCGGCCACGCGCCGCTCGAGCTCGCCGGCCCTACGGCGGATGCTCTGGTCATGCACCTCGCAGGCGCGCAGATCGAGCGCGCGCCCCACGCCTGGCACGCGCTCTCCTGGCGCGGGGCCGAGCTGGTGCTGGTCGCGCTCGGCCCCGGCGCATGGCGCCTCGACTGCGGTCCGGAGCGCGTTGCCGAGCTCTGGGAAGCCCTGGACTCCGGCGGCGCGACGCCCTGCGGTCTGGTCGTGCGCGACAGCCTGCGGATCGAGGCCGGACAGGGGCTCGCGGGCCTCGACTTCGACGAGAACGTGTACCCGCAGGAGGCCGCGCTCGAGCACGCCTTCGCGCTCGACAAGGGCTGCTACGTCGGCCAGGAGGTGGTGGCCAAGATCGACACCTACGGCGGCCTCAACAAGCGACTCCTGACGCTGCGTGTCGATCACGCCGATCCGGTGCGCCGCGGCGCGCGGCTCTTCCGCGAGACGGACGGCGAGCGGCGCGAGCTCGGGCTGGTCACCTCATGGGCCTACTCCTTCGCGCTCGACACGGGCCTCGTGCTGGGCTACGTCAAGCGGCACCATCAGACGCCGGGCACCACGTTCGAGCTCGAGGGTGGTGGTCGTGCCACGATCGTCCCGCCGCCGCTCGGGCACCGCGTGGACTGAGCCCAGTCGAGAGGCCGAGAACCGGCAGGGAACGGAAGCGAGGGCGCCGAGCTCTCCGGGTCCTCCGGACGCCTACTTCTGCTGGTCGGCCGACGGCGCGATCACGGGCGCGAAGCCCTCGGGCGTGTCGGAATAGGAGTCCAGCACCACGTCGATGCCGAGGGTGATCACGTCGCCGATCGGCAGGTCGCCCTGGATGCGCACGGCCACGCCGGTCTTCTTCTCGACCCACAGGTGGATCGTGCCGTTGATGCAGAACACGCCCTCGAAGCGCTCGGCCTTCTCCCCGACAGCCTCGCCCGCGTTGGGCTCCGGCTCGAGCACGACCTCCACCACGTCGAAGAACGTCCCGGCCGTGGTCTCCATGCGCCGCTCCCCTCCGCGGCGGAGGCGCAGGTTCCACACCCGATCCTTGTCGATCAGCGGGAAGCTCAGGGTCTCCCGCTTCTCGCGGATCAGCGTGCGCGCCTGGAAGACCGCGGTGAGCATGTCGATCGTCCCCTCGGGCACGCTGCGCTCCTTCGCGGGACGCCAGATGCGCGTGCCTGCGGGTGCTCCCTTCTTCGTGTCGCCGCGGTAGCTCGAGATCGACGCGCCTTCCTTCTTGCCGAGCAGGACCTCGCGTCTGCGCGTCTGGCTGCTCTTGCTCACGGACTGGTAGGAAACCCGCGGCCACTCCTGCGGCAGGATGCGCGTCTCGAGCGTCGACTCGAGCTCGTACCAGAGGTACTTGCCCGAGGCGAACAGCTTGATCGCCGCCGTCTCGCCGCCGGCCTCGACCGGCTCCGCCGCGAGCACCGAGGGCTCCTGCGTCGCGACGGTGCAGGTTTGCTCCACGCTCCCCACGTGCGCCATGACGATCCCGGCATCCAGATAGGCGCGATAGACGAGCCGCTCGGAACGCGGGATCAGGAGCGCCGGCACGTCCGCGCCAGGCTCGTAGCGGTACACGGGTGCGGGAACGGCGGCGGCCGAGGCTTCCTCGAAGGTCGCGTCCTGGGCCACGGCTTCCGCTTGCAGGCTCGCGCCGGCGCCGAAGGCGAGGACCTGTAGCGCGACCTGGTAGGCGAAGCGCCACAGCGCGCGCTGGAGTCCGGCGAGCTGCAGGATCGCATGGAAGAACATGACGAGCGGGTGGAACGCGGTCCAACCTAAGGAACCAACTACCCGACTGCGAGGCCTCGTGCGGCTCCGTTCGGAATCCCCCCTCGCAGGTCATAGTCTGCCCGTACCGGGAAGAGCGCCGAGCCCCGCGCGTCACCCGGGCGATCCCATGCGCTCGAACCACCGCCGCCAGCTCGCGCTCCTCGCCCTCTCCATGGCCCTGACCTCCGGGCCTGCCTGCCTTTCCAGCGCGAACCGGGGGGACGACTCCGGTCGGGGAAAGCCCGAGCCCTATGTGCCGCTCGCCCCCGAGGGCCCCGAGACGATCGGATTCTTCCTGGCGCGCTTCGACCGCTCGCTCGTGCAGTGGAGCGAGCTCAAGCTCGGATCCTCCAGCACCCGCGACCAGAAGACGCTCCGGCTGCTGGAGGAAAACATGCAGGAACGCGCGCGGAAACGGCGCGACGAGCTGGTCGCAGAGCTCGAGGGTAGCGTGCCGGTGAACCGGCGCATCGCCGCGGCGGCCCTGGGCTTCACGCACGACCCGAGCGTGCTCGGGCCGCTCCTTGCAAGCCTGCCCGATCCCGATCCCGAGGTGGCCCAGAAGACTCTCCTGGCTCTCGGCGTCCTGGCCCTGCCCGAGACTCCGCTGGGCGGGATCCTGCAGCGCCTGCGAAACGATCCGGACCCCTGGACGCGCAATAACGCCGCCTTCGCCCTGCTCGCGATCGCCCGCGCCGGCAGCACGGCGAGCGAGCTCGCGGAGGGCTGCCGAGCGGCGCTTTCCGACGGCGAGCCTGGGGTGCGCGCGCAGTGCGCGAGCACGCTGGGCGTGCTGGCCGATCCCGACAGCGTGCAGCGCCTGTCGGAGCTCCTCCTGGACGAGTCCAACCTCGTCGCACTGGCAGCCGCGACCGCCCTGGCGCGCATCGGCCGCCAGCACGCCGTGCAAAAGGGGACGGTGGGTCGTGCCCTGGCCAGCGCCCTCGATCCCGTGCGTGCGGACCGGCGGATTCAGCTCCTGGGTGCCCTGCGCTGGCTCTCGGCCATGGACCTCGGCTCGGACTCCGGCCCCTGGCTCTCGTGGGCCCACAAGCTGCCCTGAAGGGGGATCGAGCTCCCGCGGACCGACCCTCGGATCCGAGCGCGTGCTACGGTGACGAGCGCTCATGCGCCCGAGAACCTCGGCCAAGGCCGCGCGCTTCACGGAGTCGGTGATCCGCGAGATGTCGCGCCTCTGCGCGCGCGAGGGCGGCGTCAACCTGGCCCAGGGCTTCCCCGACTTCCCCGCCCCGCTCGCCCTGAAGGCGGCGGCCAAGCGCGCCATCGACGGCGACAAGAACCAGTACGCCGTCACCTGGGGCGCGCCCGCGCTGCGCGCCGCGATCGCGCGCCGGGCGGCGGGTTACAACGGCATCACGCTCGATCCCGAGCGCGAGATCACCGTGTGCTGCGGTGCGACCGAAGCCATGATCGCGGCCCTGATGGCCACGCTCGACCCGGGCGACGAGGTGGTGATCTTCACGCCGTTCTACGAGAACTACGGGCCGGACTGCCTGCTCTCGGGCGCGCGCCCGCGCTGGGTGCCGCTCCGCCCGCCGGACTGGAGCTTCGATCCCGACGAGCTCGCGCGCGCCTTCGCGCCGCGCACGCGCGCGATCATCGTCAACACGCCCCACAACCCGAGCGGCAAGGTGTTCTCGCGCGCGGAGCTGGAGTGCATCGCCGAGCTGTGCCGCGAGCACGACGCGCTGGCGATCACCGACGAGATCTACGAGTACATCCTGTTCGACGGCGCCGAGCACGTCTCGATCGCCACGCTGCCCGGGATGGCCGAGCGCACGATCACGATCAGCGGCCTCTCGAAGACCTGGAGCGCCACGGGCTGGCGCATCGGCTGGGCGCTCGCAAGCGCCGAGCTCACGCTCGCGATCCGCAAGGTGCACGACTTCCTGACCGTGGGCGCGCCGGCCCCGCTGCAGGAGGCCGCGGCCGAGGCGCTCGCCTTCGGACCGGAGTACTTCGCCGAGCTGGAGCGCGACTACCACGCGCGCCGCGGGCTGATCCTGGACGTGCTCTCCGAGCTCGGTTTCGAGGTCCACCGCCCGCGCGGCGCCTACTACGTCATGACCGGGATCGGGCGCTTCCAGCGCGAGGGCGAGGACGACGTTGCCTTCGCGCACCGACTCCTGCATTCGGGCGGGGTTGCAACCGTGCCGGGCTCGAGCTTCTACCCCGATCCGGAGGAGGGCCGCAGGCAGATCCGCTTCTGCTTCGCCAAGCGCCTTGAGACGCTTCAGCGCGCCGCGCAGGTGCTGCGGGAGCGGCTGGCGTGAGGCCGCTCGCGGCCATGCTCGCCCTCCTGGCCGCCCAGGAGACCGCGCC
>Ga0137457_1000278_pt1 | contig 13350 bp, 9 predicted proteins | sample EasRivERMGT630_2_FD_102321 | JGI IMG/M metagenome (GOLD analysis project Ga0137457, IMG submission 102321) | Soil microbial communities from meander-bound floodplain in the East River, Colorado, USA - East River MetaG ERMGT630_2 | ecosystem: Environmental > Terrestrial > Soil > Floodplain ...
CAAGGACACCAGGCGGCGGTTGATCTGCTGGAAGTAGCCCTCGGGCGTGCGCGCGTAGGAGTCGTTGACCATCAGGTTTCCTCCTCCACGTCCGAATCCGCCCGTGTCGTCGGTGTCAGAGTGATCTGGATGGTCTCGCCGCTCGCGGTCTCGGTGACCTTCACGCTGTCGATCTTCTGCATCTGTGCCAGCGGCTTCGCGTTCAGCCGCGCACGGAGCGGCACCTGCACTCCGGGCACCAGGCCGTTGATCGTGAGGGTATCGCTCAGCACCAGGCCGGAACTGTCCGGCACGCGGACCTCGATCGGGACCGGCGACCGACCGACAAGGTTGCGGATTGCCTGGCTGTGCAGTTCAGGTTCAGCCGGAGCAGTCGTCCCCTCCTCGTTGAAGGCGGTGGTGATGCTGGTCCACGGCCCGTAGTAGTCGAGGTTGGCCGTGTTCAACGCCGAGCCATAGATACCGTCCTGCCCGATCACGTACTCGGCCTGAGTGTGGTCCGATCCGTACTCGGTGACGATGACCTCGGCGAAGAAGTTCGCCTCGCTCAACTGCTCGATGCGGCCGAGTGAACGGGATACGTCCCAGATGTGAATGGCACGCCCGACCGTGGTGTAGTCGATGCCCGACTGCGCGGCAAGATTCTCCAGGTGCTCGCCCACCGTCATCTCGAACGGCTTCGTGTACGACGTGCTCTCTGCCTCGTTCGGCCAGTGGTGGATGTCGAGGTACGGCAGGATGTTCACCGGCGGATCAAGGTTCTCCCACCCCGGCACCGTCACCGGAGTGACCTCTCCCACCGGAACCTGCGTGCGGTCATGCACCAGTTCGTAGCCGATGATGGTCTCGATGCGCGTGGATACCGGCCCTTGAAGCGGCGGCCGATTGTCGTACTCCTGCGTCATGGGTGTGTGCAACAGGTAGTCCATCACGTCGTGCGCGACGATTTCGGTGTACGAGGGGAACGAAGAAATGCGGTGGATCGGTCCCTCCCAGACCCGATCCTGCCCCCGGTAGATCACCATTTCGTGGCGGTGTGAGCGGAGCGAGGAAATGAATCCCGACTGCTCGTCACAGGCATCACCCTCGATGCGGACGGTGGCCTCCGACATGGCATCCCGGTTGCGTCCCCACATGATCGACGAGATATCCAGCAGAGGTCCGATCCGCTTCGTGCCACCGCGATCGAAGATCGTGGCGGTGTGCCGCTCGACGCAGTGCCCACCGTAGACGCCGATCATTGGGTCACATCCTGCTCGTCACAAGGACACGAGTCCCCAGGTTTCCAGAGGGAGCATCGGTCGGCACGTCCAGCGTGATCACGTAGCCGATGCCGCACCGCAGTTCAGGCCATGTCGCGGGAACGCCGTTCGTGCCGTAGAGCAGGTGGTTCGCCATGATCGGGGAGCCACCACTGACAGACGCGCGGACCCGCTGGACCACGCCGTCCAGAGTGATTTCTGTCGACGGCGGGATATACGTCAGGATCAGTTCGGCATCCCAGACGCTGGTGTCCACGAGTTCCGGCGCGACACCATCCGGGTTCGGGAAGTAGCGGATGCGCACCTGGCGCTCCGCCACCGAGCCGGTCGTCAGCATCAGCGTCGGCAGAGTGGACGACCAGAGTTCGACTTCTGTCTCCGGAACCTGAACCGCGTAGCGCCGCCAGACCCCGACCTCTTCGATGCAGTCCGAGGCGATGGTCGGGGGAAGCGGCGGAGACGGGACCGGCGGGCAATCCGGGTCAAGGAGGGGATCGACGTAGACCGTGCTGTTGGTGTAGCGCGCAGAGACCGAGGCGTTCGGCGTGCTGTCCCAGGTGTAGAGGTACAGTTCCGTGTCCGAGAAATCGCCGTCGAAGTACGGGAACAACGAGGCCAGCGTCAGCATCGCGGCATCCATCAGCATCACGTCACCGCCCAGCCACAGCGACCAGGACGTTCCCGACGTGTCGCGCACCACCGGCGCGGCCTTGACCGACAGAGCCGGAGCGACGGCGGAGACCGTGATCCGCGTCCAGTCCGTGGGGCTCGCCGTGACTACCGAAGCAACCCCCGACCACGAGATAGAGATGAGCGTGTTCGAGGCGTTGTACCAAGCAATGCCGCCCTCCAGACGCTGGGTGCGTCCGGGCAGACGTACGTACATCGAGCCGTGGTAGGTCGATGCCGCAGTGACAACTCCCGCGCCGGTGACATCGACGCCCGCGATGAAACCCGCGGCCGTGGCATCCGTGTTGAACGTGATGCGCGCGGCGTAGGTGCCGACGTAGCCGCCGGTCACCTGGGCGATCGTGCCGGTGCCACCCGAGGTTGCGTTGCCCTGAGCGAAAGTGCGCCAGCCGGTGACATTCTTCAAGGTCGCGGTCGACGTGGAGGAACCAGCCGTGCCCGTCCAGGCATAGTCGGTGTCGGTGGTGTCGAGAGTCGATCCGGCGAAGTAGTCGCCAGGGTTGGTGTTCGGGTTCGGCTGGGTGGTCGGATACCAGTTCGACCACGGCGACGTGTACCCACCGATTTCCGCGTTGCCGCGGTACTCGTACATCGTGCCGGGAGTGAGCCCGGTCACGTTGGCGGTGGTCGTGACCGTACTCCCGGCCGTCGATGATCCCGGCCCGGCTACCGTGCGGTACTCGTAGTTGTACTCGGTGACACCAGTCACGCCGCCCGGAGGGGAGAACGTGATGACCGCAGACTGACCCGACAGGGACGGGGCCACGCTGAATGTGGGCGGAATCGAGGGCAGAGTTGTCCCCGTCAACACACTCGACCAGGGGCCGTTGCCGACCGCGTTTTCACCCCGGCTCCGGAAGTTGTACGTCGTTCCAGGATTCAGCCCCGTGAATACATAGGTCCCCGTGTAGGGGTCCGTCATCGTGATCGGTGAGCCGAAGTTCGGATCATCGTCCGCCTGCGCGCGCCACAGGATGATGGGGGAGCCATTGTCGCCGTTGCCGCTAAAGCGATAGCGCAGAGAAGTCGTCGTGGCCTGATCAACGGCGATCGGGCTGGTTGCAGGCGGCTTCTTCGGGATGCGGTCGATCCACAGCGTCGTGTACCCGGTGAACGAGTGCGATCCGGAAATGGTCATCCGGATTTCCATCGGGCCGAGGTACCCGTTCGCGTCGTGGTAGACCACGTGGTCCTGGTACTCGCTCCAACGCAGAGCATTCTGGGCGTATCCGGAAGGCAGGAAGGGGTTGCCCTCCTTCATCTTGCCGATGCCCCACTCGTCACTGGTGACCAGTTGATAGCCGTAGCCACCATAGAAGGAGGATGTGTTACCGGCGGGGCCGTTCCACGCCTGCGTCCAGAACCGAATGACGGAGTAGTTCCCAGCCTGGTTCTGGTCGACGACCTCGACAGTGCCCGCGAAGTGCGTGCTCGGCCCGGTCCCGGTATAGGTGATCGCTACCATGTCCTCACCCCTACGGCATGGTCACGGCCAACGCGTCAGCGTAGGCACGAATTTCGGAGTTGTTGGCACCGTTGGAACTGCTCGACCAGGTTACGTCGAAACGCACTCTGACCAGCACATTGTCTGCGGCGTTCGGCTTCAACTGGGACTTGATCGTGTACGCCTTGCCGCCGTAGTCACCGGTCGTACCGGTGCCCACTGTCACGGTCGATACCGTTGCGGCACCCGTACGCCAGATCGCCGTCACCTGGACGCCGTTGATCGTGGAGCCCGATGCTCCGGCGACGATCGCGACCGCGCCCCAGATGTTGAACGACATCCGCGTTCCGTTGGCGAAGCCGGACAGCGTGACCTGCTGGTCCAGCCAGATGTAGGACCGAGCGTTCGTGACGGAGGTCGTGCCGTTATTGCCGAGAATGCGACCGCGGAAGGATGCCGTGCCGTCAGCGGCGAGTTCGCCGGTGACCCTGCCGGACGTGAAGAACGCCGCGGGGTCGGTGCCCGAGACCACCTGCGTGGATGCCGCCCAGCCAGTGGCGTTCACTTCCACGGAGGGGTTCGTGCTGTAGTTCGTTACCGCCACGATCGTGCCACTGCCGAGTTCGCCGGACGGATGCGTGATCAGGTTGAACGGGATGTCTTGCAGAACGGTCGGGATGGTCGGCTGGAGGGCAATCTCCCGCGTCACGCCATAGACGAACGGGATCGCCGCGAGCATCGTGAACTCGACGATGAAGCCGTGGGTCTGGTTGTCCTTCGAGCGGAGTTCCTGCTGAACGAGCGGCCCCGACACACAAGTCACGGTGTGCAGATAACGCCGGTAGGTGTCGACGCGAGTGGCGTAGTCCTCGTCGGTCTCATCCAGGTTCTTCGTGGGAGGACAGTCCACAAAGAACTGGAGGTCCGACGCTCCACAGTCGCCACCGTGCACGCCACAGGCGTTCGGCTCCAGCACGTTGCGGAGCCAGGTCATACCCGCTTCGAGTGCATCGTGACCCTTGGCGGTCAGCATCGCACGAACACGGACTTCGCGTGACGTGTGCCGATAGCCGGATACCTGTGCACCGTCGACGATCTTCTCGGTGATGTTGGCCGAGCGAGTGGAGTCGCTGATCCCCTCCATCGCGATCACGTACAGACCGAGGAAACGGCTGGTCAGTCCCGGATTATCCGGGTCGTACCACGGAGCCTGGTCGATGTGATCGACGGAATAGGCGGTCGCCTCGTCCTCGATCGCGGTGATCAGGCCACCGCAGGGCACATCGCGGTACCACCACACCGGGCAGTCTGCGGTGGCGGCGTAGCCGAGTGCGCGCGCGGTGTTGCCGACCTCATTGCCACCTACGGTGAAGTATCCCGACCACATCCCGGTGTCCTCCTACCCGTTCACGAACTCGGCCAGACGTGTGATCACGTCGTTGGCGGTACGGCGAGAGTCGCCGGTTTCATTCACGTTGATCGTCTCCACGGTCACCGACCGGCCGCCCGCGACAATCCCACCGGCGGCCATTGCCGGAGGAGTGATGCCCTGTGCGATTGCCGACAGCCAACGGACGGACGGGTCCACCCGGCTCAGCGACCGGCGAAGGGGCACGACTGCCTCCGGTCCTGCCTCACCGATCAGGGCGCGGGTGGGACCACGGAAGAGACCGCCGGATGCCACGGGAATTCTGCCGCTACCACCAGCAGATGACGCGCTCGACGCCGCACTGCTCGCGTTGCTCGCCGCGCTGAACAGATCGTTGAACCAGCCGATCAGACCACTGATCGCACTGCTGATACCACCGAAGATGTCCAGGACTGTTTCTCCGAAGCCCCGGAAGAACCCCTCGATGCCACTCAGCACGTCCTTGATCTTCTGCTTCAAGACATCCATGCCAACTTCCACGTTGTCGAAGTTGATCCCGAGCGCGTCGCAAACGCCCTCGACGATCCCCTCGAATGTCTCCCATGCGGCCGAGGCATCGCCGCGGAGCAGATCGGCAATGATTTCCAGACCACCGACGACAAGCGTGTTCCAGACCTCGAACGCCGGGCCGATCACGCCGAGCACGTTCGTCACGACTTCACCGAACAGTGTGGTGTCTTCGCCGGTCCCGAACAGAGCCTCACCAAGGGCGACGAAGATGTCGATGATCGCCGTGATGACCTGGATGCCACCGTCGATGATCGTGAAGAGCGTCGGCAGGATCGCCGTGATCAGGACGGTGGCGAACTCGATCACCGGGACGAGTGCTTCACCGAGTTTGGAGAAGGACGGACCCAGTGTTTCGAGACCGATGATGAGTTGTTCACCGATGATCGTCGCCATGGTCTGGAGCGGGACGATCAGCGGAGCCAGTGCCTCACCGAAGACGACGAGTATGGCGGCAAGAACACCGAACACGTTCAGGTTGGCGACGACACCGACAAGACCACCGAGCACTCCGGCAAACTCTTTCACCGAATCGAGGAAGGTGATGAACCCCGTGATGGTGGTCTCCGTCACCAGCCCCGCGAGTGCATCCGCGATCGCCACGACGGTATCGACCAACGGGGGCATGATCCGTTCGGCGGTCTCGAAGAACTCCCTGATCCGTTCCCGACCCTCTTCGCTGGAGGTCCATTCACTGAACTTGGTCGCCACGTCACCGATCGCCGCGGCAAAATTCTGCGCGAACGGCAGAGAGACAACCAGGATGTCACCGATCGCATCACCGAAGCCGATTGCGGCAGTCGTGAGCGAGTCCAGGATCGGCCGCATGCCGTCGAACAGTGCGTTGATCGTCGCGATCGAACTGTCCGACGCCAGCGCCTCGAAGATGCGGCCGATGTTGTCACCAACACTCGTGGCAAAGCCGTTGAGGCTGTCGGTGATCTTCGGCAATGCGTCCGTGATCGCCTGGATCGACGGTGCCATGTCCTCGAACATCGCCGTGACGATACCGGACTGGAGGCCGTGGAATGCCGCACCGAGTTCCTCGAACGCGGTCTTGGCGCGCTGAGCACCCTCGGTCAGGTTCTCGCCCTCGCCGAACAGACCGAAGAATCCAGCCGTGGCGATACCCGCGGCGGCACCCAGGGTGGTGAGCATGGTGATCAGCGTGACGATTGTTCCGGACAGCGCGGACCCGAGCACAGAGAGGGAACCCAGCGCCGCGATCGTCAGGCCGATCCAGAAGATTGCCTGACGAAGCCCGTGCGGCAGGCGCTTCCACGACGAGAGCAGAGCGCGGATGCCGCCGACGCCGGTGCGCGAAGAGCGCCGAGAGCGTCTGCCGATCGCGTCGTTGGCTTCGTCGGCTACTGCCGTTGTCTCTCTGGTCTGCGCTTCAAGGTCGTTCATGGCGACCTGGAGGTTGGCGATGCCCTCCCTGGCCCCATCCATGCCAGCCCGACCCTGCCGGAAGGTCAGGGTCAGAGTGCGCCACGACTCACGGAGACGGTCCATGGCCGGAGCCATGTCTGCGGCATCCGGACCCAGCGACTTGAACCTCTCACTGACCTCACCGGCCACATCACGGACCCGCTCGAATGCTCTCCGTGTGCCGCGAACAACCCGCGTCACGCCGGGGAAAGTCTGCTGGAGGTCGTCGATGGACGGCTTCATGGCGCGGAACGATTCGCGCAGATCGCCCATCACCTTGATCTGCTCGTCGCGGAACTCGCGCCCCATTTCGCGCATGCTGGTGCGGAAGTTGCGGATCGACTCGCCGGTCTTTTCGATCGCCGCCGTTGCCCTCGGGAAGGATGCCCGCCAGTCGTCGATCGTCGGCTTCATCGCACGGAAGGACTCCCGGAGTTCCCCCATCACCTTGATGTGGTCTTCGCGGATATCCTTCGTGAAATCGGAGAACCCTCTCCGAATGTTGCCGAGCGTGTTCGATCCGAACTGCTTCAACTGCGAGCCGAAGGTCCGGAACTGCGTGCGCAACTGCCGGGTGGCCTGGTACAGCCCCCGCACCGCACCGCTAGACAGGATCGTGGACTGGAACAGGTTGCCCAGAGACCGAGCGAGGTCGCTGACCGAGTTGGCAACGGCCCCCCGGAATGCCTTCCGGAACTGACTCTGGAACGCCTTGCCACCGACCGTTGCGGCCTCCACCGCCGCCGCACGAACCTCGGCGGGGAGCGTATTGCCGTCGATGTGTATCGCTACTTCGGCTTCGCCCCATACAGCGGCCAATTACATCACCCCCCGGCTCAACTGGCTGTGCTCGGCAGAGAAAGCCTGGAAGAGTTCCATTTCCTCGGCAATGACTTCGGGTGACACGCTATCGCTATCGGCCCTGTCGCGTCTCGCTTCCGCGCTGAACAGAGCCTCATCGAGTTCGGTGCGGCCGTTCTCGGTGTACTGGACCCGCTCGCAGGCCCAGGCGTAAATGAGGTTCAGGAAGCGGGGGAAGGGGAGGGCGAGCGGGTCGACCCCGGCCCGCGCACACGCCCCGTCGATTTCGTGCCAGAACTCGTCGGCGATGTGGATGAGTCCGCCGACTGCTGAGTAGGGAAATCCGACCACTTCTCCATGAGCCAGGCGAGGACTTGCTCGATGGTCTCCATGCCCACCGAGTCCTCCGGGTCCGAAAGTCTCTGCCTCAGCACCCGATACTCCGCGGCAGGCAGAATGTCCTGCAAGAGTTCCATGATTGCCGCGGCCTCTGCGGTCACGTTCTCGTCGTCGCCCAGCCGTGCGGCGACCAGGAACAGGCGCTCGTCCGTGGGCATCTTCGCGTGGAAGGTATCTGTGCGGATGACCTTCGGCTCCACGCCCGCCTCTTTCTGCTCTGCGGTCAGGTCTTCCACCCAGTCCAGAGTGAACGCGGAGACTGGTCGATCGACGGCCTTCTTCGCTGAACTTCGGAATGAGCGGGATGCAGTCGCCACCATGGGAGCCTCCAATATGTCCTACGAAAAAGTTGTACTTTCTGGGGTACATTATCAGAGCCCCGCCGCCTGAGCGATGCCAGGGAACCGCGCTCTGCCGAGCCCGAAGAAGGCAATGGCTTCCGCCCCGGCCTGCCGAAGCCAGTTGTCCTGGTGGTGCTGGCCTCTCACCATGGTGCGGAACCGACCGGAGTCGCCGGGCGCGAAGTAGGAATACGGCACCGGCCGCAGTTCCAGTTCCGTCCCTCTCTTCGCGGTGATGAAGCCTGCACCGTCACCCGCGGTGCCGAGCAGAACGAAGCGCGCATACGTCGCGTGGGTTCCGACGTAGTACGGCCGGGTGAATCCCTTCGCGGGGCCGATGTGCTTGTAGTGCTCCCTCTTCATCCGGCCCGTCCGCTTGGGCGAGAGCACCTTGGCGAACTTCAAGTGCACGTCCGCCAGTTCACGAATCTCCGGAGCCAGCATTCCGGCATCCGTGAAGGCGAACGCGATGCGCTCGTAGTAGACCACCGTCCGGATGTTCCCCTGGCCCCGGCAGAGCGGGCAGTAGTTCTTGACCACTAGAAGGACTCCCAGACGGCGATGGTGAATGCACCACCCACGCATCCACCGCCGGACACTTCAAACTGCGTGTAGGGACCAAGGATGTAGTCCCGATCGTTCGCGCCGAAACAGCACTGGATCGCGCGGCGCATCGCCGCCATATCAGCCAACTGGATGCGGACGGCACCCAGGCTCTCGGACAACGACGGCGGCGTATAGCCGTTGACCGCGCTGTTGTCCCCGACCGGTGCACAGCGAGCGGTACCGATTTCGATGTTGAACGCAAGCGGGGCCTTGCAGTTGGACAGAGTGGAGTCCACGGTCGGGAAGGTGCTGGACGGATACGCGTCGATGAACCGCACCCACGCCTGACCACCGCATCCGTTGCCGTCGCATCCGCCGCCGCAGAAGTCCAGAACGACATTGCCCGCGACGACCCCGCACGAGCACAGGGCCGGGGTCTTGGCCGCCTCCATTTCCTGACAGAGACACGCGGCCAGACTGATCAGGGTGGGGTAGACGATGCTGTCTTCGACGAGAACGGCCACGGCTATCCCCAGGTCTGCACGCGACCGCGCGCCGAGTCGGGGCTCATCACGCGGGCGGTCATCTTCAAGCCATTCGGGTTGTAGATGCGGATGATCGCGTCGACTTCCCGAATACCGGTCCCCCCATTCGGAAAGAGGCCGGAGGGAATCTCCATCGAGATACCGTTCCGGGTGATGCTGGTGACGCCGGAGGGCAGGCGGCACTGGCCGCCGTTGCACGCCTTGTAGAACTCATGGGCCAGGATGCCCGAGGCGTAGCGAAGCAGATCATTCGGCGCGAGATAGGGATAGAACGCCACCGCGAAGGAGCCCACAGCGTCGGATGCCGACCCCATGTCCTGGCACACCGGCCAGGACTGTCCATCCGTGCGGACCAGGCGGTTGGCGTTGTCGACGCGGTACTCGGTAGCCGCGAGAGTGAAGCCGTCGATCTTGACGCTGGCGATCCCACCGACCGGGACCGGCATCAGGACTTCCGCGACCGTCGTGCAGGAGCAGTCGCTGACGCATCCGCACGAGTTGTACCAGACGCCGCCGCTGATGTACGGGCCGAACACACTCCCGCTTCCGCTCACCGGAGCGGCGTAGTACGTGCCTCCACCACACCGATACGCGCACGGCCGGAGCACAACCGGGCACAGGCTGAGCCGATAGCCGAGCAAGGCGGAGAGGGTGGACCAAGCGAGTGCCTCGGAGCGCACCTTCACGTCCGGGTCGAGTGAGTCAATCTCCTGCTGGGAGAGGGCGCATCCCCAGTCGGTGTCTTCCGGGTAGCAGATGTCCATGCTCGCCTCAATCCAGGTCCGCGATCACGCGGAGATTCTCGTAGGTGTCGGTCGGGGCAGTGATGATCTGTTCGTCCCTGGTGATTTCCAGTTCGACGGCGTACATGCCCACCGTCAGGTTCCCATCGAGGACGTGCTGAACGGTTCCAGCCGCCGGGTCCAGGATCGAGGAGGGGAGCACGACCGGCGGGGCAGAGCCCCGACGTGCGATCAGGCGGACGGTCGATCCGGTCAGGTTCATCGGGACGCGCCAGTAGGTCGGATAGCGGTCACCCGTCTTTACGGTCAGGATTTGTCCCATCAGCGGGTTCCTTCCAGGGTCAGCCGCTCGGCTTCTTTGGTCAAAGGATAGTCCCCGGTCGTACCGGTCAACGGGAGGCGATCGACTTCCACCCCGAGGGTGAGGTAAGCCCCCGATCCGACCAGCGGAAGGAACGGCCCAGAGGGGATCAGCGGGATGTCACCAGTCGGAATAGCCGGGAGTTCCGGCTGGAGAACCTTGCCGAGCGAACCGGTCACCACGGAGACCACACCGCTCACGCTGTAGACCGCGGTGACTGCGCCCGTGACGCCGGTGATGACTTCGACCGTGCCCGAGACCGGGGCCGCGGACTTGGTGACCGTACCGCTCACGGTGGTGACGACGGATACCACGCCGCCAACCGGCTTCACCGACGTGACAGTTCCGGATGCCACCGTCGTGACGGTGACCACACCACTGACCGGCTTGACCGCTCCGCCGGTTGACCCCGAGGCGGCCGTCGTGACGGCCACGGTTCCGGAAACCTGGTGGACCTGGCTGACCGTGCCCGACACGCCCACTGTGACATCGACGCGACCACGCGGGTTGATCTGCGCGACGCCGGAGGCGCTGACCACGATCGGGACGGTGCCCGATACCTGCTGACGAGAGGTCACCGCTCCGGAGGCACCTGTGGTGACGGCGACGGTGCCGGACACCATGTGCTTCTGCGAGACCGTGCCGGAGACACCCACCGTGACGACCACGGTGCCGGACGAACCACCCGGAGGAAGCGGGTTACCGGTTGCAGTGGTGACCACCGCAACGGTGCCGGAAACGCCCATCTTCGCTGACGGCTCGCCGGTCAGGTTCGTCGTGACGGCGACGGTTCCAGATACCGGGAAGCGAGCAGAGACCGAACCACTCACGCCGGTGGTGACCGGAACGACCCCGGATGCAGACCCAGGTTTGGTGATCGTTCCGGCCACGTTCGTGAGGACCGGGACGGAGCCAGACACAGGCAACTGCGCGCTGACCGTGCCGCTGGCGGTGGTGACCACGGGCACGGTGCCGGAGACCTGCTGTTGCAGGCTGACCGCGCCGGATACCGTCGTCGCTACCGTGACCGTTCCGGAGACCGGCTTGGGGCTGACCGTCACCGCCCCGGAGACGGCGGTGACTACCGGGACGGTGCCGGAGATACCCATGCGGGCGGAAATCGTGCCGGTCGTCGAGACCGTGGTGACGGCGACCGTACCGGAAACCTGGTGCACGACCGGGACGCGAGTGGCATCACCGGTTACCGTCGTGATTACCGGCACCGTACCCGACGTGGGCAACTGCGCCGACACCGTGCCGGATGCCGCAACAGTGACCGGGATCGTCCCCGAAACAGACTGCTGTGAAGAGACCGATCCGGATGCCGCTGTGGTGACCGCGACGGTGCCGGAGACCTGATGCGTAACGGTGCCGGAGACGACGGTGGCGTCACCGATAGCCACCGTGGTCACCGGGACGGAACCACTGACCTTGGCGTTCAGCGTCACCGTGCCGGAGGGGAGCGCCTGCGGCCAATCGTCCGGCCAATCGTCGGGCCAGCCACCAGCCCGGTGGGTCAGAACATTCACCGTGCCGGAGACCTGGTGGACCACCGAAGAACCCGTGATGGTGGCGTTGCCGGTCACGGCGGTCTGCACCGGGACGGACCCGGATGTCTGCAAGATCGCGAAGGGTGCGGGGCTGGATGTCGAGGAGGTCGAGTCATCGGATGCGCCGGACCAGGAGCCTCCGGTCGCACCGTCGAAGTAGGGTCCGGTGTAGGTGCCCTCGGTGAGCAACACCGAATCCCAGTAGACGTATTCGGTGCCGACGCTCGACCCGTTGTAGAGCCGGATGAACGCATGATCAGCATCCGAGCGGAGCGTGAACGTCACACTGAGTTCGTAGGTGCCCGCGGCGTTCGGAGCCGCGCTCGACGCATGTTCGACAAACCCACCGGAGTTGTGATCGAACAGCACGATGCGACGGGCACGGTCGCTCAGGACTCCGGTCTGAGCGGCGTCCAGGTGGATCGTCGCCATAGCGGTGTACGTCCCACCGGCGACCATGCCCAGGCGCATGTCCCCCTGGTCACCGTTCACGCTCGCGCAACTATCGTTGTTGTTCTGAGTCGGGGCGATACGGAGGGAGAATGTGCGGTTGGCGGACCACGCGCTCGACTGAGTGACAACGGCGTCGCTGATCCCGACGTACCCGGTGGTTCCGTTCTCGATGCTCGGGTTCGGAACCCTATTGACGGTACCCACGCCTCCCGCGACGGCGTTTGTGGCGACGGGCACCGTGCCGGAGACACCGAGACTCGCGCTGACCGTGCCGGATGCCGCGACGGTGACAGGCGCGGAGCCGGAGACCGCGAGAGCCTGACTGGCGATCGTGCCGGTGGCCGCCGTCGTGACGGCGACGGTACCCGCGGCCTGGAAGACGTTTCCGGTGGGAGCCGGGTCGAATACGGCGTAGATCGTGCCGCCGTCCACCACGGTGAATCCGTAGGTGCCCGTCCCCGAGGAGGCGGAATTGATCACGTAGCGCGCCCCGACGTAGACGTTCGTGTTGGCGGACCCACCCGCCATACCGGAGTCGACCTGTGTCCCGGCGAAGGAAGTCGTGATCGCGGGCGCGGCGTTGTTCTCCGTGCCACCCATGTGCAGTCGGAGTTGCCCTGCCGATGCAGTCGGGATCGAGACGCTGGCGGTGCTGGCGTGCGCGGCCGAGAGCGCCGTGCCGGACATCGTGCCCACGCCGGTGAACACCAGCGCAACAGCCGCCTTCGCGGTGACCGATGCGCTCAGTGTGATGGTGTAGGGGAAGGTCTGGGTGACCGTGACATCCAGTCGCCAGAGTTCACCGCGAATACCTGCCGCGCCCGTCGCCTGCGGAGAGTTCCAGGACG
>Ga0137457_1000280_pt1 | contig 13343 bp, 10 predicted proteins | sample EasRivERMGT630_2_FD_102321 | JGI IMG/M metagenome (GOLD analysis project Ga0137457, IMG submission 102321) | Soil microbial communities from meander-bound floodplain in the East River, Colorado, USA - East River MetaG ERMGT630_2 | ecosystem: Environmental > Terrestrial > Soil > Floodplain ...
AAGTGGTCCGCACCGGGCACCTCGACCAGCTCCATTCGCGCGGGGAGCTCGGGCAGCGCGCGCCGCAGATCCGCCGCGTTTCCGAAGGCGTCCTTCTCACCGAGGATGATCAAGCCCGGCTGCCGCATGCGCCCCAGGAAGCGCGCATCGTAGAGGCGGCAGGGGAAGGCGATCAGGAGCAGGCGTTGCACGGCGGCGTCCCGAACGGCGAGCTCGGCCGCGATCCTTGCCCCGAACGAGTACCCGGCCGCCCAGAGCGGCAGTTCCGGATGGCGCTTCGTGAGCTCGGCCGCTGCTGCGGCCGCGTCCTCGATCTCGTGGGTCCCGTCGTGTTCGCCGTCCGATCCTTCCACACCGCGAAAGTTGAAGCGCAGCGTGGCCAGGCCGACCGAGCGCAGCCCGCGTGCCACGCGCACCACGAGCGTGTTGCGCATGGAACCGCCGTGCGACGGATGCGGGTGGCAAACCAGACCGAGCCCTCGGGGCGGACCGTCGGGCTCTTCCAGCTCGCCGATCAACCTGCCGACCGGCCCGGCGATCTCGACCCGCATCGGCCCCCCTGCGACCCCCCGTCCGATCAGTAGACGATCGTGAAGCCGCCCGCTCGGCGCGGGAACACCACTTGTCCATCGCCGAGGGGGAGCTCCGGGGCGTGACCATTTCCCAGCGCCAGACGGCCTTCGCGGAGCCAGACCTGCCAGCCGAGCCTCGGGGGCGCATCGGCTTCCTTCTCGGGCCGCTCCAACCAGGTCAGGATGCCCTCGTTCCCCCCCGCGGCCCCGGCCGCCTGCGTACACACGACATCAGGCCCGACGCTCTTGGGCTCGACGGGCAGCTGGGCCTGCTGGAGCTGGCGGCGGATGATGGACCAGGCCACGCGCCCATCCCCATCCCAGGTCGCCAGCGTGGAGTTCTTCTCCTGCGAGAGTTGCCCGCTCGTCAGCGGATCGCGGATCGCCCTCAGGTTGTCCACGGGCGACACATCGAAGGTCTCGCCTCGGTCCTTCGAGGAGATGAGCCGCAAGCTCCGCGACACGACCGGGTTGTCCTCGTAGAGGCGGTGAGCCGTGCGATAGAGGATGTACACCGTGCCCATGACCTCGTCCACGTGGGCCGCGAGGTCGCTGTGGACGGAGACGTTCTTGATCGGATCGATCGCGACAGGCTCGGTGAAGTTGGTCCCGTCGTGGCTGCGTCGCAACCAGATCCGGGCCATCTGATTCCCGTCGACGTCGAGGTCGGGTCCATGGGCCGAGTACACGACGAAGACCTGGCCTCGGTCGTCGACCGTCACGGCCGTCGTGGATCCCAGCCCGGCAGGCGAGCCGAGCTCTCGAACCCCCTCGAGCTCCCCCTCCGCCGTGGTGCGGACGTACTGCACGGAAGGCTTCTCTCCACGGGAGATCCAGGCGATGTGGACGCGGCCGTCGGGGCCGACGTCGATCGAGCCGGACTGGGTCTTGTTCCAGGAGAGAACCGTGCCCGGCACCGGATTCACGCGGACGCCGGGCGAGAACGTCTTGGCCTCGTCCGTCGAACGGGAGACGTAGAGGTCTCCCGCCCCTTCCCCCCTGGTGTAGAGCAGCGCCAACCCCGTCTCGCCGATCCCGAGCCGCGGGCGAAGGCCGCCCTCCGGAATCCGCACGTACTGCACGAAATCGGCCGGCAGCTTGACCAGCAACTCCGGTGGCGCGTGGCGGCGGGAGAGATCGGGCCGCGGCGGTCGCTGCGGACTCGATTCCTGGGCGAAGCTCGCGCCGGAGAGCCCGGCGAGCAGGAGCGCGACGAGCCTGGGAGGGATCATGGGGCGTGGCTACGCATGGACGCGCGTTCGGGTGAGGGGAGAAGGAGCTGCATCAGGGTAGCACCCGGTGGAACCCTCCCCCGAGCGCTGCTTTCCTGCCCGCTGTCCGCCTATGCTTCCGGCCCCGACGAACGCGAAAGATCCGCATGAAGCCCTCCACCCAACCAACCGGCGCCAGCGGATCCGAATGGATCGTCGAGGCCGACGCTCGCACCTTCGAACAAGCCGTCCTCGGACGGTCGCTGGACGTGCCGGTCTTGCTCGACTTCTGGGCGACCTGGTGCGGCCCCTGCAAGACGCTCGGACCGGAGCTCGAGAAGCGCGCTCGCGAGGGCCGAGGACGCTTCCTGCTGGCGAAGATCGACATCGATCGCAGCCCGGAGCTCGCCCAGGCTTTCCGGGTCCAGGCAGTACCCACGGTCCTGGCAATCGTCCAGGGCCGGCTGGTGGACGGGTTCCAGGGAGCGCTGTCCTCCGGCGACCTCGACGCATTCCTGGCGCGGGTCGCGCCGGTGGGAGAGGGGCTCACCCAAGCCGACGTGCGCGTCGAACGCGCGCGAGCTCTGGCCAGAGACGGAGCGACGGACGTTGCGATCGGCCACCTGCGCGAGATCTTGCGCGATGCACCCGAGCATCGCGAAGCGCGCCTCACGCTGGCCGAGCTCTTGATCGAGACGAAGAAGGCCCGCGAAGCACGCCTCGTGCTCGAGAAGCTCGAAGGTGACGGAACGACCGACGAACGCGTCCGATCCCTGCGCTCCAAGCTCGAGTTCTCGGAGTCGGCCGGCGATCGCCGCGAGCTCGAGGAGAGGGTGCGCTCCGCGCCCGGTGACTCCGCCGCCCGCATCGAGCTCGGGAAGGCCTGCGTGGCGGCCGGCGACCACGCGGTCGGTCTCGAGCACCTGCTCGAGGTCGTGCGTACCGACGCCGGTCCGCCGAGGGCCGAAGCGAAGAAGGCGATGCTGGAGGTCTTCGACATGCTGGGCCTCGAGAACAAGGTGGCGAACGAGTACCGCTTCAAGCTGTCCCTCGAGCTGTTCGCGTGAGCGTGCCGGGCTCCTGAACTGGCGCGGCGCCGTGCTGAGACGCACATGGCACCTGCTGCGGGCGCGGCTCGCCATGACGCGCCGCAGCGGCTGGCCGGTTCCCGCCATGGTCTTCCTGGCCGCGCTCGGCGCCGCGCTGGCCCTGCTCGTGCGCGATGACTTGCCGCCCTTTTCCTACTCGCTGCTGGCGCTCTCGGTCGGGGGCTTGCTGCTGACGTTCCCGCTGCTCTCGGATCTCGGCGCCCTCTTGCGCCGAGACGAAGGCGGGGAATGGGTGGGCGCGCTCCCCGCTCTGGCCGTGGAGCGCGCGCTCGCCCGGGCCTTGCACGTTGTGGCGCTCCTAGGCGGCCTGGTCGTGTCCTGGTTCGCGCCCTGGGCGCTGCTCGCGCCCGACGCCCTCGGTCTCTTCCAGCGGGCGGCGCTGCCAGGGCTGGGTCTCATGCAGGCGCTGCTCCTCGCGACGGTCTTGATCTGGGCCCAGCAGCTCTTGCTCGCACGGCTGGAGCTGGCCTTCGTGCTGCTGGAGAGCGTGCTGGTCGCCGGAGTGGTCGTCGCGCTCGTCCAGTTGCTCGGCCATCTGCCGGAGCTCTCCGTGCTCGATCCCGATCGGCCCGTGCTGGACTGGCTCCCGCCCGTGTGGTTCGCGCGCCCGCTCTTCGGCGAGGGCTGGGCCTGGAGCGTTCCCGTCTGCGCGACCGTCGCCTCGGCCGGCGCCCTGCTCTCCCTTCCCGCCGATGGCACGGACTCCTTCCGCCGTCGCAACCGGAACGAACGTTGGCTCGAGCCGCTGTACCGGATCGCCGCGCGCTCCTGGGTCCGGCCCGCGGAGCGCGGTGCCTTCGACCTCGTCTATCGCGCTCTGCCCCGCGAGCGCGAGGTCGCCCTGCGAACCTATCCCCTGCTCGGGATCCCGCTCGCGTTCCTTTGGATCGCGGCGAGCCGCGCGCACGCAGCGGGCGAAGCGTGGCGCGCCGATCTCCTCGCGCTCCTCCTGTTCACGGCCGGCGTCTATCTGCCGCTCCTGCTCACGCACGTGCCCCTGACCGAATCTCCGGCCGCGGCCTGGATGCTGCGCATGGCGCCCTGTCCTGCCCGCGCCATGAGGGGTGGCGCGGTGAAGGCGCTGTTCGTCCGCTACTTGCTGCCGGTGTATTCTGCGCTGCTGGGCCTGGGGCTGGTGCTGTCGGAGGCGGAGCTGGTCCTGCGCCTGTGGCTTCCGGCCGTCCTCTTGGCCCTGCTCCTGCTCCGCCTCTTGTATCCCGCCTGTGTGCGAGACCTGCCGCTCTCGGTGGGGCCGGACGAGCTGCGCTCGGAGCTCGACTGGGCTGGCATGGTCGCTCCGCTGGCGGTTGGGCTCACCCTCCTGGCAGTGGGGGCGAACAGACTCCTCGATTGGAGGGGTGGTCTCTGTCTGGCCCTGCTCCTCCTCTCCTGCGAGCTCGTGCTGGAACACAGGCTCGGACGGCCGGCCCCCCCTGACACTGGGAAAGGAGGAGCGGGTGTTGCCGGAGCCGGTGTTATTCCCCCCTCAGCCGGTGACTAGGGCTAGTCCAGAATGGCTACTCCAGGGTCTGCACGCCCACCGAAACCCTGCCGCGGTGGCCGGGATGGGCAGAAGTCGATAAGGTAGCTTGAGCAGGCCTCTTTTCCTCGGATCAGGAGTCATGCGTCCCATGCGGAACGCGAAAACGGTTCTCGGGCTGGTCGTCCTCGGGCTGGCCCCCTCGGCGGCCTCTGGCCAGTCTCTCGAGAGCCTGATCAAGTCGGGCGACACCGTCCTCGGGCTCGGCGCGATGAACAATGTGACGTTCCTCGCCGTCAACGACTCCAAGACGTGGAGTGCCCTGATGTCGACGACCTTCGACGACTCCACCAGGGATGGCTGCATCCTGAGCAATGGTTTCGTCACCCTGCGCGAGGGGACAGCGCTGCTCGCACCTCCTGGGGCGGTCCTGGACGAATGGAACTCGGTCAGCGTGACCAATTCGGGCGACCTCGGGATGCTCATCCGGGTCAAGCCGGTCACGGGCCTGTCGTTCGACGGCATCTACTGGAACCTGGTCCCGGTGGCGAAGAAGGACCAGACGCTCCCGTTCCCCCCCTTTCCCATCACCGGCGTGCTGGCGGACTGGGACACCTTCTCGGTCGTCAAGCTGAACACCAAGAATCAGCTATTCGTCATGGGAGAGGTGGCCAACCCTCTCGTGACCCGCAACAAGGAGCGCTCGCTCATCCGCTACCAGCTCGATGACGCGGGCAGCATCACCGGCACGACGGTGCTGGCGACGGAAGGGATGCTGGTCCCCGCGGGTCTGCGACTCCTCGGCCAGCAGTGCATGCTCAACAACGAGCACATCCTCGCCGTCAACAACCGCGGCGACGTCATTACCCTCATCGCCCAGGACGCCGTCCAGTGGCTGGTGATCAACATGGAGACGGCCGTCGCGAAGAAGGGCACGCCTTCGCCCGTCGGCGGGCTCTGGAGGGATTTCTCGCAGTCGCGTGTGGCCATCAACGACCGTGGTGACTGGGTGATCTCGGGGGCAGTCGAAGACCCGGTCGGCTACCTGATCGTCAAGAACGGCCAGAAGTTCGTGCAGCAGGGCGAAGTCTTTCCCGCCATTTCGCCGTTGCCCCTCGGCAACGGGTCGCTGGCGCCCTTGTACATCGCGAATAACGGCGACGTCTTCTGGCACGGACGGATCGGCGCCTCCGACTCGTTCATGCGCAACAAGGATGCGATCGTGATCAGCGGTCAGACGATCGTGGGCAACCGGCTCGTCACTTCCATCCTGGGAGGAGAGAACGGTTTCTCGATCAGCCCGAACGGGCGCTTCTGGGTGGGCCTCGCCCAGCTCCAGTCGATCGGCACCGCCGCGCTGTTCTCGGACTTCGGTCTCGTGCTGGAGGTGCCGGGCTGCCACGGGAACCAGGGCAAGCTGAGCCTCGCGTCCGGAAAAGCCCTGCTGGGCAACGACATCCAGCTCGCCATGGATCGCGGTCAGGCCGCTGGCGCCGTGACGGCCGTGTACTTCTCCAGGCAATCGGTGCTGTCGCCCAACGGATGCGGCATCAGGGTCAAGGGTGGCGAGTTGATGCTCGGTCCGCCGCTCCTCGGGCACCGCACCTTGGCAGCCTGGAATGGCGTGAATCCCTCGGTCGGGACGTTCCGGATCGCGAACCAGATCTCCCTCCTGGACGCCGTCTTCTTCGCCCAGGGGGTCTTCTTCAAGCCGGGCCACCCCACCGAGGAGGTCCGCCTGACCAATGCGCTGCGCATCGAGATCGGCGCGCCCTGAGGCACGGTTCGAGCGCCATGAAGCGGGCCCGCGAGGGCCCGCTCTGGTTTCTGCGCCGAGCGCGTGACGCGGAGGCCAGCGCATGCCCGCTCACGCGCTCCATCCGAACGCGTTCCCGATCGCGTACCTGCGCAGCCTGAAACGGCAGATCTCGGCCTCGCCTTACTTCACGACCAACACGCTCAACCGCGACTTCGTCCGGACGCGCGGCTTCTCGGTCGTCTTCCGGGCCGGAGCGCGCCAGCAAGTCGTGCGCGCCTTCCCGTTCTTCGAGCCTTATCTCGAGCGCGCCCTGCGCCCGGATTGCAACGCCTTCTACCTGAACCCGCTCCAGCTCGGGCTGGGCTCGCGCGTCGACGCGCACGTCGACCGCAGCCTGCGCTCCTATTGCAAGGAGGTCCCCGTGCCGGTCACCGTGAGCGTGCTCTACGTGGACGTCCCGCGAGAGCTGCGCGGTGGAGCGCTGGTGCTGGCCCGCGGCAAGAAGCACCTGGCGCGCCTGCGGCCCGTCGCCAACACGCTGCTCTTCTTCGAGGGCGACCTGACGCACTCGATCGAGCCGGTCGAGAGCGAAGGCGTCCGGCTGAGCCTGGTGTGCGAGCAATACTGCCTGGACGCGGACGAGCTGGAACGCATCCCGAGCTTCACGATCGAGACGCGCGCCAAGATCTACGATTGACCGCGCCGCCCGCGGAGCTGGGCGCCGGCGCGCTCCAGGAATTCGCGCAGATCGGGCGGCAGCGGGCTGATCACCTCGCGCCGCTCGCCGCCGGACGGGGATACCCAGGCCAGGCGGTGGCTGTGCAGCGCGTGACGCGCGAGATGCAAGCGCGCGAGGTCGCTCTCGTCGAGCTCCCGCCGCGCACTCCTAAGGAAGAGCTCCTCGTCCGCGCCGTACAGCTTGTCGCCCACGAGCGGGTGCCCGATGGCCGCGAGGTGCACGCGGATCTGGTGCTGGCGCCCCGTGAGGAGCCTGCACGCGAGGAGCGCGAACTCGCCGTGACGCTCCAGCACGCGCCAGGTCGTGTGCGCCTCGGCGCCGTCCGCCTGGACGGCGATCTTCATGCGCACCTGGCTCGCACGGGCCGGCCCGAGCGGGAGGTCGATCGCGCCCTCGTCCTGTGCCGGCGAGCCGTGCACGAGCGCCAGGTACTCCTTCTCGATCGTCCCGCGCTCGAACTGCTTCCTGATCTGGCGATGGGCGCGCGCGCCCTTGGCGAGCAGCACGATGCCGCTCGTCTCCCTGTCGATCCGGTGGCACAGGCGCACGGGCACGGCCAGCTCCGCGCCCTGCGAGTAGCGCGCGTGCACGTCCTGGATCAGCGTGCCGATGAGGTGCCGGCCGCTGGGGTGGACCGCCTGGCCGGCGGGCTTGTCCACCGCCAGGACGTCCTGGTCTTCGTGCAGGACCACGAGCGCTCCGGGGTCGGCGAGCTGGTCGGGCAGACGCAGCTCGGGCGGGATCACGACCACGACGCGCGCGCCGTGGCGCAGCTGGCGCGAGGCGCGACGCTCGATCTCCGGCGGAGCTCCGGAAGGCTCCAGCCCGGGCGAGGCGGGCGCGACGAGCACGAACCCGTCCTGGATGAGGCGCTGGACCGAGGCCCGCGAACGCCAGGGCAGGCGCAGCTTCAGGAATGCGTCGAGCCGGACCTGGACCTCCTCGGGTGACTTCTGGAAGTCGCTGGCGCGCACGGGCAGCTCGACCTGCTCGAGCGGTCGCGCCAGGTTGCGGTCGCGGGGGAGGAGCCCCATCGGTTCTTCGCCCTCGCCCTCGGAAGGACAAGGTTTGCGACCGATCCCAGCGCGGCTTCCGCCGGGAGGCGGAGACGCGCTAGCTACGGTTCAGGAGCCAGCGAGCGCGGCGCGCGGCCTTCAGGATCGTGCGCATGCGCTCGCGCTTCTCGCGGCGGCGCTTGTCGGAACGCTTCTCGTGCCAGGTGCTGGCCTTGGCCAGGCGAAAGACGCCACCGTAGTTGCACTGGCGCTTGAAGCGGCGCAGGGCAGCCTCGAGCGACTCGTTGGATCGGACGTCGACCTTGATCGTCATGCAGGGAACGGGAAGGAAAAAGGGCGGGCTAGTATCGGTTCCCGAGAGTCGAGGGCAAGCTCGAACTCGAAAACCCTTCCACGCCCCGTGAGCTCCCCGCCGACGAAGGACCCGCCCGGGACCCACTCCCCGCCCGAGTCCGGCAGCGTGCGGGGCGTCGTCGAGGGTGTGACCTACCAGCACCCGGGGAGCCTGTACACGGTCCTCCGAGTGACGCTCGAGCCCGACGTGGAGACGCCGGGAGAGCTCTTCGGCCGGCGTGGCTCGCGCCCGCGCCTCGTCCATGCCGTCGGGAAAGCGGGCGACGTCGAGGTCGGCGGCCGGATCGCGCTGCGCGGGGAGTGGAAGACCCACCCCAAGCACGGCCCCCAGTTCCACTTCCAGAGCCTGGAAAGCCTGCCGCCGGTCGGCCGCGAGGGCGTCGCCCGCTACCTCGCCTCGAAGAACTTCAAGGGCATCGGCCCCGTCCTGGCACGGCGCATCGTCGAGGTGCTCGGCGCCGAGGCCCTGGAGCGCATCGACTCCGATCCTGAGTGCCTGCGTCTCGTGCGCGGGCTCAAGCGCGCCTCGCGCGAGGCCCTGGTGGCGGCCGTGCGCGCCCTGCGCGGCGAGCGCGAGCTGCAGGCCTTCCTCTACGGGCTCGAGCTGAACGCCGCGCAGGTGGTCGAGGCCACGCGCGTGCTCGGGCCCGACGGCGCGGGCAGGGTGCGCGCCGATCCCTACCTGCTCGCGCGCAGCGTGCGCGGCGTCGGCTTCGCGAGCGCCGACCGCGCGGCAAGGACACTCGGCCTGGCCGAGGATTCCCCGGAGCGGCGCCGCGCGGCGCTCCTCTTCGCGCTCGAGCAGGCGGCGGGCGATGGGCACACCTGCCTCGAGCTCGAGCACCTGCGCACGCGGACGGAGGAGCTCCTCGCGTATCCGCTGGCGCCCGAGGTCATCCTCGGCGACGCCCTGGCCCTCGAGGCCGAGCGCGAGCTCGTGCTGGTGCGCGACCTCGTGCCCGGCGCGACGCTCGTCTACGGGCCCGCGCTGGCCACCTGCGAATCCGAGCTGGCCTCGAACCTGACGCTCCTCGCGAAGAGCGGCCCCGCGCGGACCCTGGCGGGCGAGCGCGCCCTCGATCGAGCCGCTGAGGCCGCGCGCCTCGCCCTGCACGCCGATCAGCGCGCGGCCGTGCTCGGCTGCCTCGGCGCGCCGCTCGTCCTGCTCACCGGCGGTCCCGGCGTGGGCAAGACCACCATCGTGCGTCTGGTGGTCGAGCTGGCCGAGCGCGCCGGGCTCGCGGTCGCGCTCGCCTCCCCGACCGGTCGCGCCGCCAAGCGCCTGAGCGAGGCCACGGGACGGCCCGCGAGCACGATCCACCGCTTGCTCGGCTGGATCCCGGAGCTGCACCGCTTCGAGCACAACCGCCAGAACCCGCTCGCGGCCGAGCTCGTGATCGTGGACGAGATCTCGATGCTCGACGTGAGCCTCGCGCACCACCTGCTGAAGGCCATCCAGCCGCCCGCGCGCCTCGTGCTGGTCGGCGATCCGGATCAACTGCCGTCGGTCTCGGCCGGCAACGTGCTGGCCGACCTGCTGGCCTCGCAGCGCATCCCGGCCTTCCGCCTGAGCCACGTCTTCCGCCAGGCGACGACCAGCCTGATCGTCGAGAACGCGCACCGCATCCTGCAGGGCGAGCTCCCGCGCTCGCTCTCGCGCGACGATCCGGTGGGTGATTTCTACTTCTTCCCGGCCGAGACCGACGAGCAGGCGGCCCAGCGCACGCTCGAGGTCGTGACCGAGCGCATCCCGCGCCGTTTCGGGCTCGACTGGGTGCATGACGTGCAGGTGCTCGCGCCCATGTACCGCGGGCACTCTGGCGTCGACGCGCTCAACGAGCGCCTGCGCGCGGCCCTCGGTTCCGGCGGCAGCGAGCTCGCCTGGCGCGACCGGACCTGGCGCGTCGGCGACCGCGTGATCCAGACGCGCAACGACTACGAGAAGCAGGTCTTCAACGGCGACATGGGCCGCATCGCGAGCGTGGACACCCAGCGGCTGACCGTGACCGTGCGCTACCCCGAGCGTGAGGTCGTCTACGAGGCCGGCCACCTCGCCGACCTCGCGTGCGCCTTCGCCATCACCGTGCACCGCTCCCAGGGCGGCGAGTTCCCGGCCGTCGTGCTGCCGCTCGTCACCCAGCACTGGCCGATGCTGCAGCGGAACCTGCTCTACACCGCCGTCACGCGCGCCAAGCGGCTGGTCGTGCTGGTCGGCCAGCCACGCGCCCTGCAGCGCGCCGTCGCGAACGCCGAGCAAGGCGCGCGAGAGAGCGCCCTCGCGGCCCGCCTCCGCAAGTTGCTCCCGTAGTGGGAGCGCCGGGCTCCAGCCTGGCGGTTCTCGGAGGAACCTCGAGGATCGAGAGGAAAGACGAGACCGGGCTGGAGCCCGGCGGTCCCGGGGCCACGCTGGAGCGTGGCGCTCCGCTCAGCCATTCACGAGGCGCGCGGCCTTGGTCGTGAGGTAGTTCCGCTCCGGAGTGCTCGAGGTCCGGCTGGCCGCCGCTCGGTAGCTCTCGATCGCCGCGCGCTTGTCGCCGGCGAACTCGTGGAGGTGCGCGCGCACTGCCTCGAGTCGATGGTGGCTGGCGATGCGCTCGTCCGCCTCGAGCTCCCGCAGCCGCTCGAGGCCCGCCGCCGGGCCGTGCACCATGGCCGTCGCCACCGCCTCGTTCAGCGCCACCATCGGATTGTCGGACATGCGCCGAAGCAGGCCGTAGAGCGCCAGGATCTGCGGCCAGTCCGTGTCTTTCGTGCTCGGCGCCTCGTCGTGGAGCGCGGCGATCGCGGCCTGGAGCTGGTAGGGTCCGACCGCGCCCCGCGCGAACGCAGCGCTGATCAGCGCCGTGCCCTCCGCGATGGCCGCACGGTCCCAGAGGCTGCGGTCCTGCTCGTCGAGCGGGATCAGCTCGCCGTGCTGCCCCGTGCGCGCGCTGCGCCGGGCGTCGGTCAGCAGCATGAGCGCGAGGAGCCCCGCGGTCTCGCAGTCCCCGGGCACGAGGCGGTAGAGCGCGCGCGTCAGGCGGATCGCCTCGGTGGCGAGCTCGACGCGCTGGAGCTCCGGTCCGGCGCTGCTCGTGTAGCCCTCGCTGAAGGTCAGGTAGAGCACGTGCTGGACGTCCCGCTGGCGGCTCGTTCGCTCCTCCCCGGACGGAGCCTGGAAGGGCGTCCCGGAGTCCTGGATGCTCTGCTTCGCGCGGCTGATGCGCTGTGCCATCGTCGCCTCGGGAACGAGGAAGGCCCTCGCGATCTCGGCCGTCGTCAGGCCGCCCACGGCGCGCAGCGTGAGCGCGATCGCGGAGGGCGGCGTCAGCGCGGGGTGGCAGCAGGTGAACAGGAGCTCGAGCGTGTCGTCGTGCTCGAGCGCCTCGCCCGCGCCGACCATCGACTCCTCGCGCGCGTCCGCGCGAGCCTCCTCGCGCCGCCGGCGCGCTTCCTCGCTCTGGAGCTGATCGGCGTGCCGCCGGCAGGCGACCTGGAACAGCCAGCCGCCCGGATTCGACGGCAAGCCCTCGGCGGGCCACTGCACGACCGCCGCGAGCAGTGCCTCCTGCAGCGCGTCCTCGGCGGCCGCGAAGTCCCCGGAGCGCCGCACCAGCGCGCCGAGCACGCGCGGCGCCAGCTCGCGCAGCAAGCGCTCGGATTCCGGCCCGAGGGCCCCGGCGGTCATTCGACGTCGGGCGCGCTCATCACCTGGCGGAGCTCGATCGGGATGCTCATCTGCGCGCCGCCTAGCCCCGGTGCCGCCGAGGCCTGGCCGGCGATCTCGATCGCGCGCTTCTCGGACGCGACGTCGATGATCCAGAAGCCGGCCAGGAACTCCTTGGTCTCCGGGAACGGGCCGTCCGTGATCGCGGGCGGGCCGCCCTTCCGGGCCCGCACGATCTTGGCCTGCTCCGGTCCGGCCAGGCCCTGGGCATCGACCAGCTCGCCAGAGGCGGCGAGCTTCTTGTTGAGGTCGATCATGAACGCGATGTGCGCCTGGATGTCCTTCGGAGGCCAGGTGTAGATCGCGGCGCCCTCACCGGCGTGGTGCATCATCAGCATGAACTTCATGGTCGTGATTCCTTGGTGGAGGGTCGGGGATTCGCCCTCGAGTCGGAGCCGGAGATGGATCCTCGACATCGACACCGGGGAATCCGCGGCAGGCCCGAGGCCGCCGGCGACCGCAGCGAGGGTCATGGTCGGCGAAGTGTCGCTTCCTGGCAAGCGCGCGAGCGGGACGCACACGTGGTCGGAGCCGGGCTGGAGCCCGGCGATCCCAGGGCCACGCTGGAGCGTGGCGCTCCACGAGCACGGCGCGCGGAAGAGCTACTCCGGCAGGCCGCGCGAGAGCTCGCGCTTCAGCCAGGCGCGCGCCATGGTCCATTCGTCGGCGACCAGGCGCGGCTTGACGCCCAGGATCTCGGCCGCCTCCTCGTTCGAGAGGCCGCCGAAGAAGCGCAGCTCGACGATGCGCGCCTGGCGCTCGTCGAGGGTGCGCAGCTTCTGCAGCGCCGAATCCAGGTCGAGCAGGTCGATCGGCGGGCCCTCGCCGATCGCGGCCTCGTCGTGCAGGGTGACGCGGTCGCGGTCGCCGCCGCGCTTCTTGGCGCCGCGCCGGCGCGCGCGATCGACCAGTTCGTTCCGGATCACGGTGGCCGCCAGGGCCACGAACTCGACCCGCTCCAGGCCCTGGTACTCGCTGACCCTCGAGAGCTTGATGTAGCACTCGTGCACCAGGTCGGTGGCGTCGAAGGTCAGCCCTCGACCCCGGCCCAGCGCCCGGTCGGCGAGCTCGCGCAGGGTCGTGTACATCTCGGCCACGAGCTCGTCCATCGAGCGCGCGGGCGGGGTCTCGCCGGGCTTGGCCTCGCCGGGCTCGCTCAACGCCCGCCCTCCGAGGACGCGGCGGCCCCCTGGGCAGCGCGCGCCTTCTCGAGCTGCGCGCGGGCGAGCGGGATCTCGCCGCGCGGGCCCTGCATCCCTTCCAGGGTCTCCACGGTGTCGTCGAGCACGTACAGGGCGTACTCGATGTCCTCCGGAGAAACAATGGCCTCCCGCTCGGCCCGCTCCAGCCACACCCGGCCCTGGTCGCGGAAGGCACGGTACTCCTCTAGGTGCGAT
>Ga0137457_1000281_pt1 | contig 13318 bp, 10 predicted proteins | sample EasRivERMGT630_2_FD_102321 | JGI IMG/M metagenome (GOLD analysis project Ga0137457, IMG submission 102321) | Soil microbial communities from meander-bound floodplain in the East River, Colorado, USA - East River MetaG ERMGT630_2 | ecosystem: Environmental > Terrestrial > Soil > Floodplain ...
AGCCCGCGGTAGTACGCCTCGCCCCGACCTCGTCCCGTCGCAGTCTTCTGGTTCATCACCAGAAGATCCCCGGCCTGCACCGCGACGCCTACGTCATGCAGGGATCGGCGCCCGGACGCTTACGCTTGATCGACTACCACTGAGGTGCGCCATGCATCCCAAGAACCGCACCCCCCCATCCGGGCGAGAGCCTGCTCGAGGAGTTCCTGAAGCCTCGGCGTGAGCCATGTCGACTTCGCGGCCCACCTCGGCGTCCCCCTCCAGCGTGTGAACGAGATCGTTCGCAAGAATTGCGGCGTCAGCCCGGAGACGGCGTGGCTCTTCGCGGGAGCGCTGGCGACGACGCCGGAGTTCTGGATCAACCTGCAGGCTGGCCACGACCTCGAAGTGGCTCCTGGCCGAGGGCTCCGGCGTCGGCCTCCCTGTCGCACGGGACCTCAAGCCGGAGCAGGGCTGGAAAGTCGATCTACGCAGCTCGGTGGTAGTAGCGGAGCATCCCGCCGAGCCGCTCGCGGTGGGGGAGATGGGGCGGATCGCTCGCCAGGTCCGTCTTTGGCCTACCAATGGCCGACTTGAGCAAGTTCGCGCTCGCTCTCACGGACGTGGAGCAGGGCATTGCGTGCGCTGGAACCGCGCTGGAAAGCCGTACCTACCGGACAAGCAAGAAGACGTTCCTGTTCGTATCTACGAAGCAGGCGCGACTGAAGCTCGATTCGTCGGCGTCCGAGGCCAAGAAACTTGGCTTCGCGGTGGGCACCAACGGTTGGGTAACGCTTCCTCTGGATACGCTGCCCGCAACTCCTGTCGTGAAACGATGGATCACAGAGAGCCACGCTCTTGCTGCGGGGCTCGGTCCTCGGAAGAGCGAGCCGAAGCGACAGCGGGGGTGAAGGTGCAGTGACGGGTGCGCTTGGCCCTAGGCGCATCGCCGAAATCACGCCGCGCGGATTGCTCGCGGCACGCTCGGCGCGCTGAGCGACGCCGACCATGAAGGCGTCATCCGGATTCCTCGCGACTTCGGTGAACAGGATGCGACGGGTCTACATCCACCTCATCGTGACTTCCTGCCGTGGACGAGAAAGCTCTGCGGGACGCCGGGAGTCCCGCGCGGGAACACGGGGAACGGCCAGCGACCATGCTGGTTGCCGATCACGCCGGAATCGACGACGTCGACGTCCCATCCGAGCGGCTCGAGGAGCGCCTCGGGCGTGTCGGTAGAGAAGTGCCACGGCGCGCCGAGGCTCGCGACGAACTCGAGGCGTTCCTTCATGGACGGCGACGCGAGCACCGAGTCGCTCGCGACGTCGAAGAGCACCTCGCTCCCCGGCGCGGCGAGCTCCGACACGCGGGCGAGCAGCCGAGCGACGTCGGGTGCCCGGAGATACGGCAGCAGTCCCTCGATGAGCCAGAGCGCGGGCGCGGTCCCGTCGAAGCCTGCGGCCCGGAGCGCCACGGGCCAGTCTTCGCGCAGGTCCACGGGCACCGTGATCCGCTCGCACCGCGGCGTCGCGTCGCCGAGCTTCGCGGCCTTGTAGTCGAGCACCTCGGGCTGATCGATCTCGAAGACGCGGCACCCCGGCGGGAACTCGAGCCGGAATGCCCGCGAATCCATGCCGGCCGCGACGAGCACGAGCTGCCGCGTGCCGGCGTCGAGCGCGGCGTGCACCGCCTCGTCGAAGAACAGCGTCCGCACCGCGACCACCGGCGGTCGCACCGCCGACGGCGGATCGCCTCGCGCCATCACTTCGAACCCTGCGTTGCCCGCGAGCCGCCGCGCGAACGGATCCCGGAAGAGCCCGTCCGGGCGATCCGTCTCGATCGCCCGCATCGCGGCCACCCAGAGCGAAGTCAACCCGACGTCGTGCACGCCGGCAACCGTAGCAAGCCCGCAAGGCTACCGGTGGCCGGATCTGCGCAAGGCGGCGTTGGCGGACGCCGCGCGACGTCGGTTTCTGCCCTTGCGCTCGCGGGGTTTGGCGCCCGGTGGACGAAGGCCCATGCCGGCCTCTTCGGGGGGCGATGCGGGAGTCGATCGGGCCCATCCTGCGAACTCGAACTCGGGTGGCGAGCGGGCCGCGCGAGGACGGGGGCCGCGGTGGGGAGGCCGAGGTGCTCGAGGATCCTGCGGACGACATTCCCGTCGGTGATGAGCGCGATGAGCTTGCGCTTCTCGCCACACACCGCGCTCCGCACACCGGGAAGTCGCGTAGTGTCCGATCGCTCGGCCGAGGCCGTGGCGGGCTCGCCACGGCACACATGGAGAGGATGCCAAGGCGCCTTGTCGCCGCGGCTCGAGGCCGTGCACCTCCTCGGTCTATGAGGCGAGCCGACGCCGCAGGCGCTCGTGCAGCTCGAGGTTCGCAGCGACGATCTTCTCCATCAGTGCGGCCTTCAATGCGCGGTGAGGCGCGTCGGCGTCGAGGCCCTGGACCGTGCGGTACGTAGAAGCGATACCGGAGTCGACGCAGGTCGCCCGCAAGGCCCGGGCAAGGTGCGCTTCGGCTTCAGCGAGGGAGAGCCTCAGCTTTGCGAGTCGGCGCTCGAGCAGTTCGATGCGGTCCTGCTCGCTTCCGGTGGTCGCGGCCATCGACTCCTGCGTTCCTCGAGACACACCGCCGCATGGAGGGTCCCAGGTTTCCAGGGCTTGCAGGCGCGCGCGCAAGGCGTCGTTCTCGCGCCGCTGGGCGTCGAGGGCCTCGGTCAGCTCCCGTTTCCGGCGCTCCGGGTCCGTGAGCGCGCTTTCCTGCATGGGCGCCAGACCGGAGGGGGGTGGCACCGACACCCGCTGGTCTCGCAGCTCGTCTCCGGGCGTGAGGTGCTGCGGGCTTGGCTCGAGAATGCCGGGCCGGGCCGCGGCGATCTCGGGAAGCTCGTCGTCCATTCCCGGCTCGCGGGCCGGCGCACCCGGAGGGAGCGGGGCGCTCGCGGTCACGGCGATCCCCTCGGTGCCGCGCTCCCACTCGAACCGGTCCTGCAGGAAGTCGTACAGCAGCGTGTGCACGCAAGCTCCGGGGCCGCGGCTGCGGGCGACTCTGAGTCCCTCGCGGGCAACCTGGATCAGTGTGTCCAGGAACAGGCGCTTGCCCGGCTGGGTCACGCCGTATCCGATCGTCAAGCTCATTCGCAGTGGACCGGCCACCCCGTCGACCCGGAGCTCCTTCGCGCTGGCGACCCACTCCCGGCATGCGGCCTCCATGCGCATCGGGTCGGGGCCGACGAGGAGAACGACGAGGCGCCCTTCGTCGCTGTGGACGATGGCCTCCGAAGCCCGAAAGGCGGGTCCAAGCGCCAGGACAAGGGCCCCCAGCACCCTCGGAGTGATGCCGGGGTTCTTGCGCTCGAGGCCCTCCAAGCCGATCGGGTCGCAGGCCAGCGCACAGACAGCATGACCCCGGCCCACCGCCCAGGAGAAGCGTCCTTCCATGTGGCCGCGCAACTCGTCCGGCGCGAGGCACCTGGCCCCCGGGACCTGCAGCTCGTGGCTCAGGAGCAACTGCATCGCGTTCTCGGATCACGAACGCCTCGGATCCAGGAATGGGGCACAGGACAAGGCTACCCCCTCCGTTGCTCGAGAAGCTGCACCCGGCCCGGTGCCGCCAGCCGGCCCGCAGCGTGACGGGAAGCTCTTTCCGGGACGCACCACGCGCCACCTCGCTTTCCAGAACCGCCTGCACGGCCCTCGGGTCCGCTCGTGCAGCGCGACGGTGCTCCGCTGCGACACACCCTCTCTACCATGATGGCTCCCATGCATCGCTCTCGACACCCACTCCTGGAGAGGGCCCGGCACATTGCAGCGGAGCTCATGTGGGAGCGCACCGCCTGCGACGTGTGCTCCAGTCGCGGAGTCATGGGCTCGGCCGGTCAAGGATCCTGGGCACGTGGAGATGAGCCCGAGCCATGTCCAGCGTGCCTGGGCGTCTCGTACATGTGGGTCGACCCGCGCTGCGGAATCTTCAACGTCGAAGAGCTGATCGAGGAGTACGAGCGCTTGCGGGCCGTCGACACCAATCGCCCAGCGCCATGACGGGGTCGTCCGCCACCTCCCCTCCGCCGACGGGGACGGCGGGCACGGCGGCCTACTCCAGCAGCACTTCCCTGATCCTCCCTCCCCATCCCGAGCACTCCTCGGCCGCGGAGACGACGTCGTGGAACATGCTCCGTCCGCGCCCGACCGTCTCGTCGTCCATGACGTGGCCCTAGGGCTCCAATTGCCTCTCAGACAGCATCGCGCGTACCGTGTGTCGCCATGAACGGAGCTGCCGCCGCCGCCGCCGCTGCAGCCGCTCGCGCTCGGCGGCAAGAGGAGGAAGAGATGACGGCCTACACGAATGAGGATCTCGTCCAGGGGTTCGAGTTCAAGATCCTTCGGGCGAACACGAATGCGTTCCGCAAGCCTGAGGTTCTGCGACGGGTGTTGGAAGAAGAGGCGCGCGCTGGCTGGACGCTCGTCGAGAAGTTCGATGACGCTCGCCTGCGGCTCAAGCGATCGGCGAGCACGAAGCAGAACGACTCCAATCTGCCCTTCGATCCGTATCGATCGGTCTACGGCATCGGTCAAGGCGCGCTGGTGGCGCTCATCCTGGGCAGCATCGCCGCCGTCGTCATTGTGGTGGCGATCATCGTCGTGGCCCTCCACTGAGAAAGCGAACGGAGGCTCTTGTCAGCGCGGGTCGTAGCGCACCGCCCCCTCGGGCACGCCCAGTCGCCGCCTCCCCTCCGCCGCCGGGCACGGCTGGAGACTGGCAATCACCGTCTCCTACGGAGACGGCCTACTCCCCGGGAAACGGAACGAGCGCTGCCAGCCCTGCGCTGGCCGCGCTCGCCGTCGAACCGGCGGGATTCGAACCGAGAAGAAGGCGCTTGCCTATCGGCACTTCTAGGTATTCAGGCCTCAGAGGCACCGCATCGGCGCTCCGATGCGGCCTTCCCTCGGTCTCCAGGTTCGGCGCGTGCGCCTGTGACATACGACTCCACGTTCCCATGCCGCAAGCCGTATCCCGAGCGCGCCGTTCTCTCCCTTGCCCGTCCTGCGGAGCAAACACTCCATCCTCTCGGCGCTGCTGCGCTGGCGCTTCTTCCCCAGCTGGATCATTCGCCGTGCGATCGCCTGACGCGGCCCCATCCAACCGCATCGCACCTTGGCCACCGAATCCGACCGCCGGACGCTGGTGGTCCAATGGCGACGGTCATCCACCATGACTGGGCGCCAGCCTGACTACCGAGTTCCCCCGATTCGATTACCGTGCTCCGTCGATCGTCTCGGCAGGTTTGGGTTCCTAACCTGCATCTGGCCGGGATTACCGCCATTCGAATTGAGCTCTACTTCAACACGAGTCAGAAGGTCGTTGAAGTCGGCGCGCCGCGCAGCAGCGGGTTGGATCCGCTGGCTCCTTCAGGGCGTGCTGGTCCTGATGACCTTGGTCCTCGCCGGATGGACGTCGTGGCTTTTTGGCTGATCGCGCACGAAGTCGGTTCAGGTAGGCCGCGCGGGTTGCCAAAGCCAAACGCGGGAAGCGCGGCAAGAAACGTCGCCGGAAGGCCAAGGCTGCCTAGATCCTCGTACCGGGCCGAGTTTCTCTCCCTCCTCAACTAGCTCGGCCCGCCAGGGAGCGCCTGCGCAACCCTCCTCCTCGAGCGCGGCGCTCCCGCTTTCTTCTCCCACGTCGCGGCGCATGAACTCGGCGGGTGCCCGGCCGGCCGGCGAATGAGCGGGGAGCGCCTGCGCTGGCTGAACGAGCGTTCAGGGTCCAGCAGGATGACGAACGGTAGCCTCGCGGCCGGCCCTCACGGGTGTGTCCTCTGTGTGCAGTGTTTTCGCGCGCAAGGAGGCTGAGCGAAAAAAGGAACCATTGCGCCGGCGGCACGAGGGGGTCTGTCTGAGCAGGCCCCCTCCTAGTTCAATCTCTTGTGCTGCAACCGGTCTGGGTCTCGAAACGCGGCGCCCTCAGGGACTCTTCACCGTTCCTCCAGTCCCCGGCGCGCGAGGGGACTGGTGCGCGTCCACACCAAGCGGCTCGAGCTTGACGACGCGTATGTAGTCGAGCTTCCCCATGCTGTCCGAGCCACCAGGTCCCGTGGTTCGCACACGAACCGTGTACGTGCCGGGGAGACGGTAGACGTGGGGCGGGTGCTGGAGCCTCGAGGAGGTGCCGTCACCGAAATGCCACTCCCAGCTCGTGACGGTCCCGGACGAGAGATCCCGGAACGAGACGGACAGCGGAGCCACGCCGGTGAGCGGCGACCCTGTGAAATCGGCTTGCGGCGGCCCGGCCACCTGGACGAGATCGGCGAGCCTCAGTGCCTGGCTTCCTCCGGGACCCGCGACCGTCAGCATCACCGTGTACCTGCCGGGCTGGGCGTACACGTGTACGGGGTGCTGGACGCTCGAGGTCGCCCCGTCGCCGAAGTCCCATGACCAGGTCGTGATCGGGCCGGTCGACCGATCGGTGAGACTCACCGTGAGCGGCGCGATGCCGCTGGTCGGAGCCGCCGTGAAGAGAGCCACTGGAGCGGGCTCGTTCACGACCACGTAGCTGGCGCGCGTGCGCTTGCTGGTGCCGTCCGGGCCCGTCTCGGTCAGGGTCACGGTGTGCGAGCCCGCTGCCGTGTAGGTGTGGCTCGGGCTCGCCAGGCTCGACGTACCGCCGTCGCCGAACGTCCAGGCGTGGCTCGTGATCGTGCCCGTGGACTGGTTGACGAAGTTCACCGTCAGCGGGCGGGTGCCACTGGTCGGTTCGCCCACGAACTCGGCCGCAAGAACGGCTTCGGTCACCGACACGAGCCTGGGACGAGGGCGTGTGTCGGTGCCGCCCGGTCCGGTGACCGTCAGCGTCACCTTGTACCTATCGGGAAGCGTGTAGACGTGCACGGGGTGCTGGACCCTGGAGCTCGTGCCGTCGCCGAAGTCCCAGGACCAGCTCGAGATCGTGCCGGTCGACTGATCCGTGAAAGCCACCGCGAGCGGCGCCGGTCCATCGGTGGGGCTGGCGGAGAACGAGGCATCGGGCGGGGGCCACGTCACGTTCACCAGGTCGGTGCGAACCAGCCGGCTCGTTCCGCCGGCGCTCGTCACGACCAGCGCGACCGTGTACCGGCCCGGAGCGGCGTACACGTGCAACGGATGCCGTGCGCTCGCGGTGCTCCCGTCGCCGAAGTTCCAGCTCCAGCTGGTCACGTTCAGCCTGGATTGATCGGTGAAACTCACCGCCAGCGGCGCCGGGCCCGAGGTCGGCGTGGCCGAGAAGGCCGCCACGGGCGCGGGCTCACGCACGGTGACGAGGTCCACCGCAATCTTGATGTCCACGCCGCCTGGTCCGGAGACGGTCAGGCTCACGTCGTAGGTACCGACTTCCGCGAAGGCATGCTCGGGACCGGAGAGGGTGGAGGTCGATCCGTCGCCGAAGTCCCACAGCCAGGCGGTCACGCCTCCCGTGGACAGGTCCTGGAAGCGTGCGAGCAGCCCGGGTTCGCCGCTGGTCGGAGAGCACTGGAAGTTCGCCACGGGCGGCGCCCCGGACTGGACCGCGATCTGCCGCGCGCGCGTGAGCTCGTCCGGACCGAGCGGCCCGCCCACGGTCAATGTCACGGGGTAGGAGCCCTGGATCGTGTAGGTGTGCAGCGGGTGACGCGCGCTCGAGAGCGCGCCATCGCCGAAGTCCCACCGCCAGCTCGTGACCAAACCCGCCGAGCGATCGGTGAAGGCGACGGAGAGCGGCCCCGGCCCTTCGCTCGGTACGGCGGCGAACTCGGCCGCGGGGAGGTCAGTTCCGCCCCAGCGGAAGAGAACCCACGCCGCTCCGCGGTCATAGCCACCCTCGTCGTCCCGGTATGCGCCGACCGCCAGGTCGCTCACTCCGTCTCCGTCCACGTCCCCCAGCGTGGCGCACGAGACCCCGAACCAGTCGTCGGTGTGTACCGCTCCTCCGAAGCCTCCTACGCGCGCGCTCACCTTCTCCGCCGCACGCACCGAGCCATCGGCGGAAAGGAGACAGGCCCAGATCGCGCCGGTGTCCGTTCCGCCGTCGTCGTCGCCGGCGGCACCGATGAAGAGGTCACGCACTCCGTCCCCGTCCAGGTCGTCCGCCGCCAGGGACATCCCGAAGCGGTCGCCCAGGTCGAGCGCGCCGGTGAAGCCGCCCGTACCGAGCCCGATCTCGCGCTGGCTCGCCAGCGAACCGTCGCGCCGGAGCCCGAGCACCCAGACGCGACCGACCTTGCCCGGCTCGTCCGCGAACGCGCCCACGGCGATCTCACCGATCCCGTCACCGTTCAAGTCGCCCAGAGGGCAGACATCGGAGCCGAAGCGATCGTGCGGGCGCACTTCGGGACCGAGGAGGGGCGTGCCGGCGCCCAGCTTTCGTGCCGTGCGCACCGTGCCGTCGCGTCTCAGGAAGCACAGGTACAAGGCTCCGTAGTCGCGCGAGATCAGGCTCTCGCCGTTGTCGTCGCGGCTCGAGCCGATGGCCAGGTCCGGCACCCCGTCGCCGTCCAGATCGCCGATCGATTTCACGGCCCAGCCGAAGGAATCCTGGGACCTCAGCGCAAGGGGGAAGCCTCCCTCAAGGGCGCTGATCTTCTGCAGGGCCTTGACGGATCCGTCCGGATCCAGGAACAGGATCCAGACCGCACCAACGTCGCTGCCTCCGTCGTCGTCGCGATAGCTGCCCACGGCGAGATCCGTGGTGCCGTCCCCGTCGAGGTCGCCCAGCGAGCAGACCGAGACCCCGAAGCGGTCGTGGTCGGCGAGCTCGCCCGTGAATCCACCGGCGACGGAACTGATCTCGCGCTGGTCCTTGACCGTCCCGTCGGGTTTGAGGAAGCACAGCCACACCGCTCCGCGCTCGATGCCGCCCCGGCTCGCGCGGTGGGCCCCGACGGCCACGTCGGGAGTCCCGTCGCCGTCGAAATCACCGAGAGCCGCGGTGCTCACTCCGAAGCGGAAGTCGTTTCCGGCCGCCCCCGCGAAGCCCCCGCTGCTGCCGCTGATCTTCTGCTCGCGGCGCACCAGTCCGTGCTGTGCATGCAGCGGAGCGAGGCACGCACACAGGGCGAGCGCTGCGCTCGCGGCCCGTAGCCGTGCGGCGAGTCTGGAGCGAGGGGACAAGGGGAGGAGCGAGAACGGGCGCATTCCTTTCCGGCCGGCGCCCTGCGCTCACGCTCGAGGAAAAACTACCCCGGCCATTCGGTGGCAAGTCTCTTTCTCAGGGCTGCATGGTGGATGCGTCCGTCCCCAGCGGCCGCGATCTGCTGCCCGCGCTGGCCTGGGTTGCTGCGTACGTAGGCCAGCAGCGCCCCGGCAGCGGAATAGAGCGAGAGGCAAGGCACGATAGGCCTCGCTGGACCGGAACCTGAACAAGCTCGTACCCCGGTCCCGCTTTCTGGATACTGGCGGTCAGGGGTCGCTTGCAATGACAACGGAACTGGCTGCTGCTCGGTCCACCCGTGCCCAACGCGCGTTCACGGAGGCCGACCTCCGTCGGCTGCGGACGGATCGACTGGTCGGGATCAAGGACGTCGCCGCGCCCGAGGATTGGGGAGAGGACGACATGGTGCTGGTGAAGTACCTCGCGCTGCACGTCCCCCTCGCGATCGAGCAGGGGCGGTACGTCTGGAACGGGAAGGAGATCGTCATGAGGGCCGGGCACCTTGCGACGGCCGAGGGCGCGGCGGTCTACTTGGGATTAGCGCCGGCCGACTGGTCGCTCGCCTGGGCGGCGGAGAGGCCGAACAACGTGGAGGCTTTGCTCCCAGCCGATCTCGGCTCGTGGCCCGAGCTCGATCCGCGACGGGAGGTCGTGATCGCTTGTGACTTCCAACGATCGAAGTTTGGCAAGCTGCCCCCGGTCCTGAGGGTCGCAGCCGTCAGCGGCGCCGTGGAGTGGTCGATCCGCCGCGGCCTCGCCGTTCGGCAGTTCCACGGCGAGAGCCGGGGGTACTTCGCCCCCGTCCACCTCACGGACCGCGCTGTAGCACCTGAACTCGTGGCCCCGGTCCAGGTCCAGTCCGATCGCCTGGTGGTGCGCACGCTGCTCGAGCTGCACGTCGCCTACGCGCCGGCCCGCGCCGTCGTCGAGAGGGTGGATCAGCTGCCGGCATGGCTGACCGAGTGGAGGCTCGCCACCGGAGGCAATGAGAACATGGAATCCGCCGAGCAGCCGAGTCCGAAGGCCGACGGACCGGAAGGGATCCCGGAGTCCGACCGCCACGACGACGAGGGCGGGTAGCGCGCGCTCACGTTCTCGCGCCCCATCTCGCGCAGGCGGTCCTCGGGTGGGTGTCGCGCCCTGACCGACTCGGCCGCGGCGGCCGAGCGCGACCCGTCGTGGAGCCCCGACGGGCGGTGGGTCGCATACTTCTCGGATACCTCGGGCGAGTACGAGCTCTGGGTCACGCCGGCCGATGGCAGCCCCGGGGCGCGTCTGCTCTCGGAGATCGGCCGCGGGTTCCGGTACCGCTCTGCTTGGTCGCCGGACTCGCGCTCGATCGCCTTCTCGGACAGCGCCGGAGCGCTCTACCTGGCGAGCCTCGAGTCGGGCCGAACGATCCGGTTCGACGTCGACCCGCTCGTGCGCGAGCCGGGCATCGCCTGGTCGCCCGACTCTGCGTGGATCGCCTGCTCGCGCGGAGCCGAGGGCAGCGCGCGGTCGACGGCGAGCTGGATCTACGAAGTCGCCGCGGGATCGGCCCGCCAGGTGACGAGCGGCTGGTTCTCCGACGACTCGCCCGCGTTCGACCGGGCAGGCCAGGACCTCTACTTCGTGAGCGCGCGCAACATGTGGGACGCCGTGGTCTTCGACTCCGTCGACGAGGGCAACCTCGCCTACCCTCGGGGTCCTACGAGTCGAGCGACGCGTGGGCGGTCGAGGGGCACGGGGTGGAGCCGGACGTCGTCGTGCATGAAACCCCGACCGAGCTCGCCGAAGGGCGCGACCCGCAGCTCGAGGCGGCGGTGCGCCATCTCTTGAAGGAGCTCGGAGGCCGCCAACGCCCGGCGAGGCCGCGCCCGCCAGGGCAATAGGAACCGACTCGCGATCCCACCCCACGGCTCCACACGCCGGATCGGCGCGACGGCTCTCGGCCTCCAGGTCGGTTCGTCGGGCGGCCGAAGAGGACAGGCTGTGGTCACACCCTTCGTCCAGGAGAAGGAAGCTGTTCTACCCGAGCCGCTGAGAGCGGCCTTGAGGGCACGCGTCGACGGCGAGCTCGGACTGCCGCTTCTTTCGGAGATCGCGGGCCGGGTCATGGTCGTTTGCCAGGACCCGCGCGGAGACCTTCAGGAACTCGCCGATCTCGTCACCCACGACCAGTCGCTGGCCGTCCACGTCCTGCGCGTCGCCAACTCCGCCGCCTACGCGCCCAGAGGGCCGATCCTCTCTCTCCAGCAGGCGATCAGTCGCCTGGGTCTCTCCACGGTCAGGGATGTCGCGATCGCGGCCGCTCTCAAGGAGTGCATCTTCTCGGTTCCTGGGCACCACCAGCGCCTTCGCGACCTGTGGCTGCACTCTGCGGCAACCGCGTGCTATGCGAAGGAGGCTGCCCAGCTCCTGCGCCGGAACCTGGAGTCCGCATTCCTCTGCGGGTTGCTGCACGACGTCGGGATGCCGATCGTGATGCAGGTCGTGTGCGACCTGGCTCGGAACCAGGTCACGGCTCCCGTTCCTGCGCCGGTCATGGAAGCCGCCATGCTCGAGTTCCACTGCGAGTTCGGGGCGAAGGTCGCGCAGCGGTGGCGCCTTGGGCCGTGGATCAGCTCCTCGATCCTCTATCATCACGATCCGACGCGCGCCAAGTCACTCAGGGATGAAGTCCTGGTCACTGCGCTCGCCGACGCGCTCGCCGACTGGGCGATGGACGCGAGACAAGGCGAGAAGGATCTATTGGTCGACCAGCATCTCGCTCAGGAACTGAGTCTATCCAAGGACACCCTGAGCGCTCTGCTGCGGCAACGGCAGCACGTGCTCAAGGTCGCACTCGCGTTCCTGTAGGGCGCGAGCGAGGGGTCTCCGCCGACTGACCGGTCGCGCGAAAGTGGATCACTAGGCTCGTCGGAGCCATCGGCCGGGCCCTGGCGACCTCGCGTGGCCGGCAGCGCGGTCGTAGTAGCGGAGCATCTCGCCCAGTCGCTCGCGGCTGATAACGGTCAGCGCAGGTACCGGCGAAAGAACGCCACCGCACGCTCGAAGGCTTGCTTTGCGGCCTCGGGGGCGTATTCCGGCTCGCGGTTGTAGGCCATGAAGCCGTGCTCGGCGTCGTAGAGGAACACTTCACCAGGTGGTTCAAGCTTGGCCGCGACGGCACGAAAACGTTCGATGTCTTCCAGGGTGAAGTTCCGGTCCCGCGTGCCGTAGTGGGCCTGGAGAGGTGGCTCCAATCCGTCGAGCACGTCGAGAACGGAGAGCGGTCGGTCGAAGAGCTTGGCCGCATCGGGAGGCGCGTAGAACGGCACCACTGCCGCGACGAGCTCCGGATTGTCGGCCGCGAACAGGATCGCGTTCCAGCCGCCGCCGCAGAAGCCTGTGAGGCCGAGCTTCTTGGGGGAGACGAACGCCTGCGCCCGCAGGTGATCGAAGCCAGCCCGCACGTCCCGCAGCATCCCTTCGTCCGTCCACTGCTCGCGCAGGATCTTCTGCGTCGTCTCCCAGGGCACCGCGCTCGCTTCTTCCCAGGACTTGACCTTGGGGAACTGATGATAGACGTTGACCACGAGCGCGGCGAAACCGGCCTGCGCGAGCTGCGCGGCGAACTCGGGTATGTATGGCTCGACGATCCAGTTGCCCGGAAGCACCACGATTCCTGGGAAGGTGTTGTCGCGCTTCGGGTGTGCGAGATAGCCGTCGATCGTCTGCTCGCCGCTCTGGAACTCGACAGGGCCGTGCATGACCGAGTCGTCGTCCACGGCGCGCGCCGGAGCCTGGTCGGAGCGCGCAAGTTGCTCGACCATTGGAATCAACCCGGAACTCGCGAACACCGTGGCGGATGCGGTCACGAACTCCCGGCGAGTGACGGCCGGACCAGGCGAATCGGGTTTGCGCTCGATCATCACGCGCTGCCTATCGCCGCCGTCTCTCGCCTTCCTGCTGCCTTGTGCCGGCGATCGCGGCCGAGACCCTCATCGAGGAGCCTGCCTTGGAGCGCTCGGGGCCAGGCTTCGAGAATCGTTGGCCGCTGGAAGGGCCAGGAACTGCTCGGTGGCAAGTACAGGAACATCGTGGCACCGGAAGATCCCATGTTCTGAGCAGGCAGGATAGAACCCGGCTTGCCCCCCGCCTGCCAGCGAACCGGGTCCCGACGCCCGGCCCGTGCCGCCTGCCCGTGTGGA
>Ga0137457_1000282_pt1 | contig 13317 bp, 23 predicted proteins | sample EasRivERMGT630_2_FD_102321 | JGI IMG/M metagenome (GOLD analysis project Ga0137457, IMG submission 102321) | Soil microbial communities from meander-bound floodplain in the East River, Colorado, USA - East River MetaG ERMGT630_2 | ecosystem: Environmental > Terrestrial > Soil > Floodplain ...
ATGTCGAACCATGAGCAAGGTGACTCGTCTGGCCTGTCAGAATAGACGCCTTCAACAAATGCCTGTCTGGCTTCAAGCGGCGACGCTACCAAACGGTTGCACTCGTCTGCGTCTTCCGGCCCACAGGGAATGAACTGACTGCCGACATAGCGAATGTCTTTTGCATCGACGAAATAGACAATGAAGGGCGGGCTGCGCATGTGCATACAGCACGCTCCGCACGCATCGCAACTCACTGATGGATCGATCAAGTCCAGTTCGATCATTTCCGCCTTCTTTCCTCACGCGAACAGTGTCGGTTGCTTGCTCTTCTTGTTTCGCTTCCGCGCCGGCTCGACTTCACGCGGATCGATCCCGTCTTCGAGGACCTCGAACCGATTGACATTCCATTTGCCGCTCTTCTTGAACCATCCCCAAACCTCAAACTTCCCGCCAGCGCGGAGCCAGGCGAGGATCTCTTTGGTGCCTTGGACTTTCTTGAGTCTGGCGCCGGCGTTGTTTGCCGACGTGCATTGCACCAGCAGGATCCCTTCGTCGGCTTTGCACGCCATAACGTCGCCGATGCCGAAGAGATCGCGGCGAACGCCGGTCGGACCGTCGCCGTCCTCTCGGCCGTGGAAGCTAACCCACTGCTCGACGACATCAGCCGTGTATCCCCAGTCGCGCAGACGCTTGAGAGTCAATTGGGTGGGGCTGCTCATTCGGGTATCTCGTTGTGAATCAGGCTGCGAATCTCTGCCACGCATCGCTCGTCAATCTGCGCTACCATTCCGTTCGTAAACACCACAGACAATCCGTCAAGCGTGTTTTGGCTCAAGAGAACACGCAGCCGCACAAGTCGCCTTGCCAGTTCATGAAGCACTCTGACTGTTTTCGGTGCAGCCCTATCTTCGCCGTTGATTTGCATCGATTCGCAGCCCGCGACGATTTCTTGAATGGTCACTCTTGGTTCCCCGCTTCTTGCTCCTCCGGTTCCTTCGCGTTGACATCGGTAAACAGGTTCGGCACTTCAGCCGCTTTCATGATCGGCGCGAAGTCCTGAAGCTCCAGTTGCCAGAGCCCGAAGCGCTCGACGTTCTCCGGGAACGCCAGGACTTCGGGCAAGCGACGCTTGAAGAACCAACCCGTATTGCCCTGAGAGTCTTGCTTCTTTTCTTCAGCGAATGCGAAGCACAAGAGGTAATCGAGCGCGGCTTCGCGTTGATCGGGACTGAGTCGCTCGAAGGCGAACGCGCTTAGGCCGATGGCCCAATCGTAGCCGGCCAGGTGTTTGGGCAAGTCGGACTGCTTGACCGTTCGACCGATGACAACCTTGCCGCCGCTGTAGCTCGGTTTGAGCATCCAGTAGAGCACGATCTGCGCGTTGGCATGATCTTCGTCGAGATGCTTATGCCACTTGCCGATTTGGGTGTCGAGGATCGTGTAGAGTTCGAGAAAGTCCTCGCGCGTCATCACGAGCAACCGCTGTTTCTCGTTGGCGCCGACGAGGCCTTTGATCCGCGTGCCGATCGGTTCCCAGGTCTCGGCCGCATGCTGTTTGGCTTTCGCTTCCAGGTCCTCGGTTGGTTTGGCCGCGGTCTTCTTGTGCTTCCCGTTCGCTGAAGGCTTGGGCCTTCCGTTCGCGCTTGCATCTGGTTGGCTCTCAGGTTCTTCGTCCTGATGCCGATCGCGCCAGTTGCTGGCCTGTCGTCGTTCTTTCTTCGTTGTCGCCATGTCAAACTCCTGTTGATGGTTCGGTCTCACTCGAAGTCGTCGTGATCGCTTTCGTTCGCAGCCGGAAGCGCCGGCAATTCCCATCTCTGGACTGGAGCCGGCTGATTGCGCGCTGCCACTGCTCGCGCCATTTCCTCCGTCGTCGGCGTCAGGCAGTAGATCGAAGAGCCGCCGTAGAACTGTGTCAATTCAACGCAGTCTTTTCCGTGCCGAGGGCAATCGATTTCCGGCGCTGGTGGGTCCATTGCCGAAACGCTGTATGGCGAGCATTTGCACTCACCAGATTTCGGCACATCGATCCGCAGCATCGGTACGCCGTATTGCTCGACCTGAGACACGCGGCCGCCGAGCCGACGATGTCCCATCAGTTCCAGGATTGCCCAGCCTTCGTAGGATTCAGCCATGTGCGTACCTCACATTGGGATTCCAGGTGCATAGTTCTCGAAGCGCATCGTCGCCTTGCGAAAGACCAGGGGAACGTCGGCACATGGTCCGTTGCGCTGCTTGGCTACGATGGCTTCAATCTGTTCGGTTGGTTCAGTTGTTTGCGGGCCGGCGCGGTGAAGAAAGATCACCGTGTCGGCATCCTGTTCGATGGCGCCCGAGTCCCGAAGGTCGGAAAGTCTTGGGCGCTTGTCCTCGCGCTGCTCGGAATTGCGCGATAGTTGCGAGAGGCAGATAACCGGCAATTCAAGTTCCCTGGCCATCAACTTCAACGAACGAGTTATTTCGCCGACTTGCTCATTGCGATTCATCCGTCGATCTTCAACGCCGATCAGTTGCAGGTAATCGATCACGGCAAGGTTGATCTTCTCCCGGCTGCGAAGCTGACGGCAGGTCGCCATGATCTGACGCGCCCGCTGGTTGGGTGAATCGTCGAACCAGATCCGCCGCGGTCGCAAGGCGTTGCCGGCATCGATCAGTTTGCGCACCTGTTCAGCGCTCAAGCGGCCGCTTCGAACCGCTTGTGAATTGACTCCGGACGCGCCGCACAAGATGCGCGTGCCGAGTTCCATGCGCGCCATTTCGAGATTGAACAAAACCGATGCGTAGTTGTCCGAAGCGTTGATGCACACATTCACCGCGAGGGCAGTCTTGCCAATCGAAGGCCGCGCGGCGATGATTGCGAGTTCGCCAGGATGGAAACCGCTGGTGAGAAGATCGAGGTCGAGCAAACCAGTGGGAATGCCCGTTACTTCGCCCTTGTGCTGACTGCGACGGTCAATCTCGTTTTCAACTTCCGAGATCAAATCGGACATGATCACCGTTCGCGCCCGCCGCGTGTCACCTTGAACGTTGAGGAATTCACGCTGAGCGTAACTGACCAATTCGTCGACGTCGCCGACTTGGTCATAAGCATCGCGGCAGATCTCTGTGCAAAGGTGAATCATCTTCCGCAGCGTAGCCTTGTCGCGAATGATGGCCGCGTAGTATTCCGCGTTAGCAGCGGTTGGCGCGCATTCGAGCAAGTCCGCGAGGTACGCTGGCCCGCCAATGTCCTCAGAGTGTCCGCGGCTGCGAAGTTCATTTGCGAGAATCACCAGATCAACCCGGCCGCCGGATGACCAGCAATCAACCGCAGCACCGTAGATCTTTGCATGGGCATCGTGATAGAACGCGTTCGCCGCGACGATCCCGAGGATGTCCGGAATGACTTCGTTGTCGCGAATGAGGCTTCCGAGGACGCATCTTTCGGCATCGCGGTCGAAGGGTGGGAGTCGTTCACTCACATTCCACCCCCGCGACTTTGCGCATATTGCGAAGCATTTCGTCTGGATCTGAATCAGACTTGGTTGCCGCGGCTATTTGGAGCGGGTGCTCAACGAACCGATGATCGCGAAGCCAGTTCGCAGGATTCGGGACGTAGCGACCGTTCTCTTTCGACCATTCGACCGATGCCTTCCATCGCGCGAGGCCAGACATGATGACCTCGACCAGATCAGGCGTCAGTGGCAGGTTGTCGAATTCGGCGCGAGCGATTTTCTCGCGGGACTTGTTCGGGTACTCTTTCCAGAAATTCTTCCAGGCCGCCGCCGCCGCCTCGCTTCCGACAGGAAGCGTCCGCGCCAGCGGAAGAAGCGGAGCGGTAGGAGGAGGAATAGGAGTAGGAGTAGGAGGAGTAAGAGGGGGTTTCTCAGATAACCCCACCAGGGGTTTTTCAGAAACCCCACTAGGGGTTTTTGTCTTTCGCGGGCGACCGCCTTTTTTCCCGTGAATTCCGCCTAGTTTTCCATTCTCCGTTGCTTTTGCCTTCCAGTCTGTTCTTCCAGCGGTTCCTTTTATGCGCAAAAGTTGCCCGCGCCACTCTGCAAGATCGGCGGAAATCATTGCGTCAACAAGCCCCTCGTGAATCGCTTCCAGAATCTCCGGTTTCAGTTTGTAGGTTCCGCGCTCCGTACACTCATTCCAGACCCGAATGGCAAGCTCTAGGCCGCAAGCGTGCTCGATGAATTCGCGCGGCGATTTGCTCAACACGTCGAGCAGATTCCCCACCATTCGAAAGCGGGGGTCTACGATCGCCTTTTGTTCAACGCTTATCCGTGCCATCCCTAACTGCACTCCTCATGAGGCAACCGGCCGGTGAGCGACTTGATTTCAAACATTCGATTCCGCATCGTTAATCAGCGCGCCGAGCGTTATTCCAAACCGCGCGGCAATCGTTCGGAGAAGATCCAAGCTGACCGAAGTCTTGCCGTGTTCGACGTAGCTCAAATGCACGTTGGTGATCCCCAAATCCTTCGCCAACTCTTTTCCGGTCAACCTTCTCCACTTGCGATGGCCGGCGATTGCCCTGCCGAGGGCGACATGGAACGAATCAACAATCTGATGCTGCATTGGTTCACCTCTCCGCGGCGCCAACGGTCCCCATGCCTGGAAATGCCCCATCCGATCCAACGGGAGGCAACTCAATTCCATGCTCGTCGACATCGATGCCAACCCGTTTACCGGGCTGCTCGATTGTTCGCTTGTCGGCCTCGATTGCGATCGGCTTCAGTTCGGTGTCAACCGCCTTCTTGAGTTGCTTCTTGCCGTCGGCGCTAAGTGTCCCGAAGTGTCTCACGAGCATCGTTGAATTCGGACTTCCCCACCAGGCTTTGAGAGCTTCGGATCCGTTGCTGGCCGCCGCCCGGCCTTCAGCCATTACCGATTCAACAGTTGCTTCAACCGGCTTTCCGCCCCGGGCCCATTCCGCCAGTTGGCGGCCGATGTCTTCGGAGAGCGGCTGTTGCTGCTCGAAAATCTTGTGGAACTGTTGAGGCAGTTTGCAGGCCATCGCTTCCCCGGGGTTATCGCTCTGCCAAGTCGGGACCCCATTCGAGCGCGGCAACAGCAGACAACTGACGGTCTGCTCGTAAATGAATTCGTCTCCAGCGATCGGCGTGAAGCCCTGGGGGACCATCTCCGTTTTCTTGTCCACCTTGACCGGCTTCACGATCGACTTAGCGCGGAAACAAAAGATGAAGTTGCAGCGCAGTTGCAGGATGCCGTTGATGAGTTTGCGGCGGTTCTGTTTCGGCTCCGACCACGCGAGCATGTTCAAGCTGTGGCGCTTGCTCTCTTCGCCCTTGCACATACGATCAAGGATCGTGTCGTGAAGATCGACCATCCCGCCTGGGCCTTCGTGTTCATGCGATGTCGAATCAACCATGACGACGCTTGCGCCTTTGCCAACGCAATACTGCAAGACGTTCAGGTAGTCGAGCGATCCGAACGGCGCGGCGAAAGGAACGTGCCTGAACTTGAAATAATCGGCATAGTGGAGCATCCGGTCTGACTCCGTGTCGATGCCGAATACATCCCCGCCGATGACTGACTGAATACCCTTGGCGAGTCGCAAGCCCGAGAACGTTTTCCCTGAACCGCTTGGCCCCGTGATGCCGACAAGCAACGGCACTTGCGACCGCACAGCCGGTGAATCGGTGAATTGGCGTCCCATTAGACAAGCTCCCTTGTGAGTGGCAAACCGCCCCACTGCTCAGACAACTCGCGTTCGCGTTCGTCCCAGCGAATGGCTCGAGCGCCGGGAAACTCCGGGTACAACGTGCAAGTCGGATAGGCTGGCCATTCGTTCGTCGCCATGCAGCGCTTCCATAGTTCGATGGCCGCGCGCAACCGCCGGCGTCCGATCGTCAGCACGGCCTCACTCAAGTCATTGACCGTCAAGGCAAACGGCGGCTCATTCTCCACGGCCACGAACCGATAGCGCCGACGTCCAGCGTTCTCCGGATCGAGGATGTTCAACCCCCGCTCCCACATGGCCGCCTGAATGTCCCAACCCATGTCGTCGATCATCCAGGGGATCGACTGCGGACTTGCCGACATGCCCGTTGTCTTGAGGTCATCAAAGCAACGCAGGCCGTCGTGAACGAAGTCGATCATCGAGCGGAACCACAAGCCGTCCTCTTGCCAGACAATGACCGCTTCAGACTGGCCACCTTGGAAGCAGTCGTTGCACTGGTGCGCGGCTATCTGCTCTTTCACCGATGCGGCCAGCGTCCAAGCGGTCTGATAATGCTTGCGCAGGATCGGCTCTTCACCGGCCGCGTATGCGTCCAGCTTGAACGCCTTCGCATCCTTCGTTGTCCAAGCGTCGAATTCACTAATGGCCAGATCCTTGCCGCGCCCGAGGATCAGCGCATGAGCCGCGTTGCCGATGGCAAGATCCTTGTTGTAGCGCTCGGGATTGTCGTCCTCTTCCTCGACTGGTGGAGCGAGCCGCGGATGCGCGTACTTCGCGTGCAACGGCGACTTCTCCAGCAACAGCTTGGCGAGCGACTGATTCAGCGACGGCTCTGGAGCGCAGTCCGCGAAGTAGTCTTTCGCGCTGATGTCGTAAAAGATTCCGGGTTTGTCGATCATGGCGCGCCCTCCGGATAACCAATCTTTCGCGATGTCTTGGCGAACTTGTCGCGGACGATGTTTGAGAGGCAGAAGCCGGCAGCTTGCGCCATCAGGTCCAAGTAAATGAACACGTCCGCAATCTCGTCAGCCAGCGCCGCTTGAAGTTCATCGGCCGTTTGCGTGTTACCGGGTATGCCATCGCGGATGCGGTTCAGCTTCTTCACTATGTTCGCGGCCTCGCCGACTTCGCCTGTAACGGCCGTCATCCAGTCGGCGAGCGACCAGTCAGAGAGCTTGTGATTGAATCCGGTTTTGGATTCACATCGTTTGCGATTGCGGTCGCTGAAGAACAAGAGATTCATCGGTACGGCCTTTCGACGCGAAGAGCGCCATCGGTGGGCAACGCGGCAAACAAAAACACCTTCTGCTCGACCGCTTCCCGGTGCAGTTCAGCACGGGCCTGCGGATCAAGCGACTCCCAAACGCGCTGCGGAACCGCGAACATGCCCGGCGACGGTATCAGATGACGGAGCGTCCGCATTGCGAAGATGGCGCGCTGACCGTCACTTAGCCCCCCATTGTCGCCGTCGAAGTAACAGGGCTTTCCGGTCTTTGGATGATCGACAACGAGCCGGACATCACCGCTGACGTTCTCGATGCGGATGCCGGTCAACTGGACGGAGCGCGTGAGAATGTCGAAAGTCATGGCAGCCGCGCCGCGAAGAGAGATGGCCCGCGACTCGGCATCCTTCGCGGCTTCGAGATGACCTTCGCGCTCGACGGCTTTCGCCTTGGCATCGCGAACGCGGACACCCTGATTGGCGGCCTCGCGCGCCGCCTCAAGCGATTGACGGGCAGTGTCGATCTCTGATGGCTCAGGCTTGGGAACGCGTGCCTGAGCGGCGATGAGGGTTTCGAGTTGCTGGATTAATCGGGCGTGCTGCTCGGCAGCTTCAAGCGCTTTCTCTTGATGTTCTTCCTGAGCGACCGCCTTGTCACGCGCGGTTGTTGCGGACGCTAACAACTTTTCCAGCCGATCGACTTCGTTGTCGGCCTCTTCGCGCGAGAGGGTCGCTTTGGACAATGCTTCGTTTGCCGCGTCGAGAGTCGGTCCTTTGTAACCGCTCTTCGCCTCGGTCAGCTTGCGATTCGCTTCGACACTTTCCTTGTGCGCCTTCTGTGCGGCCTCGACTTGGCTTTCGAGCGCCTGCAGCCTGGCCGCCGCCTGTTCAGCCGCCGTCGCCAACTCCCTGCCATCGCACGGTAAGGACAAATCGATTCCCTCGATCGCTGCCTGACACTGAGTCGCCTTCAGTTTCGCGTTGTCGCGCTCGGCTTCTGCCTGTCGCGCGGCTGCTTCGATGGCATCCTTCACGCGCGACTGAAGGATAAGCGGATCGTCGGTTTCGAGTTTGCGGCGGTCGATCAGCCTGTCGAGTTCGCCGTCCGCGAGCAGTTCGCGGTATGGCGCCGGATCTGCCTTGGCTTTGCACAGAGCGGCCAGTGCCTTGATCCGATTGGCGTCGCGCACTTCGGGACGCTCGCCGGCCGGATCGGTAACGTCGGCAATGTCCCACTTCTCCGAGTCGATCGACGCGACTTCCAGTTCACCCGATGGCCGCTTGCGACCGAGCGGCGCAACAACGCCCAGGGCCTCAATCGACCCGTCAAGCTGACCAGCGTGGACTGTCACGTCGACGCGATGGCCGGTGAGCAAACGCATCAGTTTGAGCACGGTCGATTTGCCGACGCCGTTGCTGCCTTGGAGTTCGTAAACGCCGTACGAGTCTAACGGAAAGCGGAACTCGCCTTCCACAGGCCCAGCGTTGCGCACGACTACGGCATTGGGTTCCGACTTCTTAGCCTTCGATTTGGTTGCTGTTGCGCTCATATGTTCCTCAAACGATAGATTTCAGTTGGTTCAAAACGGAATTTCATAAGCCTTCACTGCCGGCATGTTCAGCAGGTCGCCGATCACAGCGGCTGCCGATGCGATCTTGGCAACCTTGCCGAGTTCACCGGCCATTAAGCACGCCGTCAGTTGATGCAGAAGCCGCTGACGGAAGTTGAGCAAGTTGCCATGATGGTCGATTGGCGCGGCTGGTTTGCACGCTGGCCGCATCATCAGCCGCTCGATTGCTTCCTCAATCGCCATCTGCGCAGACGGGTTCCAATTTGTCGGATAGTCGAGCGTAGGATAAAGCACTTTGAGCAATTCCTCCGCAATCTCTTTCGCACTCACAGTGATTCCCTCTCTTCCGGTTTCTTCCAGGGCCTGACTTCTCGCCGCGCCCGCATAACCGCCTGCCGAATGTCTGCCTGCTGAGTCGCGTTGCTCACGAGAGACAATGCCACTTCAGGAGGCAGGTCAATGTGGCCGTGTTCGCCGAAGTCCAAACGCACGCGGCCGTCAAGTTGCATGGATGCCATCACTTTGGTTGCTCGCGTTTCTGATCGTCTGGTAGAAGCTCTTCGCGGGCGATGCGGCACACTTCCGGAGCTTCGATCATGATTCGAACCTTGCCGCGGCGAAGCTCGTTGATCCCAATCCAGATCGGACCATCGCTGGTTTGAACGCAGAACCATTCGAATTCCCGCCGACTGATAATGAGCATCGTCGAATTCCTTTCGGTTAGCGGCACATCTCCTCAATCTGTTTGCCCCAGTTGCCGAGGATCTTGCAGCCTTGGACTACACGCCCAACTGCTTCGTTTGCGGTCTCACTATTGAGCCGAATAGCGTTGCGCACGTCGGCGCCCGATCGGTAGATGTAACCGGCCAATTCGTCGATTTCGTAGAGCGCGTGCATCAGGGCTTCGCGCTTGTCCGTTGGCAGTGCCGTCAGGTCGGGAATCATGGCGGCAAAACTCCCGTCCGCGCAATTTCAGCGCGTTGCGTTTGATCCAAACTCGTCAGGTTTGTCCGTGTGCTTGCTGGTCAAGCCAGAGAGCTAACTGCGGTAGTGCGCAATCCGACATCCGGTCACCCTCCCGCGTCCGTGGGGACAAGCACTAATCAGGGAGGCAGGACTCGAACCTGCGACTTGGCAACAAGGATCGTTTGCACGCTGGCCTCGCTGCTTGCTCTGCCGCTGAGCTACTCCCCGATGATCGGCCCCCTACAACTTGAATCGGGGGCCGGTGTGAGATTGTGTCCCCTTTGAGTCGGCTCACACACCGTTGCTCATCAGAGGCAGGTTTCCGGAGCCTGCTCGGTCAAGTGTTTCAACATCGCGCGGATCGGCGAACGCGAAGCAACCGAACTCGCCGTTTGGCTTCAGGACGATCTCTCCGAAGTCGCCTTCCGAGTCGTAATAAAAGACGCGCTGTCCAGGCTGCGCGGCGAGCCGCCGAACTACGTCTTCAGCGTCGTTCGTAACCGTGAAGCAGCGATCCCAGGGACCAACATCGCGAATGACGATGGCTTTCTCGGTCCGACTCTCGATCGTGAATTGCGCAGGTCTTCCCATTGCAAGAGCCTTTCAAAGTCACGCGCAGCAAAGAGGGCAAAGTCGCGGCGCGTGCTTGTGTTTCTTCAGTCGTCGTTCTTCACTGCGATCGCCTTCAGGCCACGTCTTGGCGACAACGAAGCCAATGCCCGCCGCGATCAGGGCACGAAGCAACTTCGCTCCGTTGCCGGCGCGATGGCGTTCGACTCGCTTATCGAGCGCCTTTTTGCCACCGTTCACGAACCCGAGGTAGTGCCTCGCGTGGTGATACGGCCGGTCGAAGTGAAGCAAGTAGATCACGGGCACTTCCAGATATTGGTCGGGCCTACTAGCCGTCCGAGGTCGCCCAGTTCCCGAAGCGACGTTCGGCCCGATGAGTTCAATGCATCTTCCGCACACAGTCCTCGCAGACCGTCGAATCGTATCGTTCAAACTCAGCCGCCGAGACGATGACGGACTTCTCACAGCAGGCGCAAGGAAGCTCGTAAGTAAACCTGCCCTGCGCGAGGATGATTAGCCGCCGGCTGCGAATATCGTCGTCGTCCAGCACGTCATCGGGTATCGCTGCGGCAAGTTCCATGTTGGGCCTCACTTCTGAAAAACTCCCGGCGGGTTGGCCGGTTTGCTCCACAGTTGTAGCCGTGCGCTGAAACGATCAGTGCCCCGCCGGGAAAGTTCACTTGCAGCGAGCAGCTTGGCGCTTGCACGCTTCGAGAATGTCCATTGCCCGCTGATGCTCGGCCGACTCGCGATCCATCTTGCGGTTCCAGCGATCGTTGTCTTCGACCGCCCAAATGATCGCGAAGCATGCCGCCACAACGACACTGAACAGACCCCACCAGCAACCGAATGCCAGAGCGTTCAGGCCGACGAGCAGATTGAAAATGCAAATTGTCTTGGTCATTTGGTCGATCCTTGTAAGGTGGGGCTCGGCTGCGGTAGTGGGAGTCTCTTACGCTCGTTCGCAGCCTCGCCCCGTGTTCACTTCTTAATCCGCCGAAATCGCCGGATGGTAAACTCGAACAGCAGCCAGCCGAACAACCAGAACTTATACGTGGTTTGCATGAGGGCTCACTTCTGATTGGCGGATTGCGCTTTGGTCTGTTGCTCGTAGGCTTTCGCGTTCAGTGTGTCGCGAATCCATGCGGACAAACCGAGGCCGCGTTCTTCGGCCGCTCGCTTCCACGCCCGTAGTTGCTTCTCCGTTGTCCGCAACTCAACCCTTTTCTCAACCGTCGTCGCCATGTCGAATGTTCCTTTCCGTCAGTTGTACGGACAGAGTACGTCAATTGTTCCAACGCGTCAACTCGAATTCCGACTAAATTCCACACATTGTACGGAATAGTGCGGGATAGCTTCCGAATACGATTGTGGTACGATCTTCTCTTGTACGGAGGATTTACGGTGTTCACGAGCGCCCTTTGCATGCCAAAGACTGGTGAAGATCGCGTCGAACTTCGAGTTCCGGCGGCCATGAAGGCGAAATGGGAAGAGGAAGCCGCCGAGCGCGGCATGTCGCTTTCAGCCTGGATCCGCGATACACTCAATACCGCAGTTCGCGTCGGACGCGCTGAGCGCGCCAGATTGGACAGGGAGGCCGAGCCACAGCCTAAACCCAAGAGGTGATCATGATGACTGGCAGTCGAGTCAGCATTGCCATATCGATCTTGCTTTGTGCGTACTCGACAGTAACTGCACAGGCTAAGAAGGAAGAACCGTTCAAATGGGCACTCGACGCGATCGGAGCGTTCCAGGGACCCCAAGGCAAGCCCGACGCAAAGTCCAAAGACTTCGGCGGAAAGATCCTTTACTACTTTCGCGTTCTGGAAGTAATCTCCAAAGACGAAATGTTGCTGGAAGGCATGCGTGATATTCCGTCCGCAGTCGGAAGCGGCAAAGTAACCAAGGCGAGAACTGAAACCGTACACAAGCCGTTCGTCGTCAAAGGACAGGCAACCAAAGGCATTGTTGACGACGCGATCATCACCTTGGACGGCAAATTCAGAGTGATCGAAACGAAAAAGCACGATGGCAAGACGTACTTCGTGATTACTCCCCACAAGGAAGAGAAGAAATAATCGTCGAGCATCGCCATGCCCACCGTCGTCGAAGTCTCCGCGCGAATCCTCCACTGGCCTAACTTGTGTGCCTGCTGCATGGGGCACGCCGACACTTCGTATCGGGCACGATCGACGCGAACGACTGGCAAGCGAGTGATCAGGACGGACACCCGCAGTTGGGATGTTCCCTACTGCAGCATGTGCGTCAAACACGTTCGGGCCAAGGCGTTGGCTGCGAATAGCCTCCCTATTGCTCTTCTCGCATCTTTGGTCGCAGTGCTCGGTTTCACAAATTCGGCGATTGAGCTTGGAATCGGATCCTGCATCGTTGCCGCGATCGGCTTTCTTGTCTTTATCGCCGCAATGTCGACAGTCGCTAAATACTGCTGTCGGCAATGCGACAACAAAGCGCCGGCTGTGCGCTATCTTGGCTGGTATGGTTCGATTCAGACTTTCGAATTTGACAACCCGGACTTCGCAGAGGCATTCGCGAATACCAATAGTGGGAAGCTCGTTGGATTTGGTCGACAACGCAGGCCGTTTACGATTGGATATGGACCTGCTGCAGTTGTTATCTGTGCGGCGTGCGCAGCCGGTGGATACTTCTACTTGAATCGCGATCGCGCAAAACCGAACGGCCAGGACAACTCGCCGCCATCGAAAGACGCGTCCGCCCAGAACATTCCGAAAGCACTTGATAAGAAGCCCGACATCCGCGAGCGATTCCGCGAAACGTCGGCTGGACCGATCGCTCTCGGAATCACCGTTCTGAGTTTCAGCTACAACCAACTTGAATACGATCGTGTTGCAAGGGAGAAGACCGAAAACGAGCGTCTCGAAGCGATTCGATTGGCGAAAGTAGCCGCCCAAAAGGAAGCCGACGAAATCGCGTTCAAAAAGGAGGCGGCCAGGCTTGCTGCTGAAGCCCAAAAGGCGCGTGACGAAGTTGAAGCTCAAAAACTCTATGACAAGGTGACGGCTCGAATCCACCTGCTCGAAATCGTCCAGAAGTATCCGGGCACGCGCGCCGCCGTCAAAGCGAAGGAACGGCTCGACAAGCTCGATAAGAAGTAGAGTTTTCATTAGCACTTCACTCCCATTGCCCGCAATTCCGCTTTCGCCTTCTCCGCTTCCCGATGCCGAGCCGCGGGGGAGTCGATCGCCGGAGCCGGCGCGGGCTTCCGTGCCCGTGCCGACCGGTCAGACTCCGCACGGGACAACCCAGCAAGGAATCGCTGAATCGCCTTCGCCGAA
>Ga0137457_1000284_pt1 | contig 13239 bp, 14 predicted proteins | sample EasRivERMGT630_2_FD_102321 | JGI IMG/M metagenome (GOLD analysis project Ga0137457, IMG submission 102321) | Soil microbial communities from meander-bound floodplain in the East River, Colorado, USA - East River MetaG ERMGT630_2 | ecosystem: Environmental > Terrestrial > Soil > Floodplain ...
CCGGCAGGTAGGCCTGGAACCAGGCGGTGCCACCGGCCGCGCGCACCTCTTCCAATCGCGTCAGGGACGCCCCGCTCATGATCATCGGGATGTTGGCCTCTGCCGCCGCGCGCGCGAGCACGACGTCGCCCCGAAACGCCGCCATGGAAGTGCCGCCCATGGGGGCGAACCCGAAGGGCGCGTCGTAGCCGCGGCCGAAGAGCGTCGCCTTCGCCGTGCGTCCGGAGACGTCCACGAGCACGCGCGGCAGGAACTCGATCTCGTCGAACGCGGCGCGGTTCGCGCGCAGCGACGCGTTGGTTTCCGCGCCACCCGAAACGTAGCCGAACATCGGCCGCGGCAGGTAGCGGCGCGCCGGCGCTTCGAAATCGTCGAGCGCGAGGATGCGCGCAAGGGCGCGCGGCAGCGATTTGCCGGTGCCCCACTCGGCGTCGGAGCGCAGTGCGTCGGGTCCCGTTGCAGAGACGGGGCGGCTTGCTTCGCTGGTGTCGGGCATGGGCTCGCCGGGTGAGGAAAACTCTTGCCGATTGTAGAGGGGTTCGCCCCCGAGCGGTACATCGAAAGGAGAACAGGATTTTCAGGTCTTGCAATCCGGCACAAACACAAATTGACACTTCAAAAAGATTGCAGTAGTTTGCTTTGAACGGAGAGAGCAAGCACCAACTCTAGTCTTGGATGGCGTCGATTCCTAGGATTCCGGTTCTTGCGCCAATACTGCTGGCGGTCGGGGTGATGAGCGCGTGGGGAGCCATCGCCCAGCAACTGGAGCCGCGCGCCTACTCCAACCTGCCGGTGGGACTCAATTTCCTGCTCGCCGGCTGCGCTTACTCGCAGGGTGACGTGCTGCTCGATCCTTCGCTGCCTGTAGCCAATGCCAGCGCCAAGGTGAATTCCCTGGTTCTCGGCTATTTGCGCTCGCTCGATTTCCGGGGCAATTCCGGAAGCATCGCGCTGGTGCTGCCTTACGCGGGGGTCTCGGCTTCGGGCGATCTCGAGGGGCAGACCTCGAGCGTGACGCGCTCCGGATTGGCGGATCCCTTGCTGCGCCTGGCCGTCAACCTCTACGGGGCCCCCGCGCTCTCCGCCGAGCAGTTCCGCGCCTACCGGCAGGACACTATCGCCGGCGCGAGCCTCGCGGTGACGGCGCCGGCGGGCCAGTACGACGGAACAAAGCTGGTCAATGTCGGCACCAACCGCTGGTCGTTCAAGCCCGAGGTCGGCGCGTCCCAGGCGCTCGGCCCGTGGATTCTGGAAGGATCTTTCGGCGTCACGTATTTCACCGATAACGACGATTTCTTCGGCGGACACAGGCGCAAGCAGAGTCCCCTGTACGCGGCGCAGGCACACCTGATCTATTCCTTCAACCCCGGGCTGTGGGCGGCGCTCGACGCGACTTACTACGCCGGGGGCCGCACGTCGGTGGACGGCGCGCTCAACAACGACCTGCAGCAGAACTGGCGCTGGGGCGGGACGCTGTCGAAATCGGTGGACCCGCGCAATTCGGTCAAGCTCTACTTCAGTTCCGGAGCGACCGCCCGCACCGGGACGAACTTCCAGACGGTCGGCATCGGCTGGCAGCACCTCTGGGGTGCCGGGGTCTGATGAACGGTTCGCCGCAACGGGAAAACCCGCTTTTCCGGCGGCATGCGCGCGAGGCAGCGCAAACATGAATGCAGTCACCTTCATGCTCATCCTGACGGGCGTGCTGCTGAACGCGGCCGCGCAATTGCTGCTCAAGGCCGGTACCAACGTTGTCGGCACGATAAGCCTGGTACCGGGGCAGATGCTTGCAATGTTCACCAGCGTGGCGCTGCAACCTTTCATACTGGCCGGACTGGCGTGCTATGTGTTCAGCGTGGGGATCTGGATCGCGGCGCTGTCCCGCGTGGATGTGAGCATCGCCTATCCGATGCTTTCCATCGGATACGTGGTCAATGCGGTCGCGGCGTGGTACCTGTTCGGCGAATCCCTGACCGCGTCGCGCCTGCTGGGAATCGCGATCATCATTCTGGGAGTCGTCATCATCTCCAGGAGTTGAGGCGCGACCGTCCCGCCCGGGAATTGGATGACGAGCAACAAGTGAAGATTCTCCTCACGGGGGGCAGCGGCTTTCTCGGCGGCTATTGTTCGATCGAACTGCGTTCGAGAGGGCATCAGGTCCTGACGACCGATCGGCGCGGAAGCGTCGATTACGTCGGAGACCTTGCCGACGGCCGCTTCTGTTCGACCCTTCCGGAGGCCGACGCCGTGGTGCATGCGGCTGCCGTCCAGTATGTCTCCGCGGACCTGCCTTTGATCGGACGCCAGGCATTCTTCCGGCACAACAACATCGAAGCCACCCGGCAGTTGTGCGCCCGGTATTCGGGCATGGCCACGCACTTCGTCTACATCGGGACGAGCATGATGTACTCGCAGTGCGGCGCGGAGATTTATCGGATCGACAGCCCGATGATCGGGCAGGGGGTCTACAGCAGGTCGAAACTCGCGGCTCAGGCCTTCGTCGATGCGCTGCCAAACCGCAGGGCGACGATCATTCCCTGCATCATCGGAGGCATCGGACGGGAAGGACTTTTCAGGTCATTTGTCGAGACAATGCAAGAACGCCGCCTCGTGATCTTTCCCGGCAAGGGGCGGCACAAGATCGGCATGGTTCACGCGAAAGACGTCGCCTCGCTCGTCGGCAGCGTGGTGGACGGCGGGCGGACCGGCTTCTTCAATGCGGCCGCCCAGGCGCCGCTGTCGATCGAGGAATGGATCGACGAGATCTGTTCGGAACTCTCGCTGCCGCCGGTCCGGAGAATCCGGCTTCCGCTGCTGCCGATCCATGCCCTTTCCGCATTGACGGGCTACCGGTTGCTGGCCCGGGAACAACTGCTGATGCTGGCTCAGCCGCACGTATTGGATATCGAGAAGTCCCTGGAGATCGGCTGGCAGCCCCGGTTCGACAATGCGGCAATCGTTCGCGAGATTGCGCGGTACATCGGCGGACGCGAAACCCGTCGCCGGACATAGAACCGTTTTCAAAACGAGCATGTTGTCATCCTGAGCGAAGCGAAGGATCTGCTTTTGTACAGACGAAAAGCAGATCCTTCGGGCTGCGTCTTCAGAATGACAACGCATTATTCAAACAGACTCTATGCGGCGAACGCGGCAGCCCGATTGCCGGCGCCGCTGCCCTATGACTTCTGCCCCATTTCCTCTCTGTACAGCCGCCGTGCCGCTTCTTCCTTGAGCGCGTCGTCCACTTCGCGCATGACGCTGCCCACATCGACCGGTTTTTCGATCCGCACGTAGCGCCCGGTCAGCTCGATCTCCGGGAATAGCTTGCCGCTCTTGTAGAGCGACCAGATCTCCTTGGCATACTCGGTGTCCAGGAGCTCGGGCGCAAAACGGCCGAAGTAGCGGGTCAGGTTGCCGACGTCCCGATCGAGCATGCTGCTCGCGTGGGCGTTGCCCGCGGCGTCGACGGCCTGGGGCAGGTCGATGATGACCGGCCCTTCGCCGCCGACGAGCACGTTGTATTCCGACAGATCGCCGTGGACGACTCCGGCGCAGAGCATGCGAACGACTTCCCGGATCAGCGTGCTGTGGAACTCGCGCGCCTGCTCCGGGGTGAGCACCACGTCGTTCAGCCTCGGGGCGGGACGGCCCTCGCCGTCGGTCACCAGTTCCATCAGCAGCACGCCGTCGACGAAGTCGTAGGGCTTGGGGACGCGCACGCCGGCGGCGGCAAGACGGTACAAAGCATCCACCTCGGTGCTTTGCCACGCTTCCTCCTTCGCCTTGCGTCCATAGCGGCTGCCTTTTTCCATGGCGCGGGCGCGGCGGCTGTTTTTCACCTTGCGGCCTTCGGTGTAATCCACGCTCTGGCGGAAGCTGCGCAGGTTGGCCTCCTTGTAGACCTTCGCGCAGCGGACCTCTTCCCCGCAGCGGACCACGAAGATCATGGCCTCCTTGCCGCTCATGAGCTGGCGCATGACCGCATCGACGAGGCCGGCCTCGACGAGCGGTTCGATTCTTTTCGGGATCTTCATGAGCGGGCTTTTGCGCTCCTTGGCAGTGTCATGGCGGTGACGGTGGACTCTTTCGACGCGGATGTCTGTACGGGAGGGCGCAATCTACAGCAAAGCGGCCAAAGATTCCTGTAATCTTCCTTCCCATCGCAGTGATTACCGGCTGAGGGAGGCCTTCTATCCGTTTCGCCTCTTTCCTCCTCGCCTGCGCCGCGCCGGCGCTGCTCGTCTCCGGCGTCGCACCGGCGAAGGACATCACCCTCATCGAGCGACACAGTCTCCCGGGCGCGGAGCTGGGCGCGCCCGCCGCAGCGACGCACCGGTTGCATCTCACGCTGATCAGGATCGAAGGCAGCGGCTGGACGCGCGAGCGGGCGCTGGCCATATTGCGCGAAGCGGCGGGGATCCTGGGTCAGTGCGGGGTCGCCGTGGATCGCGCGGAGCTGCTCGCCCTCGCCGCGCCGGACTATCTGGATTTCTCCACGCCGGCGGCGCGCGCGCTGGCGCGAACGCATCCGGTGGCGCGGCCCGCGGTGTACCTGGTGCGCGACACGAAGAACCGTCCCGCATTCGACGCCGAGGCGATCGGCCGCGGCAACAGCCGGTCGCGCCCTGAGCTCGCCGATACGATCTGGATGACCGCTGCGACGCGCGACCCGGGCATCGCCCTCGCGCACGAGCTCACGCACGTGCTGATGGACAGCGGCGAGCACAGCGACGAAGAAGGAAATCTCATGCGAGAAGAGACCTCGACCCGGAACGCGTCGCTGTCCGCGTCGCAATGCGCGCGCCTGCGCGAGACCGGGAGCCGCAACGGCTTGTTGGAGAGAAATGGATAGTTCGGCGCGAGCGCGCCGACGATCGGGGTGCGTTTCCCACCATCCGCCATCCGATCACCAGAGGTTAGAATCCCGCCCTGCTCTTGATCGGACCAACCCATGCGCGTCATCGTGATCGGCGGCTACGGCAATTTCGGCGCCCGCGTCTGCCGCGCTCTCGCCGGCTCGCCCGCGATGGAGGTGGTCGCCGCGGGCCGCCATCCGGATGCGGGGCGGGGCGGCCTCTTGTATCCGGGCTTGCAGCACGCGCGGCTGGATCACTCCGCGCGCGACTTCCCCGCGGAGCTGAAACGCCTCGCCCCCGGTCTTGTGATTCATTGCGCCGGGCCGTTCCAGTCGCAGGACTACCGGGTCGCGCTCGCCGCGATGGCAGCCGGCGCGCACTACCTCGATCTCGCCGACGGCCGGCAGTTCGTCGCGCGCTTCGCGCTGAGCGTGCAGTCAGCCGCGCGCGCGGCGCAGCGCATGGCCATCTCGGGCGCGAGCAGCTTGCCTGCCCTTTCTTCCGCAGTGATCGATAGTCTGATCGTGCGCCTTCCGAGAATCGAGGAAATCCAGATCGCGATCGCACCGGGACAGCGCGCGCCGCGGGGCGAAGCGACGATCGCGGCGGTGCTCGGCTACGCCGGGCGGCCGTTCAAGTGGAGAAGCGGCGGCGCGTGGCGGGACGCATGGGGCTGGCAGGAGCTGAAACGCATGCGCTTCTACGGGCTGGGCGCGCGCTGGGCCGCCGCCTGCGACGTTCCGGACCTGGAGCTCTTTCCGAAGCGTTATCCGGGCATACACACGATGGAGTTCCGCGCCTCGCTCGAAATCGGCGCGCAGCAATTCGCGCTCTGGCTCGCCGCCCTGTTGCGCCGGCGGGGCGTGTCCCTGCCGATCGAGCGCTGGGCGAAGCCGCTCGGCCGGATCGCCTCGTGGATGAACGCCTTCGGCGGCGATCTCGGCGGCATGCTGGTGAGCCTCACCGGCAGGCGGCCGGACGGAAGCCGCGCGCGGATCGAATGGCACCTGACGGCCGACGCGCAGGACGGCCCCGAGATTCCCTGCATGGCCGCAATTCTGCTCGCGCGCAAGCTCGCGCAAGGCGGCATTGCGCAGCAGGGTGCGTTCCCCTGCATGGGATTCCTCGCGCTGCCGGAATTCGAGACGGAATTCGCGCGCTGGCGCATCACCACGGTGGTGAGGGAGAGCGACGCGTGAGCGCGCCCGTGCCGGGCGCGGATCTGCAAAGGGGAATCTTTCGAACATGACGCTCAAGCGGCAGGATCTGGATGACATCTCCGCCCGGACCCTGGATCACTACAACCAGGGCGCCGGGGACTTCTGGAAGGGCACGCGCGATCACGATGTCAGCCAGAACATCGCGGCGCTGCTCGCGCACATCGAGGGCAAGCCGCCGTTCACCATTCTCGACCTGGGCTGCGGGCCGGGGCGGGACTTGAAGGCGTTCGCCGGGCTCGGCCACGTCGCGATCGGACTGGAGGGATCGGAGCGCTTCGCGGTCATGGCGCGCGGGCACAGCGGCTGCGAGGTGTGGCGGCAGGATCTATTCGCGCTCGATCTGCCCGATGCGCGTTTTGACGGCGTGTTCGCCAATGCGGTGCTGTTTCACGTACCCGGACAGGAGTTGCCGCGGGTCCTGGGCGAGCTGCATGCCACGCTCAAGCCGCGCGGCGTGCTGTTCAGCTCGAACCCGCACGGCGGCAACGAGGAGGGCTGGAACCGCGGGCGCTACGGTGCGTATCACGACCTGGAAGCCTGGCGGCGCTTCATGACTGCCGCCGGATTCACGGAGCTCACGCACTACTACCGGCCCGAAGGGCTGCCGCGCGAGCGGCAGCCCTGGCTCGCGAGCGCATGGCGAAGGCTGCGATGAGTCTTGCGCTACGCCCCGCGCTGGCCGATCAGGCCGAGAAACTCTTCCCGGGTCGCGGCGGATTCGCGGAAGGCGCCTACGACCGATGAAGTGACCATGACGGAGTTCTGCTTCTCCACGCCGCGCATCATCATGCACAGGTGGCGGGCTTCGATCATCACGCCGACGCCGGCCGCGTCGATCGAATCCATGATTGCGTGGGAAATCTGCTCGGTGAGCCGCTCCTGCAGCTGCAGGCGCCGCGCATACATGTCGACCAGCCGCGCGAGCTTGCTGACCCCGAACACCCGGCCGTTCGGAATGTACCCGATATGGCAGCGCCCGAAGAACGGCAGCATGTGGTGCTCGCACAGGCTGTAGACCTCGATATTCTTCACGATGACCATGCTGTTGGTCTTCTGCGTGAAAATCGCGCCGTTGATCAGCTTGGCCGCGTCGGCGCGGCTGCCGGAAGTCAGGAAGGCAAGGGCGGCGGCGACCCGCTGCGGGGTCTTCACCAATCCTTCGCGCTGGGGATCCTCGCCGATTTCCGTCAGCAGTTCTCGGACCAAGCCTTCGATCTTTGCAGCGTTCATGGTCATCGCGGCAATTTATCACATCGGCTGCGAGGCGCTCCGTACCCCTGGCGCGCATGGCGCACGCGAGCGGGTCCGGACGGCCCGTGATTGGATGGACTGCGAGTCAGGGAAACGAGTAACGCAGAAACAGGTGGCTGCCGCCGCGCCTCAGGTCGACCAGGGTTCCCCATAGCGGACTGCGCGGCGCGAACGTCTGCCCCATGACCAGGCTGATTCGCTGATCGTCGACGCCGCGGCCGGCAAGTTGGGGCGCGAGGGTCAGGAACTGCTCGTCGAGGAGGTGCTCCGCGTAGAAGTCGCCGAGCAATCGCGGCCCGCCTTCGACGAGGATCAGCTTGGCGGCGCTCACCCGGCTCACCTCGCCGAGGATGGAGCGCGCGCGAATCGCGCCGGTTCCATCACGAGTCGCACTTGTGCTCCGGCTCCGCACCCCGCGGATCTCGACCGAATCGGGCGTTCTTTGCTTGCGCAGCCGCTTTGCGCCCGCGGCCGTCGTCACGATCAGCGACGGCACCTCGCCGGATGCAAATACGCGCAGGCCCAGATCGAGCCGGCCGCTGCCGCTGACGATCGCCTGCAGCGGCGGCCCGCGTTTGCCGAGTGCCGCGCGCAGCCGGCGGTATTCATCCGCGAGGCCGGGGAAAATACCTTCGGCCGTCCAGACGTGATGCCGGTCGACGGCGAGCGTGCCTGCGCCGACGATCACCACGTCGGCGATGGCGCGCAGCAGCCCCATTACCATGCGGTCCTGGGCGCTCCCGCCGCTGATGTCGGCGCCGCTCGCGTGTCCTTTCACATTGAGCGAAACGACGCCGTCCAGCGTCGTCACGAAATTGCTGATGACGTGCGGCCGCCCACGCTCGAGCGGCATGCGCAGGCTCCCGTACAGGCGCGAGAGCCTCGGAGGCAACGGCAGCACCTTGCCGCGCTTCGTTTCGTAAAGCGCTTCGAGGGGTGCGGGAGCGGGGGAGGCGCGCCGGGACACTTCTAAGCGCCGGGGGTTCCGGGTTCCTCGATCGAGCGGGCGATCCAGAACTGCACCAGCGTAAGCCCGACTGCAAGGAGCGGCGGGCCGATGAAGATGCCGATGAAACCGAAAGCGATCACGCCGCCGAACACGCCGAGCACGATCAGGAGCAGAGGCAAGGCGCTGCTGCGGCTGATGAGATACGGTTTGACAAAATTATCGATGCTGCTGATCACCAACAAGCCCCACAGAGCCATGAAAACCGCCCAGCCTATTTGCCCCTGGGAGGCAAGCCACAGGGTGGCCCCACCCCACACCAGCGGCGGCCCGATCGGAAGGACGGACAGAAAGAAAGTCGCCACCGCAAGCCAGAAGGGCGCGGGAACGCCGGCGATGAGAAAGCCGACCAGGGCGACGACCGCCTGCGCCAGCGCCGTCCCGAAAATGCCGTGCACGACCCCGGTCACGGTGGTATGGATCGTTTGCAGCATCTCGCGGCCCAGCCCGCCAGCGAGTCTGTCGAGCGCTTTGCGAAGGACCCGCGCCAGCGCTTCGCCGTCGCGGTAGAAAAAGAAACAGATGAACATCGCGAGCGCGAGTTGCAGCAAGTCCTGGCCTACGGTCTTGCCCGCGCCAACCAGAAAGTTGCGCGCGGGCTCGAGCAACCCTTGCGACTGCGCCGCCAGGCTTTCACTGCTGGAGACCAGGCGCTGCCAATAGTCCGCGAGCATTTCTCCCACCATCGGGATCTTATGCAGCCATGCCGGTGGCTCGATGGGGCCTCTTGCCAGCGCTGCCTTGCCCCCCTCGACCATGGCCGTCACGTTGTCCGCGAGGCTCACAGCCAGCAACACGGAGGGACCGATCACCAGCGCGATCAGAAGCAGCGTCATCACCAGCGCCGCGAGCCTGGAGCGGCCCCACAGCGCCTTTCGCAGGCGCACATACAGCGGCCAGGTCGCTGAGCACACCACGGCAGAAAACAGGATGGCGGCAATGAACGGACGCAGAACCAGGTAGCTCCCGACGAGGATGATGACCACCGCGGCCAGCTGTGCGTATTGGTGCAGGCGGTGTTCCGCGGATTGTTGCAAGCGGCGTTCCGCGGATTGGTGCAGGCGGTGTTCCGTGGGTTCGGGTGTTTCCTTGATTGGGCCGGTCATCGCGGGATTATAGGCGCGCTTCAGCGCGATAGAATGCCCTCATGTGCGGGCGTTACGTTTCTCCGGAGGAAGCCGCGGTCGAGCGCGCCTGGCACGTCGGCCGCCGCAACTGGAAGACGCCCTTCGGCAAGTCGCGCTACAACGTTGCGCCGACGATGCGCGTCATCCTGCTCAGGCGCGACACCGCTTCCCCGGAGATCGAGCTTGCGCACGCGCGCTGGGGATTCGTGCCGTATTGGTGGAAGGAAGCCAAGCCCCCGCGCGGCAGGTTCAACGCGAAGGCCGAGACCGCCGCCTCGAACGGCATGTGGCGCGAGGCGTTTTCGCGCGCGCGGTGCCTGTTGCCCGCGCTCGGCTGGTACGAATGGCGCGAGGAGGAGCGCATCGACAAGGCGACGGGCGAGCTCGTGCGCGTCAATCAGCCCTGGTACATCGCCCGCAAGGACCGCCGGCCGTTCTGCTTCGCGGGGCTCATGTCCCAATGGAAAGACCCGGGCGATCCCGATGCGACGCTGACCTGCGCCGTTCTGACGCGGCCGAGTGCGGGGCGCGCGGGCGAGATCCACGAGCGCATGCCAGTCGTACTGCCCGATGAAGTCCACCCGCAATGGCTCGATCCGGCGCAGGTCGATCCGGTCCGGGCGGGCGCGCTGATCGAAGAGCACGCGCAAACCGATTTCGATCTCGTCCGCGTGGGGCGCGGCATCAACCGCACCGAGGAAGACAGCGAGAAGCTGATCGAGCCTCTTGAGGTCGGCTAGGGAGTGCCGTCAAAACGGCAGCGAATCCGGAACAGGAACAAGCTCGCCCTCCGCGAGCAGCCCGTGCGCTCCCACGCCGAGCAGGCGCACCGGGCGGCGCGCGGCGTCGGTGCGGTCGAGGAGCGCGAGGGCGCGCGCGGCGATCTCGGCCGCATTGCACGAGGGCGCGGCGGCGGTGTGGCTGCGCGTGACGGTGCTGAAGTCCGCGTAGCGCACCTTGATGGTCACGGTGCGCGCGCGCAGCTTCCGGTGCTCCAGCCCTTCGGCGGTGCGGCGCGCGATGCGCTCGATCTCGCCGCGGATTTGCTGCGGGTCGACGAGATCTTCGGCATAGGTGGTCTCATCGGAGAGCGATTTCCTCCGCCGGTCGGGTTCGACCGGGCGCGGGTCCTCGCCGCGCGAGAGAGTCTTCAGCCAGAGGGCGAGGCTTCCCACCGCGCCGCGCAGCCGCTCCTCGTCGGCCGAGCGCACGTCGAGCAGCCGCTCGATGCCGATTGCGCGCAGCTTTTTCGCGGTGACGGGCCCCACGCCCCATAGCGCCTCGACCGGCAGCTCGCGCAGGAACTCTTCGACTCTCTCGGGTGCGATCACGGTGAGTCCGTCCGGTTTCTTCCAGCCGGAGGCGATCTTGGCGAGGAACTTGTTGGGCGCGACGCCCGCGGAGGCGCCGAGGTCGAGCTCCGCGCGGATGCGCGCTTTCAGCGTCTTCGCCACCTGGGTCGCGAGCGGCTCGCCCCAGAGATTGTCGGTGACATCGAGGTACGCCTCGTCGAGCGACAGCGGCTCGACCAGCGGCGTGCACGAGCGCAGGATCGCCATCACCTGCTGAGAGACCGCGCGATAACGCGCAAAATCGGGCCGCACGATGACGAGCTCCGGGCACAGGCGCACCGCGCGGGCCATCGGCATCGCCGAGCGCACGCCGAAGGCGCGCGCCTCGTAGCTCGATGCGGCGACCACGCCGCGCGAGTCGGCGGTGCCGCCGACCGCGACCGGCCGGCCGCGCAGCTCAGGATCGTCGCGCTGCTCCACCGACGCGTAGAACGCGTCCATGTCCACGTGGATGATGCGGCGCGGCGGTTCGGGCATGGGGAAAGTGCAGTTTCATTTCGCGAGCCGCTTGCGGATCGCCTGCAGCTCGCGCCGCCGCGCCGCGTCGGGCTCGGGGTAGGACATGTCGAGCTCCTCGAGCGCGTCCACGACAATGCGCGAGACGATCAGCCGGGCGTTGGGTTTGTCGTCGGCGGGGACGACGTACCAGGGCGCGTGACGGGCGCTCGTTGCCGGGAGGCAGTCCTCGTAGGCCTTCATGTACTGCTTCCAGTATTTTCTTTCCTCGACGTCGGCGAGGTTGAATTTCCAGTTCTTGTGGGGCTCGTCGATGCGCGCGAGGAAGCGCTTGCGCTGTTCCTCCTTCGAAAGATGAAGGAAGAACTTGAGGACGCGCGTTCCGTTGCGATGCAGATGGTCCTCCAGCCCGGCGATCGAGCGAAACCGTTGCTTCCAGATGGAGTCCGTGTCGTGGAGATCGTCGGGCAGGTTCTCGCCGCGCAGGATCTCCGGATGCACGCGCACGATCAGCACTTCCTCGTAATAGGAGCGGTTGAAGATGCCGATGCGCCCGCGCTCGGGCAGGTAACGGGTGGTGCGCCAGAGGAAGTCGTGCTGCAGCTCCTCGGCGCTCGGGTGCTTGAAGCTGAACACCTGGCAGCCCTGAGGATTGATGCCGGACATCACGTGCTTGATGACGCCGTCCTTGCCGGCCGCGTCCATGGCCTGGAAGATGACGAGGAGGGCGTGGCGGTTGGACGCGTACAGCAGGCTTTGCAGCGAGCTCAGCTGCTCGCCCTGCTCGGCGAGGCGCTTCTGGTACTGCTCCTCCGACGCGTAATAGGGCTTGACGCGCGTCGGCCATTTCTTGAGCCTCAGCTTCTCGCCGGGGCGCACGCGGAACTCGTCGGGGTCGATCTTCATTGGGACGGCTATGGTAGCAGCGCCGTGGCGGCCGGGGGCGCTCATGCGCGGCAGTCCAATGAGGACAAGGCGGGGCATTTCAAGTAGCCTTCCCAAGGAACATCGGTCCGAGGGGAATAATCCCGGCCCGCGGACTGTTTTAGCAGGGCATTGCGCAATCACAAAGGAGGAAACATGAAACGTACATTGCTTGCAGCTCTTGCCTGCGGACTGGCGGCGGCTTCCATGCCGGCCTGGTCGCAGGCGCCGGCACGCCCGCAGATCGCAACCACGAAGGTCGACGGCACGGAAGGCGTATACATTTTCCGCAACGGGAACCACCAGTCGATGTTCGTCGTCACCAAGGACGGCGTGATCGCCACCGACCCGGTCGCCTACGGGCGCCCGCAGGGAGGCGCCGCCTATGTGGCCGAGATCAAGAAGGTCACCGACAAGCCGATCAAGTACCTGATCTACAGCCATCACCACTACGACCACATCGCCGGCGGCCAGGCGTTCAAGGATGCCGGCGCGAAAATCGTCTCCCACACGAAGGCGAAGGAGCGCCTCGCCGTTCTCGGCGATCCGGCCACGCCGCTGCCCGACGAGACCTTCGAGAAGGGAAGGACCCTCACGCTCGGCGGCACCGCGCTCGAGCTGACCTATTTGGGCCTGAACCACTCCGACAGCTCGCTCGTCATGCGCCTGCCCAAGGAGAGGATCATCTTCGTGGTGGACTTCCTCCCGGTCGGTTCGGTGCCGGGCCGCGGCATGATCGACTTCCATCCGCTCGAAGCGGAGCAATCGATCAAGCAGGTGCTCGCGATGGATTGGGACCGGCTGATCCCGGGCCATCCGGGGCCGGGCGACAGGCTGGGCACCAAGCAGGACGCGCAGGACCAGCTCACGTTCCTGCAGGACGCCTCAGCGGCGGTGAAGGTCGCAGCACGCGAGGGGAAATGCTGGGAACCGGCGGAGAAGGAGGTCAAGCTGCCGAAGTACGAAAAGTGGCCGGGCTACGAGAACAACCTGCAGTTCGTGACGCGGCGCTATTGCGGCCTGTGGGGGCGCGGCACCTAGAACCGA
>Ga0137457_1000285_pt1 | contig 13222 bp, 15 predicted proteins | sample EasRivERMGT630_2_FD_102321 | JGI IMG/M metagenome (GOLD analysis project Ga0137457, IMG submission 102321) | Soil microbial communities from meander-bound floodplain in the East River, Colorado, USA - East River MetaG ERMGT630_2 | ecosystem: Environmental > Terrestrial > Soil > Floodplain ...
AAATGCGGCTTCCGTGGCCGGGCTGCTGCTCACCACCGAGGCGATGGTGGCCGAGCTGGTCGAAGAGAAGAAGAGCGCCGGGGGCCATGCCCACGGCGGCATGGGCGGCATGGGCGGAATGGAAGGGATGGACATGTAACTCGCGTAGCGAGTTACATGTCCGGCAGGCTTCGGAACAGGGGGAACGAAGTTCCCCCCGTTACCCCCCTCCTCGTCTGCTACGAAAGCCCCGCTTCGGCGGGGTTTTTGTTTCCGGATAGCGGAGGCCCGCGCTTCGCTGCCGGCGAACACAACCGCGCTGTGGCTTTGCTACACTTGCCCGCTCGGTGCGGCTCGTGCGTCCGGGTCGCGAGGAGGGAGGCCATGGCATTGAAAATTCCGCGTTGTGCAAGATGTTCCGGCGCCTGCGAGCTGAAGACGCTGCAGTCGATCTCCGCAGAGCACGGGCCCCTCAAACTTACCCTGCTCGAGATGCCGGTGTTCGCGTGCGCGAAGGCCCACAAGGCACCGGTCCATGGCGACTTCATGCTCTGGCTGATACACGAGATCCGCGCGCGCGGAGCGCAGATCGCGGCCGGGAAGGAAGAAGGGATGATCTTCAAGAAGCACCTGTGCGGCGACTGCGGCAAGGATCTTTCTTCCAAGCCCGAGCGTCGGCAGACGTACCCGTACGAACTGAAGTACGAAGAGCTGGCGCCGTTCAAACTCCAGATCGAGATGCCGCTTTACAAGTGCAGCGGTTGCGGCAAGGAGCAGCTCCGCTCGACCAAAGACCTGCACGGCCACGTCCCGATGGCCATAGTTGGCATCAACGACGGCGCAGGGTTCCCGCATAGCGGCTGATCGAGCTGCGCAACCCAGAGAAAGCCCCGCTTTGGCGGGGGTTGTTTGCGGATAGCCCCGGCGCTCGGGTCCCGTCGCCGGGAACTGCATCGGCGTGGAGCCTTTGCTACACTGACCGCTCGGTGCGGCTCGTGCGTCCGGGTCGCGAGGAGGATCCGATGCGCGTCCAGGTCACCGACGACGAAGGCCTGCCGTACTTTTCGGGAGGCTCATGATCCGCCCCAGCATCAAAGGGCAACGCTTGGCCGCCCTTTTCCTTCTGGGTTTCCTGCTTTTCAATTACCCGCTTCTGACTCTGTTCGCCGGCTCGATCCACGTTTTCGGCATCCCGGTGCTCTACTTCTACGTGTTCGCCGTGTGGGCGCTGTTGATCGGACTGATGGCGCTGGTAATCGAAAAGCGCAATGACTGAGGGCCAATAGGAGGCGCCGGCGGCCTGCCGCGTCCCACCCATGCTCACCGCCCCGGTCATAGTCATCGCCTCCTTCGCCTACGTGGGGCTGCTGTTCGCGATAGCCTATTACGGGGATAAACGCGCCGACGCGGGCCGCAGCATCATCGCCAACCCCTATATCTACGCGCTCTCGCTCGCGGTCTACTGCACCTCCTGGACTTTTTACGGCAGCGTAGGGCGCGCGGCAACGAGCGGCATCGGCTTCCTGCCGATCTACCTCGGGCCCACGCTGATGGCGGCGCTGTGGTGGTACGTGATGCTGAAGATCATCCGCATCAGCAAGCAGAACCGCATTACCTCCATCGCCGACTTCATCGCCTCGCGCTACGGCAAGAGCCAGATGCTGGGCGGCCTGGTGACGATCATTGCCGTGGTCGGGATCATCCCCTACATCGCGCTGCAGTTGAAGGCGATATCCGGTACTTTCCTGATCGTCCTCCAGTATCCCGCATTCGCAACGCCCGAAAACCAGGGCGCGCCGCTCTTCCTCGGCGACAACACCTTCTACATCGCCATGCTGCTGGCGGCTTTCACGATCCTGTTCGGCACGCGGCACCTCGATGCGACCGAGCGCCACGAAGGGCTGGTCGCGGCGATCGCGTTCGAGTCGCTGGTGAAGCTCCTAGCCTTCATCGCGGTAGGGTTGTTCGTTACGTTCTGGCTATACGACGGCTTCGCTGACATCTTCAGCCGCGCCGGGCAGACGCCCCAGTTCAGCGCCTTGCTGACGTTCGGCGGCGAAAGCGGCGGCTACGCCACCTGGGCTTCGCTCACCTTTCTTTCGATGGCCGCCATCATGTTCCTGCCGCGACAGTTCCAGGTCACGGTGGTGGAGAACGTCGACGAGCGTCACCTGACCAAGGCGATCTGGCTGTTCCCGCTCTACCTGCTCGCGATCAATATCTTCGTACTGCCGATCACTTTCGGCGGGCTGTTGCACTTTCCGGACGGCACGGTGGACGCAGACACGTTCGTACTGACGCTGCCGATCGCGGAAAAGCAGCCGTGGCTCGCGCTTTTCGCTTTCATCGGCGGGCTTTCGGCCGCGACCGGCATGGTGATCGTCGAAACCATCGCGCTCTCCACCATGGTGTGCAACGACCTGGTGATGCCGGTCCTGCTGCGCTTGAAGGCGCTGCGGCTGACCGCGCGGCGCGATCTCTCCGGCCTGCTGCTCGGCATCCGTCGCGGGGCGATCGTGCTGATCCTGGTGCTGGGTTATCTCTACTTCTATCTGGCCGGGGAAGCCTACGCGCTGGTTTCCATCGGGCTGATCTCGTTCTCGGCGGTGGCGCAGTTTGCCCCAGCCATCATCGGCGGCATCTTCTGGAAGGGCGGTACGCGCACTGCCGCGTTCTGCGGTCTCGCGGCGGGTTTCTTGGTCTGGACTTACACGCTGCTGCTGCCCTCGTTCGCCAAGTCGGGCTGGCTGCCGATCACCTTCCTCTCTCACGGGCTGTTCGGCACCGACCTGCTCAAGCCGCAGCAGCTGCTCGGGCTCCAGGGGCTGGACGACATCACGCACTGCCTGTTCTGGAGCATGCTCGTCAACATCGGCTGCTACGTCGGCGTCTCGCTGATCAAGGGGCCCAACGCGGCCGAGCACGGGCAAGCCACCGTATTCGTCGATGCTCTCAAGCACCCGCTCGCGGCCCCCGGTTCGCGCTTCTGGCGCGGAAGCGCCTCGGTCAACGACTTGCTGAGACTGGTAGGCCGTTTTCTCGGTCCGGAACGCGCGAACGAGGCGTTTGCCGCCTACGCCCGCGGCTGCGGAGCGAAATCGGTCGAAGGTCTCTCGGCCGACGCCAACCTCGTGCACCACGCAGAGTCACTCCTCGCCGGCACCATCGGCAGCGCGTCTGCCCGTGTGATGGTTGCCTCCGCCGTCGAGGAGGAGCCCCTGGGCATTGACGAGGTGATGAACATCATCGACGAGGCTTCGCAGGTTCTCGCCTACAGCCGGCAAGTGGAGCAGAAGTCGCGCGAGCTGGAGGCGGCGACCAACGAGCTGCGCGGCGCCAACCAGCGGCTGCAGGAGCTCGACCGCCTCAAGGATGACTTCATCTCCACCGTGACGCACGAGCTGCGCACCCCACTCACTTCGATCCGCGCGTTCTCGGAGATCCTCAGCGACAATCCCCGTCTCGACGAGGGCGAGCGCACCAAGTTCCTCGGCATCATCGTCAAGGAGTCCGAGCGGCTCACCCGCCTCATCAACCAGGTGCTGGACCTCGCCAAGATCGAGTCCGGCGCCGCGGAGTGGCATTCAAGCGAGATCGACATGCGCGAAGTGGTCGAGGACTCAGTCACCGCGGTGAGCCAGCTGTTCAAGGAGCGGAAGATCAAGCTGACAGTCGAGCTGCCGCAGAAGGTGCCGGGCATCGTCGCCGACCGCGACCGCCTGATGCAGGTGATGCTCAATCTGCTGTCCAACGCCGCCAAATTTGCCGGGCGGATGCCGGGCGCGGTCACCGTGTCGCTCGCGCAGCAGAGTGGCTTCCTGCGAGTGGAGGTGAGCGACAACGGCATCGGCATCAGCGCCGCCGACCAAGAGGTCATCTTCGAAAAATTCCGGCAGGTGGGCGACGTGCTCACCGGCAAGCCGCAGGGTAGCGGGCTGGGGCTGCACATCAGCCGCCGGATCGTCGAGCACTTCGGCGGCCGCATGTGGGTGACGAGCCGCCCTGCCGAAGGCGCCTGTTTCTCGTTCACCTTGCCGCTCGCGCGCGAAATCGCGCTGGTCAGGGCGGCCTGAAGAGGCGCCGGGAGCCCATGATCCGCCGGGTTCTCATCGTCGATGACGAGCCGAACATCGTCACCTCGCTCGAATTCCTGATGCGCGGAAGCGACTACGAAGTGCGGGTGGCGCTGAACGGCGCGGAGGCCCTGCGGCTCGCCGACAGTTTCCGGCCGGACGTGATCCTGCTCGACGTGATGATGCCGCAGAGAAGCGGGTTCGAGGTGTGCCAGAAGATTCGCGAGAACCCGGTCCTCCGGGACGTGAAGATCATCATGCTCACCGCGAAGGGCCGCGACGCGGAGAGGGACAGGGGACTCGACCTGGGGGCGAACGCGTATGTCACCAAACCGTTTTCCACGAAGGAACTCGTGAACACGGTGCGCGAGTTGTTGAGTGAGCGGTACCCGGACAGCCGATGAACGACATATATACCGAGCCCCTCCCCATCGCCTATGTGGTCGACGACGACGAGTCAATTCGAACCCTTTGGCGGTGGCTCCTGGAGTCGAATGGGATTGCCGTGAGGACGTTCGCCACGGCGGCGGAGTTCATCGAGTTCTATCGGAACGGGAACGCCGGCTGCCTCGTGCTGGATCTCAAGCTGCCCGGGATGAGCGGTCTCGAGCTGCAAGAGTACCTGACCGACAGGGACATCGAGATCCCGATCGTCTTCGTCACAGGGCACGGCGACGTTCCGGCCGCGGTGAGCGCGCTCAAGGGAGGCGCCGTCGATTTCATCCAGAAGCCGTTCAGCTACAAGGACGTGCTTTCGGTCATCGAAAAGGCCTTCGAGCGCGATGCCAAGATCCGCGAAAAGCGCGCGCGGCAATCGCGCATCGCCGGCCTCCTTGCGACTCTGACCGAGCGCGAGCGAGAGGTATTGCAGCGCATCATCGAAGGCAAGCCGAACAAGATCATTGCGGCGGAACTCGACATCAGCATGAAGACGGTCGAATTCCATCGCGCCAAGGTGATGGAAAAGACAGGCGTGGACTCCGTGGCCGAGCTCGTGCAGATTGCAATGCAGCAATCGGAGTAGGCGCCGGAACCTAGGGTTTTCCCTAATAGAAGTGGTTGGGCTGCCCGGCTAGCATCTCCCGGACCGTCAGGGAGTCCGGCTCGCGATTTGCGCTTCGGGATTCCAAAGCAGTCGTCAAGAAGGGGGGACCGATGCAGCTCACCGAAAAGCACCACGAGTACTGGCGCAAGAACCTCGTCATCACGGCGATCCTGTTCTTCGTCTGGTTCGTCTTTACGTTCGTCGAGATCTGGTTCGCGCGCGAACTGAACAGCAGCATGACCTTCCTCGGCTTTCCGCTCGCTTTCTACTTTTCGGCGCAGGGTTCGCTCGCCATCTACGTGGCGCTCATCGGTATTTACGCGCTGCTGATGAAGAAACTCGACAAGGAATACGGCGTGGATGAAGGAGATCTCGAATGAGCACCCCGGCCTTCTCGCAGTCGACGTTCAACCGCAACCTCAAGAAGTACTACACCTTCTATACCGGCGGGTTCCTCATCTTCCTCTTCGCGCTCGCTGCTGCCGAGCAGATGGGGATGTCGCGCGCCTGGATCGGCTACTGGTTCCTGTTCGCGACCATCGGACTGTATGCCGGCATCGGCTGGATGACCCGCACCACGGACGTCGCGGAATATTACGTCGCCGGACGCCGGGTGCCGTCGTTTTTCAACGGCATGGCGACCGGCGCCGACTGGATGAGCGCGGCCTCCTTCATCGGCATGGCCGGCACGCTGTTCCTGTCGGGCTATGACGGGCTCGCGTGGGTGATGGGATGGACCGGGGGCTTCTGCCTGGTGGCCTTGTTCCTCGCGCCCTACCTGCGCAAGTTCGGCCAGTTCACGATTCCGGACTTCTTGGCGGAGCGCTACGGCGGCAACATCGTGCGCTTTATGGGCGTCATCTGTGCGATCACCTGTTCTTTTGTCTACGTCGTCGCCCAGATCTACGGCGTCGGCCTGATCGTGAGCCGGATGACCGGCCTTGAGTTCGGCGTCGGCGTGTTCGTCGGCCTCGCCGGAATCCTGGTGTGCGCGATGCTGGGCGGCATGAAAGCGGTGACCTGGACCCAGGTGGCCCAGTACATCGTCCTCATCATCGCCTATATGACACCCGTCGTATGGCTGGGGGTGAAACATACCGGCATACCGGTGCCGCAGTTCGCCTATGGCTATACGCTGCAGAAGCTTGGTGATGTGGAGAAGAAAATCACCGCCGACCCGAAAGAACAGGAGGTGCGCAAGATCTTCGCCGACCGGGCGGCCGCAGGCAGAGCCGCACTCGCCACTCCCGACAAGTCATACGCCGAAGGCAAGGCCAAAGTCGAACAGAACCTGGCGAGCCTGAAGGCTGCGAATGCGCCCGCGGAGAAGATCGCGGAGGCCGAAAAAGCGGTTGTGGCTTACCCAGCGAACGTGAACGCCGCGCAGGTTCAGTGGAGGCGTGAAGCAGGCCTTGCCGCGCGTGCGGCGCCACCCCGGCCGCACGCCCAGGCCTTCCCTGGAGCGGATGAAAAGGCGCAGAACACCGCGCGCCTCAACTTCATCGGCATCGTGTTCTGCATGATGTTCGGGACCGCGGCGCTGCCCCACATCCTGATGCGCTACTACACCACGCCCAGCGTGCAGGAGGCGCGCACTTCGGTGTTCTGGTCGCTGGTGTGCATCTTTCTGCTGTACTTCACGGCGCCCTGCCTCGCGGTGCTGGCGAAGTTCGACATGTACACCAACCTGGTGGGCAGTTCGTTCGCTTCGCTCCCCGCCTGGGCCTCGGCATGGGCAAAGGTGGATCCATCGCTGCTCAGCATCGTCGACATCAACAAGGACGGTATCGTGCAGTTGGCTGAAATCGTGATCGGAGGCGACCTGATCGTGCTGGCGACGCCCGAGATCGCGGGCTTGCCGTACGTGGTGTCGGGCCTGGTCGCGGCCGGCGGCCTTGCCGCGGCGCTCTCGACCGCGGACGGGTTGCTTCTGACCATTGCCAACGCCCTTGCACACGACTTCTACTACAAGCTGATCGATCCGACTGCGACTACCGGCAGGCGCGTGTTTCTCTCCAAGGCCTTGCTGGTCTGTGCCGCGATCACGGCGGCCTACGTGACTTCGCTCAAGCCGGGGGACATCCTGTTCCTGGTAGGTGCGGCGTTCTCGCTGGGGGCATCCTCGTTCTTCCCGTGCTTGGTGATGGGCATATTCTGGAAGCGCGCCAGCAAGTGGGGAGCGATCGTCGGTATGGCCGCGGGGCTTGGGATCTGCGTGTACTACATGGTTACGCGCTACCCGTTCTTCGGCATCAATATGCCGCTGTGGTTCGGTTTGAGCCCGGTGTCGGCGGGCATGTTCGGCCTGCCGGTATCGATGATCACCATCTACATCGTGAGCTGGCTGACTCCCGCGCCATCGAAGGAGGTGCAGGAGCTGGTCGAGCACGTGCGCTACCCGAACCTGGTGGGCGATACGATGGTCACCGAAGGCAGATAGCCGCGGGCGCCTGAGTCAGACAAGGCCCGCTTCGGCGGGCCTTGTTTTTTTGTAGAATCTGTTTTTCTCTGCAGGGAGATTGGAGATGAGAGCATTCATGGTTGCCGCGGCTTGCGGCATCGTGCTGGCCCTGAGCGGTTGCTCCGGCCAGGTCGGCGGAACGGCGAGAGGCTTGTTCGTCGGCTACGTGACGGACAAGACCGAGGAGGAGGTGGTCGCCAAGGTGGGCAAGCCCGAATCCGTCGCCCCCGCGACACCGACTACGCTGCGATGGACCTACAAGAAGAAGACCTTCGACCCGGACAACCAGAGCCTGGTCGACAGCGAGACCATCCTGATCTTCCAGAAGGATGCCGCCGGGAAGTTCAAGGTCGTGCAGGTGATATTCGGCTGACCGCGTAGCCGGCGGTCGAGCGGCTCAGACCACGAGGTGCGCCACCAGGTGTGCGAGGTCGCTGCGCCCGGTATCCTGGATCAGCCGGCGCGTGGCTTTGGGGTCGAAGCGCAGCAGGTGCATGACGACCTGCTCGAACCGCTCAGTGTTGCCCGTCGCGTGCAGTGCCATGCCAAACTGGTACCAGGCATGGTGGTTCATTGGTTGAAGCGTCGCTGCCTGCTCCAGCGCCTTGGCGGCTTCGCCGTGCTGGCCGAGCTGGGCATGCGCGACGCCCAGGCCGTACCAGGCGCGGTCGATCTTGGGGTTGAGCCGCGTGGCTTCGCGGAACTCGTGGATCGCCTTGTCGTAGTGCCCGCGCTTGTCGAGCGTGTAGCCGAGGTTGAAGTGCGCCACCGCGTTGCCGGGGTCCGCGCGCAACACCGCCTGGAAATAGGGCTCGGCATCGGCGAAGCGGTCCTGCAACGCCAGCAGGTAGGCAATTTGGTTCGCGGGCCTGAGGAAGTCCGGCTTTACGCGCATCGCCGCGCTGTAGGCGGCAATCGCCTGCGGCTTGAGCCCGAACAGTTCGAGCAGGCGGCCACGCAGGTAATATCGCCAATGTTCCATCGAAGGATAACGGGTTGAGCGGATGTACGAGCTTATCGTAATTCTGAAGGCGCTGACCGAGGTGGCGGGTGTCGCATTTCTCGGTCAAGGCGTGCTCTGGGTGATTGCCGGATCCAAACGCGACAAGAACATAGTCTACAACCTGTTCCGGATCATCACCTCGCCGATCACGATGGTTACCCGTGCCATCACGCCGCGCGTCGTCATCGACCAGCACATCGGCCTGGTGGCCTTTTTCCTGCTGATGGTGCTGTGGGTCGTGCTGACTGTGTTCAAGATCAAGCTGGTACTCGATCAGACCGTTGCCGCCGCATGACTGCCGGAGTTCACGTCTGCGGCGGAATCCGGATCCCTTATTCGGGTTGACCGGGCTGAATCAGGCACCACTCGTTGTCGCACTTACGGCAGCGGACCCGCGAGGGCGAGATCAGCCTGAAGCGCGCGTAGGCGCCGCAGGCGCCGCAGGTGGCGTGCTCGCCGAGCTGCTCGGCCTCGGTCAGGATCTTCTGGTAGCGCAGCATGCCGTAGATCCCGATCGCGACCGAGGCTGCCACCAGCGTGACGTAGGCGAGCAGGCGCGCAACCGAGCCGCGAAAGTTCAATTCCTCCATGCAAGCTGCGATCGCGATGATGCAGAAAACAACGCTGATGAACCAGGCGTGGCCCTCGATCAGGCGCCGCTCGTACCAGCGCGCAAAGCCAAGACGGCGGATGCTGTCGGCGGGTTCCATGCAACCAAGATGATCTGCCCATCGGAGGCTAATCTCAAGGTCGGTTGACTTACAATAGGCGCGGCGGTTCCCCCATCGCAGCCTGGTGAATGTGGTCAGTTCCGGAAGGAAGCAGCCGGAGTTGGACTCTGCAAGTGCCAGGTCGGGCGCGCCATCTTTTCCTCGCAGGCAGACATGGATACAGAGCTGCTTATCGTCACTGTCGTAAAGGCGCTGGTCGAGCTGGCAGGGTTTTTCCTGCTGGGTCAGGGCCTGCTCTACCTGCTCGCGGGAGAGAAACGTGAACAGAATCTCGCTTACCAGATCCTGTGTGTGCTGACCGGTCCGGTCACCCGCCTCACCCGGCGCATCACTCCCAAGGCCGTGGTGGACCGTCATATTCCGCTGGTGGCTTTCCTCATCCTGTTGTGGATCTGGGTGCTGTTGAGTTGGGCGAAAGGCCAGATTTGCAGCACGGTCGAAAACCGTTGTGGGCCTGACGCGACCCCAGCCGCAACGGCGGAGCCCGGCGTCGTGTCGCGCTTGCGGGCGAGCGGCACGGATTCGCCGAGCTGACATCCCTCCGCAGCCCGGGACGAATAGCAAGCCGTGGCCGATGTCCCGCAATTGCCGGCGAACGCGACCATCGAAGCTCTGCGGCGCCACGCGCCTTTCGATCGCATGGACGGGCGGTCGCTCGAGTTCCTGGCGGGGAAGCTTGTGCTGGCGTATTTCGCCAAGGGCAGGCAGATAACGGCGCCCGAGGACGGCGTTTCGCGCAGGCTCTACATCATCCAGCGCGGTCTCGTTCGCGGCGAACATCGCGCGGGGACGGCCCCCGGACCCGATGTAGTCGAGTATTCGAGCGGCGAATGCTTTCCGCTCGGGGAAGTCACTGCGCGACGACCCGCCAGCCATGTCTACACGGCTGAGGAAGACAGCTTTTGCTACGAGGTGCGCGCCGATGACGTCGAGGAACTGGCTCGCCTGAGCACGCCGTTCCAGGAATTCTGCGGGAGCAGCGTAGGGGCGCTGCTGCAGCAGGCGCAAGCATCCCTTCAGGCGGCCTACGCGATGCAGTCGGCGGTGCAGCAGCCGATGGTCGCTTCGCTGCGGGATGTCCTGCGAAAGGCGCCCGTCTGCTGCTCCCCGGATGCCTCCCTGCAGAGCGCTCTTGAGACCATGCAGCGGGCCAGAGTCGGCTCCATCGTCGTCGTCGACGAAGCCGCCAGGCCGCTGGGAATCTTCACCGAGCGCGATTTGCTCAGGTACGCGGCGCGCGGTGGTATGGAAACGGCGCATTCCATCGAGGCGTACATGACCCCGTCGCCGGCGTGCCTGCCCTCCACGGCGATCGCAGCCGACGCAGCCATGCTCATGGCGAAGATTGGAATTCGCCATGTTCCGGTCGTCGAAGAGGGTCGATTGGTGGGCGTGGTTTCCGAGCGCGACCTGTTTGCCTTGCAGCGCATGAGCCTGCGCGACATCAACCATTCGATCGACGCGGCAGCCGACCTGGAGGGTCTGCGCCAGGCGGCGAACCTGGTGCGTGACCTGGCAAGCAACATGATTGCTCAGGGCATGGGCGCAGAGCACGTTACCGAGCTGATCGCCGTGCTCAACGACAAACTTGTCCGACGCGTGCTCGATCTTGAATTCCGCAGGCACGATCTCGGCGGCGTGAGTCTGTGCTGGATCGCGCTGGGAAGCGAAGGCCGGCTCGAACAGACGCTTGCCACCGACCAGGACAACGGAATCATATTCTCCGGCGAACTTCCGGCCGAGGAGACGCGCGAGCGCCTGCTGCCGTTCGCGCGATCCGTGAATCACACGCTGGATGCCTGCGGTTTCCCGCTTTGCCGGGGCGACATCATGGCGGGCAATCCGCAGTGGTGCCTTAGCCTGGAAGAGTGGCAGGGAAAATTCGACGACTGGATCCGCAATCCGCTGCCGCAGGCCCTGCTCCACTCCAGCATCTTCTTCGATTTTCGTGCACTCTGGGGTGACGCCCCGCTCGCCGAGCGTTTGCGCGGCTGGCTGATCCCTCGCGTCAAGGACAATCAGCGTTTTTTGCGGGCCATGGCGCAAAGCGCGCTGCAGTCGCGTCCTGCGCTCGGCGTATTTCGGCAAATCACCGTGACCCGGGGGGGCGACGCCTCGGCCAGCGTCGACCTCAAGACGCACGGCACGCGACCGTTTGTCGACGCGGCGCGCATCTACGCGCTCGCGGCAGGGCTGGAACGGACCAACACCTCGGCGCGGCTGCGATTGTCCGGGGATCGGCTCGGAATGCCTCGCGAGGAGGTCGAGTCGATGGTGGCGGCATTCCATTTCGTGTTGCTGTTCCGGATGCGCCACCAGCAACTGGCGCCCGGAAAGGATCCCAACCGGATCGATCCGGAGTCGCTGAATGACATCGATCGCCGCATTCTGAAGGAGGCGTTCAGGCAGGCGCGCACGCTGCAGAGCAGACTCTCGCTCGACTTTCAGCTGTGAGCGCAAGCTGGCGATGGCTGGTCAGGGCGCGCTTGCCGGAGCCCCGGCGCCATCGCCTCGGCAACTGGCAGGCGCTCCCCGAACCCGATGTCGAGTCTGCGCACTCGGTCGCGCGCCTCGTCGTCGTCGACGTGGAATCGAGCGGATTGAACGTATACCGCGATCGCCTGATCGCGGTAGGCGCCATCGCCATCCGCGAATCGCGGATGGCCCTGGGGGAGAGCTTCCGCGCGGTGCTGCGACAGGAAAAGGCGAGCGACGACGAGAATATTCTCGTGCATCGCATCGGCGGCACCGCGCAGACCGAGGGTGAGGATCCGGCGGACGCCTTGCTGCGCTTTCTCGAATTCGCCGGGAAATCGCCGTTGCTGGGATTTCATGCGCCTTTCGACGAAATCATGCTGAGGAAGTCAATGCGTGCGTACCTCGGCGAAAATTTCCGCCGCGCGTGGCTGGACCTGGCATGGCTGGCCCCGGCAATTCTTCCGGAGGAGGGGCGCAGGCTCAGGACGCTCGACGACTGGTGTGCGGCGTTCGGCGTGGAAAATGCGCGCCGGCACGATGCGCTCGCCGATGCGATTGCGACGGGCCAGGTATTCCAGGTGTTGCAGCACCACGCGTTGCGAATCGGCCTGCGCAGCATCGGGGACCTGATCGCAGCCGCACGCGGGCAGGAATGGCTCGCCAGGCACCGGAACTGAGGAAGTAAGTCCTGCTGCAACGTCGGCCTCGGAGCGGGATCGGTGAGCCCCGTATGGGCGTGGCCGGTCAGGCCGTTTCCCCCTATAATTCGCGCTCCGTTTCGGCGCGTTGGATCGTGGCGCGCTCCGGAAGGCCAAGTAGCTCAGTTGGTAGAGCAGCGGACTGAAAATCCGTGTGTCGCTGGTTCGATTCCGGCCTTGGCCACCCATCCACCCGGAGGCGATGTCCCACCCGGTTCAGCGCTGCTGGGTTTGGGCCGCCTCCGCCGCAATGAGTGCCGCGCTGAGAAAAGAACACCACCGCGTTGCTGAAGGTGCATGAATGCGCCCGGTCGAGAGCGGCAGCCAGCAGATTGACTTGCGGTTCCAGGACGTCGACCCCTTCAAGCAGGCACGCGGCTCCGCTTTCCAGATGCTGCTGCAGCACGAGACGGTTGATGAACTTGATCTGACGCCGCTGCACGATCTTGAAACAGCGCGCCGCGCGCAGATCCTGTTTGAAGAAAAAATCCCGGACTTGTCGCAGCTGAGGGGGAGCTCGGTCATTTTCGCTGCTCCAAGCGCAAATTGTTTGGGCGGAACACCTTGGCTGCAGTCGCTCCTGCGGGCCTTGGAATTTGCTGGTTTATAATGGCAGGTTACGTAGACGGCTCTCGCCATGCAGCTTTTCACGCTCGGATTGAATCACCAGACCGCTCCGCTTGCGATTCGCGAGCGAGTGGTGTTTGACGCCGAGCGCCTTCGATCGGCGCTTGCAGAGCTGACCCTGCGCGAG
>Ga0137457_1000286_pt1 | contig 13205 bp, 8 predicted proteins | sample EasRivERMGT630_2_FD_102321 | JGI IMG/M metagenome (GOLD analysis project Ga0137457, IMG submission 102321) | Soil microbial communities from meander-bound floodplain in the East River, Colorado, USA - East River MetaG ERMGT630_2 | ecosystem: Environmental > Terrestrial > Soil > Floodplain ...
CCGCCGCCGGCGCGTACGCGAACAGCTTCGCGGGTCGGTTCGTCTTCGACGATCTGACCCAGATCGTGAACAACCCCGAGCTGCGCGAGCTCTGGCCCGGGCTGGCGGCCTTCCTCGGGCGACAGCGCACGTTCACGACCCTGACCTTCGCGCTGAACTTCGCGCTCGGCGGCATCGACCCGTGGGGTTATCACCTGGTCAACTTGGCCGTGCACCTGTGCGCCGGTCTGACGCTGTTCGCCCTGGTGCGAGCGACGCTGCGTCTCGAGCGCTTCGGGGCGTCCACGCGCCAGGCGGCCCACGGGATCGCGCTCGCCACGGCGCTCCTGTGGCTCGTGCATCCGCTTCAGACCCAGAGCGTCACCTACGTCGTCCAGCGCGCCGAGGCCTTGATGGGGCTCTTCTACCTGCTCACGCTCTACTGCACCCTGCGCGCCGCGGCCGACGAGCACGGGCGGCGCTGGCAGTGGCTCGCCGTGCTCGCGTGCGCGCTCGGAATGGCGAGCAAGCCGGTCATGGTGAGCGCTCCGCTCGTCGTGCTGCTCTTCGACCGGGCGGTGCTGGCGCGGTCCTGGCCCGAGCTCGCGCGCCGGCGCGCGCTCCTGCACTTCGGGCTCGCCCTCACCTGGCTCGTGCTGGCCGCGACCGACCTGGTGCAGCTGCTCGGGGTCAGCGGCCCCACCACGATCGGCTTCGGGATGGCCGACGTGTCGGCGCGAGAATACGCGCTCACGCAACCGGAGGTCGTGCTGCACTACCTGCGCCTCGCGCTCTGGCCCGATCCGCTGGTGATCGACTACGGCTGGCCGTGGGTCGAATCGCTCGCGGACGCCCTGCTGCCGGCGCTGGTCCTCGCGCTCGCCCTGCTGGGGTCTGCCGTCGCGCTCGCGCGCGGTCATGCGTGGAGCTTCCTCGGCGTCTGGTTCTTCGCGATCCTGGCTCCGACGTCGAGCTTCGTGCCCGTCCGCGACGCCGCCTTCGAGCACCGCATGTACCTGCCGCTCGCCGCCGTGACGTGCGCTGTCGTGCTGGCCGCGAACGCATTGCTCCTGCGCTTGCGGGGCCCGGGCAGCCGCCTCGGGCCCGCCTTCGTCCTCGTCGCCGCCGCCGCGCTGGGTGCGCGCACGGCCGCACGCAATCGGGACTACCAGGACCCTGTCGCCCTGTGGACGAGCACGGTGCGCGACGTGCCCGGCAACGGGCGCGCCTACACCAACCTCGCGGCCGTGCTCGAGCAGGCGAGTCGGGGCGACGAGGCGCTGGCGGCCCTCGAGCGCGGAGTCGAGCGCATGGAGAGCCAGACGTCAGAGACCAGCCGCGTGTACCTCGCCGCGGCGCTGGACAGCTGGGGCAACCTGCTGGTCGCGCGCGGCCGCAGCCAGGAGGCCATCGAGCGCTACGAGCGGGCGGCGCAGGTCTGGACGCTCGCCGAGACGCACGTCAACTGGGGCTCGGCCCTGCGCAGAGTGGGTCGCTACGAGGAAGCGCTCGCGCAGTATTGGGAGGCCCTGCGGCTCGCCCAGGATTCGGCCGCCGCGCTGAACAACCTCGCCTGGCTGCTCGCCACCTGTCCACGGGCGAGCCTCCGCGACGGACGGCGCGCGGTCGAGCTGGCCAGCGCCGCGGCGAAGGCGCACGACTTCGCCGATCCTGCCTTCCTCGACACGCTCGCCGCGGCCTGGGCCGAGGTGGGGGACTTCGAGCAGGCCAGGGAGTGGCAGGCGAAGGCGCTCGCCCTCGCGCCCGCCGCGGAGCAGGCGATCCAGGCCGCGCACCTCGAGCTCTACCGCCGGAATCAGCCGCTGCGCGACGGTCCCCGGAGCGCGGAGTGAGGCTCTCAGCCTCTCAGCGCGAGCTGACGCCCGCAACCCAAGAACGAGGACCGGTGCCGTTCCGGAAGCGATCGGCGGAGCCGAGGGCTCCCAGAAGGGATGTTTTGCTGCGCCCGGCGCTGGCGCGCCTGGCGTGTGAGCTACTCCATCCCGAGGAATCGTTGCGGAACGCGAAGAAACGTGGATGGAGTAGCTCAGCGCGGGCTTTGCCCGCAACCGCAAACGCACCGCGGGGCCGTTCGGGGACCTCGTTGGCGTCGATGCGACCAACTCGTCGCCGGATCTACGAGCTCGACACGACGGGCGGCTCGGAGAGTGCCGTCCTGCGCGCTTCTGGCGAGGTGACGTAGCCGGCCCCAATGGGCGAACGGAAGCGCCGGCTGACCCCTGAACGGCTCGGCGACGCGATCGACACCCCGGGGAGAGCCGTTTATTCTCGGGGCGTGGATCCAGGGGGACCGTCCGAACGTGCCAGGCTCGAGGCCTGCTTGGCGCACTGGCGTTCGGGGGAGCCCGGGGCGATCGAGGAACTGTGCACAGCACTGCGGCCGGTGGTCGAGGCCATCGTCCGGCGGCGGGTGACGCCGCGCGGGCGGCGTTGGGCCGAGGTCGACGACCTCGTGCAGGGGATCCTGTTCGAGGTGGTGCGCGAGCTCGGGGAGTTCCCGCCGGCGGCGGACGCGGGCGAGCTCCTGCGGCGCGTGCGCCGCACGACGGCGTGCCGCGTGAAGGACGCGTGGCGCAACCAGCGGAACCTGATGGGGGAGTCAGCCGTCGATCTCGCCCGGACGCCGGAGGGCTCGCCGTCCACCGGGCCGATCACGGCCGAGGACCGCCGGCGCTGGCTGGAGGAGCTCGTGGGGCGGCTGCCCGAGAAGTACGCGGCGGTCGTGCGCCTGTGCGGCTTCGAGCAGCTCACCTGTGTCGAGGCCGCGGCGCGGCTGAAGCTCGAGCCGGACACGGTGCGCAAGCGCTACGAGGTGGCGCGGCAGGCCCTCGCGCGGCGGCTCGGGAGCGCGGAGAGTGTCTGAGAGCTCGAGCTCGGCCCGCGGGGACCTCGGGGAGCGCGACCGCGGGGCGCTGCCAGAGGGCGAGGAAACCGAGCTGGCGCAGGCCCTGGATTCCTTCGTCGAGTGGGTGCACGACGAGGCGCAACCCGGGCTCGTCCCGGAGCTGCCACCGCTCCGGCTTGGCGAGACGTTCGAGCCGGGCACGGTGCTCGGCGACTACGAGCTCGTGCGGCGCCTCGGGATGGGCGGCATGGGAGTCGTGTTCGAGGCGCGCCAGCGCCAGGTCCTCGGCCGTCGCGTGGCGCTGAAGGTGCTGCGCAGCGCCTTCGCGACCGAGGAGCTCTCGCGGCGCTTCAAGCGCGAGGTAGCGGCCGTGGCCGAGCTCGATCACCCGGCCATCGTCCCGGTGGTGGACGCGCGCGTGGACGGGGGAACGCCCTACTACGTGATGAAGTTCGTGGAGGGCGTGTCGGCCGCGGGGCTGATCCGCGAACTCCGGAACGGCGCCCGCATCCCGGTGGAGAGCGCGCCCGTGCGGCGCTTCGTGGAGCGCTGCGCGCGGGAGGGTGAGGGCGAGGCCGCGAGCAAGGCGGAGACGCCGGGCTCGAAGGCGGGCTCGCCCGCGAGCGCGACCGGGGTTGCCTGCGACTCTTCCACGGGCCTGGAGAGCTCCTGGGAGGAACCGTACACGCGCTGGATCGCACGCCTGGGCCTGCAGCTCGCCGAGGCACTGCAGTACGCCCACGAGCACGGCTTCGTGCACCGCGACGTGAAGCCCGCGAACGTGCTCATCACGCCCCGCGGGCGCGCGGTGCTGGTCGACTTCGGCCTGGTGTCCGCCGTGGGCGAGGAAGCCCTGACGCGCACGGGCGAGTTCCTCGGCACGCTCGAGTACGCCGCACCCGAGCAGGTGCGCGGCGGGACGCTGGACGCGCGCTCGGACGTCTACTCGCTGGGCGCCACGCTGTACGAGCTCCTCGCCCTCGCGCGGCCCCACGGGAACTGCACGCACAGCGAGCTCGTGCAGCGCATCGAGCGCGACGACCCCGCGCCGCTCGGCAAGGAGATCCCGCTCGACCTGCGCACCGTGGTGAGCACTGCGCTCGCGCGTTCCCCCGGCCGGCGTTATGCGGGCGCCGGCGCGATGGCGGCCGACCTGCGCGCCTTCCTCGCGGGCCAGCCGATCCTGGCGCGGCCGCCGGGCTGGATCGCGCGCGCGCTGCGCGCCGTGCGGCGGCACCCGCGCCTGGTGGCGGCCGCGGCCGGCGTGGTGCTCGCCCTGGCGGGGTTGCGCGGGCTCGCGCTGCACCGCGCCGGGGAGCGGGTCGCGCAGGGCCGCGCGCGTCTGGAGCGGGCCACCGAGGAGCGGGGGGAGCTCGATCGCCTGCTGGCCGAGCAGCTCGGCTTGCTCGCGGCGCGGCCTCGCGCGCACGAGCGGCTGCTGGTCCTTGGCGCGGACGTCGCGGCGGCGCGCGCGCAGGCCGCCGCCGGGCTGCGCGAGGCGCGCGCGCTCCTCGAGCAGGCCTTCGAGCACGCGGCGGGCTTCGCCCCGGCGCGCGCGGAGCTCGCGCGCCTGGCGGCGGAGGAGCTGCGTCAGGCCTTGCGCGACCAGCGCGACGTGCTCGCGCCCGGGTCCCTGGCCGAGCTCGAGGAGGAACTCGTGCGCAACGATGCCGACAACCGCTTCGCGCACCTCCGGGCGCGCGAGGGCTGGGTCTCCTTGACCAGCGTCCCGGCCGGCGCGCGGGTCACCATCGAGGGCGAGCCGCGCGTCCGCACTGCGCCTGTCGAGCGGCTCGCGCTCCCGGAGGGAAGCTACGTGGCCATCTTGGATGCGGAGGGTCACGCGTCCGTGCGGCTGCCCTTCCTCGTCCGGCGGGACGCCGCCTACTCGCGCGAGCCCGCGCGGCCCGCACGCGAGCTCTCGATCGAGCTCCCAAGCGAGGACGAGGTGCCCGAAGGGTTCGTCTTCATCCCGGCTGGCGAGACGCTCGTCGACGACGATCCGCCGCGCTGGGAACGGGTCGACTCGTTCCTGGTCGCGCGTCACGAGGTCACCTGGAGCCAGCTTGCCTCCATTGCCAATGCTCGCGAGGCGGAGCTCGGGATCGCGCTCTCTCGGCTCCCGCTGATCCGATCCGGAGGAGGCTTGTGGGTGCCGATGGATGAGGTCAAGGCCACCTGGCCCGTGCGAGGGGCGACTCCCATGGACATGTCCTTGTGGGCGAGCTGGCTGGAGGACCATGTCCCGCACGCACCCGAGGATTGGGTCCCGTCGCTGCCGACGCGCGCCGAGTGGGTGCGCGCGGCCCGCGGCGCCGACGGCCGGCCCTACCCCTGGGGCTGGGAGTTCGACGGCTCGCAGTGCGCCAATTACGTGTGGGGACCGCACCATGGCCGCGACGCCGCGCCGGTTCCGGTCGGCTTCGTGCCGGCCGACCGCTCGCCCTTCGGAGTATTCGACATGGCCGGCTCGGCCGCGGAGATCACGCAGGATCTCCATGAGCCGCGTCCCGGCGAGTACGTCGCGTGCGGCGGCTCCTACTGGTGCGACGACCCCGACGATTTCCGCGTGACGGCCATGCGCGAGGACGAGAACGACCGCCCGCGCAAGGACGTGGGCTTCCGCGTCGCGCTGCGCCCCTTCCCGCCCACGCTGCTCCCGACGGAGGGTCCGCCCGCGCCCTTCCGCGACGATTTCGAGCGTCCCGACTCCGAGGACGTCGGACCCGGCTGGCTCGAGTTCGCCTCGAACCCCTTCGGGTTCCACACCAACGCGAACGAGCTCGAGCGCTGCACCATCGAGGGCGGTCGGCTGGTGTGCCGCGGAGGCATCGGCTCCTTCTCGGAGGCCTCGTCCGCCTGGCACGAGATCCGCGTCCCGGAGTCCGGATGCACGCTGCGCGCCCGGATCCGCGCGACGCGCGACGGGTTGTGCGAGGCCGACGCCGCCGCAGGGCGCCGCTTCGGGCTGGTGGTCTGCAGCGACTTCCGTTCGAGCCGCGGGCAGGTGGTCTCGCTCACCATGAGCTATGCCGGAGAGGTCCAGCTCGCCGCTAGCACGCAACGGGGAATCCCGGCGCCGGATGTGCGCGGGGGCTTGCGTCCCGATGGTCCGTTCGTCTTCGAGCTCGCCGTCCGACCCGAGGGCTATCAGGGCCGGATCTCTGCCGAGGACGGGGCGGAGCTGACCATCACGCCGCTCGGGCTCGAGCGCCCGCCGGGCTGGAGAGCCCCGCGCTTCGTCGGCATCGCCGTGCCGAACAACGTAGGCGCGCGGGTCGAGGTCGAGTGGGTCGAGGTGACGATCCCCTGAGCCCAGGATCTCGGGTGCCAATCCGGGCCTCCCGGAGCGCAGGCGCGGAGCGTGGCTCGATGACGCCAGGGGTTATTCTGGGATTGTCTTCCGTTCTGCTGGGGCGAGCGGAGAGGAGTTCGTGTTGCCAACATCCTGGAGAAGGCATGCACCCCGCTCCCCGCTCGCTGATCCCCGTCGCCACGCTCTGCCGCCGATCCGCGAGTCCAGACGAAGTCGAGCTGCTGTTTGACGGTGTGCCCCCGTAGGAGAGCTCTCCGCAGGATCCGGAGTAGGCGACCCGGGCTCGCAGGCGCACCTTCAGTTCCAATAGGCGAGGAAATCTCTGGGAAGCTCTTCCGGTTCCGAGGGCTTGAAGAGAGGAGGGAGCAGGACACTTCCCTCTTCGCATTCGAGCAGGAGCAACCATGTCTGCCTTCTTCCCCGCGCTCGTCGGCACCGTCTGGTCGATCCTGGCCCCTCCTCCGAGAGCTCAGGACTGCGTCGTCAAATCGGAGCAGAAGATCAGCGAGACGGCCGGGGGGTTCGGAGGAGCTCTCGATCCGTTCGACGTATTCTGCAGCGTCGCCTCCATCGGAGACCTCGATGGCGACGGAACTCCCGACCTGGCCATTGGCGCACAGTGGGACGACGAGGGGGGAGGAAACCAGGGTGTCGTGTGGATCCTCTTCCTGAACCCCGACGGCACCGTGAAGTCCGAGCAGAAGATCAGCGAGACTGTAGGGGGCTTCGGGGGAGTTCTCGATCCTGGGGACTGGTTCGGCAGCCTCGGGTCCCTGGGCGACTTCGACAATGACGGGTCCTCCGATCTGGTCGTTGGTGCCGTGCAGGATAATGACGTGGGCAGCATCCAAGGTGCGGTGTGGATCCTCCTGCTGAACCCCGATGGAACGGTGAAGTCCGAGCAGAAGATCAGTGAGACGGCCGGCGGCTTCGGGGGCGTGCTCGATTCCAACGACTACTTCGGCCGAGACTCGGACGGGCTGGGCGATCTCGATGGCGACGGGATCGGCGACCTGGCCGTGTGCGCTACCTATGACGACGACGGGGGCACCGACCAGGGCGCCGTGTGGATCCTGTTCCTGAACTCCGATGGCACGGTGAAGGCGGAGCAGAAGATCAGCGAGACCTCAGGGGGCTTCGCGGGCGTTCTCGATCCGAACGATCGCTTCGGTATCGAGTGCGCGTCCCTGGGTGACCTCGACGGCGACGGGATCGGCGACCTCGCGGTAGGGGCCTACCTCGACGACGACGGAGGCTCCAACCAGGGCGCCGTGTGGATCCTCTTCCTCAACTCCGACGGAACGGTGAAATCCGAGCATAAGATCAGCGAGACAGCTGGCACCTTCGGGGGTCTCCTCGATCCCGGCGATTACTTTGGAGTCTCCGTCGCCTCCATCGGCGACATCGATGGAGATGGGGTCATGGACCTGGCGGCGGGCGCGCAAGGCGACGATGACGGCGGTACGGACCAAGGTGCGGTCTGGATCCTCCACCTCAACACCGACGGCACCGTGAAGTCCGAGCGGAAGATCAGCGAGACGGTCGGCGGCTTCGGCGGCGTGCTCGATGCCAACGACCAATTCGCCTGGTGTCTCGCAGATTTGGGAGACCTCGATGGCGATGGAAGGACCGACCTTGCCGTGGGCACCTACGGGGACGACGACGGTGGAACGGATCAAGGCTGCGCCTGGATCCTCTTCCTCGACCCCGACACGACTCCGCCGGTCCTCACGTGCCCACCGGTCGTTTCTGTCATGGACAGGAAAGGCAATGGGCCGGGGGAACTCGTGTACTTCTCAGGCACAGCAAGCGACGACTGCGATCCTGCTCCCGCGCTCGTGTGCTTGCCACCCTCAGGGAGCCACTTCCCGCGTGGCACGACGATGGTGACCTGCACGGCCACCGACGCCGCTGGCAACCAGTCGGTGTGCATGTTCCCGGTCGTCGTGATGCCGACGGCCCTGCAAGAAAGCCTCTGAGCTCACGGAGGCTGAGACCATGGGCAACACACTTCCCGCATTCCACGCGGAGCTCTCGATGTCCGCCATCCGCTTCCTGCTCGCCGGAGCCGCCGGTTCTCTCCTCTCCATCTCTACGCCGGCGCAGGACTGCGTCGTCGAGTCGGAGCAGAAGATCAGCGAAACGCAGGGCGGCTTCGGAGGGACGCTGCTCTCCTCCGATCGCTTCGGCCGGTCGATCGCCGCGCTGGGCGACGTCGATGGTGACGGAGTCACCGACCTGGCCGTGGGCGCATACGAAGACGACGACGGCGGCGGCAATCAGGGGGCCGTCTGGATCCTCTTCCTGAATGCCGACGGCACGGTCGCTTCCGAGCAGAAGATCAGCGAGACCGCCGGAGGCTTCGGGGGAGCGCTCGACCCGCTGGACAGATTCGGCACTTCCGTCGCCCCGCTCGGTGACCTCGACGGCAACGGGGCGCCCGACGTCGCCGTGGGCGCACTGGGGGATGACGACGGGGCCACGGACCAGGGCGCGGTGTGGATCCTGCTCCTGAACGCCGATGGCACGGTCGGCGCGGAACAGAAGATCAGCGAGGCGGCCGGAGGCTTTGGAGGGCTGCTGGACGCGGGCGACCGGTTCGGCACCTCGGTCGCGTCCCTGGGCGACCTCGATGGCGATGGAACCGTGGATCTGGCGGTGGGCGCCGACTTCGACGACGACGGAGGCAGCGACCAGGGGGCGGTGTGGATCTTGTTCTTGAACGCCGGCGGCACGGTCGCCGCGGAGCAGAAGATCAGCGAGACGGTGGGAGGCTTCGGGGGAGTTCTCGCTCCGGACGATTTCTTCGGGGTGGCCGCTGCGCCCCTGGGCGATCTCGACGGCGACGGGATCACGGACCTGGCCGTGGGCGCCGTGGGGGATGACGACGGGAGCAGCTCTCAAGGCGCCGTGTGGATCCTCTTCCTGAATGCCGACGGAACCGTTGCCGGTGAGCAGAAGATCAGCGAGACGGCGGGCGGCTTCGGGGGCGACCTCGACGCGGACGAGGACTTTGGCATCTCCATCGCATCCCTGGGCGACTTCGACGGCGACGGGCTTCCGGACCTCGCCGTCGGCGCGGGCCTGGACGACGACGGCGGATCGAATCAGGGTGCGGTGTGGCTCTTGTCCATGAACGCGGACGGCACCGTCGCCGGCGAGAGGAAGATCAGCGAGACGAGCGGGGGCTTCGAGGGTGTCCTGGATCCCGGCGACCGATGCGGGACTTCCGTCGCATCCCTCGGCGACCTCGACGGCGACGGCGTCATCGACCTCGCCGTGGGTGCCATCAACGACGACGACGGCGGAGCCGACCAGGGCGCCCTCTGGGTCCTGTTCCTGAGCTTCGATTCGACGCCGCCGACGATCTCCAGTCCGCCGATCGTCTCGGTGATCGACCGCAAGGCCAGCCCCGGCGAGATCGTGTACTTCACGGTCACTGCCAGCGACGACTGCGATCCCGCGCCCGCGCTCGTCTGCGTGCCGCCCTGCAGCTACTTTCCGCGCGGCACGACGATGGTGACCTGCACGGCCACGGACGCCGCGTGCAACCAGTCGGTGTCCCAGTTTCCGGTGGTCGTGATGCCGACGGCTCTCCCGAGGACTCTCTGAGGCGGGAGAGCCGTGCCGCACGGCGGATCGACAGCCTCCAGAGGTCCGTCGATTCTCCCTCGTCGTGGATCCCTCCGGCGGTGGCCGTGGTCGCGCGCGGCTGCTGCCAGGAGGCCATCCAGCGAGCTGGCGGCGCAGGTCGCCCGCAACCCCAAGCGCACGCGGAGACGCGGAGGACGCGGAGATGCAAGGGGCGTCCAAGGCTTCGAGCGCACCGGAGCTTGCCATTCCGGAGGCCCGATCCCTCCTCCGCGCCCTCCGCGTCTCCGCGGTGCGGTTTCCCTTCTCTCCGGAGTCTTGCCGGCCCTGTATGCCGTCGCGCGACAGGAGATCAGCGCTTGGTCTTGGAGATGCGCTCGACCTGCTCGAGGTAGCGCGCGACTTCCTCGCGCGGACGCAGCTCCTGCGCTCGGCGGAGGAGCGGGAGGGCGTCGCCATAGCGACCCATGCCGACCAGCACCTGTGCGTGGTAGATCCGGGCGTTGACCTCGAAGGCTTCGATGCTCTCCGCGCGCTCGTAGTAGAAGATCCCGCGGTCGGGCTCGCCCTGGCGGGAGTAGTGCTGCCCGAGCATGATCAGCGCGTCGCCGTCCAGCGGGTCGAGCGCCACGATCTCCTCGAGCACGCGCACGGTCTCGGCCGTGCCCGCGCCCTCGGCCATGCTCAGGCGCGCGTCCAGCTTCAGCAGCTTGCGCCGCTCGGACTCCTCCAGCTTGTCGCCGCGGACCTCGCGGATGTGGGCGACCAGCGTTCGCGCCTGCGGCATGGCTCCGCGCGCGGCCAGGGTCTCGGCGGAGCGCATGGACTTCTCGAGCGGCTGGTCGGCCGCCATGTCGAGTGCGCGCACGTAGGCCCGCGCCGCCAGGTCGGGCAATTCCTCGGTGATGTAGATGTCTCCGAGCAGGTTCAGGCTTTCCAGGGTGGCCAGTCCGAGACGATCGAGGGACTCCAGGTTCTCGGCGGCCCTGAGCGGCTGCTTCATGCCGAGGAACGTGCGCGCCTGCAGCAGCCAGAAGTCGGCCTTTTCCGGGTAGCGCGTGATGAGCACGTCGAGCAGGGCCGCGGCGTCCTCGAACTTCTCCTGCCGGAAGACGCAGCGCGTGAGCCCGAGGCGCCATTCGGCGTTCTCGGGCTGGAGCAGCAGCGCGGTGCGGTAGGCGGCCTCGGCGGGCTGGTAGTCCTCGCGCGCGGCGTGGGCGTAGCCCAGGAGGCCGTAGGAGTACGCGTCGCCGCCACCGAGCTCGATCATGCGCGTGAACGCGGCGATGCCCGCCTCGTACGCGCCCTTGCGGACGTTGATCAGGCCGATGTCGTGCCACGCGCGGCGGAAGCTCGGGAACTTCGTCACGGCACGGCGGTAGCTCTCGAGTGCTTCGTCCAGCTTGTTCTGCTGGAACAAGATCTGGGCCAACGTGAGGTCGAGAATGGCCGAGTAGTCCGTCTTCGACTCCTTGGCGAGCGCTCCCATCTGCTTGCGGAGCGACTCCTCGGCCCGGGGAGGGGAGGCCATCAGGGGCCTGAGCTTCTCGAGGACGGCGATCTCCTCCGCCGTGACGCGCGGTTCGACCTCGGCGTTGACTCCGTAGCCGGCAACGAACTGCCTCTGGAAGATCGGATCGCTCCAGATCGCGTCCAGCTCCTCCTGCGCGAGCTGCCCGGTCGTCCGACCCGCGAGTCCCAGCAAGGAAGCGACGAGGAGCGCCCCGAAGGCGGCTCTTCCGAGGCGGAGATTCGTTTTCATGCTCGTCAGCTCGGCTGGAATCGGATCGGCACGCGCATCTTGCAGCCCACGCGCTTGCCGGCCTTGACGCCCGGTTCGAACTTCCACTGCTTGACCGCGTCGAGCGCCGGCTTCTCGAACGCCGGATGGGAGGACTTCTCGATGCGTGGGTTGGTGACCTTGCCGGTGGGATCCACGACGAAGATCAACGTCACCACCCCTTCGATCTTCTTGTTGCGCATCTCGTTCGGGAACAGGGGCGCGGCCTGGAAGATGGCGCGCGGCTTCTGGTCGATCTCGGCGAGGGAGAAGGCGTTCTCGAGCTCGACGTCGTTGCCGCCGGCCTTGCCCGTGCCGCCGATGCGGCCGCCGGATGTGAAGCTGACAGAATCGGCGAAATCGCCCGAGCCCAGCTGGCCGTTGAGGGCCGCCTCGATCGCGCCGAGGCTGGACGCGTCCAGGGCGGGCGCCTGTAGTGCTGGTGATTCGAGGCTGCGGATGAGCTCGGCGGCGTCCGGGGCCTCCTCTTCCTGGGTCTCCATCTCGTCCTTCGGCTCGGTCTTGGGCTCTTCCTCCTTCTCGTCCTTCTTCGTCTCCACGGCGTCGTCGCTCAGCAGATCCACTTGCTGCGACGTCCCGCCCTCCTTCTTCCCGGTGCCGAACACGAGCCCGCCGAAGAGCAGGACCCCGGCGTGGAGCAGCAGGGCGCAGAAGATGCCGAACAGGCCCAGCTTCATTTCTTGTCCGTGTTGATGCCGACCTTGGCGATGCCGATCTTGCGCACCTCGTCCAGCACGGAAACCACGTGCTTGAAGTCGGCAGCCGCATCGCTGTTGACGATCACCCTGGGGTCCTTGGCCGTGGACTTGAACGTCTGCAGCTTCATGGGCAGCTGGGCGAGCGTGATCTTCTCCTTGTTGAAGAACACCTCGCCCTTCTCGTTCACGCTGAGCGTGACCGCCTTCTCCATCTCGGCCTGGTCGCCCAGCGAGGCCGCGCTGCCCGCGGTGGGCAGAGCCACCTGGACGCCCTGATTCTTGGTCATCGAGAGCGAGACCATGATGAAGGTCGCCAGGAGGAAGAAGATGATGTCGATCAGCGGGATGATCTCGATCCGCGCGCGCTTGGCTCCAGTCCGCGATCCGCCGTGCATGGCTACTCCTTGGCCGAGCGCTCGCGCTTGGCTGCGTAGGCCTCTTGCCCGTCCTCGAGCTCGGTCTGCAGCTCGGCGATCATCCGCCGGATCTCCAGGCGCTTGCGCCTGAGCTCGCCGTCGGGGCGCTCCTCGTCGCCGCGCGCGGGGCCACCGCCTTCGCGCGTCTGGAGCGCCATCTGCGGCGAGACGGTGCGGGCGTCCTCCCCGTTCTGTACAGGCTGCACGTGGCGCCCGTTGCCGGCGAGAACCATGCTCACCGCTCGTAGCTCGAGCTGGGTCGAGGCCGATTCCAGCTCGTGCCGCGCCTCGTCCGTGCGCGCGTTGAGGAAGTTGAAGGGCAGGAGGGCGGTGATGGCGATGCCGAGTCCGAACGCGGTCGCGATCAGGGCCTCGGCGATGCCGCCCGTGATCGCTCCGGGAGCGCTCAGCTCGCCGCCGATCAGCGAGAACGACCCCATCATCCCCGTGACGGTGCCGAGCAGACCCAGCAGCGGCGCCAGCGTGATCACGGTGTCGAGGATCGAGATGCCGCGCCGATAGCGCTTCATTTCCTGCG
>Ga0137457_1000287_pt1 | contig 13202 bp, 9 predicted proteins | sample EasRivERMGT630_2_FD_102321 | JGI IMG/M metagenome (GOLD analysis project Ga0137457, IMG submission 102321) | Soil microbial communities from meander-bound floodplain in the East River, Colorado, USA - East River MetaG ERMGT630_2 | ecosystem: Environmental > Terrestrial > Soil > Floodplain ...
ACAGGAGGAGCTCCTCGCTGCGGTCGATGGCCTGGTCGAAGTCCCCGTCGCGCTCGTACACCTCGGACAGCGCGAAGTAGGCCTGCGGACAGCGCGGCTCGAGCGGGTAGTGCACGACCATGTACTCGAGGGCCTGGACGCCGCGCGGCCGGTAGTGGAAGAGGAGGTTGTAGCGCCGATCGTCCTGGATCAGCGAGAGGCCGGCGCGCGCGAGCACGTCGCCCGCGAGCACGCGCTCGGGATGCCCGGGGAGCTTCTCGTCGACCTTCTTGACCTGGCGGACCGCCGTGATGCGCCGTCCCTCCGCCAGCATCCGGTCGGCGGCCAGGATGCCGGCCCGGGCGCGGACGCGCTCGGGGAGCTTGGAGTCGAACAGATCCAGGATCTCATCGGACGAGGCCTCTGCGAGCAGGGCGAACTGGCCGCGGGCGGCCTCGTCGATCAGACGCTCCTCGCGCGCCCGCAGGTCGGGCTCCAGGCCCTCCACCTCGTGCACTTCCGCGAGGCGTTCCAGGGCGCGCGCATAGTTGCCTGCGCGCACGTCCGCCTCGGCCTGGTCGAGGTGCGTGCCGCTCGTCGCGCGATCGACCTCGCCGAAGGGATGGGAGCGACAGCCCGAGGAGAGCCCCAGCAGGGCCAGCCAGAGGAGGGAGAGCCTCATCGACGGCGGAGGGTGGAGTCGGCCATCCGGCTCCGCAAACGAGTCTCGAGGTGATGCTCCAGGAACGTCGCCACGAAGGCGCGCACGCTTCCCAGCATTCCGGCCTCGATGTGGGTGTGCTCCAGCATGGTGGGGGTGGCTTCCATCAGGCTCTCCGCGACGCGCAGCACGTTCAAGGACAGACTCCCGCTGACGCGCTTTCCACCGCGCTCGGCGGCCGCGCAGGCGCGGCACAGGCGGCCCCCGAGAGCGGCCGAGAAGGCCACGCGGCCCGCGCGCTCTTCGGCCCGTGCTCCGCAGCTCGCGCAGATCGAGAGGGCGGGAGCCAGGCCGCACTGGCGCAGGAGCGCGAGATCGGCCGCCACGGCCACCACGCCCGGCAGGGCGCGGCCCCCCTGCAAGAGATCGAGCGCGCCCTCCAGCCAGGCGAAGAGGGCGCGCTCTTCGTGCTCCTCGCGCGCGCACAGGTGCGCCAGCTCGAGCAGGCCCAGGGCGATCCGGTAGCGCTCCAGGTCACCCGCGAGGGCGGGCCGGCGCGTGCGCAGCAGCGCGCGCGTCACCAGTCCGAGCTCCGCGCTCGCGCGCTTGCTCCAGCGCAGCTCCAGCGTGTCGAACAGGTCGAAGACCGCGAAGTAGCCGGAGCTCGGCCGATGGGCGCCCTTGGCGAGCAACGCCACCCTGCCCGAATCCGGGGTCAGGACATGCAGGACCAGCGAGGACTCGCCGAAGGGGAAGCGACGCAGGCACAACCCCGGCTGCAACCGGCGTGCACCATCCGACCGCTCGGACACGGTCACGAGCTCACTTCTTGTGGAGTGGCGAGCCGGACCTCGACCCGCAGCACGCGCCGGTCGCTGGCCTCGCTGACCGTGAACGTCGCGCCGTCGCGCTCGAAGCTCTCGCCCTTCTTGGGCAAGCGTCCGAGCTCGGCCAGGACGAAGCCCGCCAGGGTCTCGAAGTCCTCCTCCTCGGGCAGGTCCAGGCCGAGCTCCCCGTTCACGTCCGAGACGCGCGTCGTGCCCAAGACCTCGAAACGACCGTCGGCCAGGCGCGCGATGGCGGCGGGCTCGGCGCGCTCGAGCTCGCCGGGCATCTCGCCCACGAGCTCGGTGACGATGTCCCCCATGGTGACGAGCCCGGCCGTCCCACCGTATTCGTCCAGGACGACCGCGATCTTCTGGTGCTTGCGCCTGAACTCGGCCAGGAGCTCCGAGGCCAGCTTGGTCTCGGGGACGAACAGGACCGGTCGCAGGAGCGAGGAGAGCTCGCGGCTCTCCAGCTCGCCCCTGGCGACGGCTTGCAGGATCTCGTGGGCGTAGGCGACGCCCACGACGCGGTCGAGGCTCCGGTCGTAGACCGGGATGCGGCTGTGGCCGGTCTCGGCGATCTGGCGCACGACCTCCTGGGCGCCGTCGGAGAGCTCCACCGCGTGGATCTCGGTGCGCGGAGTCATGACCTGGGCCACGTCGACGTCATGGAAGCCGAGCGCGTTCTCGATGATCTCGCGCTCGCTCTCGGCCAGGTCTTCCTCGCGCTGGGAGTCCTCGATGACCGCCCGCAGGCCCTCGACCAGCTCGCGCGTGGATGCGTGACGCTCGTGGACGTGCAGGAGACGCATCAAGAGGGCGCGCGAAGCCACCAGAGCCAGGCTGAGGGCCGCGAGGGGCCGTTGCACCAGCTCGAAGGTCGGCAGGGCCTGGGACAAGAAGCGGTCGGAGCGTTCACCGCGCAGGGCTGAGGGCAGGAGCTCGCCCGCGATCACGAGCAGGGGAACGGTGATGACCAGCGAGAGTCCCATCGAGCTGGACGACAGGCCCTCACCGCCGAGCACCTCGCCCACCAGGACCCACACGAACACGACGAAGAGGATCTGGCACGTGATCCAGAACACGCTCGCGCTGGTCGCGAGCGATTCGGACCGCTCGAGCAGCGTGCGCAGCCTCTTCCTGCGCTCCTCGCCGCGCGTGAGCTCGAGGACCCGGCTGGGGACGGAATGCAGGAGGGCCGAGCGCACGAGCCCGAACAGCGTGGTCAGGGCCAGGGCCCCCAGGGCGAGCGCCGCCAGTCCCTCGGCCTCGAGCGGGAAGGGCCGCGGATTGGCTGAGGAGCAAAGCGTGGCGAGCACCACAGGGCGGACCATACGACCGGTATCGACCTCGGTCGGGGGCATCGTAACCGGTCGAGCAAGCCTCTCATCGAGGGGAGATTGAGCGAAGTCGCTCCGGACTCGCGTCTCATCACCCTGCGGGTGCGCATCCGCACGCGATCATCCGAGAAGGCGAACAGCTTTCCCGGCGCGGGAACGCTCAGGGCCCGAAGCCGAGCACAGAAAGCTATTACAGACAAGCAGTTAGGAGTTTCCTACCGGGCCGCGGCAGGGTGGAACGGTCCATGTAAGCGCAGGGCATATGCGCTTGAGCAGCCCCTGTCCGAGACCTTCTCGGGGTCTCCTTCTGGGCTCGGACGGAGGCTCGGAGCTGAGTGCAGCCCTTGGTTCTGCCCTTGGTTCAGCCATGACCGCCCAGCTCGCGCTGCGGGGCATCGGCGCGGAGCCGCGGCGGGGCGAGGGACGGGACGCCTACGAGAACCGGATCTGTACGGCGCTGATGGCGCTCTACCGCGACACGCGCGACCCGGCTGTCTTCGAGGCGCTGTACCGCACCGCACGGGCCGGCGTCGAGCAGTGGATCAGCAGCCTCGTGGGGCGCGAGCTCCTCCACCTGGACCCGGCCGAGATCCTCCAGGACACGTTCGTGAACGTCTACCGCTATCCGGGTGCCTTTCGCGAGGAGCACGCCGGCAGCTTCCGCGTCTGGGTGCGCACGATCGCCGGCAACGTCGTGCGCCGCTGCTCCATCGCGCGCTTCCGGAATGCGCAGCCGGACCAGATGGAGTTGCCCGAGCCGGAGGATCGTTCGAGCGGGCCGATCCAGAGGATCCTGGAGGAGGACGAGTCCCTGCAGTTGCGACGCGCCTGGATCCTCTTGCTGTGCTACTACGCGGAGGCCTGGAAGGAGCTCGGCCAGCGCGATCGACGCACGCTGCATCTGGTCGAGGTCGAGGGGCTCTCCTACCAGGAGGCCGGGCGCATCCTCGACGTGCGGCGCTCGAACATGAAGATGATCGTCTTCCGTTCGCGCCGCCGCCTCGCGCGCCGCATGCGCGAAGCCATGGCGTGCGCGACCCACCGCGTCGCGCCCGAGCTCGTGGCCTGATTCTCCGCCCTCGGAGAGTCCACGCGCGCCGCACCAGCCGTCTTCCATCACCCAGTCGCGCGTGAGGCTAGACTGCCCTGCGCGTGCCGGTTCGTCCCGTCCCGATCGACCTCCTGGTGGCCGGAGCCTCCGAGCTGGCCACACCCGAGGGGACGAGCGCGCGCGGGGGGGCGGAGCTCGGGAGGATCAGGGTCGTGGCGCGCGGGGCCGTGGCGATCCGCGGCGAGCGGATCGTCGCCGTCGGGCCGGAATCCGAGCTGCGCGCGTCCTTCGAGCCGGCGGCCGTCCTCGATGCGCGCGGCGGAACGGTGCTGCCGGGCTTCGTCGATTCCCATACCCATCCCGTCTTCGCCGGGACGCGCGAGGGCGAGTTCGAGCAGCGCACGCAGGGCAAGACCTACCTCGAGATCGCCCAGGCCGGGGGCGGCATCCTCGCCAGCGTGCGTTCACTGCGGGAGGCCGCGCCCGAGACCCTGCTCGAGCTCCTCCTGGTGCGCCTGGCACGCTTCCTGGAGCTCGGCACGACCACGATCGAGGCCAAGAGCGGGTACGGACTCTCGCTGGCGGACGAGCTGAAGAGTCTGGAAGTGCTGGCGGAGGCGGGCCGGCGCCAGCCGCTCGAGTGCGTGCCCACCTTCCTCGGCGCGCACGAGATCCCGCCCGAGTTCCGCGGGCGCAAGGCCGACTACCTCGCGCTCCTGTGCGACGAGATGCTGCCGCGCGTGGCCGAGGGACGCCTGGCGGAGTACTGCGATGCCTTCACCGAGGCGCACACCTTCGACCTCACCGACACGCGCCGCCTCTTCGAGCGCGCGCGCGAGCTCGGCCTCGGCCTGCGCCTGCACGCCGACCAGCTCAGCGCCCTGGGCGGGGCCGAGCTCGCGGCCGAGCTGGGCGCCGCGAGCGCCGACCACCTCGAGCACGTCAGCGCCAGCGGGATCGCCGCCCTGGCCCGGGCAGGGGTCGTGCCCGTCCTGTGCCCGCTCGTGCCGCTCTACCTGCGCCAGGAGCACGAGGCACCCGCGCGGCGCATGATCGAGGCCGGGCTCGCGCCCGCGCTGGCGACCGACTTCAATCCGGGCTCGTGCTTCCTGCAGAGCCTGCGCGAGGTCCTGCCCTGGGCCGCGCTGCGCTACCGCATGAGCGCGGCCGAGTGCCTGACGGCCGCGACCCTCAACGCGGCCTGCTCGCTCGGTCGCGGGCACGAGATCGGCTCGCTCGAGGCCGGCAAGCGCGCCGACGTGGTGGTGCTGGATCAGCCGAACCATCGCCACCTGTGCTACGAGCTCGGCCGCAACCCGGTGCGCGCCGTGGTGGTCCGCGGCCGCGTCGTGCTGGAGCGCGAGCCCTCCGCGAGCGCTCGCGCATGACCACGATCGAGTGCGTCCCGAACTTCAGCGACGGCCGCGACCCGTCCGTCGGCGTGGCCATCCGCGGCGCGCTCGCGGGCGTCCCGGGCGTGAAGCTGCTCGGCTGGCACTCCGACGCCGACCACAACCGCTCGGTCGCGACCTTCGTGGGCGAGCCGCGCGCCGTGTCGGAGGCCGCCTTCGCCGCGATCGCCTGCGCGGCCGAGCTCATCGACCTCACGCGCCACCAGGGTGTCCACCCGCGCCTGGGCGCGACCGACGTCTGTCCCTTCGTGCCGCTCGCGCCGCTCGACATGGCCGCGTGCGTGAGCACGGCCCACGTGCTGGGCGAGCGCGTCGGGAGCGAGCTCGGGCTGCCGGTGTACTTCTACGGCGAGGCCGCGCGCACGGAAGAGCGCCGCGAGCTGCCAGCCGTCCGCCGCGGCGGATTCGAGGCCCTGCGCGTCGAGATCGAGGGCGACGCCTCGCGCCGTCCCGACGAGGGGCCGGCACGGCTGCACCCGCGCGCGGGCGCGATCGCCATCGGCGCGCGCGGGTACCTGGTGGCCTTCAACGTCAACCTCGAGAGCAAGGATCTCGCCCTGGCGCGCGCGATCGCGCGCGCCATCCGCGAGGCGGACGGCGGCCTGCCCGGGATTCGCGCGCTGGGCTTCGAGCTCGCGCGCGCGGGTTGCGTGCAGGTCAGCGTGAACCTGTGCGCGCCCGAGCGCACGGGCCTGCTCGCGGTCTTCGCGGCGATCGAGCGCATGGCGCGCGAGCACGGCGTGGGCGTGCGCGCTTCCGAGCTGGTCGGCCTGGCGCCGCGCTTCGCGCTCGACGCGCGCATCGCGCGCGCGGTGAAGCTCCCGGACTTCGAGCCGCGCCGGCACGTGCTCGAGGATGCGATCGGCGCGTGAGGTGATGCGCTGCCCGCGTCACGCGTGGCGCGTTCCGTGACGGCGAGCGCGACCGGTCAACTTGTCACTCCGCTTCCGTTCGAAGACAATCGGCACATGCCCAGCGGCCATCGCACGATCGTCGTGATGCCGGCCTACAACGCGGCCGCCACGCTGGAGCGGACCTACCACGACTTGCCCAAGGACTTCGTCGACGAGGTGATCGTGGTCGACGACCGGAGCAAGGACGACACCGTGGCCGTGGCCGAGCGCCTGGGCCTGACGGTCATCCGGCACGAGGTCAACAAGGGCTACGGCGGCAACCAGAAGACCTGCTATGCGCAGGCTCTGGCGCGCGGCGCCGACTACGTGGTGATGATCCACCCGGACTACCAGTACGACGCGCGCATCCTGCCCGCCGCGCTCAACATCCTCCAGCTCGGGATCTGCGACGTGGTGCTCGGCAACCGGATCCGCACGCGCTCCGAGGCGCTCTCGGGCGGGATGCCGAAGTCCAAGTACTTCGCCAACCGCGGCCTGACGATGCTCGAGAACCTGCTCTCGGGCCAGAACCTGGGCGAGTGGCACTCGGGGCTCCGGGCCTACAACCGGCGCGTGCTGGAGAACGTCCCCTACCAGCGCAACTCGGACGACTTCGTGTTCGACTCGCAGTTCCTGGTGCAGTGCGTGCACCTGGGCTTCAAGCTCGGCGACGTGCCCGTGCCGGTGCGCTACTTCGACGAGGCCTCGAGCATCAACATGCGCCGCTCGGCCACCTACGCGCTCCAGACCCTGCGCACCTTCGCGCAGTGGTACGGCCACCGGATGGGTCTGCGCTCGCCGCTGTTCGAGCCCAAGACGGCCGAGCCCGCGGTGGTGGCCAAGGCCTGAGCTGAACAAGGATCACTGTCGAGCTTCCCGAGCGGCGCGCAGGGCGCGCGCTTCCTCGTACCGTGCGCGAGCCTCGTCCGCACGCCCCTGGCGCTCGAGCGCGACCCCGAGGTTGTTGACCGCGTCGGCGTAGCCTGGATCGAGCTCGACCGCGCGGCGGAAGCAGCGCTCGGCTTCCTGCGTCTCGCCCGCCTCGAGCGCCAGCACCCCCAGGCCGTTCCAGGCGCCCGCGTGACGGGGTTCGAGCTCCCGCAAGGCTTCGAAGCACGCGCGCGCCTCGTCCTTGCGCCCGAGCTGGAAGAGGGTCTGCCCAAGGTTGAAGCGCGCATCGACCAGCGAGGGATCGAGCTCCAGCGCGGCTCCGAACTCGCGCGCGGCGGCCGGGAGGTTGCCCTGGAGGAGCTTCAGACGTCCCACGTGGTAGCGCACCCACTTCGAGGCGTGCACCTGCTTGGCGCGCAGCAGGAACTGCTCCGCCGCGGCCAGGTTCCCCGCCTCGAGCTCCATCCGCCCCAGGGTGTTGAGCGCGGAGGCGTCGAGCGCGTCGATCGCCAGCGCGGCCTCGAGGTGGGCGCGCGCGCGCTCGCGCTCGCCGCGATCCAGGTAGTAGGCCCCGAGAGCGGCGTGGGCCACGTAGCTCTTCTCCTCGACCGCCAGGGCGTGCTCGAACAAGGATTGCGTGTCGCGCCAGGTCGCGAGCTGCGCGCGCGTGCGGACGGCGAGCGCGCCGACGGAGAGCATGGCCAGCAGCGCGACGGGCCGGGCGAGGCTCGGTCGGCGCCGCGCGAGCGCGTGCGCCAGGCCGGCCACGATCCAGGCCACGCCGATGAGCGGCAGGTACGTGTAGCGGTCGGCGTGGGCCTGGGCGCCGACCTGCTTGAGTCCGATGACCGGCACGAGCAGCCCGAGGTACCAGCACCAACCCAGCAGGAACCAGGGGGCCCGCGCGCGCGCGCGCCAGGCGATCGCGGACACGGCGACGAGCACGAGCACGCCCAGCGCCGCGGCGGGCAGGAGCGCGGCGCGGGGCTCGGGCGAGACGACCGCCGCCAGCGGGTGGAAGACCGCCAGCTCCGCCGGCCAGAAGCTCTCGCGCAGGTACACGCCGTAGCTCGCGAGCGCGTTCAGGAGCCGCAGACCGAAGGGCACCGCCAGGATGCCGCTGGCCGCTCCGCCGACCTCCTGGGCGAACCAGGTCGAGAGCGCGCCGAGCGCGGCCAGGGCGAGGAGCGGGAGCTTCTCGAGACCTGCGCGCCGGGCTCCCGCGGAGAAGGGGTGCTCGAGCTCGAGCCTGCGCAGCGGCCAGACGTCGAGGAGCAGCGCCACGCACGGGAAGGTGACCGCCATCGGCTTCGAGAGGAGCGCCAGCGCCAGCGCCAGGGCCACGAGCGAGTAGCGGCCGAGCGACGGCGCACGAGCGTAGCGCAGGTAGAGGAGCAGGCCCGCCAGGAAGAACGTCGCACACAGGACGTCCTTGCGCTCGCTGGCCCAGGCCACCGACTCCACGCGCAGCGGATGCAGAGCGAACAGCGCCGCCGCCAGCGCCGCCGCCCACGGGCTCGCGAGCAAGGCCCGCGCGAGGAGGAGCACGAGGCAGGCGTTGAGCGCATGCAGCGCGACGTTGACCAGGTGGTGCGGTCCGGGCGCGAGCCCGAACAGCTCCACGTCGAGCATGTGCGCGAGCCACGTCACCGGGTGGTAGTTGGCCGCGTGCTCGTGGCTGAAGACCCACACGATCTCGTCCCAGTCGAGCCCCTTGGCCACGTGCGGATTCCCGGTGAGGTAGACCTCGTCGTCGTAGGCCACGAAACCGTGTGCGCGCACGGGCCAGTAGACGGCCACGATCGACAGCACGAGCCCGAGCGTGACGAGGAGCACGCCCCGCTGCTCGCGTCGCTCGTCGCGCGCGTCAGCGTCCATCGCCGAGCGCCTCGAGCGCCGCGCGCGCCAGCTCGAACCCGGGATCGAGCTCGAGCGCGCGCTGGAAGGCCTGGCGCGCGCCGGAGGCGTCCCCGCCGCGCTTGCGCGCCACGCCCAGGTCGTAGTGCCCAAGGGGATCGTCGGGCGCGAGCTCGACCACGCGCGCGAGGGCCGCGAGCGCCTCGCTCGGCCGCCCGCGCGCGAGCCGCACCTGTCCGAGGTTGCTCCAGGCGTCGGCGTGCTCGGGAGCGCGCGAGAGCACCTCCTCGAAACGCCGCTCGGCCTCGTCGAGCCGACCCGCGCGCTGCTCGAGGACTCCCAGGTTGAAGAGCGCGTCCAGGTGGTCCGGCGAGCTCGCGAGGCAGCGCTCGAACCACCGGCGCGCGGCGTCGAGCTCGCCCTGCTCGAGCGCGACGGTGCCCAGGTTGGAGAGGATCTCCGCGTCGTCGGGCTCGAGCGCGAGGGCGAGCTCGAGGCGCTCGCGCGCGCGCTCGAGCTCGCCCCGCGCGAGCTCGCACAGGGCCAGCTTCTTCTGGGCGTGGGCGTCGCGCGGATGGATGGCGAGCGCGCGCTCGAAGGCCGCGCGCGCGGCCGGCTCGTCGCCCTCGTCCAGCGCCAGCTCGCCGAGCTTGGCATGGGCCAGGTAGTTGCGCCCGTCGACCGCCAGCGCGTGCTCGAACAGCGAGCGCGTGTCCTTCCAGTGCCCGACCTGCTGCCGCGCGACGAGCGCCAGCCCCAGGGCCGCGAGCAGGCCGAGCCCACCCGTCGCGAGCGGAGCCCGCAGCGAGAGGCCCGCGGACGCGAGCACGGCCACGAGCCCGACCGAGGGCAGATAGGTGTAGCGGTCGGCGTGAGCCTGCGTGCCGACCTGCACCAGGCCGACGACCGGCAAGAGCGTCACCAGGAAGAACCCGATCCCGAAGGTCATCACAGGCGCACGCTTGCGCACGCGCCAGGCGAGCACCAGTCCGGCGCCGAGGAGAGCCGTTCCGACCAGCGCCCCGGGCAGGAGCGCGCGGAGCGGCTCGGGCGAGACGATGGCCGCGTGCGGATAGAAGACCGACAGGCCGCGCGGAACGAAACTCTGTGCCAGGTACACGCCCACGCTGCCGAGCGCGCCCAGGAGCCGCAGCTCCGGCGCGAGCGAGGCCAGCGAGCTGGTCGAGCCCGCCCGCGACTGCGCCCACAGCGTGGCAAGCGATGCCAGGACGGCCAGGGCGAAGAGCGGCAGCTTCTCGGCCAGCAGCGGTTGCGGGTGATCCGTGCAAGAGGTGCGCCCGAGTGGCCATGAATCGAGCAACAGGGCCACGAGGGGGAAGGTCACCGCCATCGGTTTCGAGAGCAGCGCCAGCGCGAGAGCGACGGCCACGACCAGGTAGCGCCGGAGCGACGGCGCGCGAGCGTAGCGCAGGTACGCGAGCAGCGCGCCCAGATAGAAGGCCGCGCACAGGACGTCCTTGAGCTCGGAAGCCCACGCCACCGATTCGACCCGCAGCGGGTGCAGCGCGAAGAGCGCCGCGCCGATGGACGCGGCCCACGCGTTCCCGAGGAGCGCGAGGAGGAGGCGCGACACGAGCACGGCGTTCAGGGCGTGCAGGCCGACGCTGACCCAGTGGTGCGGTCCCGGCGCGAGCCCGAAGAGCTCGACGTCCAGCATGTGCGCGACCCACGTCAGCGGGTGATAGTTGGCCGCGTGCTCGTGTGCGAAGGCCCAACGGACCTCGCTCCAGACCAGGCCCTTGGCCACGTGCGGATTCGCGCTGACGTAGTCCTCGTCGTCGTAGCTCACCCAGCCGTGGCCGCCGACCGGCGCGTAGACGAACAGGACGCCGAGGACCAGCAGGAGCGCAGACGACCAGGAACGGAGCCGTCCGGACAAGGCGTCAATCGCCTCCAAGACGCTCGAGGAGTGCCTCGCCGAGCTTGCGCGCCCGGGCGTCGTCCACCAGGCCGGGTTCGCGCTCGAGGGCGCGCGCGAGCTCGGCGTCGGCGCGCTCGTGGTCGCCCTCCCGCCCGAGCACGATCGCCAGGAAGAGGTGCGCCTCTCCGCTGGTCGGCTTGGACGCCACCGCGCGCTCGAAGGCCGCGCGCGCGGCGGAGAGCTCGCCCTTCCGGTAGCGGGCCTTGCCGGCGTTCAGCTCGGCCTCGAAGAATCCTGGCCGGATCGCGGCCGCGGCCTCGAAGTGCCGCAGGGCGCCGTCGAGATCGCGCTCGCCGAGCACCAGCCCGAGCTGGTTCTCGATCACGAAGTTCCGGTCGGTGACCGCGAGCGCGCGCTCGAACAGGGTCTGTGAGCTGCGCCAGAACGCGAGCTGGTAGGCGCTGACGAGGGCCAGCGCCCCGAGTCCGAGCACGGCCGCCGCGATGCGCGACGCCTGCGAGCCGACGAGCTCCGCCGCGCTCCAGGCCAGCGCGAGCTCCAGACCGATCAGGGCGAGATAGGCGTAGCGATCCGCGTGCGCCTGGTTGCCGACCTGCACGAACCCGATCATCGGAACCAGCCAGCCGAGGAACCAGCACCATCCCACGAGGAGCCACGGCCGGCGGCGCCATGCGCGCAGCGCGAGCCACGTGAGGATGCCCAGCACGAGCAGCGCGCCGCCGCCGGCGACGAGGCGCGAGTGCTCCGGCTCGACCAGCGCCGGGTGCGGATAGAGCACCGCCAGCTTGCACGGCCAGAGGGCTTGCCGGAGGTACGTCAGATAGGCGAGGGGGACGTTCGCCAGACGCTCGACGAGCGGGATCGAGACCGCGAGCGCTCCACCTACCCCCTGCGCGATGAGCGTCAGCGCGATCGAGGCGAGGCTGAGCGCGAAGAGCGGGAGCTTTTCGACCAGCAGGCCTCCACGGATGCGGCCGGACGACAGACGGCCGAGTGGCCAGACGTCGAGCAGCACGAGCAGGAAGGGCAGCGCCACCAGCGTCGGCTTGGCCATCAGGCCGGCCGCGAGAGCCACGGCCACGACGGCCATGCGACCGCGCGACGGCGCGCGCGCGTGACGCGCGTAGGCCAGCAGCGTGAGACAGAAGAACGTCCCCGCCAGCACGTCCTTGCGCTGCGCCACCCAGGCCACGGACTCGACCCGCAGCGGGTGCAGCGCGAACAGCGCCGCCGCCAGCGCGCTCGGCCAATGCCTGCCCGTCAACGCGCGCAGCGCCACGAAAAGGAGCGCGGCGTTGAGCGCGTGCAGGCACGCGTTCTCCAGGTGGTGCCGGCCCGCGTCGAAGCCGAAGAGCTGCACGTCGAGCGCGTGCGACAGCCAGGTCAGCGGATGCCAGTTGTACTGGTAGCCGGCGCTCGTGAAGGCCCAGCGCACCATCTCGCCCGTCAGCCCGTGGGCGAGGTGCGGGTTGTCGCGCACGTACCCGGGGTCGTCGAACTCGATGAACGGGAAGCGCGCCACGGGTGCGTACAGCGCCAGCGCCACGCCGAACAGGCACAGCGCGACGAGCCAGGGACGCGTGCGCGGCGAGCCGTTCACGGCGCGCAGGCTACTCGCCGACGTAGCCCAGGCTCTTGAGCAACTCCAGCTCCGCTGGCGTGGGCTGCTCGACCGGGCCGGTTGCACCGGGCTTCGGGAGGAGCCTGATGTACGCCTTCAATGCCTGGTCGAGGCGCTGCGCGAGCGCGGGCTTCTGCTCGACGACGTTGACGCGCTCCTCCGGGTCGCGCGCGAGATCGATCAGGAAGGGCGTGTCGTTGCTGCTCCAGCCGTACTTGTCCTTGCCGTCCACGAGCACGCGCCAGTCCCCGAGGTGACGCCAGTCCTTCGCGCTCGGACCCTCGATGCGCTGGTTCATCATCGGGAGCTTGTAGAGCTCGGCCACGATCGGGTGGCTGCCGCCGATCGGCGTGCCCTGCACGTGGGGCGGCAGCGGGAGGCCGAGGCGCTGCACGATCGTGGGCAGGATGTCGACCTGCTGCACGGGCGTGGGATCATCGCCCTTGCGCGCGAGCGGTCCGGGCTCCTTCACCAGGAACGGGATGTGGATCTCGGCCTGCGTGAGCGAGTCCCCGTGGCCCCAGAGGAGTGTCTCGCCCAGCACCGGATCACCGATCAGGTCGCCGTGGTCGGCGAGCACGAAGATCCAGGTGTTCTCGAAGAGACCGCTCAGCTTGAGGTGATCGAGCAGCCTGCCGATCTCGCGGTCCATGTAGTGGATCTCGGCGTCGTAGCAGATCTTCGCGTACGTCACCATGTCCACGCGCGTCGGGTCGACCCCCGGCGGGAACACCGGGCGCACGTCCTGGAGCGCTTCCGGCGATCCG